>Ga0070738_10001583_pt1 | contig 43702 bp, 35 predicted proteins | sample Coa_R2_2_FD_66446 | JGI IMG/M metagenome (GOLD analysis project Ga0070738, IMG submission 66446) | Surface soil microbial communities from Centralia Pennsylvania, which are recovering from an underground coalmine fire - Coalmine... | ecosystem: Environmental > Terrestrial > Soil > Unclassified ...
CGGCCGGCGTGGAGGGCTATACGCGCTTCGAGGTGGCCAGCGCCCAGGACTATCCGGGCAGCGCGTACGATCTGGTCGCGTACTTCGACTGCCTGCACGACATGGGCGACCCCCTGGGCGCCGCGCGCCACGCCTACGAGACGCTGGCGCCAGACGGCACGGTGCTGCTGGTCGAGCCGATGGCGGGGGCGCGAGTCGAGGAGAACTTCAACCCGGTCGGGCGCGTCTTCGCGGGCGCATCCGTCCTGTGCTGCACGCCGAACGCCGTGGCCACCGGCAGCACGAGCACCGCGCTCGGCACCATCGCGACGGACGAGGCGTTGCGCGACGTGTTCGCCCGGGCCGGCTTTACCCGCTTCCGCCGCGCGACCGAGACGCCGTTCAACCGAATCTTCGAGGCCCGCAAGTAGCGGCCGGCTCCCGCCCGGCGTTCAGGGCTCAACTTCCAGCGGCGGGAGCGCCTCGAGCGCCTCGGCTGGCACCTCGTCGCGCGTGTACAGGCCAGCGCGGCCGTGCGCGCGGATACGCCAGAGGTCGCGCAGCATGCGGAAGGAGTCCTGCACTAGCTCGACGCTGCTCTGCTCGCCCAGATAGAGGAAGTAGACGGGCAGCTCGACCAGGCGATAGCCACGCGCCCGCGCCACGTAGAGGGCCTCCACGTCGAAGGCGAAGTCGTCGAGGCAGAGGCGGGCGAAGACGTCGCGCGCCACGGCGCCGCGGAAGGCCTTGAAGCCGCACTGGGTGTCGGTGACGCCAAGGTGCAGCAGCCAGTTCACGACGGCGATGTAGGCGCGGCCGACGAGGTAGCGCTGGTAGATGTAGGAGAAGTGGCGCGGGTGCAGGGCGAAGAGGGTGCCGGCGTGGCTGCGCGAGCCGATTGCCACGTCGGCGCCCGCGCGGAGGGCCGCGAGGAAGGGCGCCGCGCCCTCGATGGGATAGACGAGATCGGCATCGGTGTAGAGCACGTATTCGCCGCGGGCGTGGAGCACGCCGTTGCGGATGGCGTAGCCCTTGCCGCGGTTGCCGGGATTGCTCACCAGGCGGACGCACGGATGCTCGGCGGCGAACGCCTGGACGGTGCTCGCCGTGGCGTCGCGGCTGCCGTCGTCGACGACGATCAGCTCGTGGTTGCCGCTGGCCTCCAGGTACGCGGCCACGCGGGCCACCGTGTCGCCGATGACGGCGGCCTCGTTGTACGCCGGGATGACGACGGACAGCTCTACAGCGTGCTGGGTGCTGAGTGCTGAGCGCTGAGCGGGTGCGGGGTACGTGCTCATGTGGCCGGAACCCCGCGGGTGGCTGGACGGGCCACGAAGAGGACGTGGGGGTAGGGTAGCCAGGAGTCGAGGCGGACGGTTTCGGCCGCGAAGCCGGCCATCGCCAGCAGCGCGCGATTCTGCGCGGCGCTGAGGAAGTAGAGGCCCTGCCCCTCGGTGAACCCCAGCCCGGTCATGACCTGCTCCTCGACGCGCGCCCACAGGTATTTCCAGCGAGGGTGGCGGTCGTTCGTCTTGAGCAGCAGCAGTCCGCCGGGCGCGAGCAGCGCGCGGCACCGTTGCAGGAGCGCGAGCTTTGCGGGCCGCGGCAGCAGGTAGAGCACGTCCAGAATCGTGATGACATCGTACGGGCCATCGGTTACGTCGGCGGCGCTGCCGACCGCGTAGCGCGCGTTCGGCACGCCGCGTGCCACGCGACGCGCCACGGCGATCTTGCTGGCCATCGGGTCGACGCCCAGCACCTCGCGGGCGGGCGACCCGAGCGCGAGGAGGTTGGCAAACAATCCGTGGCCGCAGCCCACGTCGAGCACGCGCCCGACCGCCGGCACGTGCGCGGCGATGCGCTCCAGGGGGCACAGCCAGTGCCGCGCCTGCACGTGCAGTCGCACGCCGGGCGCCTCGTCGGCGTACAGCGCGAGCGCGCGGGCCAGGGGCGAGCGGGCCGGGGTTGACAGGGCCGCGACGGGCATGACAGAGTCTCCGCGTGGCACAGGGAATCGCCACAGGGCAGTATACATGACCATTTCCACTCGCTCCGCCCAATTGCCCACGCTGATCGTCAACGCCGACGACTACGGCCTGAGCGCCGGGGTGAACGCCGGCGTGCTGGCGGCGCACCGTGCGGGCCTGGTGACGAGCGCCACGCTAATGGCCAACCTGCCGGCGGCTGCCGGGGCGGTCGCGGCCGCGCCGCCGAGCCTGGCGCTTGGACTGCACCTGAACCTCACGACCGGCGAGCCGTGCGCGGGCGCGGCGCGGGTGCCGAGCCTGGTGGACCCCGCCGGCCGTTTTCCGCGGCTGGATCGGCTGCTGCTGCGGCTCGCGCTGGGGCGGGTGCGGCGCGGGGACCTGGAGCGGGAGATCGCGGCGCAGCTCGAACGGGCGCTGGCGCTCGGCGCGCGGCTGGACCACCTCGACGGCCATCACCACGTCCACCTGCACCCCGCCGTGCGCCCCATCGCGCTGCAGATTGCCGCAGAGTACGGCGTGCGCGCGGTGCGCTGCCCCGCGGAGGCGCCGCCCGGGACGGGGCGCGAAGCGCCGCGCGACCGGGCGCGGCGGCTGGCGCTCGGCGCGGCAGCGCGGCGGCTGCGCGCCGCGCTGCCGGCGGCCGGGCTGCGCACGAGCGATCACTTTCGCGGTCTGACGCTGGGCCTGGCCTTCGACGCGCCGTCGCTCGTCGCGCTGCTGCGGCGGCTGCCGCCGGGGCTCACGGAGCTGATGGTCCACCCGGGCTATCCGGACGCCGAGCTGCACGCGCGCACGAGCTACGCCGCCGGGCGGGAGCGCGAGCTGGCGGCGCTCACCGCGCCGGAGGCGCTGGCGGCCGTGCGGGCGCGCGGTATCGTCCTCACCAGCTACCGCGACGCGCTGGCCGGCTAGGCACTACAGCGGTTTGCAGCGAGACCGAGCGGTCAGCTGACATCGGGGCGGCGGCAGTGGCGCTTGCAGTATTCCGCGCCCCAAGCCCCCGCGGCGCCGGCCCTCCCGGTGGCTCCGGCGTCGGCACGGGGGCAGTGGCGCTTGCAGTATTCCGCGCCACAGGCCGCGGGCGACCACGAGAGCCGCCCCTACGACACTACGACACGCCGGCCGCTCCCCTTGCGCGTAAACGGCTCTAGGTCTCGCGCCAGCGGGCGAGGCGCGTCTCCAGCAGGCGCACGAGCTGGGTGGCGACGACGCCGAAGACGACGATCACTAGCATCGGCACCAGCACGTCGGTGGTGCGCAGGCGGGCGCCGTAGTAGGTCATGCGGAAGCCCAGCCCCGCGTTGGCGCTGAACATCTCGCCGAGGATGACGCCGATCAGCGCGCGGCCGATGCCAATGCGGAGGCCCGCCAGCACCAGCGGCAGCGACGCCGGCAGCAGCACCTTCGTCACCACGTCGGCCGTGCTGCCGCCAAAGGAGCGCACGGCGCGGACGAGGAGCGGATCGACCGAGCGGATGCCGGCGAGCGTGTTCACGGCGATGGGGATGGCCGTCAGGAACACGGTAATCGCGACGACGGTCCAGAAGCCGAAGCCGAGCCAGACGATGATCAGCGGGTAGAAGGCGACGAGGGGGGCGGCGTAGAGGAACCAGATGAACGGGTCGAGCGAGAACTCGACGTCCTGGTAGAGGCCCATGAGCACGCCGATCGCCACGCCCAGGGCCACGGCGATGCCGAAGCCGACGACGAACTCGACCGCCGTCACCTGGAGATCGCGCGGCAGCTCGCCCGAGCGGGCCTGGCGCAGCAGCGCGTCGCCGACGCGGCTCGGACTGCTCAGGACGACCGGGTTGATCCAGCCCAGGCGCCCCGCCAGCTCCCAGAGCGCCGTAAAGCCCGCGAGGCCGAGCACGCCCAGGATGGCGGCCTCGTGGCGCAGGTAGACGCGGCGCAGGCGCAGGCCCGGCGGCGCGCCTAGACTTCCAGCTCTCGCCGCCACGGGGCGATCCTCTCCTCGATCAGTCGCAGGGCCGTAATGCTGACGAAGCCGAAGGCGGCGGTGACGACGACCAGCACGACCAGCTCGGCGGCGCGTCCGGCGCCGCTGTAGACCTGCACCAGCCGGCCGACCCCCGCGACGGCCACGTACATCTCGCCCACGATCACCCCGATGATGGCGCGGCCGAGCCCCAGGCGCACGCCGGCCATCACGGCTGGCAGGGCCCCGGGCATGACGACCTTGGTGACCACCTGCCACTCGCCAGCGCCGAAGGAGCGCACGGCCCGCACCCAGAGCGGGTCGATCTGCTCCACGCCGGCAACGGTGTTTACGAGCACCGGGAAGACCGCGCCGAGGAACACGACCGCGACCTTCGACTCCATGCCCACGCCGAACCAGATGACGAGCAGGGGGATGAGCGCGATGCGCGGCGCCGTGTAGAACGCCATGATGAGCGGGTCGAGCAGGTAACGCACGCGGCGGAAGCGCCCCATGGCGAGCCCGAGGGCGATCCCGAGGACGACCGCGGGCACGAAGCCGTAGACGAACTCCTGGAGACTGACGAGCGCCGCGCCGCCCAGCTCGCCCGAGGCCGTCATCTGGGCCGCGGTGGCCAGTACCTGAGTCGGATAGGAGATGAGGTCGGCGGACACCGCGCTGTGCGAGCCGACGAGCTGCCAGACGAGCAGGAAGACCACGACGGAGGCGGTGCCGAGCAGCCCGCGCCGGTGGCGGCGCAGCGCGAGCGCGAGGCGCGCGCTGGCCGGCCGCGCCGGCGCCTGGATGCCGGCCGCGGCCGGTCCGACCGCATCGCTACTCACCGGCCACCTCACTGAACTGCCAGGCCAGCGACTTGCGGACCTCCTGCTCCAGGCGCTCCCAGATGCGGCGGCGGTACTCGACGAAGGCGGGGCTGTTGCGCGCCTCGAAGTCGCGCGGGCGCGGCAGGGTAATGGGCAGAACCTCCAGCACGCGGCCGGGGTTGGCGCTCATGACGACCACGCGGTCGGCCAGGTAGATCGACTCGTCGATGTCGTGGGTCACGAACAGGATTGTCTTGCGGTCGCGCTCCCAGATGCGCAGCAGCTCGGCGCCCATGATCTGCCGCGTCTGGGCGTCCAGCGCCCCGAACGGCTCGTCCATGAGCAGCACCTCAGGGCCGACGGCCAAGGCCCGCGCAATGCCGACGCGCTGGCGCATGCCGCCCGAGAGCTGGTGCGGGTAGTAGCGCTCGAAGGCGCTCAGCCCAACGCGGCGCAGGTTCTCGCGGGCGAGCTCGCGGCGGGCGGCGGCGGGCTTGCGGATGACCTCCAGGCCCAGCTCGACGTTGTGCAGCACGGTGCGCCACGGCAGGAGCGCGAACTCCTGGAAGACCAGCGCGCGGTCGGGGCCGGGCGCGGCGACGGGCCGCCCGTTGAGGAGGATGCGGCCGCTTGTAGGGTGCAGCAGGCCGTTGATCAGCAGCAGCAGGGTGCTCTTGCCGCAGCCGCTGGGGCCGACGATGGCGACGAACTCGCCCTCCGCGACGGCCAGGCTGACGGCGTCGAGGGCGAGGAACTCGGAGTCGTCGAGCGGCCGTCGGTAGGTTAGCCGCACGTCGTCGAGGACTAGCTGCTCCATCTCACCTGCCCGCGCATGTCGTGATTATACGCGGAGCTAGCGGCGAGCGTCGGCGCCGCCCAGCGCGGGGTGGCGGCTGGAGCGGCTCAGGCGGCCGATCGCGCGGCGGCGACCGCCCGGGCCGGGCGCTCCTCGGCCAGGAAGGCGAGCACCGCGCGATTGAACGCGTCGGCGCGGTCCCACATGGGGTTGTGGCCGGCGCCCGGGAGCACGACGAGCCGAGCGCGCGGGAGGGCGCGCGCCAGGCGCTCGCCCAGCTCGACGGGAACGATCGCATCGCGCTCGCCCCAGATCAGCAGCGTGGGCGCGGCGACCCGGGCGAGCTTGGCCTGGATGTCGGCCGCGAGCAGCTCGTGGGCGGCGCGCAGGATGGTCGCCGGCCCGGCCCGGTGGGCGTCGGCGAGAAGGATGGGGAGGAAGCCGACGGGGAGGCGCCACAGGCCGTGCAGCAGGCCGACGGCCTGCCGCCAGCGCGTGCGGCCCAGGGGCAGCGCGACCGCATCGACGAGCACGAGGTGATCGACTCGGGCTGGCACGTCGGCGGCGAGGTCGGCGGCGATGAAGCCGCCCATCGAGTGCCCGATCACGCTCGCGCGGTCGAGGGCCAGGCGGTCCATCCAGCGGACGAGGTGACCGGTGGCCTCGCGGAGCGCGAAGCGGCTCGCGGCCCGACTGCCGCCGAAGCCGATGAGGTCCACGACGTAGACGCGGAAGCGCTCCGCCAGCGGGCCGACGTTGCGCGCCCACCAGCGTGTGGAGCCGGACAGGCCATGTACCAGCACCACGGGGCGGCCCTCCCCGGCCACCTGATAGTGGATCGTCGTGTCGCCCATCTGGAGGTAGCGCGACTCCAGGCGCGCGCGCTTGTCAGCCGTCACCGCGTCTGCAGCTCCCGTGTACCTATCAAGGCTACCGGTCCGCTCCAGTGTAGGGCGGGGTGCAAGTCTCGTACCCCGCGTCGTGCCCGAGGATGAACGGCAACGTGACGCGGAGGAGCCGCCGCGGCGAGTTGTAGTTGAGCGTGTGGGCGGCGCCGGGGATGACGACGAGGCGCGCGCGGGGCAGCAGGCGCACCGCCTCCTCGCACCAGCGCTGGGGCACCGAGGTGTCGTGACCGCCCCGCACGACGAGCGTCGGCGCCTGAACGCGCGGCAGCTTCGCGGCGACGTCGTCGCGCAGCATGTGGCGGAAGGTGGCGAGCGCGCGGGGAATGCCCATGTCCCAGACGTCGCGCGCCACCACGAGGCCTAGCCCGAGCGGCTCGCCGGGCAGGTTGAGCAGCCAGCGGCCGACCTGCTGGTGGGCCGTGCGGGCGCGCGGGTCGGTGGTTGGGCCGACCAGGATGGCGCGGGCGACGCGCTCCGGGTAGCGGACGGCGAGGTCGACGACGACCTGGCAGCCGAAGGAGTTGCCGAGTAGGACTGCCCGTGGGAACCCCGCGGCCACCATCCAAGCGGCGAGCGCGTCGGCGAGCTGCGGGACGTTCAACGCGCGGGGCGGCTTGGCACTGTGCCCGTAGCCGGGGAGGTCGGGGATGGCAACGCGGCAGTAGCGGGCGAGCCGCTTGGCGGTTGGGACCATGTAGCGGCTGGAGACGACCAGCCCATGCACCATGACGACTGCGGGCGCTTGGGGGGGCAGCGGCAGCGCCGAGACGCGGGCGAACAGCGATAAGCCGGCCGCTTCCGTATGGGTATTGACCAGCGCGTGGCGGGCATCTTCCGAGGTCATGGGACGCGGGCCGGCGTGCCGGCTGCGCGGACTGCGGGCCGCGCGATCGGCGCGGGCGCCGGGCGCCGCCCGAAGCTATCGCGTGTCCGGCGCATCACCTATTGCGGCGCCCACTGGTCGAAGGTGTCTACGAAGCGGCGGTCGAGCAGCTTGGACTCGGGCCACGGCTCGGTCACGTCGCCGGCGGCCACCGCGATCTCCCAGAAGACGGGCATCCACTTGGTGGGCAGGTTGCCGCGCTCGTCGAAGTCGTCGGCGACCTCGCTCAGCGCTCGTTCGGCGTCGGCGTGATTGTACTTGAGCCACTTCTCGAAGGACGCCACGGCGGCGTCTGGCTCCGCCTTCGCCAGGCGGAGGGCCCTCACGTGCGCGCGCAGGACGGCGCGTACCGTGTTCGGGTTCTCGTCGAGGAAGCGCTCCTTGGCGAGGAAGATGTGCTTCGGCCACTGCTCGCCGATCTCGGTGGCCTGGGTGCCCAGGGTCGTGAAGCCCTCGTCGGCCAGGTTCCACTTGAAGGGCGGGGACAGGATCCCCGCGTCGAGGCGCCCGGCCCGCAGCGTTTGCGCCGCCTGGGGCGAGCCGCCCGCCTGCACGATCTGCACGTCGCGCTCCGGATCCAGGCCGTGCTTGCGGAGCGCGTAGCGGGTCAGGAAGTCGGTGAGCGCGCCGTAGGTGGAGATGCCCACGCTCTTCCCGCGCAGGTCGCTCCACGTCTTCACGTCGGAGCGCGCGATCCAGGCGAAGTCGGCGGGGAAGAAGCCGGCGTAGAAGCCCGTCACCGGCTGCCCCGCATTCAGCATGTTGATGAGCCCGTTCAGCGACGCCACGTTGATGTCCACCGAGTCGGCGGCCAGGGCCTGCGCGACGTCCGCGTCGCCGCGGAAGCTCAGCAGCTCGACGTTCAGGCCCTCTTCCTGGTAGGTGCGGTCGGCTGCGAGGTAGACGGGCATGAAGCTGGTCGCGGCGACCGGCAGGCCGATCTTCAGGTTGGTCTTCTCGGGCTTCGCCCCGGGTTGGCCGATCGGGCCGCCGTTGGGCTGGGCCGGGGCGCTGGCGCTGCCGGCGCCGCTCGGCGGCGACGCGGCGGGCGCGCAGGCGCCGAGCGCGAGCGCCAGGGCGAGCAGGAGGGCGCAGGCGGCCGCGCGGCGCCGTGCCGTGTACAGCGCCCGGAAGGTCGTGTTCATTGGCTGGCTCCCTGAAAACCGCCTGGCGTGATACGGCGCCGCTACTGCTTGGGCTGCGCGTCACCGACGTAGGACTGGCGGTACTGGCCGAGCGTCTTGCCGCGCAGCTCGTAGAGGTACTCGACGACCTGCTGGTTGGTCATGTACTTGGACATGTCGTAGTGGTCGTGGTGGACGATGGCGCTCACGTCGCGCCGCACGCCACGCATCGGCTCGACGGCGGGATAGCCGAGCGGGATGATGAGGTAGAGCATCAGCAGATCGGGCACCCCCAGGATGCGCTTGAACGGCTCCTGGATGTGGATGGTGACCCACTGCGTGCCGAGGCCGAGCGAGGCGGCGGCCAGGTGCATGAGCGTGCAGGTGTTCGCCAGGCCGTCCGTCAGGTGCGACTGGTCGCGGCCGAAGGTGTGGGCGCCCTGGACGGTGCCCCACTGCCGCCGGCCGTCGCCCAGCACGACGATCAGCGCGGGCGCCTCCGACCAGCCGGCGGAGGTGCGCTGGCGCTGCACGATCTCGTCAGCCGTCATCTGGTACGACGGGTGGCGCAGCTCGAAGACGCGCTGCTGCTCCATCCAGTAGATGAAGTCGGCGTTGATCTCGGAATAGGCGCGGAACAGATCCTTCTTGACCTGCGGGTCCTTGACGACGATGTACTCCCAGGGCTGGGAGTTGGCGCCGGACATCGCCCAGTGGCCCGCCTCCAGCACGAGGTCGATGTACTCGTCGGGGATCGGGTCGGGCTTGAGCTTGCGGATACTCGCCCGCCGCGTAATCAGGTCCAGCAGCAGATCGTAGTCCCGGGTGTGGCTGGCCGGCTCCACCGCGCTCATGGGGTCCTCCTCGCCGCGTCGCTATCCGATTCCACCGCGATACCGTAATCCCGCTCTGCCGCCTCCGGCGTCACGTAGCCGCGCTGCACGTCCTCGCGCACCCGCGCTGGGTCGCGCGCCGCGGGGTCGCCCCAACCGCCGCCGCCGGCGGTGAGCATCGTGATCACGTCGCCGGCAGCCAGCGGGTAGCGGTTCAGGCCCTTGCTGATCTCCTCGCGCTCGCCGCTCGCACGCTCGATCACGTTCAGGGGCGGCGCCCCGGGCTGGCCGCCGCGCAGGCCCCAGGGTGGACAGCCGACGCGCTCCATGCTCCGGTTGGCGAACATGTCCTGGAGCGCCCGCACGCGCAGCTCCAGCCCCAGGCCGCCGCGGTGCTCGCCCGCGCCGCCGCTGTCGGGGCGCAGCTCCATGCGCTCGACCAGGATAGGGTAGTAGGCTTCCTGCAGCTCCAGTGGCACGTTGCGCACGTCGCCCTGGCAGATGGAGACCGCGGCGCTCACGCCGTCCTCGTGGGGCCGGCCGCCCCAGCCGCCGCCGAAGATGCTCATGCCGATGAAGCGGCGCCCGCGCTCGCGGTCCATGCCGTGGAAGGTGTAGCCGCCCATGTCGGCCTTGTGCCCGGCGGGAATCAGGTCGGGCAGCGCATCGGCCAGCGCCCGCAAGATCGTGTCCACGACAGTCGGCAGGGCCAGGCTCCAGTTCCCGACAGCGGCGGGCGGCTGCGCGCTCAGCATCTTGCCGGGCGGCAGGATCACCCTCAGGGGCCGGAAGGCGCCCTCGTTCACCGGCAGGTGGGGGAGGGTCACAGCCTTGAAGGCGACGCGGGCGGCCGCGACGCCACCCGACTCGCCCGAGTTCAGCGAGCACTCCAGCTGCTCGGTGAAGTCGGTGTAGTCGACCGTCAGCTCGTCGCCCCGGACCTCCACGCGCACCTTGATCGGGATCGGCCGCGGCGGGTTCAGCATGTGCCCATCGAGGTAGCTCTCCGCCTCGTACACGCCGTCGGGAATACGCGCGACTGCCTGGCGGGTGAGCTGCTCGGACTGGTCCCAGATCTCGCGCACGCAGGCGTGGATCGTCTCCTTGCCGTAGCGCGCGAAGACCTCGTGCAGGCGGCGCTCGCCGACGCGGCAGGCGGCGATCTGGGCGCGCAGGTCGCCCAGCGCCGACTCGGGCAGGCGCACGTTGTCGTGGATGATCCGCTCGATGCTGCCGTTCAGCTTGCCGGCCTCGTAGAGCTTCACGGAGCGGAACTGAAGGCCCTCTTGGTAGACCTCCGTCGTGCCGCCCGGCCCGAAGCCGACGCTGGAGCTGCCGATATCCACCCAGTGCGCGCGCACCGCGGGGAAGGCCAGCAGCTCGCCCTCGAAGAAAAACGGCGTGTAGACGACGACGTTGTTCAAATGCTGGCCGCAGATGTACGGGTAGTTCATCAGGACGACGTCGCCCGGGGCGAAGCCGTCGGCGCCGAACGTCTCCATGCCGTCGACGATGGCGACGCCGAGGTCGGCGAGGAAGATCGGCAGGCCGCCAGTATTCTGGGCGATGATCTGGCCTTCCGTGTCGATCAGGCCCACGCAGTAGTCGTGGACCTCGTAGATCATCATGTTGTACGCCGTGCGGCTCAGCACGGTGGACATCTCGTCGGCGTAGGCCACCAACGCGCTCCGGACGACTTCGAGCGTCACCGGATCGACGCGGCCGGCGGGCGGCGTGCGGGGCGCCGGAGGCGGACTGGACTGCGCGCGCGTCTCGACGCTCATCGCGGACTCCTGGCGTTCAGGCTCATGGCACGGCCACCGTCACCACGAGATGGCCCTGTGGGCTGACCTCGGCCACGTCGCCCGCATGGAGCAACGTCGCGGAGCCGTATTCCTGGATCACGGCCGGGCCCTCGACCCGCGCGCCCACGGCCAGCCGCTCGCGCGCGTATACCGGACAGTCTACCGCGCCGGCCTGCTGGTCAAAGACGATGGGTCGCGTGCCCAATTGGGGGCTGGAGGGTTGGGGATAGGGGTTAGGGCTGGCGAGCCGCTCCCCGTCGCGTGCTCCCCACTCTCGATCTGCCGAGCTGGCCTGGGCGCGCAGGCGCAGGTTGACCACCTGGACGGGCTCGGCGGGCGCGTTGTGGCCATAGCGCTCGGCGTGCAGCGCGTCGAAGCGCTCGCGGAGCGCCTGCGCCGCGCCGGCCGCCAGCCGGCCCGCGACGGGCACCGACAGCGTATGCTCCTGGCCCACGTAGCGCAGGTCGACGAGACGGGTAAAGATCATCGCGTCCGGCCGTGCCCCCTCGCTGGCCAGCGTGCGCGCCGCCTCGGCCTCCAGCGCGTCCAGGCTCGTGTCCAGCGCCGCGAGGTCGAGCCGAGCCATGTCGCCGAGGGCAGTCTGCACGTAGTCGTGGCGCAGCGGCGCGCTGAGCAGCCCCACGGCCGAGAACACCGACGAGCGCTGCGGGACGATGACGACGGGGATGCCGAGGTCGCGGGCAATGCCGACGCCGTGCAGCGGGCCGCCGCCACCGCTGACGACTAGGGCGAAGTCGCGCGGGTCGCGGCCGCGCTCGACCGACACGGCACGCACGGCGAGCGACATGCTGGCGTCGGCGATCGTCACGATGCCCAGCGCGGCTTCTGTCGTCGTCATGCCGAGCGGGCCGGCGATCGTCGCCAGCGCCGCCTCGGCGCGCACGCGGTCGATGCGCAGCTCGCCGCCCAGGAAGTCGCCGGGATCGATACGGCCCAGGACGACGTTCGCGTCGGTGACGGTCGGCTCGGTGCCGCCACGGCCGAAGCAGGCGGGGCCGGGCTGGGCGCCCGCGCTGCGCGGCCCCACCTTCAGCGCGCCCACGGGGTCGAGCCAGGCGATGCTGCCGCCGCCCGCGCCCACCTCCACGATGTCCACCACCGGCAGCATCATCGGGTGGCCGGTGGCATAGCCGCCGATGTAATAGGTCGTCGTCACCTCTAGCTCGCCGTCGCGCACCAGGCTCGTCTTGGCGGTGGTGCCGCCCATGTCGAACGAGATCACGTTGGCGAAGCCGAGCGCCTGGCCCACGGCGGCCGCGCCCATGACCCCGGCGACCGGGCCGGACTCCATCATCGCCACTGGGACGGCGCGCGCGGTGGCGACCGACATTACACCGCCGTTCGACTGCATGATGAGCGGCAGGCCGCGGAAGCCGGAAGCGGCCAGCAGGTCTTCGAGGCTGGCGAGGTAGCGGCCGACGACCGGGGCGATGTAGGCGTTCAGGACGGTGGTCGAGGTGCGCTCGTACTCGCGAATCTCGCGCACGATCTGGTGCGACAGCGAGACGGCCCACTCGGGGTGCCGCGCGGCCAGGTAGCGGCCGACGGCCTGCTCGTGCGCCGGGTTCGCGTAAGCGTGCAGCAGGCAGACGGCGACCGACTGGACGTCGGCGGCTTCGAGCGCCGCCACGGCGCGGGCGAGCGACGCCTCGTCGAGCGGCGTCAGCACCTCGCCGCGCGCGTTCACGCGCTCGCGCACCTCCAGGCGCAGATCGCGGGGCACCAGCGGCTCGGGCTTGTGGAAGTGGACGTTGTAGGCGTCGGGCCGATTGCCGCGCGCGATCTCGTACACGTCGCGGAAGCCCTCGGTGGTGATGAGGCCCGTGCGGGCGCCCTTGCGCTCGACTACCGTGTTGATGGCGATGGTCGAGCCGTGGACGAAGAGGTCCACGGCCGACAGGTCCACGGCGAGCTTCGCCAGGCAGTCGCGAATCCCCTCGACGTGGTTGTCGGGCGTGGTGAGCGCCTTGGTGGTCCGCGTCTGACCCTCGTCGCCATTGGCGACGAGGTCGGTGAAGGTGCCGCCGATGTCGACCGCGATGCGCACGAACCTAACCCCCCGGCCCCCTTCCCTTCGAAGGAAGGGGGTGTGCTTGGGCTTGTCTTGGCCGCCGTGTTCCTAACCGCACTCCACCAGCGTGGGCGCGCTTTCGGCGAGCAGCGGGCGGGCGCCGGACCCGTCGAGGACGATCGTCTGCTCGGCCAGCGCGCCGCGCCCGTCGCGGCCGTGCAGGACGACGTGCAGCGCCAGCACGCTCCCCTCGACCAGCGGCGTATTCTCTCCCGGGCGGGCGGCCGGCGGCTCCTCTACGTCCAGGCCGATGCCGTGCGCCAGGCCGTAGTGAGTGCTGAGTGCTGAGTGCTGAGTGCTGAGTAAGGGCTGGACGCCCTTCAGCGTGGCGAGCGCGGCGTCGGCGAGGGCGCCGGCGGGGGCGCCGGGGCGGGCGGCGGCCGTCATGGCGGCCACGGCACGCCGGGCCGCGTCGGCAAGCGCGCGGGTGTCGGCGTCGGCGGCGCCGAGCACGAAGGTCTGACCGCCCTCGGCCCAGTAGCGCTGGTACTCGGCGGCCACGTGGAGGAGCACCACGTCGCCGGGCTCCAGAGCGCGGTCGTCGGGCGGGCGCAGGCTCACGCCGGCGCGTGGCCCGCTGGCGATCAGGCAGCGCGCATCCTCGGCGGCGCCGCGCCGCATCGAGCGGTCCACCGCGGCCAGCAGCTCGCGCTCGGAGATGCCGGGCCCCAGCGCCTCGCGCGCGGCGGCCAGCGCGTCGCGCACCAGGCCGGCCGCGTGCCGGAGCACGCTCAGCTCGGTGGCGTCCTTCCGTGCCCGCAGGCGAGCCAAGGTGTCGTCCGCTGGCTCCCAGCGAACGTCGGGCAGCCCGGCGCGAATCTGGTCCCAGTCGCCCACCGCCAGCGCCTCCTCGATGCCGACGAGGCCGACGCGGCCGTGGGCCAGCCCGCGCTCGCGGATCAGGCTCACCGCCTCGCCGGGCAGGCGCGTGTAGGGCCGCACGTCCTCAACGCAGGTGAGCGTCTTGGCCGCGGGGATGTCGCGCGAGCCGACGGCCACGAGCAGCGTCGGCTCGCCGGCGGCGGGCACGAGCAGCAGGACGCCGCGCACGCGGGGCAGGAAGTGCGTCAGATACGCCACGTCGCCGTAGCGGTAGGCGTCGCCGTAAACCAACCAGGCGTCGTGGTCCGCGGCGCGGATCGCCTGCTGCACTTGCGCCAGCCGGGGCGGGAACAGCGCCGTGGGCACGTCGTCCTGGACCCACACCAGGCCGCCGCGCTTGAGGACCGTGTGAAGCGTCTGCATGCCGCTAGGCGTCCTTCCAGTACAGCCGCACCGGTGTCTGGGTCAGCGACTCCGGCCCGTCGGCGCGAATGACGACCGTGTCGCCGAGCATCATGTAGCCGGTGTCGGGCAGGTACTGGTTGGGGTGGATGATGAACGTCATGCCCTCGACGAGCACCGGGCTGGAGTCGTCGGTGAGGTCGTAGGGGACGACGGCGCCCAGGCCGAGGCTGTGGCCGCGCGTGCGCATGTAGGGCGGGCGGCAGTACTCGGCGTAGCCGGCCGCGCCGATCACCTCGTTGATGGCGCGGGCGATCTCGCCGCTGGGCCGGCCCGGCACGGCGGCCGCGCGGCCCGCCTCATAGGCGCGCATCAGGAGGTCGTACTTCTCGCGCTGGAGCGGCGTGGGCTCCCCCAGGATGAACGTGCGGCAGAGCTGCGCCAGGTAGCCCTGGTAGCAGGGCGTGATCTCGCCGACGATCACGTCGCCGCGCTCCAGGGCGCGGTGCTGCGGCGCGCGGATGGCGATGTTGTGCGCGCCGGCGCCGATCAGGCCGAAGTTGTCCTCCGCGCCCGCACGGATCATCGCCGCCTCGACCTCGGCGGCCAGCTCGTGCTCGCGCAAGCTCGGCTCGGCTGCCTGGCACAGCGCCTGGAAGCCCTGGTCAGCGATCGCCGCCGCGCGGCGGATGCGCTCCAGCTCGACGGGCGTGCGGGCGGCTGCCAGATCGGGCACCAGGTCGTCGGCGTCGCGCGGCTCGCGGCCGAGCGCCGCGCCAATCGCCCGAGCGAAGGCTGCCGGCATGCCCTGCTGGCCGCCCAGCCCGAGTGGGTCCTTAAGGTCGCTGGCGTGCAGCGCAACCCGCTCGGGTAGCTCGTCCGGCTCGACCGCCTCGACGGCGGCCAGCCAGGTCAGCTCGCGCACGCGGGCGTAGTCCCAGGCGGGCGTGACCAGCAGCGTCGGCTCGCCGCGCGGCGGCACCACCAGCACGCCATGCGGGCCGAGCACGCGCACGTCGGCCAGGTACATGATTTGGTCCATACGGAGCATCGTGTGCTGGCCGCTGGCGTAGAGCAGCAGGCCGCCGAGGCCGCGCTCGGCCATGGCCGCTTGCACGCGCCCGAGCCGCGCGCGCAGGTCGGCGACGACGTCGTTCTGGGCAAGCATCACGGCCCTATCCTCTCCGCGCGTGGCGGGCGCAACTCGCCTTGGCGCGATCCCTCGTGGGCATCGTCACTATAGCCGGGCTGGGCGCCGCGATGTCAAGCCGGCGCGAGGCGGCTACTTGTGCGTGGCGACGTAGACGCCGTCCCAGGACGCGGGGGGCGGCGCGGCCAGGTACTCGTCGGCGCGCGTGCGGTAGAGCAGGCTCGGGCCGTCCGACGGGTCGAGGGCGAGCGCGGCGGCGAAGGCCTCGTGGGCCGCGGCCCAGTCGCGGGCCTGGTAGGCGGCCAGCCCGCGAGCGTAGGCCGCCAGCACGGGCTCGCGCTCGGACGGCAGCGCGCCGGCCGGCGCCAGCAGCTCGTAGATCGCGACAGGCTCGGTCTTGCCCTTCACGGCGACCAGATCGAGGAAGCGATACAGGAACGCGTCGCCGGCCGCCGCGCGCGTGCTCTCGCCGACGATGATGCGCGTGCCATACTCCTTGTTCAGCCCCTCGAGCCGCGAGCCCAGGTTCACGCTGTCGCCGATGACCGTGAAGTCGGTGCGGAGGACGGAGCCCATGTTACCGAAGATCATCGGACCGGTATTCAGGCCGATGCCGATGTCGAGGGTGGGCACGCCGCGCGCGGTCCAGTCGCGGCGCAGGCGGTCCAGCGCGGCGCCCATCGCCAGGGCGGTGCGGCAGGCGCGGGCGGCGTGGTCGGGCTGCGGCTGCGGCGCGTTCCAGAAGGCCATGATCGCGTCGCCCATGTACTTGTCGAGCGTTCCGCCATGCTGGAACAGCACGTCCACCATCGCCGTCAGGTACTCGTTCAGCAGGGCGACTAGCTCGCGAGGGGGTGTGCGCTCGGAGAGCGTCGTGAAGCCGCGGATGTCGGAGAACAGCACGGTCATGGTGCGGAGGTCGCCGCCGAGGTACACCCGGTCGGGCTCGCGCGACACCTCGGCCGCGACGGCGGGCGACAGGTAGCGGCTGAGCACGCGGCGGAGGGCCCGCTGCTCGGCCTGCTCGAAGACGACCTGATAGGCGTTCAGGACGACGAAGCCGAGGATCGCGGCGAGCGGTGGGTAGAGCATGTTGAGCACGGTGCCCTGCTGGAAGGCCAGGGCCGCGGCGACCACGTAAGCGGCCAGTAGCGCCAGTGCGGCGAGCCCGGCGAGGGCGGGCCGCAGCCGCCAGACGGCGAGGGCGGTCAGGAGCGCGAGCAGCAGGACCGAGGCGACCGTCAGAGTGATGGGCGCGGGTACGAGGAAGGCGCCGCGGAGAAGCATCTCGGCGGCGTTGGCGTGGATCTCCACGCCGTACATGGTGCCGAGCGGCGTCAGGCGGTCGTCGCGCTCTTGCTGGGACCAGGGGCCGACGAAGACGATGCGGTCGCGCAGCAGCTCGGGGTCGGCCGTGCCCTGCACCACGTCCAGCATCGGCACGACGGCGAACGCGCTCTTGCCACGCCGGTCCGGGCCGCCAGCGTAGTTAACCAGCGCCTGATAGAGTGAGTCCACGGGGACCTGGCGGCCGGCGAGCGGCAGATAGCCGCTTGTGAGCGGCTCGTCGAGGGGGGCGGGCCGGCGCAAGTAGCGGGCGACGGCAGCCAGGGCAAGGGCGGGGACCTGGCGGTCGCGGTACTGGATCAGGAGGGGCAGGCGGCGCACGACGCCGTCCTGGTCCGGCGAGACGTTGGCGTGGGCCTCGCCGGCCGCGGCCGCGACTATGGCGGGTACCGACTCCTCGAGGACCGGGTAGGCGACGACGCCGGGGCGTTGGGAAGGAGCCTGGGGGTTGGCGCCGACGGCGCCGACCAGCACGTTGCCGGCGCGGCGGATCGCGTCGGCGAGCAGGTCGTCCTGGGAGTTCTCAACCTCGAAGAGGAGGTCGAACGCGACCACGCGCGCGCCGGCTGCGGCGAGCCGGTCGACTAGCGCCGCGAAGGCCTCGCGCGGCCGGGTGGTCACCGGGCGGTCGCCAATGAACGCCCGGCTGGAGCGGTCGTCGAGCGCCACGATCGTGACACGCGACGAGGGCTCCACGGTGCCCGGCGCGTAAAGGAAGTCGGCGAGGCCGGCCTGCCACACGTCCCCGCGACCGCTTCCGGCGGCGAGGCCGAGCAGGGCCGCCAACGCGGCGGCGCCGCCTAGCAGGCGCAGTAGCCGTCGTCGTTCGCGCGGCGACATCGCCGCTCTCCCTCCGCGGATGGCGGGCTGTCGGAAGGCACGGGCCGGCTCCTGCCACCGCGCCCGCATTCTAGGCGTCGCTCCGGTGATTGACAAGCGCCGGGAGGCTGCTTACTATCGCGGCAAGCGGAATAGGGCGCTGGCAGCGCGACTCGGCACGATACGGCTGGGGCGGGCCTGGCGCGGTGTGGGCGGGCGGCGGGGGCGCGGAGAAAGAGGCTACCCATGAGGCTAGTGTGGCGCGTGGCGCTGCTGGCGGCGGCGCTGCTGGCACCAAACGCGGGCGTAGCGGCGGCGCCGTTGCGGCAGGCGAGCACCGCGACGCTCACCATCATCACGGGGCAAGCCCAGGTGCAGCCGCCGGGTGGCAGTGGGTTTGCGCCGGCGAGCGATGGGCAGCCGGTGGGCGTTGGGGCGCGCGTGCGGACCGGGCCGGGCGATCGGGCGGTGCTGACGTTTTTCGACGGCACCACTGCCACGCTCGATCCGGACACGGAGATCTCGCTGGATCGCGTGGAGCCGAGCGGCAATCCGGGCGGGCTGCTCACGGGCGTAGGGCTGGCCGCCGGGCGGGTGTGGGCGCAGGTCACGTCGCTCGTCGAGCGCGGCTCCAGCTTCGAGGTGCAGGCCGGCAGCGCGACCGCAATCGGTCGCGAGGGCGTCACAGGATACCGGGTTTTCCCCGATGGCACGGTCGTGTGCTGGGACATCGACGGGGCGCCGATGCCGGTGCGCACGCCGAGCGGGGAGGTCGAGCTGGTGGCCGGGCAGCAGATTACGTTTCCGCCCGGGCAGACGAGCGCCAGCCCCGTTCCCCGCGAGTTCGGCCCCGGCGTGCTGGAGGTGCAGACGAGCGGTCCGGTCCTGGCGCGCCTCGTCAATCCGGATGGGCTCACGACCGGCTTTCCGCTTGACGACCTGGTCGTCAACCAGCTGGTGGACGCCTCGACTAGCCTGCCGGGCGCGGAGCCGCGTCTGGTGCGGGTGCATGGCCCGCTCCCGGGGCGGCACCAGTTGGTTCTGAAGGCCGACGGTAGTGGGCCGTACACGGCGCGCGTGACGCTCTGGCTCGACAACACGCCGCTATTTGACCGCCAGTGGGCGGCCACGGCCACGCCGGGGGTCACTTTGCTGGCCGATCTCACCATTACGGCGCGGGACGGTGTGCCATCGGCGGCCGAGGTTGACGAGCCGCGGCCGCTCAGCGACGATCCGCCCGGACGGTTCGTCACTCCGTAGGCGGCGGGGGCGCGGCTTCAGACAGGCCGAGAGGATCGATAGGGACGTTAGCCCTCACCCCGGCCCTCTCTCAGGGGAGAGGGGGAGGGACCCGTTCACCCCGGCCTGCTTCCAGGGGGAGAGGGGGGACGAGGGACGCACCCTCACCCCGGCTCTCTCGGAGGCGGGGTGGGAGGAGGGCTCGCCTTCCCTTGACGTTTTCTGATACCCGATCCGGCGGGGCGGTTCGCGTAGCGGGGCGTGCCCTCACCCCGACCCTCTCCCAGGGGGAGAGGGAGTAGGCGAACCGTATCCCCGGATTTGGTATGAGAAGGAGAGGGCGCGCTTGCACGGTGTGCTAGTAGCCGGCCGTCTTGTCGACCTGGTTCTTGAGCGGTTCGCCGCGGACGTAGCGGCCGAGGTTGTCGAGGAACTGGTTGAGCGCGGCGTCGCTGAAGTTCGGGTGGCGCACGCCGCCGTTGTGGGGCGTGATGAGCACGTTCGGGAGCTTCCAAAGCGGGTTGTCCGGGGGCAGCGGCTCCTGGCGGAACACGTCGAGTGCCGCGCCGGCGATCCAGCGCTCGCGCAGCGCGCGCACCAGCGCGCCCTCGTCGACCACCTCGCCGCGCGCGACGTTGACGAGCCAGGCGGCGGCTTTCATGCGGCGGAGCTGCGGCTCGCCGATGAGCCCCCGCGTCTCGGGGGTGAGGGGCGTGAGGATGACGACGTAGTCCGACTGCTCCAGCAGCCGGTCCAGCTCGTTCGACGGATAGAGGGCGTCAAGCTCGGGCGCCGGCGCGGGGTGGCGGCGAGTGCCGACAAGCCGCAAGCCGAACGCGCGGGCGCGGACGGCGAGCGTCTGGCCGATCTCGCCGTAGCCGACGATGCCCATCGTGCGGCCCTCGATGGTCACGGGCACCTCGACCGGGTCCCATTTGCCCTCGTGCTGGGCCAGCACTAGCTCGGGCAGGCGCTTCGTCACGGCCAGCACTTGCAGCATCACCCACTCGCTGACCGGCAGGTTGTGCAGGCCGCGGGTGCGGGTCACGACGACGTCGCCGTTCACCACCTGGGGCGCGAGGTCGCCGTCAACGCCGGCGCCCATGACGTGAATCCAGCGCAGCTTGGGCATCGACGGCAGCAGGCGGCGCAGCCCCGGCGGCATGAGGCCGAAGCCGCGATAGATCACCTCGGCGTTGCTCACGTCGTCCCGCGGTTCGCCGCTGTTGCTGACGTAGGCGATCCGAACGCGCGGCGAGACCGCCGCCACCTTGTCGGCCTGGGGGCCGCGCATGCCCTCGGCCAGCGCCACCACGATCGGCTTGTCCATGCCTCTTCCTCCGCCATCGCTCCCGGGTTGCCCCGCCAGGATAGCAGAGGTCCGGGGCACGACGCCGCGCCGGCGCGCGAGTGCCGGCGCCGCGCCGATTTGTTACACATTCGTGGCGCGAGTGGCTAAACTAGGCTCGGATGTGCGGGGGGGCCGAGCATCGTCGGCGCCGGGCGTGGATCATGTGGATAGCCGCGGGGGACGCGGGGCCGCCAGGTGGAGCAGGGAGTGGGAGCGAGCGACGCGCTGACCGAGGCGCTGACCCGCTGGACGGGTGCGCTGCACGCTCCCCAGGAGCGTCGGCGGCTGGCGGGAGCCGCGCTCGCCACGCTGGCGCGTGCGGCCGGGGATGGCCCGACGCTAGCGCCGGACCGGCCGCTCGTCTGCACGGCGTTCGACGGCACGAGCGTGGCGGCGGCCGTGGCTCTGATGGTCCTGTGGGCGCGTGGCTACGCTCCGGCGCCGCTGGACCTGCGCCTGGGGCCGAGCGAGCTAGCGGTGCGGCTGCGGCTGGTCCGGCCGCGGGTCGTGCTCGTGGGGTCGCAGAGCGAGTCGCTGGTTGCGGCAGCGCTGGCCGAGGCCCGGCTGGCGGACGTGCGGATGGTTGAGCTAGGCGACGAGCCGACCGCCTGGCGCGGCCTGCCGCCGGCCCGCGAGGCCGCGGCGGCCGACCCCGGCCTGATCGTGTTTACCTCGGGGACCAGCGGCACGCCGAAGGGCGTGGTGCTGACGCGCGCCAACCTGCTTGCCTGCGCCTCGGCCGTCGCGGCAGCGCAGCGGCTGACCGCCGCCGACCGCGCGCTGAACGCGCTGTCGCTGGCGCACGTGAACGCGCCCGTCGTGGCGCTGCTGGCGACGGTGCTGGCGGGCGGGGATCTGGTGCAGCTGCGGCGCTTCGACCCGGCGCAGTTCTGGCGGCTGGCCGCGGAGGAGGGCGTGTCGTGGGCCAACCTGGTGCCACCGCTGATCGCCACGCTGGCGCGCTATCCGGGCGCGCGCGGGGACGTGACGCCGGCGGAGCTGCGATTCGTGCGATCCGCCTCCGCGCCGTTGCCGGTGCCCGTGCTCGCGGAGTTCGAGGGCGAGTTCGGCGTGGCCGTCGTGGAGAGCTACGGGATCTCGGAGGCGGCGAGCCAGGTGACGATCAACGACCCGCCGCCGGGTCGGCGCGTGCCGGGCGCGGTTGGGACGCCGCGCGGGGTGCGGCTGCGGCTAGTCGACGAGCAGGGCGGCGACGTGCCGCCGGGGCAGCCGGGCGAGGTGCTGGTCCAGGGGCCGAGTGTCATGCAGGGCTACCTGGACGACCCGGCGGCAACGGACGGGGCGCTGCGGGGCGGCTGGCTGCACACCGGCGACGTGGGGGTGCTGGACGAGGCGGGCGTGCTGCGACTCGTCGGGCGGCGCACGGAGATCATCAATCGCGGCGGTGAGAAGATTCCCCCCCGGCTGGTGGAGGAGGCCTTACTCGAGCACCCGGCCGTGGTCGACGCGGCGGCGGTCGGAATTCCCGACGCCATTTACGGGGAGGAGATCAAGGCGTTCGTGGTGCTCCGGGAGGGCAGCGACCTACGGGAGCGCGAGCTGCGGGCCATCGCCAGCGCGCGCCTGCCGCTGCACGCCCGGCCGCGCGTCTGGGAGATCGTCGCCGCGATCCCCCGAAATGCCGCGGGCAAGATCGTTCGCCGCGCCCTCGCGGGGGCGGGCGCCGCGTCATCCGAGCTGCCGTGACACCGCTCGACGTCTACTACTGCGGCGGCTCGCAGGTGACGGGCATGGGCCTGCCGGTGACCCAGGCGCTGCCGGTGCAGGTGACGCGCGCGCTCCGCGAGCGCTGGGGGCGGAAACTGGGCCACGCTTACATGCTGGAGTACAGCGGCGATCCGCGCGACCTGGAGCGGACGCTGCGGGCGCGAGGGCTGCCGCGGCCGTTCGTCCTGGTGCTCGTGCCCCGCAACGTCTACGTCTGGGGGGTGCCCCAGCTGGGCGACCTGCGGCGCTACTTGGGCGGCGTCGTTGCCTTCGACGAGGCCGTGATGGACGAGGCGGCCGGCTCCGGGCGGGCGAATGTTACTCCCGTGGCGGCCGCGACTCGACGGAAACAGCGGGCGCGGCGGGCTTGGCACGCGGCGCGGAGCGCGATGAAGGCGTCGTGGTACCTCCTCTGGCTGCCCACGCTGCCCTGGTGGGCGCTGCGCTACCATCTGGCGCTGCGCTCGCTGCGCCGCTACGCGCGCCAGCGGGGATGCCGGCTGTTCGTACTGGCGACTCCGGTGCCGCTGCGCGACGGCAACTCTCGCGCGCCGGGCCTGCACTGGTACATCGACCTACTGGCGCGTTACCTGCGGGGGCAGGAGGGCGGCGACGTGGTGGCGGCCGACCTCTACCGCCGCCTGCAGGCGCCCAGCGCGGAGCCGCTGCACTTCTATCACGACCGGATGGTTCACCTGACGCGGGCGGGCACGCAGCGCGCGGCCGCGGTCGTCCTCGACGCGATCGCGGCGGGGGCGGCGCGCTGTGGCCTGCCAGGGGATGCGGCGTCGTAGCCCGCTCCCGTCGCCTTGGACGGTTGGTAAGTCGCGCGGCGGTATCGTTCTTGCGGGGCAGGGACCGGAGGATGTCGGCGGCTGACGGCCGCAGGGCCGGCGTGGGGTAGCCGCGGGACCACGGGTCAAGGCCAGGTGCCCCGTCGAACTCTGCAGCCCAGCTTGACGGTGGCCGCCGATAGGGTCGTGCCTTTGCCCGAAGGTTTGCCCGCACAGGGAGGGGTCCGGTACACTGGGGGCACTCTACGGGGAGCGGGCCACGTATCTTGCCGTTCCCATGCCGAGCGGGCCCGACACGTCACGCGGCGTTCGCCGCGCCCGCGGAAAGGACCACCCCCGCTCATGATCAAGGACGCACAGGTTCCCGCCGTTCGCGAACGCTTGCACGAGACGCTCGTCACGCCTGCTCGGGTGCTGATGGCGCCGGGGCCGACGAATCTGCCGCCGGCGGTGCTGCAAGCGCTCGCCTCGCCGCTCACCGGCCACAAGGACCCCGTGTACCTGCGGGTGATGGACGAGACGGCGGATTTGCTGCGCGAGACGTTCCTCACCGACAACGCGGTCACGTTGGCCCTGCCGGGCACGGGCGGTGCCGGGATGGAAGCCTGCCTCGTCAACCTGCTGGAGCCGGGCGATCGGGTCTTGATTGGCGTGAATGGGCTGTTTGGCGAGCGGATGGTCGAGATCGCGCGCCGCAACGGGGCCGACGCCGTGCCGCTCGAGGCGGAGTGGGGCCGGATCATCGAGCCGGCGGCCATTCGCCGGGCGCTCGGCGAGAAACGTACCAAGCTGGTGGCGCTGGTCCACGGCGAGACCTCGACGGGCGTGCTGCAGCCAGTCGCCGACCTGGCGGCGATGGTCCACGAACACGGCGCGCTGCTGGCGCTGGACACGGTCGCGACGCTGGGCGGGATCGAGGTGGCCTGCGACGACTGGGCCCTGGACCTGTGCTACAGCGGCAGCCAGAAGTGTCTCAGCGCGCCGCCGGGGGCCGCGCCTTTGACTGTGAGCGAGCGCGGCATGGCGGCGATCCGAGAGCGCAAGACGCCGGTGGCGAGCTGGTACATGGACCTGTCGCTGCACGAGAAGTACTGGCTCGGTGAGCGCATCTATCACCATACCGCGCCAGTCCTGACGATGTACGCGCTGCGGGAGGCGTGCCGCCTGGCGCTGGAGGAAGGGCTGGAGGCCCGGTGGGCGCGGCACGAGCGGCTGGCGCGGGCGCTGGTGGCCGGCCTGGAGGCGCTCGGGCTGGAATTGTTCGCGCCGGCCGAATACCGCCTGCCGACCGTGGCGGCGGTACGCGTGCCCGAGGGCGTGAACGACGCGCGCGTGCGCGGCATCCTGCTGGAAGACTTCAACATCGAGATCGCGGGCGGGCTCGGCGCGTACGCCGGCCGCATGTGGCGCATCGGCATCATGGGCTACTCGGCGAGCGAGGCGAACGTGGTGCTGGTGCTCGCCGCGCTGGAGCACGCGCTGCGCGCGGAGGGGCGGCGCGTGGAGGGCGGCGCGGGCGTGGCGGCGGCGATGGCGGCGCTCGCCGCGTAACGGCTTGTAGCGCGGACCCGGCCTGCGGCATCCTATGGGTGAGAGCCGCGGCCGGGAGTCTGCCCCTTGTCCTTCCTCGCCCTGGGTGATCGCGTCTACCGCTGGCGCTGGGGCGTGGTTGCGGCCTGGGCGCTGCTGCTGGTCGCCGCGCTGCCGATCGCGCCCCGCGCGGGCGGGGCCTTCAAGGTGGGCGGCTTCTCGAACCCTGAGATCGAGTCCGCGCGGGCCCGCGACGCGCTGGAGGCCGCGCTCGGCTTCAACGCCAGCGTTCTCCTGGTGATCTTTCACCATCCTGAATGGACCGCCGACGATCCCCGCTTTGTCGCGGAGGTGAACCGCGCGCTGGCGGACGTGCGCACGATGCCGGGCGTCGTGCGGGTGGTCGACCACCTGAGCAACCCGCGCCAGGTGGGGACGGACGGGCACACCGCCTACGAGGTGCTGGCGCTCGACGTGTCGCCGGAGCAGTTCCAGCGCATCCTGCCGCAGGTGCAGAGCCGGCTGCAGCCGTCCGCGCTAGAGATGACGGTCGCCGGGCCGCCGGCCTTCTACCGCGACATCGAGCAGATCAGCCAGCGCGATCTGCGCCGGGCCGAGATGATCAGCCTGCCCTTCGCCCTGGTCGCGCTCCTGCTAGTGTTCGGCTCGGTCGTCGCCGCCGGCGTGCCGGTCGCGGTGGGCGGCGCCAGCGTGGCGGTCACGCTCGCGCTGCTCTTCGGCCTGGCGCACATCACGGACCTGTCGATCTTCGTCCTGAACATGGCAACCATGCTGGGCCTCGGCCTGGGCATCGACTACTCGCTGTTCATGACGAGCCGGTTCCGCGAGGAGCTGCGCCGCCAGCCCGTCCCCGTTGCCGTCGCCGCGACCGTGGCAACGGCCGGACGCGCGGTGTTCTTCTCGGGCCTCACGGTGCTGGTCGGCCTGCTGGGGCTCATGACGTTCGACTTCATGATGCTGCGCTCGCTGGGCATCGGCGGTGCGATCGTCGTGGGGGTGTCGGTGCTCGCCGCGATCACGCTGCTGCCGGCGATTCTGGGCATCGTGGGGACGCGCATCGAGGCGTTCTCCGTGCCGTGGCCCCGACAGCTGGTGCGGGCCGCGCACGTCGATGGGTTCTGGGCACGTTTGGCTGCCTGGGTAATGGGCCATCCGCTCACGGTGTTCGTCCCGGTGCTCGCGGTGCTGTTGCTGCTCGGCTCCCCCTTCTTCCACGTCCGCTTTAGCTCGCCCGACGCCTCCATCCTGCCCGCCGACGCGCCCTCACGGCGTGGCTACGACCTTCTGCGCGCCGAGTACGGGCAGGGGCAGATGGACCCGATTCTCGTGGCCGTGCGCACGCCCGGCGACGTACTGGCGCCGGATAGTCTGGACCGGCTGTACGACTTCACGCGTGCCATCGGCGCCGACCCGCGCGTTGCGCGCGTGGACAGCATCGTAAACGTCGATCCGCGCATCACGCGGGAGCAGTACTACGCGCTCTACGCGTATCCCGACCGTGCGGGCGACCTGTACGTCACGCTGGCACTGCCGCAGCTGGCGCGGGGCAATACGACGCTCGTCGAGGTGTACAGCAAGTACTCGCCGATCGGCCCCGAGTCGAAGGACCTGGTGAGCGCGATCCGCCTGATGGCGCCGAGCTATGGGCTGTCCGTGCTGGTCGACGGCGGGGCGGCCGAGGTGCTGGACGTGGTCGCGCGCCTGTACGGCGAGTTCCCGCGCGCGATCCTGCTCATCGTGCTGACGACGTATCTGGTGCTGTTCGCGCTGTTCCGCTCGGCGATCCTGCCGCTCAAAGCGATCGTCATGAACACGCTGAGCATCCTGGCGAGCTACGGCGCGCTGGTGTTCGTGTTTCAGGAAGGGCACTTCGCGGGGCTGCTGCACTTCACGCCGCTCGGCTTCGTGGAGGCCTCGCTGCCGATCGTCATGTTCTGCATGCTCTTCGGGCTGAGCATGGACTACGAGGTGTTCTTGCTGACGCGGGTCAAGGAGGCGTATGACCAGACCGGCGACAACGCCCACAGCGTTGCCGAGGGACTGGAACGGAGCGGCCGGATCATCACGAGCGCGGCGCTGATCATCGTGGTGGTCAGCCTATCGTTCGTCGCGGCCGACATCGTGCTGATCAAGGCGCTCGGCCTGGGCGTGGCCCTGGCGATTTTCCTGGATGCGACGATCGTGCGCGCGCTGCTCGTGCCCGCGACGATGCGCCTGCTGGGCGACTGGAACTGGTGGGCGCCCGCGTTCGCGCGCCCGCGTGCGGCGGGGCTCGCGACAGTGGCTAGCGTCCGGGCGCGCGCACCGGCACAGAACGGACGCGAGCGCCAGACGCCGCCCGTCGGAGGCCCGGCGGCGTCGTCCCGCGAGGGGGGGCGACGATGAGGCGGTGGCGGCGCGCGGTGGTCGCGCTTCTCGCCGTCTGCCCGGCGCTCGTGGCCTGCGCGCGGCCGGCGGCGCCACCGCCGCGCATCGTCGCGCCGGACCCGCCCCCCGCGCTCGTACAGCCGGTGACGTTTCCCCGGGACGAGGCACCGCACGACGACCTGACGGAGTGGTGGTACTACACGGGCCACCTGTTCACGGACGACGGCGGGCGCTACGGCTTCGAGTTCGTGATCTTCCAGGTGGTGCGGGGCGACTACCCGGTGATGTACGTGGCGCACATGGCCGTTACCGATGGGCCGCGCGGTCGCTACTGGCACGACCAGCGCGTGCAGCGCGGCTCGCAAATCGGACGCCAGGACGGTTTCGACCTCGACGTGGACGGCTGGCGGCTACACGGCGCCCTGGGCTCGGATGCCATCGAGGCTGCCGCTGATCCCTACGGGCTGCAGCTCGCGCTCTCGGCCACGAAGCCGCCGGTGCTCCACGACGGCAGTGGCTACTTCGACTATGGGCCGGTGGGCGGCTCGTACTACTACTCGCGAACGCGCATGGCCGTCGACGGCGTGCTGCAGGACGGCGACGTCGCGCGGGCCGTACACGGCCAGGCGTGGATGGACCACCAGTGGGGCAACTTCCTGGTGGTGGGCGGCTGGGACTGGTACAGCTTGCAGCTCGACGACCAGACCGAGCTGATGCTGTTCTTCACGCGCGCGCCGGACGGCAGCCCGGGCTTGACCTTCGGGACCGCGGTCGCGGCCGACGGGACGGCCGAGGCGCTGCACGACTCGGACTTCACGGTGGAGGCGACGGGCAGCTGGACGAGCCCGCACTCCGGGGCCACGTATCCCTCGGGCTGGCGCGTCGCCGTCCCAGGGCAGGAGCTGCAGCTCGACCTCGCGCCGACGCAGCTCGATCAGGAGCTAGACACGGAAGCGACGGTCGGCATGGCCTACTGGGAGGGGCAAGTAGAAGTACATGGCACGCGGGCGGGCGATGCCATCAGCGGGCTGGGCTACGTCGAGCTAACGGGCTACGCGTCTAGCCAGCGGCGCACGGCCGCGGCTAGCTCGCCGGCGGCCAACACGGCCTCTTCTGGAGTGCCGTAGCGGCGGATCTCCTTCCCGACGGGCGTGTAGGTGAAAGTGAGGCGGGCCACCAGGTAAGCGTCGGCGAGGAACGCTTGCTCCTCGGCCGCGTGCGAGAGGGTGATGAGGCGCACGAGGCGCTCGCCGGCCGGCGCCTCCTGGCGCCGGAAGCGCACCCATCGGTAGCTGCCGCTGATGCCGCTGCCCGCGTCCTCGAAGGCAGCAGCGAGCAGGGCCGGCCGGATGGCGGCGGCTAGCAGGTCCAGCGACAGAGTCGGTTGGGCCATCATCTCCTCTCCGTGGGGCGGGTAGCGGGGGCGTCGCCCGGTGTCGTCTCCCGGAGCGCGCATCGGCAAAGCGGCCCGGCCGGGAACAGGACTCTAGCGGACAGGCGCGCTCGCTGTCGCCGATCCCGCCGAAATGCGGCTCGCTCGCGCAGAGCGGCGGCACGCCGCGGCCTTGGCTTCCTACGCGGCGTGTCACCTTTTTGGCGATCATCCGTTTATTTAGAGGGACGATATGCCGGCGCGCGAGACATAACTCGGTGCGCCAAGGCTTCGTCTCAGTAGAATACTGTGAATGGCTGGCACGTCTCTTGCGCGCCGGACCTTTCTGGCATCGTTCGTGGGGGGCGAACGAGGAGGACTGACACGGCATGATGAAGGCCCAGGACGCGCGGGCGCTCGCGGCGCCCCAGGCTATTACCGACCTGGTCGCCGCGCTCGCGCAGCTACCGGAAGCCGAGCGGCAGCGCTTCGACCGCCTGTTGCAGGTCAGCGAATCCACGGGCCTGCTGGTCGCCCCGGACTCCATGCACGCCTGGATCGAAGGCTTTTTTGGCTCCGTTACGGCGGTCGAGCAGCAGAAGATCGTCAAGACGACGAATCTGGTGACGTTCGAGGGGACGCTGTTCAACGCGCTCCGCTCATCGCGGCCAATGCCAGCGGGCGCGCCGAACGAGATGGAGGAGATCGTCTCGAGCAATCACGGCGACCCGTTCTGCCGTCCGGAGGAGGGAACGCCGGAGGACATCTTCGGCCGCATCCGGGGCAGCCACGCGCTGACGGCCAGCAATGTGGCGAAGTATGACGCCTTCCACGGCGTCGTGATCTACAACGATCACAATCCGCTGGAGTTCAGCCGCGACGCGATCGTGGACTACCTCGACGTGGGCCTGCGCTGGGGTCAGGCCGCGCTGGAGGCCGATCCGGCGGCGCGCTACCTGTTCTTCATGTGGAACTGCCTGTGGAAGAGCGGTGCGTCGATCCTCCACGGCCATGCCCAGGTGGCGGCCACGCGCGACATGCACTACGCCAAGGTCGAGCACCTGCGGCGCGCGGCGCTCCACTACCGAGAGGGCTGTGGAACGAACTACTTCGAGGACCTCTACGCGGCCCACGCCGTGCTGGGCCTGACGCTCGAGCGGCCCGGAGTGAATCTGCTGGCCTCGCTGACCCCGGTGAAGGAGAAGGAGGTCTGGCTATTCGCCGAGACGCTGGGCCCGGAGCTAGGTGAGGGCATCTTCCGGGTGCTGGACTGCTACGTGCGGGAGCTGGGCGTGGCCAGCTTCAACGTGGTCCTCTACCTGCCGCCGCTCGCGCCGGTTGCCGAGGACTGGAGCGGCTTCCCCATCATCGCGCGGATCGTCGATCGTGGCCCGCTGCTGAACCGCACCGCGGACATGGGCGCGATGGAGCTATACGCCAGCAGCGTGGTCGCAAGCGACCCATTCAAGCTCATGGAATACCTCGGCCCGGCGTTCAGCTAAGCCGGGTTGTCCAGCCCACGCGGATCGGCTGATATCCGATCCGGCCCTGGGGTTCGCCGACCGGGGCGCGCCCTCACCCCGGCCCTCTCCCAGAGGGAGAGGGAGTAAGGGAATGCCACCCCCGGATTCGGTATGAGGCCCACGAGATGACCGCGGCCTGCCTGGCCGCTCAAGGCGCGCTGGGCGGAGGGACCAGGTCGATGCGGTAGAGCTGCAGGTCGAAGCGCAGCGCCTCCGCGTGCGTGGGCAGCCGGTCGAGCGGGCGCTCGAGCTGCGCGGTTTCGAAGGCGAACTGCCCGGCTGGGGCGAAGCGCACGCCCGCCGGGGTGGGGAAGCGCGTACCGAGCGGGACGACCCAGTAGACCGGGCGGTCCTCGGCCCGCCAGCGCCGCACCACGCTAAGCACGCCCTCCACCGGCTCCTCCGCTGGCAGTACAAAGGCCGCGCGGTCGCCCAGGTACTGCAGGGGGAGGCTGAGCCGCATCCCGGCCGCCGAGCGGGGAAAGAGCACGATCGCGTCGGGTGGGAAGAGCGCGGCCAGCGCCTCGATCTGGGCGACCGTTCCCGCGTGCTCGCGGTAGGCGGCGACCGGCGTGGTCGCGCGCCACTCGCCGGCCGCTACGGCCAGGCACAGCAGTCCGGCCAGGCCGGTCCCCACACCACGCGGGGCGCGGACGCCGCGGCCCAGCCAGCTGCCGATGGCAGCCGCCCCATAGGCCGCGACCAGCAGGAGTCCCGGGAGGACGACCGGTAGGTAGCGCCGGGCCGCCCATGGCTGGTCGCTAGAGACGAGGGGGTTGGGCAGGTAGAACGCGAGCGAGAGGCCGAGGAGGCCCAGCACGGGGGCCGCCTGGCGCCAGCCGCCGGACCACAGCAGCCGCCCGGCGCCGACCACGGCGAGCGCCAGGCCGAGGGGCGTCGCGTACCAGCCCAGCCGGACGAGGCTCTCGCGCGCGGCGATGTCGAGGGCGGCGCGCTCGTCGGCCCCGACCGGGGACGCGAGCGCGGGGCGAAGCGCATAGGCGGCGAGCGCGGCCAGCGCGAGCACGGCGATGAGCAGCGCGACCCGCCGGCGCGCGTCCGGGGCGGTCGCGGAGGCCCCGACGGGCAGGAGGAGCCAGGCCAACGCGGCAGCGACCAGCGCGGCCGCCACCCCGCCGGCGGCCACGGCCAGGGTGGCGCCGCTGAACGTCATCGTCGCGTAGCCGGGAGCAAAGCGCCAGGCGTGAAAGGCGAAGTGGGCACCGCCGAGGCCGATCAGGCCAAGCGCCAACAGCGCCGGGCGGCGCCGAGCGGGGGCGCGGGCCTGCCAGGCGAGGTAGGCGGCCACGGGCGGCACCAGGAGCACGGAGTCGACGCGGACGAGCAGGGTGCCGGCCCAGGCGAGCCCGGCGAGCGCGCCGGCGGCGAGGGTGGGGCGCCGCGCGAGGGCCACGAGCGCGTAGAGGCCGGTCCAGACGAGGAGCTGCGTGGCCGGCTCGGCCAGGGTGTAGCGGGCGAACCAGACCTGCGCCAGGTCGAGGAGCAGGAGGACTGCGCCCGCCCAGGCGACGGCGGCCCCGAACAGGGATCGGCCGGTCAGGTACACGGCGAGCACGGCGAGCGCGGCGAGCGCCGGGTTTACCCACAGCCCGGCGGCCGGGCCGGTCGTGTCGACCGCGAAGGCGACGGCGACTGGATACCAGGGGAGAAAGCCGGGCTCGACGATGCCGTGGGCCAGGTCCCGCGCGAAGAGCTGTCCGGGGAAGCGGAGCGGCCAGCCATGGACGCTCTGGAACAGCCACCAGTTGAGGCTGGCGTCGCCGAGGTCGGCGCCGAGCGCCTCCAGCGCCCAGTCGTGCTGCAACACGCCGCCCTGGCCGGCGATCGCCATGCCCGTGGCGAAGTAGATGCCGGGGTCGCGGGCGCCGAGCACGTCTTCGCCCGGATGGGCAAACAGCGCGACGGCGAGCGCGAGCAGCGCGGCGAGGGCGGCTAGCTCGCGCCGGCTCCCCCAGGCGCCCGGGCGGCCGAGGCAGCGCCATCGGCCGCGGCGCCGCGGATCGAGCGCCGCATATCCGCCGAGGGCCGCGGTGAGCAGCGCCAGGACGGCGACGAGCGTGAGCGCGCTGAAGCGGCCGAGCTCGGCGAGCGCGACGCCGGCCCAGCCGGCGACCAGCAGGCCGAGCGCCAGCCGCCGGAACAGTACGGCTGGCGCCCACTCGGAGGCGTCGGGCACGGCCAGCAGCAGCTCTGCGACCGAGCCCAGGGCATAGAGCAGCAGCGGCAGGACGATGAGCAGCACGCGGGCAGTCTAGACGAGCTTAGCGCGGGGCTGCCAGCAATCACCGGCTGGGGCCGACGCGCGTGAGCTGGCCCCCCGAGCACCTGTGCCGGGCGCCGGCTGCCGGGTTGGCCAGCGGCGCGTCAGTTGCCGGAAGTCGAGTCCACGCGCTGGAGGACGCGGCAGGCGTCGAGCGCGTCGTCCACTTCGATGGCTTCCCGCGACTGGTGGATGGCGCGGATGACGCCCTCTTGGTCGATCGTGAAGGTCGTGCGGATCGCCTGGTGCTTGTCCTCGTCGAAGATGCCGTAGGCGCGCGCGGTCTGGTGCTTGTCGTCGGACAGCACGGGGAGGGTGGTGCCGACCTTCTCGGCGAACGCCTTGGCGACGAAGGGGTTTTCCTGAATGATGCCGAGGACCTGGGTGTTCAGGTCCGCGTAGTCGGACTCACGGTCCGAGTAGTTCGTCAACTCTTGCGTTCAGCCGCCGCTGAAGGCCCAGACGTAGAAGGCGACCTGGACCGGCCGGCCGCGGAACTGGCTCAGCGTCACGGGCTGCCGGCTCTGGTCGACGAGCGTGAAGTCGGGGGCTTTATCGCCGACGCGCAGCTCGTGGGTGGGCGCCGCGGCCGCAGGGGCGCCCGGGAGCGACAGCTTGCCCACCGCCTGGCAGCCGGCGAGCAGCAGCAGCAGTGCTAGCATGGGAATCCATGCCGATCGTCCACGCATGACTCTCTCCTCCTACCCTCAGAACCCGATCCGGCGCGGGAGCGACGAGGCCCGACCACGCCCGTCGCGCGGTAGGGTCTCGCGTCTAGCTGCTCAGGAGCTTGTCGAGCTTGGCGACCATCTCGTCGCGGCTGATCTGACCGAGCTTCTGGTCGCGGATGATGCCGTCGCGGCCGACGAAGTAGCTGGTTGGCGCGGCCGTCACGTTGTACCGCTTGACCTGCTGGCCCTGGTCGTCCAGCACGAAGGTGAAGGTGTAGCCGCCGCTCTCGATCCAGCGGCGCACGGTCGGGGCGTCCTCCTCCATGTTCACGGCGAGGATGACCAGGCCCTGGTCGCGGTACTGGTCATACAACTCCTGCATGGCCGGCATCTCCTCGCGGCAGGGGACGCACCAGGTGGCCCAGAAGTTGATCCAGACGGGCTTGCCCTTGAATTGTGCGAGCTGTACCGACGTGCCGTCGACGGTTTGGAGGGTAAAGTCGGGCGCCGGGCTGCCGAGGCGCGCGGCGGCGGGCGCCCCGCAGGCGGCGAGCCAGAGGCCGAGGAGCACCGCACTGAGCGTCGCGGACAGGAGTCGGCCGGGCGGGTTCACAGCGCCACGCCCCAGTTGAAGTATTGCGGCAGCCGCAAGAAGAGGCCGGTCAGCATGAGCACGCCGATGGCGACCAGGAACAGGCCGCTCACGACCTCGACGGCGCCGAAGTAGCGGTTGAACTGCTTGAGTACGAGGGCCGCGGAGCCGAGCGCGAAGGCGGTCGCCAGGAAGGGGACGCCGAGGCCTAGCGAGTAGGACGCGAGGAGCACAGCGCCCTGCGCCATGGTGTCCGAGAACGTCGCGAGGCCGATGATGCCGGACAGGATCGGGCCGATGCAGGGGGTCCAGCCGGCCGCGAACAGGACGCCGACCACGAAGGAGGTGGGCAGGCTAGGGCCGCCGCGCGGCTGGAGGTAGAAGCGCTTCTCGCGGTACAGCAGGGGAATCCGCAGGAAGCCGGCGACGTGGAGGCCCATGACGATCAGGATGACGCCGCCGACTTGACGGAAGGCCTGGACGAAGCCCGGGACCACGTAGAGGTCGATGGTCCAGATCACGGTCCAGAAGAGGACGAAGATCGTGCTGAAGCCCAGCACGAAGGCCAGCGCGTGGGCCAGGGTCGTGGCGCGGCTGACCGTGGGGGCACCCGGACTGAGCGAGGCGCCGGCGAGGTGACCGATGTAGGCTGGCACGAGTGGCAGCACGCACGGCGACAGGAAGGAGAGCAGGCCGGCCGCGAAGGCGACGGCGACGGTCAACAGGGAAACGCTCTGCATCTCCACGGGCAGCTCCGGTCGACAGCGGCTTTCGTAAGCAGTCTAGCAATGGCGGGGCGGGCGCTCAACGAAATGGCCGAGGGGGGCGTGGGGGCGGCACGCCGCCCCAGGGCTCTACGCAGGCGGCGGCCCGGCGCGGCGCGGGACTAGCGGGCAGCGGGTGGCGCGTTGCCGACAGGCGCGCCGCCCGGCGGGTCCAGCAGGTTCACCACCGCGGCCGTCAGCACGCCGTCGGCGTCCATCGTGCCGGTGGCGGCGATACGGGAGCCCTCGGTCACGTCGCTCGCGCTCGCCGGCACGGGATGGACGACCTGCGTGTCGGGCGTCGTGTCGATACTAATCGATTCGCCGCCCGCGCGAACCGTCAGCCGACCGTTCGCAAGGCTCTCGATGATGGCGTTGTTCATGAGGTTGCCCGCGTTTGGCCCCTCCATAGGCGAGTTGAGCCGCGCCGGCACGGTCGCCTGGGCCGCGGGGAACACCCGGATGAGCAGGGCTACCTGGCCGTCGTCGGTGGGCCGACCGGTCACGGCCACGTACTGATTGGGCTGCAGGTCGGCCAGCGTGCCGGGGCCCTGCTTCTCGTAGCGCGTGTTGTCGGTCAGCTGGACGATGACGGGGCCGGTGTTGGCGGCTACCGTGGCGCGGGAGCCGTCGAGCTGGACGACGGGGCCGGAGACGATGCGCACCTCGCCCTGCGCGCGGGCCAAGCCCAGGCCGGCGGCGACGAGCCCGCTGGTGAGGAGCGCGGCGAGGAGGGCTCGGCGGGGCCGGCGAGCGGAAAGCGACATTGGGTCCTCCCCTTCCGGTAAGCTGCGCGATCTACCGAAGGATCGCGCCGGTTCGCCGCATGGCGATACGCGGCCGGGTTACGGCCCGACCGTGGTGGCCGGGGCGCGGGGCCGGGCGCCAACGGGCAAACCGCCGCCGGGCCGGTGGCGCCTAGATGACCTGGACGTTCTCGGCGCCCAGCAGCGTGCGCAGCTCGCGCTCGACGTCGGCCGAGTACGCGACGAGCGGCTCGGGGACCGCCAGGCGATACTGGGCGGCCCCCTGGACGACGATTAGCTCAAAGCGGTCGGGGCCGGGCCGGCCGCTCAGCAGCGCGTGCAGCGAGCGGAGGCGCTGGAGGTCGGCGCCGGCATCGCCGGCTCGTACAAAACGCAGGTGGAGCAGCCGCCCGAGCGACGCGGGGGCCGGCGGCTCGGGCTGGGGCAGCGACGCCGGCTCTGGCGCCACGGCGGCGGTCAGCTCCTCGACCGAGGCGGCGGCCCAGGCGGGAAGCATGGGCGACGCGGGCGTGAGGCCGTCGGCCGCCGGCAGGTCGGGCGGGGGCGCCGTGCCCGGCTCGGGTGGCTGCCACTCCTCGGCGCTGTCCACGATGATCTGGCGCACGGTCCGGTCGTCGCCGCCCAAGCGCTTCTGATCGGCCTTGCCCTCGACGATGACGACCGCGTCGTCGCGCCAGACGTCGCCGGTGCGCTCCAGCGTGCGGGGAAAGACCACGAGTTCGATGGAGCCGTGTAGGTCTTCGAGCTGCGCGACGAGCATGGTGTCCTTGCGCTTGGTGATGATGCGGCGGACGCCCGAGAGCACGCCCGCCAGCACGACTTTCTCGCCTGCCGCGTCCTCGGCGACGCTGGCCGTGGTCGCGGTGGTGCGCTGCCGCAGCCAGCGCGCCGCTTCCTGGAACGGGTGGTCCGACAGGAACAGGCCAAGCGCCTCTTTTTCCCACGCCAAGCGCTCACGCTGACCGACGGGCGCAACGGAGGGCAGGGTGGACGCGATGGCGGCCGGCTCGTCGTCGCCGCCGAGGTCGAACAGCGAGGCTTGGCCGCGCGCCTCGGCGCGCTGCGCGGCCTGGGCCGCGGCGAGCGCGGCGTCGAGGCCGGCGAGAAGCTGTTCCCGGCGGCCCAGTGCGTCGAGCGCACCCGCCTTGATGAGGCTCTCCAGCACGCGCTTGTTTAGTGCCTTGAGGTCGACGCGTCGGCAGAAATCGTCGAGCGAGCGGAACGGGCCAGCCTTCTCGCGCTCGGCCAGGACCGCGTCCACGGCGCCCTCGCCGACGTTCTTAACGGCGCCGAGGCCGAAGCGGATGCCGCGCCGTGGCTCGCCGGCCGCGGAGCCGGTCGCGCCGACGTCCTCGACCACCTCCACGGTAAAGTGCTCCTGGCTGCGCTGCACGTCCGGCGGCAATACGGGGATGCCCAGTCGGCGGCAGTCGCCGACGGCGATCGTCACCTTGTCGCTGTCGTCGCCCTGGGACGAGAGGACGGCGGCCATGTACTCGGCGGGGTAGTTGGCCTTGAGGTACGCCGTCTGATAGGCGACGTACGCGTAGCAGACGGCGTGCGAGTTGGCAGAGACGAGGCCGCTGGCGAGCAGGTAGTTGTGGTAGGGCGCGGTCATCGTCAGGTTGTAGGTGGCCTGCACGCCGAGCGGCTCGATGCTCGCCACGGCGTCGGGCACGAGGCGCGTGGGCTGAACATGGCCGGCCGCCGGTCCGGCGCTGCCTTGGACGGCGGCCGGGGCGAGCGAGCTGGCGTTGGCCGAGCGCAGGGCGACGGCGCCCCCGGCCATTACCGGCGGCGCCGCGCGCAGCGCGCCGCGGCGCCGCCGCCCGCGCGGGGGCGCGCTGTCCTGGCCAGCCGTGACGTCGGAGAGTGGGCCGCTGGTGTCGTCCGCCGCCCCCTCGCCGACGAGCAGCGCGCCGCCGACGCCGATCTGCCCGAGCGGGCGGAAGCCATCGGGCGTGAGGAACTTATGGTCGAGCGTGCAGACGACGGTGCGGCCGCCGCGGGTGGTGAGTCGGACGACGGGCTTCTCGCCCGTGGGGAAGGCCTCGACGACGCGGTTCGCCATCAGCCGCCCCCGGTCGTCGACGCTGAGCAGCCAGGTGCCTGCCGGCACGTCGGCGACGCGATGGCGATCGCCCTTCAGGTCCACCAGCTCGGTGTCGCCGGCCAGGCACTTGTTGAAGGCGTACCCGGCGAACGGCTCGATGTACTCCCAGATCTGGTTGGCGACCCTCTCGTCGACCCCCTTGCTGCGCGCGCCGGCGAGGAAGTTGTCGCGCTCCTTCTTCATCTCCTCGGCGATCTTCTTGCCCATGGCCCGGCGCAGGATGTCGGCCTGGCCGAGGCTGAAGCCGGCAATCGCCTGCACGATCTGGAGCACCTGGTCCTGGTAGACGATGACGCCGTACGTTTCCTTCAGGATCGGCTCAAGCGCCGGGTGCAGGTAGCTTGGCCGCACCCGGCCCTCCTTGCCGGCGATGAAGGTGGGGATATGGGCCATCGGGCCGGGCCGGTAGAGCGCCACCATCGCCGCCAGGTGCCGAATGGTCGACGGCTTCAACTCGCGGATGTAGCGCCGCATGGCCTGGCCTTCGAGCTGGAACACGCCCGTAGTGTCGCCGTCGGACAGCATGCGGAAGGTGCGCGGGTCGTCCTCGGGAAGGTGATCCAGGTCTAGCTCGACGCCGCGGCTCTCCTTGATGAGCGCCACCGCGCGCTCGAGGATCGTCAGGTTGGCGAGGCCCAGGAAGTCCATCTTGAGCAGGCCGATGGTTTCCAACGCCTTCTGGTCGTACTGGGCCATGATGAAGTCGCCCTTGGCGACCTTCTGCAGCGGCGTGTGCTGGACCAACGGCTCGCCCGACACCACGACACCCGCCGCGTGAGTGGAGGCGTGGCGAATAGTCCCTTCCACCGACTTCGCGGTGTCGATCAACCGCTTGAGCTGGGGCTCGCCATCGTAGAGGGCCTTCAGCTCGGGGCTGTCCTCGAGCGCACGGTCGATGGTGATGCCCAGCGGCAGGGTGGGGATCAGCTTGGCAATGCGGTCGACCTCGCTCAGCGGATAGCCGAGCGCGCGCCCCACGTCGCGGATGGCGGCGCGGGCGAGCAGCCGGCCGTAAGTGATGATCTGGGCGACGTGGTCACGGCCGTAGGTGCGGACGACGTAATCGATTACTTCGTCGCGGCGGTTGTCGGCGAAGTCCATGTCGATATCGGGCATCTGGATGCGCTCGGGGTTCAGGAAGCGCTCGAAGGTCAGGCCGTATTCCATCGGGTCGATGGTGCTGATGCCCAGGCAGTAGAGCACGATGCTGCCCGCGGCCGAGCCGCGCGGGCCGCAGGGGATGCCGCTCTCGCGGGCGTAGCGCACGAAGTCCCAGACGAACAGCATGTAGGCCGAGAAGCCGGTCCTCTCGATCACGCCCAGCTCGTACTCTAGCCGCTGCTCGACCTCGGGGCGGAGCGGGCGGTACAGCTCACGGAGACGCTCGCGGCAGATACGCGTGAGGTAGGCGTGCGGGTGCTCGTTCTCGGGGATGAACGCGAGGCGGGGGAAATCGAGCCGGCCGAAGCGCAGCTCCAGGTTGCAGCGCTCGGCAATGGTCTGTGTGGCGGCGATGGCCTCGGGCAGCTCGTGGAAGAGACGGGCCATCTCCGCGGGGCTCTTGAGGTAGTGCTGGCCGCCTTCCATGCGCATGCGCTTGGGATCGTCGAAGTTGCTGTTGGTCTGGATACAGAGGAGGATGTCCTGGGCGGCGGCGTGCTCGGGGAGCACGTAGTGCAGGTCGTTGGTGGCGACCAGCGGGATGCCCAGCTCGCGGCTCAACGCGACCTTGGCGCGGGTGATGGCGGGCTGGAAGTTCAGGCCGTGGTCTTGAATCTCCAGAAAGAAGTTCTCGGGGCCGAACAGGTCCCGATAGAAGAGGGTCGCCTTGCGGGCAGCGTCGAGGTCGCCAGCGCGGATGGCGCGGCCGATCTCGCCCGACGGACAGCCGGAGGTGGCGATTAGGCCGCCGGCGTGCTGGGCGAGCAGCTCCTTGTCGATGCGCGGCTTGTAGTAGAAGCCGTCGAGGTGCGCGCGGGTAACCAGCTCCAGCAGGTTGCGGTAGCCCTCGACGTCGCGGGCGACGAGGGTCATGTGGTAGCCCGACTTGTCCTCGAGCCCGCTGCGGTCGCTCATGCGGCGCGGCGCGACGTAGGCCTCGACGCCGATGATCGGCTTGACGCCCTCCTTCTGGGCCGCCAGATAGAACTCGACGGCGCCGTACATAACGCCGTGGTCGGTGAGGGCGATGGCGTCCATGCCGAGCTTGCGCGTTTGCTTGACCAGCTCCTTCACGCGGCTGAGACCGTCGAGGAGCGAGTATTCGGTGTGGACGTGGAGGTGCGTGAAGCGTGGCGCTCCAGCCGACCCGGCGTGCGCCGCCATAGACTCTCTCCGTCTGGGCCGGCGGCGGTCGCTCGACGGGCGCCGCGCGCGGCCGGTGTTGGGCCTTGCCGGGAGCCGCCCCGCGTGACGGAAGCATGGCTCCTCGGCCATCGTACGCTGGGCCGGAGCCTGTCATCTAGAGGTGTCTGCTTGTCCTGAGGAGTCGTGACGCAGCCGTGTGGCGGCGTGCCGGGCGCGGCGCGTGCCGGGCAGTCAGCGCGCCCACGCCCCGAATTTTGGCAGACGGGTTTACAGATGGAGGGAAGGTGCGTATAATGCGCGTCAGTGGAAAGCGGCCCGCTCCGCGCGCGGGGCCGTCCGGGGCTCGCCTGGCGGGCAGCGCACGGCGTCGCGGCTCCTGAGGCGTCCGTCTTTCCCAGATAGCGATCTGCCCGGACCGCGCAGCGGCCGGGGACAGCGACCAGGAGTGGAGCGTGGTGGCGTTCAGCGATCGGCCATTGACCTGCCGGGAATGTGGGACGAGTTTCCTCTTCACCGCCGGCGAGCAAGAGTTCTACGCGCAGAAGGGGTTCACGAACGAGCCGGCGCGCTGCCCCGAGTGCCGGGCGGCCCGGCGGGCCGCGGGGGGCGGGGCCCGCAGCATGAGCGGCTACGACAGCGACCAAGGCTATGGGGAGTACCGCTCGGCGCCGCGGACGATGCACGAGACGCAGTGCGCGTCGTGCGGCGGGATCGCGCGTGTGCCGTTCGTGCCGCGCGGCGACCGCCCGGTGTATTGCTCGAACTGCTTCGAGCAGCAGCGGAGCTATCGCTAGCGCGCTCGATGCGCTGGACTCGTCGCTGGTGGCGGGCACCAGACTTGCAGAGGGACGAACCGGCCGGTGCGCCCCACCGGCCGGTTCGTGCTCTCTTGAGCGCAACAGCGAACGACACGACGAGGGAAGGGCGATGGCGCGACGGCTCGACGTGTACCTGCGCGACGGCGAGATCGACGACGTCCGCCTGGATGGCGTGTCGCTCTGGCCGAGCTGGTTCAAGATCGAGTGGAAGGAGAACGGGCAGCGGAGCGCGAAGATTCGGGGCGAGCGGCTGTCTACGAACTTCGGCGACGAGATCGTGATCCACCAGGCGGCGGGCGCCGCACCAGCCCGCCGGGCTAGCCCGGCAGGCGCACGGCGTGTGGCGAGCAGTTGACGCCCGGTCGTGGCGAAGCCTATAATTTCGCTGCCCGGCGCGGCGGGTGGGTGCTCGAGTGTCCGTGAGCGTACGTGGTGAGCGTGGCCTAGCGGTTAGGGCGCCAGGTTGTGGCCCTGGAGATCGGGGGTTCGAATCCCCTCGCTCACCCCGAGGAAGCCGTCAGCTATCAGCAGTCAGTAGTCAGTCGGCTTAGCGCAAGCTGACGGCTGGTCGCTGATCGCTGACGGCGTTCCAAGCACCCATAGCTCAGCGGATAGAGCACTGGTCTTCGGAACCAGGTGTCGGGGGTTCGAATCCCTCTGGGTGCGCCCTCAAGAAACCCAATGCTGGAGCCAAAAGAAAGGGGTGGTGTCTTACCACCACCCCGAGGCGGAAACGGTTTTCCCACCATTTTCCCACCATTTACTCGGTGCCAAACAGCGCTCGCTCGATGGCCTCGGCTGTTCGGTCGGCCGCATCCTCAGCGGCCTTGGTGTAGTGCTTGGCGGTGACATCGGGGGCCGCGTGGCCCAGCATCTGCGCAACCGCCAGCATGTCCTTGGTGCCGTCGTGGGCGATGGAAGACGCCGTGCGCCTGAGCCCATGCAGCCCCGTGTGGGGCAGTCCCGCTCGCTTGATAAGCTGCGTCAGCCGCCGGTACACATTCCTGGGATGGAGCGGTAAGCCCTTGCTCGTGGTAAATACCAAGTCGCCGAACTCTCCTGCTCCTACCCAGGCAGGCCCTGCAGCAAGTCTGGCTTCGAGCTGCTTGCGGCGGTGCTCCTGAAGCAGTGGTACTGCCGAGGGCGGCAGCTTCACGTCGCGCTGGCCGCTCGGGGTCTTGGGCTTGCCCTTATTCAGGTAGCCGTTGACATCCGTGATGTTCTGCCGCACATGCAGCATCCGGCTCTCAAAGTCCACATCTTCCCAGCGAAGCCCGATCACCTCGCCGCGGCGAAGGCCGGTGGTCAGAGCGATCAGAAACACTGTCTGGTAGCGCTCCTTGGCCAGCAGCCCTAAGAACTGCTTGGCCTGAGCGGGCGTCCACTGTGGCATCTGCTTGCTCTCGATGGTCACCCCTTCGATCTCCGCACAGGGGTTCCGGGGAATCAGTCTGATGCGGCGGGCCTGCGCAAGCGCTTCCCGCAGGACCACCATGGTGTTGCGGACACTGTGGCCGGAGAAGGGCTTGCCATCTCGCCCCACCGTCTGGAGCTGGTAGATGAAATCCTCGATGTGCTGCTCGTTCAGCCGCTGGAGAAGGATGCCGCCAAGCCTAGGGTTGATCCGTTCCTTGATGATCGTCTCGTAGCTGGCCCGAGTCGTTGGCCGAAGGTTCTTCTTCAGCGCGTGCTTGGGAAGCCAGTCGGCCAGGTAGGCCGCGAGCGTCAGCTTGGTCGCTGAGACTGCCGTGCCCTGCTTGATCTCGCTCCTGCGCTCCTGGCGAGCTTCCTCAGCAGCTTTTCTGCTGGGAGCGTTTCTCCACTCGCGCTTGAGCTTACCGGTTGCGTCTCTGGCGTATACTTGATACTCCCAGTACTCGCTCACGCTGCCATCTTTACGAGTATAGGTCCGCTTGCGAATTCCAGGCAGCTTGCGCTCCCTTTTGGATGGCCGTGCCACGTCCTCACCTCCAACTACTCATCGTAGTTCTGCGGATACCGTGTAGTCATTATCACATGACGTTAGTATTCGTTCTAGTGCCAGTTTGGACACTACATAGCGTCTCCCAATCCTAATCACCGGCAACTCGCCTCGCTTAACCGCCAGATACGCACTACTCCTAGAGATGCCCAACACTTCGGCTACTTCTTCAACGGTCAACGTCTGCCGTTCCATCACACATCCCCTTACAGACGCTCTGCCGCGCAGCGCCCTTGACGTTCACGTTTGGTCATCTGATACACTAGAGACACTCTGTTGAACTTATTCTGTACTCATTTTTCATGCGCTTATGATACTGCCATTCTCGTATCCGGCCGATCATCATGTCTTGGGCACCACCGGCGGCCGTTTGTTCGAGTGGCCCTACACCATTCCCCCTGCTGACATCCAAAACCATATGCATGTCATCGGCAAATCCAACTCCGGCAAGAGCCGCTTTCTGGCAGCGCTCACCCTATCGCTGCTATCTCACGGCTTCTCCGTCACGCTCATTGATCCGCACGGCACCCTAGCTGATCTGGTCCTGGCTCATCTGGTGGCTCAGGGCCTCTACGACAACGGCGAAGGCTACGAGCGCATCATGTACCTGGACCTGCCCGAGGCAACCCGCCGCAAGCGGTATCTTCCCTTCAACGTGCTCCACACACCCTACGACCCTGCGACCCGGGCCAGGCTCGTGCTGGAAGCGCTGCGGCGGGCGTACCCCGCGATGGCTGGCGGGGTTGCCCCGAACTTTGAGAACATCGTCCTGGCCGGCGTATCGATCCTGATCTACCACGACTTGCCCCTGAGCTGCCTGCACGACGTGCTGGTCAATAAGCCCTGGCGGGATGAACTCCTCAAAGGGGTCGGTGATCGGGAGGTCGTCCGCTTCTTCAAGGATCGTTACGACCGCTGGGGCAGGGATCAAGCGGATAAGATCGAAAGCACGCTCAACAAAATCTTCCTGATGCTGTTTGCCCCCGTCACCCGATACAGCCTGGGCCAGAGCGGCAACAGCCTGAACTTTAAGGAACACCTGGCGCACGGCCGAAGCTTCCTGGTGAACCTGCACCTGGACGATCCTGACGCGAAGCGACTGCTGGGCTGCCTGCTCACCGTCTCGGTCGAGCAGGCAGCCCAGGCGCGGATCGGCACAACGAACATCGCTCCCCACTTCCTGATCATTGACGAGTTTTCCGAGTTCTCCGCCCAGTCGTCGCAGGCCTTAACGGACATGCTTTCCCAAACCCGCAAGGGCTCAGTGTACGTCGTGCTCGCCCACCAAACACTCGGGCAGCTCGATGACCGCATGCTGGCGGCGCTTCAGAACTGCGGGTTTGAGGTCGTCTACACGCTCGGCTACGACGACGCAGCCCGGACTGCGCCCGCGTTTCTTGAGCCCGATCCCTTGCGCATCAAGCACGAGGTCCAAGACGAGGCAGCCGCAGGCCGGACCCACCCGGCGTACTACTCGCTTCCTGAACAACACCATGAGCAGATCCAAGAAATCTACCGCTTGCCTCGCCGCCACGCTCTCATCCGCGACCCCTATGGCGCTGTCGCTCGTATTCGCACCGTTCCTGTTCCCGATCCGTCGGTCAATCCGAAGAAACTGAAAGCGGTGAAAGACAATTACCTGACTTGGTGCTTGAACCGCCCCGGGTAGCGTGGAGACTCCACCCTTTGAGAGGATGGGGTCATGAGCAAGGCAACACGGTATCCGCCGGAACTGCGGGAGCGCGCGATCCGGTTGGTGCGGGAGCACCGAG
>Ga0070738_10001585_pt1 | contig 43687 bp, 38 predicted proteins | sample Coa_R2_2_FD_66446 | JGI IMG/M metagenome (GOLD analysis project Ga0070738, IMG submission 66446) | Surface soil microbial communities from Centralia Pennsylvania, which are recovering from an underground coalmine fire - Coalmine... | ecosystem: Environmental > Terrestrial > Soil > Unclassified ...
CTCAAGCGCTTCAAAAGGGTCGCCCTGCGATGCGAAAAGACAGAGCGAAACTTCAGATCGATCGTCAGTTTCGCTGCTGGCCTTTGCTTGATACAATTCGTCCACACGACCTAATATTTGAATGTAATCCCGGCGGACACGACCCAGGGATCGACCTGAACATGAGCGCGAACGGGAATTCCTTCAGAAAACCCTCCCGCGTCGGTCGAAAAAAACAGCTTCTTTCCGTCGGCGAACACGCCCCAATTCTGGGTCAGCATCAAATCGATGCCGCCTTGCAGGGCAAAGGCGAAATTTTGATCCCAGTTGAAATTCGTCAGCATCCCGTCGCTGATATTGCCCAGATTGGCAACATAACCGCCGCCAGCGCCGATATAAGGCTGGATGGCGCCAAACTGGGTGAAATGATATTGAAGAAGGAATAACGCCGCCCCGTAGCGTGCGCTGCCGAGGAGATCCGTTCCATAGGCTGCCTCTCCCGGCAGCCCAACGGCTTTGAAATGTGCAATGGGGGGAACTCCGACGCCAACAGCAACCGCAAAGTTGGGCGTCACGTAATAGCCAGCTTCAAACACCAAAGTATATTGGGGAGGTATCGCGATATTCGCCGGCGTAAATAGGCCGCCCCCCGTTGGTTGAGCGTTAACCACAGGAAAAGTTCCGGCGGCTCCGGCATGAACATAGAAGATCGGAGGCGGGGACGGCACTGGCGGGGCCGGATCTGCTGCCGCAACGGTTCCACCCGCGAGGCAAGCGGTCATCGCCGCGGCAAAAAGCCTCGCTTCACCAACCATATTCCCCCCCCCAAGTTGATGCTGCAGCTTGGCTTGGGCCGCTAGCCCCCAATTGATATCATTCGAACCTAGGTGATCAAGCCCCGGCGAAGGGCTTCAGCGACTGCTTGCGTACGGTTGATTACCCCGAGTTTGGCGCGAACCGAACGCATGTGCTTATCGACGCCGTGCTCGGAAATGCTCATGATCTCGCCGATTTCCCAATCGTTCTTCCCGTCGGACGCCCATTGCAGAGCCTCGCGCTCGCGAGAGGACAGTACGATTTTCTCCGGTTGGTCCGATGCTTCCTGTTGCAGAGCAATGGCACGTCCAATGGCGTAGCTCGCAATAAGCGTCAGCACACCCCGCATCTCGCGATCGATCTCTAAACGCCGGCCAGCAAGAGAGAATCCGACTGTCTGGCCATCGAGAGTGACAAGGGATGCCGAGAAACCTTGCTTGAGACCGAATTCCGCGCTTTCATCCATAATGCGCTGGGCTGCAGGATCGTCATGGATATCCGGCTCTAGGTCGCTCCAATAAAATGGAACGGACGACGATTTCATCCTGTGAATGACGGGATCTTGAAACCCATAACCTCGGGATGCATAACGGCTCACCCACTCAGGCGGAATTTCATGGAATAACACACTCTTGAGCTGCCGTCGGCCCACGACGCCTGGCGTGGGCATCGCTGTTGCGATCACAGTTTCAGCCCCAACCTGGGATAGGTGTCGCAGTACTTGTGAAGCTATATCTGAGATGCTGCGGGAGCGATCGAGATCGTGGACGAATTTAATTGTCTGGTCCAGCGTCTGTTGAAATGCACGCGGTGGCATAGAAACCTCGCATCAGCGAATGTAGCTGTTTCCGCCTTCACCCTTTGCTTACCTCCTGCGGCAGGCCTAGCGCCGGAGGAAATCTTTAAGTCAGATGACGAATACTAATAACCGTCATCGTATAATATTAGTATGTGTTAATCTAGCTGCTATTGTCAAGGGCGAACCTCCACCAGCAGGCAACTCCGAGCATAGCGAACCAAAGAAAAAACACGGTGGTAAAAGGGAGTCTCCCAAAAAGCGGCGGTGCGATACTTTGCGGCAGGCTCCCGTCCACAACGCCTTGCGCCCCAAGAGGCAGCTCAGCCAGGATACGGCCATAGGGATCGACGATCGCAGAAATGCCCGTATTCGCGGCACGAATCAAAGGCAATCCTTCCTCAATCGCCCGCAGCCGCGCTTGTGCAAAATGTTGATAAGGACCGGACGTTGTCCCGAACCATCCATCATTCGTCACATTGAGGAGCAAGCCGGGACGTTCGGCGGCGGCCCGGGGCACAGCCTCGCCGGGAAAAATTGCCTCGTAGCAAACCAGCGGAGCGACGGCAGGCAATCCAGGCACCACCAGCAATCGCCGCTCGGAACCCGCATCAAAGCCGCCAGGGATATGAACGAACTGGCGCAGGCCCAGATGGTCGAACACCTTTTGGAAAGGAAGATATTCGCCGAAAGGCACAAGATGCACCTTGTCGTAACTATCAAGAATATGGCCGCCGCTCGCGACCACTTGGATCGCGTTGAAATAGCTCACGGGCCCGGCGGGGGAGCTCCTCGAAGCATCCTGCGCGCGCGCGGCGCCTGTCACAAGAACCGTATCCGGCGGCAAGACGGCTCCGATTGCGGCAAGCGCTCCGGCATCGCGCGACAAAATGAAAGGAAACGCCGATTCCGGCCAGATGAGAGCTGTGATACCATCGAGGCCCAAGCGGCCGTCTTCCCCTCCTCTCGCAGAGAGCGTGAGATAGAGTGACAGAATCTGGCTTTTGTTTTCTGGCCTGAATTTCTCATCCAGGGGCAGATTGGGCTGCATGATGCGCAGCTTGACGCCCGGCACCGATTCCAAAGGGGCCTGCGCGAGCCGCCACGCGCCAAATCCGCAGATGCCGCAAAAGGCAAGCAAGGCGGCTAGGATGGGTGTGGAAAGGCCGCGTCTTCCAGCTCGAAAGGAGGGTTTGCCGCCAAGCGCGGCGGGGGCAGAGAAAACAAGAATGACGATGACGGTGAGGCCGTAAAGGCCAATGACCGAGGCAAGTTGCGCGGTCACGAGATTACCGCCAAGCGCCATACCAAAACTGTTCCACGGAAATCCTGTCAAGATATGACCGCGCAGCCATTCCGTGAAACCTAACGCGGCGGCAAGCGCGAAGAGACGGCCAGCGCCTTGCACCCAGATCAATCGCGCCAGCAGGAAACCTAGAGCCGGAAAAAACGCGAGCACGGCAGGAAGGCCGGCCACACCGAGCGGCATCGCCCAGGCGAATTGATCCGCTTCAACAAGAAATGCCGCGCCAAGCCACCAAAGGCCGCCAATGAAATAGCCAAAGCCCCACCACCATCCAGCGCCGAACGCACGCCAGGCCGAAACTGGCATGCCAAGACGAAACCATCCGGCCGGACGAAACCGCCCGGCGGCGGTCTTCTGGGACGTTCGCGCGCAACCGTCGATGAGCCAGACGGCAGCTGTCATAGGAATGACCATAGCCGGGAAAAAATTGAAAGGAGCCAAGGCTAACGCGCCCGTTATGCCTGCTGCGAACGCGATGATGCGGCGGCGCCAGCCGGAGGCAAGCATGACCGCGGCCGCGGCTGCGGGTATGGCGCGCGCTCCTATTTGCATGGTCCCTGAATCGGCATCACGGCAGGATCATTCAAAGGAAAGCACTTCCAGCAACAATCCAAAGTTCTTTTGGATAGATGGACATTATCCGCTACCGCTCGAACGGCGGTTCGCTCTGGCCGGAGGGCTCTTCCGGGCGCTGATTGTCCCCAATATTTCCGGAATGCGCGGGCGCCCCTGTCATACGAATCCTGACCCGCTTGACGCGGCGCGGATCGGCATCGGCGACCTCAAATTCGATGCCATCCTCGACGATGATCTCGCCGCGCACGGGAACATGTCCGGCGAGAGCCGTGACCAATCCCCCCAATGTGTCGACCTCTTCGGCATCACTGATCCTCTCCAGGTCGGCATCGATTGCGCGGGAGACTTCGCCAAGGTCAGCGCGGGCATCCACGAGAAATCCTCCCCCCGCAAGGGCCTCGATTTTTGGGCGCTTGTCCTCATCATGCTCATCCTCGATGTCGCCGACGATCATTTCGACGATATCCTCGATCGAGGCAAGGCCTTCGGTGCCGCCATATTCGTCGATGACGAGAGCCATGTGGGTTCTCGTCGCCTGCATTTTTACCAGGAGATCGAGAGCCGGCATGGATGGAGGGACAAAGAGAACCGGGCGCAGAATATTGGCTTCCGATAAGGGGGTCTCCAATTCCTGGTGCAGGAATCGGCAGCTCTCTGCTGCTTCCTCATACGGTTCCGCGGCCAAAGGACCGGCTGTACCATGTGGCCGCTCTGGCAGCTTCGCGGCAAGATAGGCGACGAAGTCACGGATATGTACCATGCCGCGCGGATCATCAAGGGTCTCGCCATGAACGGGAAGCCGCGAATGACCGGCGTCACGAAACACCGCAAGCACATCATGGAGGGTGGTATGCAGCGACACGGCAACAATGTCAGCCCGCGGAACCATCACATCGCCCACCTGCACTTCATGCAGGGCGAGGACATTTTTCAACAGAGCGCGCTCTTGCGGGGAAACATCGACCTCGGCGGAAGTATCTGCGAGCGCCTCCTCGAGATCATCACGGATCGATACCCCGCCGATACCAAATAGAGCGCGCAGCCGGTCAAAAAGGTTTGACTTCCCGCTCGCATGCGGTTTGCCGCCTGCTTCGCCAGCCGGAACGTCATGTTCACTCATGGGCGCCAGCCGCTTCCTTGACCGGCGAGGCTCCGTAAGGGTCGCCGATTCCAAGCCTTGCAAGGGCAGCGCATTCGAGGGCCTCCATCGCTTCGGCCTCGGACGCCTCGATATGGTCGTAACCGATGAGATGCAAAAATCCATGCACCACAAGATGAGCAACGTGGTCGCGTAACGATTTTCCTTCCTCGCGGGCTTCTCTCGCGGCGGTTCCGAAAGAGATCGCGATGTCTCCGAGCAGTGGCGCCGCCGCCGGATCGCCGCCAGCCGGAAACGAAAGAACATTGGTGGGCTTGTCGATCCCCCGCCATTTGCGGTTGAGTTCGCGAATGAACGCGTCATCGCAGAAGAGCACGCTGACCTCGGCGTTGGAGGTAAATCTAGCGCCGCTCTCCTCAGCCGCCGCGAGAATCGCCATCCTTGCCAGCTGCGATGGCGCTTCGAGTGCGGCCCAGCCTCCGGCTTCGACCGAAACCTCGATCGCAAGGTTCATTTTCGTGCCTCCTTGATAGAGGTTCTCCGGGCTGGGGCCGTTTCATAGGCATTGACGATCCGCCGGACGAGATCATGTCTCACGACATCCCCTTCTCTGAAAACAACATGGCCAATCCCCTCGAGCCCGGTGAGAAGTTCGATTGCTTCGCTGAGGCCGGACTTCTGGCCGGGGGGAAGATCGGTTTGCGAAGGATCACCTGTGACGATCATCCTCGATCCTTCCCCAAGGCGGGTTAAAAACATTTTCATTTGCATCGAAGTCGCATTTTGAGCCTCATCGAGCAGCACGCAAGCATTGCTCAAAGTGCGCCCGCGCATGAACGCGAGAGGCGCGACCTCGATCATCCCTGTCTGCATCCCGCGCTCCAGCATCCGTGCGTCCATGAAGTCGGCAAGCGCATCATAGATCGGCCGCAAATAGGGATCGACTTTATCGCGCATATCACCCGGCAGGAAACCAAGCCTCTCGCCGGCCTCAAGCGCGGGACGCGACAGGATTATCCGCTCAACTGCGCCTTGCTCCAGTAAAAGCACCGCAAAGCCGACCGCGAGCCAAGTCTTGCCCGTGCCGGCAGGCCCCTCGGCAAACACCAGCTCGTAGCGTTTCATCGCGCGCAGATATTGATCCTGCGCCGAATTTCTGGCGCGGACGATCCCGCGACGGCGGGTGCCGATCTGCTCGAAAACGGCGCGCCCGCCTTCTTCCTCCTTAGGGAAGAGAGTGCCCTGCATCGCGCTTTCCTCGATCGCGCCATCAACGTCGCCGAGGCTCACCGGCTGGCCGAGCTCCACACGTGCATAGAGATTTTCCAAAACAAGCCGGGCATGTTCGCACGCTCCGGGCGCGCCCTTGATCGTCACATGATTGCCATTTGCATTGGCGATCACCCCAAGCCTGCGTTCGAGCTGCGCGAGGTTCTGGTCGTATTGTCCGAACACGAGCGAAGCATGCCGGTTATCGTCGAATGCGAGCGTTATCTCGGCCGAACCGTCCTCGCCTGGACGCCTGAATTCTTGCCGCCACGGCACTGAACGGTCAGATGATTTCAAAGAAGCGCCTCGCGCCCGGATCTCTGTGGCAGAAGCCGCCCAAACAAAGAATTACTGCCGACGGAAACGATCTCGACGGGAAGAACATCGCCGATATGATCGAGACTGCCCTCCATCTGAACTGCTTGGAGGTATGGCGTCTTACCGGCAATCTGACCGGGGTGGCGGCCGGGCTTTTCAATGAGCACATCGAGGATGCGCCCGACCGTTTTGTGATTGAAGGCCTGGCGCTGCTGATCGAGGAGAGCCTGAAGCCGCGAGAGGCGTTCCGACTTCACAAAATCAGGGACCTGATTTGCCAGCTCGGCCGCGGGCGTTCCCGGACGCGGTGAGTATTTGAATGAAAAAGCGCTCGAAAATCCGACCTTTTCGATCAAGTCCAAGGTTGCCTCGAAATCTTCATCTGTCTCGCCTGGAAAGCCAACGATGAAATCGGACGAGAGGGCAATGTCCGGCCGCGCCGACCGGATTTCGTTCACCAATGCAATATAATCGGACCTTTTGTGCTTGCGGTTCATCGCAGCAAGAATTCTGTCCGAGCCGGATTGAACCGGCAGATGCAAATACGGCATGAGGCAAGGCTGATCGCGATGCGCGTTTATGAGACTTGCGTCCATGTCGTTGGGATGGCTCGTTGTATAGCGGATGCGCGCGATGCCTGGCACTTCGGCGATTCTCGCCACGAGCATGGCCAGTGAAGCAGCGGCACCATCGTGCGTTTCGCCATGATAGGCATTGACGTTCTGCCCAATAAGGCTCACCTCGCGCACACCTGCACCGGCAAGCATTTCGACTTCAGCAACAATCCCATCAACCGGCCGCGATGCTTCGGCGCCCCTCGTATAAGGCACGACGCAGAAGGTGCAGAATTTGTCGCAGCCTTCTTGCACGGTCACAAATGCGGATACCCCGCGCTTGCGAATTTCACGCGGCTCCGGCGCCGCGAGATGATCGAACTTGCTCTCGGCAGGAAAATCCGTGTCGAGAACCGCGCCCGAGTCTTGAGCAAGGCGCAAAAGCTCCGGCAGCCGGTGATAGCTTTGCGGGCCGACGATAACGTCAACAGCCTTTTGCCGGCGGAAGATCTCTTTCCCTTCCGCTTGCGCGACGCAGCCCGCGACAACAATCCTGGTCTGCCGCCCCGCCTCGGCGCGCGCCGCCTTGAGGGCGCGCAGCTTGCCCAATTCGGAGAAGATCTTTTCGGTGGCGCGCTCTCTGATGTGGCACGTGTTCAAGATCACAACGTCCGCGTCTTCCAAAACGCCCGTCTCGGCATAGCCCTCCGGCGCGAGGGCATCAGCCATTTTCTGGGCATCATAGACATTCATCTGACAGCCGTAAGACTTCACGAACAGCTGGCGGGGGGATTTCGTAGAGCGCGGTTCGGGCTTTACCATAACCTCCCCGGCCGAAAGTGCTTCATCTTCTAGTCCGGACATTGTCTCCCTGACCCGCGAGGCGCTTGCCTCTCATGTTTGGTTCGATTCCGGCTTAATACCCGAAAATGCATTATAGCAGGTCCCGCCTCATAATCAGAGCCGCCGCCATTTCAGTGCCAGCGGTGCGATAATAGGCTTTGCGCTCACCGACCAGCTCGAAACCAAAATTCGCATAAAGGGCGCGCGCCGCGATATTCCCAACATCAACCTCAAGAAATAACCGGTTGACCCGGCTCGCGGCGAGCCCATCCAAATGAGGCTTCAGGAGGCTCGTTGCAATCCCGCGGCGGCGCCATTCGGGCGCAACCGCGATCGTCAGGATTTCGGCTTCGCCGGCGACAATCCGGGAGAGGACAAAGCCGGTCAAATATTCTTCCTTGGCTTCGATCGCGCCATCAGCGACGGTCTCAGGCGCGACGAAAAGTTGTTCAAAGTCCGCCTCCTGCCAGGGATAAGCGAAGCTGGCCGCGTGGATCGCAGCGCATTCGGCACTCCGCTCAACCCCGATCGGGCGGATAAAAGGCAAAGCTTTGGCCGGCCAGGTGATCATCGGAATCACGGCAGGGCCGGTTGAATTTGCGCGGCCTCAGGCACCTTGACGTCCGGGGCTTTTAAGTACAGCGGCCGCGGCGGCGCCCGGCCTGGATCGGCAAGAAGGCCAAGCTTAGCCACGAATACAATATCGACTCCGGGGCTCTCGCGGGCAATTTCAGTCTCAGTTCCAGCGGCCGCGGCCTCCGCCGCAAGCAGTGCCGCGCCTGATCCCGCAAGCCGCACCGGGCCGGCGCCGAGCGAACGCATAGCCTCACGCGGAGACACCACACGCGGCGTCAAGGCTGTCCTCCCATCCGGCCCGAAAGCCGCAAAGTAGACATTGCCGTGCCGCGCGTCGATTGCGGCAGCGGCAAGACCTGGCTTTTGTTCTAAGATCAGAGGCGCTGCGAGTGCCGCGAAAGTCGAGATGCCGACAACCGGCACCTTGCAAGCAACCCCGATCGCGCGCGCGGCAGCGATCCCGACCCGCAAACCGGTAAATGAGCCTGGGCCTATCGTGACCGCCACCCGGTCAAGCGAAGCAAAGCCCCCCTCCACCCTGGCCATGACTCGTTCGATCAGCGGTAACAGTGCCTCCGAATGGCCCCGTTCCATGGCAATCGTCTCCATCGACTCGGGATCTTCCGCGCCTTCGTCGAGGATACAGGCCGAGATTGCCGGAAAGGCGGTGTCAAGCGCCAGTATTCTCATGCGGCAAAGCCCGGGTCACGAGGCGTATTCACAGGGTCCTGCCCGCCCAAACTAGATCTGTTCGACAGCTTGTACATTTGGAAGAAAATGCTTGAGCAGATTCTGGATTCCATTCCGGAGCGTCGCTGTCGAGGAAGGACAGCCCGAACACGCCCCTTTCATGGCAAGATAGACTGTGCCATCACGAAAACCGCGAAACTTGATGTCGCCGCCATCATTGGCAACTGCCGGCCGGACGTGGGTTTCCAAAAGTTTCTTGATCGCGGCAACCGTCCCGGCATCGCTTGCAGCGAAGAACTCTTCGTTTTCCTCTTGGCTCCCGCCTGGCACTGGACTGGCGCTGTCAGGGTTGAGCAAGGGCGCGCCCGAGAGGAAATGCTCCATGATCGCGCCGAGCACGACAGGCTTCAGCTCCTGCCAGTCGGCCCCGGATTTCGTTACAGAAATGAAATCGGCCCCAAAGAAAACGCCGCGGACGCCCTCGATCGAAAACAGCGCTTCTGCAAGCGGCGACTGGCTGGCGGCCTCGGGGCCTTTAATTTCCAAAGTACCAAATGGCATGACAGGGCGGCCAGGCAAAAATTTGAGCGTAGCGGGATTTGGGGTGGCTTCAGTCTGGATGAACATGCAAAATCTCCAATTCTCCGGGTCAAGGCCGGAGCCGGACAAATCATTTTAAGATATGATGGAAAGAGCGCCAAACGGCAAGTGAAGAGCAGACGGCCCGCCGCCATGCTGGCAAATTAGCGAAAGTCCCAAACAAGCAATGCGGCATAGATCCGTCTTTTTGGCGGGAACCAGCCCGGCTGCGCAATCGTTTATGAAAGTGGGCAGCCGCGGGCTCTTGCAGGGCTCCGGGCGGCGGGGAAGCGGCAGCCGGTCATAGCCGGTCAACCGCCACGCCGGCACGTTGAACGCGCTGGACGTGAATAACGGGCGAGAAATAATGGCACAATTAGCTGAGGTAGGCCGGCAGCTCCTCGCGGCGGCTATGGCGGCTCCCTATCTTGAGCGTGAGGAAGAGCGTGCGCTCGCTGTGCGGTGGAAAAACGAGGGCGACGAAAAGGCTTTGCATGAGCTCACGCGGGCGCATATGCGGCTTGTGATCGCTCTCGCGGTGCGGTTCCGCCATTATGGCCTGTCTCTCGCCGATTTGATTCAGGAGGGCCATATCGGTCTGCTGGAAGCCGCCGCACGCTTCGAGCCCGACCGTGACGTGCGCTTCTCCACCTACGCCACCTGGTGGATTCGCGCCTCGATGCAGAATTACGTGCTGCACAATTGGTCGATTGTACGGGGGGGCACCAGTTCCGCGCAAAAAGCTCTTTTTTTCAATCTGCGGCGGATCCGGGCAAAACTCGCGCAGGGCGGTGATTCACAGGACGGGGCCGAGGTTTATGGCCACATCGCGAGGGCGCTCGGCGTATCCCGGTCGGATGTCGAATTCATGGATGCGCGCCTCGCGGGACCCGATCTGTCGTTGAATGCGCCGCTCGGAGACAGTGACGCTTCCGTTGGCATAGACCGTCTGACCATGCTTGTGGACGACAAACCGCGTCCGGATGAGGCGGTTGGGCTTGCCCTCGACACCGACCGGCGGACCGCCTGGCTGAACGAAGCCTTGACCGCGCTTTCCGAACGCGAGCGCCGGATCGTCCGGGAACGCCGCCTTTCCGACGAGGCCGCAACGCTCGAGGCCCTGGGAGACCGGCTGGGCATTTCAAAGGAACGCGTCCGTCAGATCGAGAGCCGGGCCATCGAGAAACTGCGGCTGGCATTGGCCAAGCGTCATACGGAAAATGCCGTGGAAGCCATGGTCTGACGCGTTATACACGGCACAAGCCGGCGCAAAGGCGCTTGTGATAAGTTCTCCCTGGAAATTCCTTTCGGAACCAGTTTTCCCCAAGACTTTCATCTGGTTCGGCTGCCTGCTGCTGGAGAATCGTCCAAACAATGAAGAAGTAGCTTAAGGTAATATGGACGAATCAGAAAGGAACGAAGTTCTCAAATGCCGCTCAACGCAGATACGGCCCAACCGCAGCCGGGCGGGCTCCGGCCAAGAACCCAGCCGCATCCAGCCGCTTGACGGAGCGCAACGGTTGGGGTTCCGTGATAACTCGCTCGTTTTATGTCATGCGAGCCGGAGTCAAAGTTGCGTCGGCATGGACTCGCGCCAAATCACATGGAGACAACCCGGATGACAAATACAGGTAAAAAAACGCAAGCCACGCCCGCCAAAAGCGCGCCCGCAGCAAGCAAATCCTCAAAAACAGCCGAGGCAAAAAAGGCTAAACCCGCGGTGAGCGCCTTTGCCAAGCCTCTGCAGCCCTCCAAAGAGCTAGCCGCTGTCGTCGGATCTGATCCCCTGCCGCGCACCGAGGTGGTCAGCAAGGTCTGGAACTACATCAAAAAGCATAAGCTGCAAAATGAAGCCAACAAGCGGGAAATACTTGCTGATGAAAAGCTGGCCGCTGTCTTTGGCAAAAGCAAAGTGACAATGTTCGAGATGAACAAATTCCTCGCCCAGCATCTCAAGTGAAAGGCGGTTGCTTCATGTGATGATAGATAACGGCGCGCGGAAACAGATTTGGTTCTGACAAAACTTACGGCCGCCCGGCGAATGTTGGCAAGACGAGGCAGCGCCAAGCACGTCATCAGCTGGAAGTGCCGCGACCGGAAGATGGCCAATTGTGGTTACAGAGCCATAGCTGGCAGCATGAGGTCCTTTGATTTGAGGAAGTGCAGGCAGAGGGAGCCCCTTAGAAAACAGGAAGGGCGTAGAAGAAGAGTAGAAGATAGGAAGGCGCGGTCCGCCGGTTCCCTTCGGTGTTCGAGGTTCCCCGGAAATGAGGTTCATGCCCGCTTAGGTTGCCCTTGACGATCTCCGTGTACATACAAATCGCTCGGGGGTAGTTTAACCCGGAATCGCTATTGGCTTGCCGTCCCGCGGGGCCCAGACTTGGGATGGGCTGTGTCTGATGATTTTCTGAAATCAGTCCTAAGGCTGCCCTGTGGAAAACGCTGTACCTGCGGGCGCGTGCAGGACATTGCCTTCCCGGCTTGTCTCGATGGTAATGGCTGACGCCATTCCGGGTTCGAGCAGAAGCCGGGGATTGGGCACACTGATGATTACATCATAGGTGTCCGAAGCCGTGTCTTGTGACCGGCCAATCTGGGTCACTTCACCGGCAAAGGTTTGATTCGGTAAGGACTCCACTGTGAACGAGGCTCTGTCGCCGGGCATAATCTTGCCGATGTCGCTCTCGCCGATTTTAGCGGCGGCCTGAAGGGCAAAGGGATCAACAGCGATGAGAAAGAGCGGCCGCGCATCCGGTCCCCCCGCGAGTGTTTGCCCGATTTCAATATGCCTAGAAACCACCGTTCCCTCCACCGGCGCAACAACATCGGTCTCGCCAAGGATGGTTTCGGCGGAATGAAGCGCCGCGAGGAGACTGGCGACTCGCGTCTCGTCAAACTTCGTCCGCTCTTGTTTCTCCTCATAGGCCTTCCGCCATTTACTGGCCGCCTTTAGGGGAATGGCCCCGCGCGCGGCAAGCGCTTCGTGTTGGTCAAAGGCCTTTTTAGCCCGAGCGAGATCCGCTTTGTCCTTTTCAAACCGGATCTCAGCTTCGGCCAAACTGGATTTGCTCAGATCCGCCATGATTTGATAAGGACGCCGGCCGATCTTCGCGCAGACCTGGCCCGCCTTCACTTTCATGCGGATGTCGCAATCGACCGCCTCGATCACGCCGGGCACGCGAGCACCCACAGGCACGGCGGCCGCGGTCCTAAGGACGCCAATCGCGGTTACCGTCCCGGCGGCGGAAGCACGTTCGAGCTTTTGCGTGACATAGTCCGCCGTTGCGCTGCGATGCAGTGACCAGATGAACCAGCCGCCACCGAGAGCCGCGAGGGCCGCCGCCGCCACTGCTGTTTGCCAGCCCAGCCTAAGCGGAGCTGCGCGGGCCCTCTCTTTGCCTCCGAATACTAACGAGCGTAATTCCTCCGGCCCGATTACCCTCTCGAGTTCACGGAACGCAAAGAACGGAATCAACACGACGAACATGATGATTCCGATCATGAGTATTCGCTGGAGCTTACCGCTGGCGGCATCAGGTATACTTTGGTAAAGCGTTTTGCCGTGTAACTTGCCGATAAGAGTTTCCTCGATGACATGGAAGCAAATCAGTAGAACAGCGAAAATAATAGACTTAAATAAGATCGGATAAACGAGCGGCCTATTTCTTGAATCTTCTCCAAGATGAAAATACTCTCCGGCCAATATAACCTTTGCCAGCGCCAAGGCGTTGATAACAGCAAAGCCTTGCTGGTAAAATAAATTTCCCTCATTGAGAATCAGCGCCTTATGAAGAGAAAACAGGCTCAGCAGCACCCAAAGATAGGCTGCTATACCGAGCAGCTTTCTTGTTTCCTCGATGGCTCCAGCCTTGAGGTGATGGAGTCGATCATTTCCCATGTGATTTCTCTTCCCAACGAGCGCCGCTGACCCAAGATAAGAGCAGGACCGGTCATTTGGAATTGCCAGAGCGGTGCCAGCTGCTCATAACTTCATACCATGGAAACCGCTGGTGCGGTCCGCAGCCGCCGCCTTTGGGAAGTGTTGGAGGTCTCGCCTTGAAATACCGCCAGCTCGGCGCCAGCGATTTGCAGGTGCCGGTTATTTCACTTGGCACCTGGCTGACCACTTCGGGAGGCATTGAAAAGCGCCAGGCAGTGGCCTGCGTGCACAAAGCGCTCGGCCTCGGGATCAATTTTATCGACACGGCGAATGTCTATGGGCGCGGCGCCGCCGAGAGCGTGCTCGGCGAGGCGCTCGCCGGAATTCCCCGGCATTCCTACATGCTGGCAACCAAGCTCTTTTTCCCGATGAACTTCCTCGACAAGGGGCTCTCCCGCCGGCAGGTTGCCAAGCAGCTCGATGCCTCGCTGAAGCGGCTTCGAACGGACTATGTCGATCTCTACCAATGCCACCGCTTCGATAAGGAAACTCCCCTCGAAGAAACGATGGAGGCTTTGACTGAGGCGGTTCGTCAAGGAAAGACACGCTATGCCGGCTTCAGCGAATGGCCGCTCGACAAGATCGAGGCGGCGGCCAGCATTCCGGGCGTTGTCCGCTTCGTTTCAAGTCAGCCTCAATATTCCTTGCTATGGCCCAATCCTGAAAATGAGATCTTTCCGCGCTGCGCCGAGCTCGGCATCGGCCAGATCGTCTGGTCGCCGCTTGCCCAGGGCGTGCTGACGGGAAAATATAAGCCCAATGCCCCGCCCCCGGCGGTGTCGAGAGCCAGCCATCCAGCAATGGGTTCAATGTTGCCGGAACGCTGGCTGACGGCGCCGGTGCTCACGGCAATCCAAGAGGTAAAGCGGCTTGCCGAGCAGGAAGCGGGAGTAAGCCTCGCTCAATTCGCCCTTGCCTGGGTGTTGCGCCGGCCGGAGGTCACTTCAGCAATTATCGGGGCCTCGCGCCCCGAACAAGTGGCGGAGAACGCCGCTGCGGCAGAGAAAGAAATTGCAGCCGGACTTTTCGCGCGGGCCGAAGAAATTTTGGCGCCGGTCCGCTGATCTTCTCTCCGGCAGGCGAATGCTCAAACCCGCCCCTTCCTTACACGCGCCCTCACTGAGGTACCGGCGGCTGAAGTGCAAGCGCATCGTCCTCTTTGAGGCAGGTCCCGCTCTGCCGTATCCTCCGGGCAAGTTCCATTATGCCGAGGATACGCCGGCTTGCCTCCACCAGGGAAAGCCCCTCCCCCCGGATGTTGGAGACGCAATTACGATTTGCGTCACAGGTCTCGCCGGGCTTCGGATCAAAGGTGATATAGGCGCCCATGCTGTCACAGGATGAAAGGCCTGGGCGCTCCCCGATAAGGACGACGGCGAGCGCCGCCCCCTGCCTTGCCGCAACTTCGTCCCCCAAGGCAACGCGCGCCTGAAGAGCCACCACGGGCGGGGCAAAGACAAAATTTTGCGCCGCAAGAAGCATTTTGCAAAGCGGTGCCGCTTGCGCGCCGATGGCGGCGGCGGAGAGGCCGTCAGCAATAATGATGGTAGCGCCGTAAGAGCCTCGCGAGAGGACTCGCTGAGACTCCTGCGAAAGGCGGCGGCCGAGATCCGGCCTTTGCAGAAAGGTCACCCGGTCCGGCGCAGCGCTGTGCACAACAACTGGCTGCCAGACGGCAAGCTCCGCAAGGAGCGCCCCGCTGTCGAGTCCTGCCCAGACCGCATCACGGGCCCGGGCATGCGCCAGCTCGAATTCCAGCAGGCGGGATGTCGGCAAGCCATCACCCGCGCGGCCAAGCGCGATGCGGGCAGGTGTCGCTGTGCGCAGGTAATCCCAAAAGTCTTTTGCCGCTCGCATCACGGAGCTGCCGCAAGGAGACGCATAGCAGCTCCCGAAAGGCTTGGCCGCACCTGAGAGCGGGCATTCATGATCCCAAAATCCTTGAGCCAGTCCTCGAACTCAGGCGCCGGCCGCAGGCCAAGCACGGAGCGCACATAGAGGACGTCGTGGTAGGAAGTCGATTGATAGCCGAGCATGATGTCATCGGCGCCGGGAACACCCATCACATAATTGCAGCCAGCCACGCAAAGAAGCGTCAGAAGATTGTCCATGTCATCCTGATCGGCCTCGGCGTGGTTCGTATAACACACATCGGCGCCCATCGGCAGGCCCATCAGTTTGCCGCAGAAATGATCCTCAAGGCCAGCACGGATGATTTCCTTGCCATCATAAAGATATTCCGGGCCGATAAAGCCGACGACCGTATTGACGAGCAAAGGCGCATAGCGGCGGGCGACCGCATAAGCGCGGGTCTCCATTGTTTGCTGATCGGTGCCATGATGGGCTTGTGCTGAGAGTGCCGCGCCCTGGCCAGTTTCAAAATACATGAGATTTGCACCGGGCGGCGCCCGGCCGAGCGAGCTTACGGCCTCTTTGGCTTCATCGAGCAGCGCAAGGTTTATGCCGAAGGCGCGATTGGCGGCTTCCGATCCAGCAATCGACTGGAAAACGAGATCAACGGGGCCATCCCTGTTCATGACATCGAGAAGGGTCGTGACATGGGCAAGAACACAGGATTGCACAGGGATTTCAAAGCGCAAGCGCAGCTCCTCGATCCGTTCGAGAAGCAGCAGAACCCGCTTTGCGCTGTCGGAGGCCGGATTGATCCCGATGCAGGCGTCGCCGCAGCCATACATGAGCCCATCGAGGATTGCCGCGCCAATGCCAGCAAGATCGTCGGCCGGGTGATTGGGCTGGATCCGCACGCAAAGCCGCCCGGGCAGGCCGATCGTGGTGCGAAACCGCGTGATAACCGGAATCTTCCTTGCGACGGCGATCAAGTCCTGATTGCGCATCAGTTTCGATACCCCTGCCGCCATTTCCGGCGTGATGCCGGGCGCGAGGCTGGCAAGCGTTTCGCCCGTCGCCTCGTCGGATAGGAGGAAATCCCGGAACTCACCGACCGTCAGTGCGGCGATAGGGCTGAAGGCTTGTTTATCGTGCGTATCGAAAATGAGCCGCGTGACCTCGTCCGTCTCGTAAGGCACCACGGCCTCAGTGAGGAAACACGCGAGCGGCAGATCAGCGAGCGCCATGCGTGCCGCGATACGCTCTTCGGCACTTTGCGCAGCAAGCCCGGCCAGCCTGTCACCGGCGCGGTCTGGCGAGGCACAGGCCAGAAGCCTCCGCAGGCCGTCAAAGACATAGCGCGTCCCACAAACTGTGCTTTGGTAAAGCATGAGACTTTCCATTTACCAAAATGGATAATTCTTATTATAGAATGACATTATGTGAAGATGAATCACGCATTTATGCTGCATAAATTACAAATAAAATAAATTTTTAAAATAAAATTAAATTTAGTTGAAATCAAATGAATAGTAAATATTTTTACAAAAATGGCAGCGGTCTAGCTGTTAACCTTAACCTTTGCCTTTAAATCGGCGTTTGGTTCCTTCGAAACCGCCTTCTGCACGCAAAAGTCACGTGAACTTGAATGAAAATTGGCAACCTTTAACGCGGCCAAACATTACCTACATTAAGGGGAACTGAGATTTTTGAGAGAGGAACTCATGAGCGCTTCTACGGAAATTACGACGAAGAAGCCTTCGACCCGGGGATTCGCATCGATGGATCCCGAAAAACAACGGGCGATCGCACGCAAGGGCGGAGAGAGTGTGCCGCACGAAAAGCGGAGTTTTTCGCAAAATCCCCGGCTGGCGGCCGAGGCCGGACGCAAGGGCGGCCAGAGCGTCAATCCGAACAAGCGGAGCTTTTCGCGCAATCACACACTTGCTTCAGAAGCAGGACGCAAGGGCGGCCATGCCTCCCATGGCGGACCCAAAAAAACCCCAGCCCAGGAGTAATTCAAACTCTGGACTAAGTGCGGCGGGCCTTGACCCGCCGCTCTATTTCAGAAACCCTCCTGCAGGAAGGGGCCGTGTCTGGGACGACTCAAGACCGGGCGCGCGGCGGAAGGTATTCTGGTTCACAATTTCTTCGTTCATAATTTCTTCAGAGAAAGACCTTTGCCCTCCGTAGGATCTTTTTTCCAGATCCCATTGGGTTGCGCATCAAGATGGGTCTGATGCCCTTTGCGCGCGGTCAACACAAGACGCCCGTTGACGATTTGCCAGCCGACTGGATCGAAAATCACAACCCCCTGGTCGCGGCAGCCAGGCGCGAGCGCCGCCTTTTTACCGCCCGGTGCCTTCGTTTGCGCATCCAGCGTCAGCATACATCCGGTATCTTTGCCGCCATCCCGCAAGATGGAATAGCGCCCGGCGGCGTCACTCGATACGGGAACATCTTGCTGCTTGACCGCGATGGCGGCTGCCGCCGCGGGAGCAGCGGCCCTTTGTTGAGCGGCTGACTCACTTTTTTTCGGTGCTCCTTGAATGGCGCTCAGCCGGTAGACCTCGCCCTCCGGTCCGGTCGCGGTGTAAGAAGTTGTATCCTCTGCAACGAAATCGAGCACGATCCCGCTCGTCTTATCCAAGAGGTCAAGGTGGCCGTCGCCGGTCGCGGCCCAGGCATCAGCAGAGGCAAGATCGGGAAAATTCTTCAGGCAGGCGGGAGGGATCGTTAGTTTCTGACGCGCGCCGTTGGAAGGCTCGAGGCGCAGGACAATCCGGCACTTGGCGTCCCTATCCTGGCCGGACAAATCCCAGACGCCTGCAAGATCTTGCGCTTCCCTCGCAGGTGAGGCCGCTTTTCCCCCCGGACCTGCCAGCACGATACCAGCAAAGAGGAGACTGCCCCAGCCGTACCACCGCCTTCCCATCGTTTGCAAACCCCTCCCCCGGCCATCTGCCCCATAGACCTCAGCGATAATAGTCTATATCCCGCTTCTCAAAGCAAGCCCGGAGGCGGTGCCGTTAACCTGCCGGAGCCGTGGAATGGTGGAATGGCGTTTGCCGCTAAGCCTGCTAATATACTAGCGAGGCTGGTGCGATTCTCTGATGGGCTCTCCATAGCGGCAGGGCTGCCAGTGATTCTCAAGAGCCGTTAATGGTTACAGAATGGCTGATCTGAAAAGGCAAGCTTTACTACATATACCGCTTCTCAAGCTCGCTCTTGTAATGCCGCTAATGCTTGGCCTCGGCGCGGCTTCGCCGCGTGCCGACGAGTTCCGGGCGCGCTACACAGTGAGCCTTGTCGGCTTCCACATTGGAGAGGTTGCGGCAGCTGGCTCGATCGGTCCGGCAAACTACAGGGTCAACCTCAATGCCAAGCTGACCGGCATTGCCGCAATGGTCTCAAATGTAAAGCTGGCGCTTGCCTCGACGGGTTCCTTGCGCAAGGGAGGCCCTGCTCCTTCCACCTATGCGACGAGCGCCGCGAATTCCCAAGGCGTCAGGACGGTGCGGATGTCGCTCGACGCCGGCAACGTGAAGGCTGTAGAAATCTTCCCGCCTTTCGAAGATAAGGAGGGGCGTATCCCGGTCACGGAGGCACATAAGCGCAACATCGTTGATCCGACAAGCGCCTTCATTATGCCTGTCCCGGATGGCGAGCCCCTGATCGGTCCTTCGGCATGTAACCGGACAATCCCGGTCTATGACGGCTATGTCCGTTTCGATGTCACTCTCCACTATGTCGGCGTGAGGAATGTCTCCGTCGAGGGATACTCCGGCCCCGTTTCGGTTTGCGCTGCACGCTATATTCCCATCGCGGGCCACAAGCGGGATTCGAAATCGACTAAATTCATGGCGGAAAACAGAGATATCGAGACTTGGCTCGCGCCGGTAGGAAGGGCCCATGTCGTCGTGCCGCTGCATGTCGCATTGACGACCCTTGCCGGTGCCGCAGTGATTGATGCGGTTGAATTCTCGGTCGTGCCGTCAGGCGTCACCGCAACATCCAGCCATTGAGCGGACGCCGCGCGGAACACCGGCCGGGAGAGAAAGTTCCCGCCATGATCATTCTCGACACTTTTGGGCCTGTTTTGGGCTTCCCGATGCCAGCCCCTTCGTAACCAAGGCAATGATGCTGCTGAAGCTCGCGGGGCTTCCATACAACGAAAGCCCTGGCCGGCCTTACCGGGCGCCAAAAGGCAAGCTGCCGTTTCTGAATGACGTTGGCCTCATTGTTCCGGATTCCACCTTTATCCGCTTTCACATCGAGAAAAAATACGGATTTGATTTTGATGCCGGACTCACGCCGGACAGAAAGCTACAGCCTGGGCGGTGGCGCGTGTCCTTTGCCCTCTCTTCACTACGCCGCTAAGGGCTGCGGCGGAAGGGCAAGGAAACCTTACTGGGTACCATGACCGCCTCCTTGGGCTCTATTTCCCAAGGTAAGTGCGTGGCGCCACTTATCCCGCCCAGAAAAATTTATCTGGGCAGTTGACTGCTAAGGTTTTCTGATTCGCTTGAGGCGCACCGCGGCCATGGCCATCTGTTTCATCATGGACCTGCTTTTTACAATTGGTAGGGCTAGGAATTCATCCTTTTCGACATCTTGTGGGGAACAAACAAAGATTTTGGTATCGTCAGCGATTCGGGCGTGATTCGTTCATGTCCCGTTCAAACTGTAAAGAATGCCGCGCCGAGCAGCGTCATTTTGAGACAATTCAGCCCCGTTGTGATAAAGATGACTAAAACCGGGAGGAAGGCGCACCAGATTCTTCAGCAACGGATCCGTTAACCCGGCATCTACAGGCCCGGCTCTGCAAGGAAAAGAAGCGGGGCCTTTCCAGCAACTCTCGCGCCGCAGTCTTATCTGGCGAGAAGCCTTTGTCCTCCCAACCGTGAGATTTTCCCTTCCGCCGGTTAACCAATGAACATTCCATTTCCGGCCAAATCACTTTCGAAGGATAGCGGCAGGGGCGTCACTGTCCTGCTTGGGCCGACCAATACCGGCAAAACCCATTATGCAATCGAGCGGATGCTTTCCCATTCAAGCGGGATGATCGGCCTTCCGCTCCGGCTGCTCGCAAGGGAGGTCTATAACCGCGCGGTAGAGAAGGCTGGCCCTGGCGCCGTCGCGCTGATCACCGGCGAAGAGAAAATCAAGCCTGAATCGCCGCGCTATTGGATTTCGACGGTCGAAGCGATGCCGCGCGATCTCGATCTTGCTTTCGTTGCGGTGGATGAAATTCAGCTCGCAGCTGATCTCGACCGGGGCCATGTTTTCACGGAACGATTGCTCAATCTGCGCGGACGCGAGGAGACACTGCTGATCGGCGCCGCCACGATGCAGCGGGCGCTGCGGGAGCTTTTGCCGGGCGCCCGGATATTAGAGCGCCCGCGCCTCTCCCGGCTAAGCTTCGCTGGCGAGAAAAAAATGGCCCGCCTTCCCCGCCGCAGCGCCATCGTCACTTTTTCGGCGGAGGATGTTTATGCGATCGCGGAATGGATCAGACGCCAGAGCGGCGGTGCCGCGGTCGTCCTCGGAGCGCTATCTCCGCGCACTCGCAATGCCCAAGTGGATATGTTCCAGAATGGCCTCGTCGATTACATCGTCGCGACCGACGCCATCGGCATGGGGCTTAATCTCGATGTTGACCATGTCGCTTTTGCAGCCGACCGCAAATTTGACGGCTGGCAATACCGCCGTTTGACCGCCGCCGAATTCGGTCAGATCGCTGGCCGCGCGGGCCGGCATCTTCGCGATGGAACCTTCGGAACGACGGGACGCTGCCAGCCGTTCGATGCCGCCTTGGTCGAGCAGCTCGAAGACCACTCGTTCGATCCCGTGCGGACCCTGCAATGGCGCAATACGGATCTCGATTTCTCGTCGATCTCTGCACTCGCCGCCTCGCTCGATGTTCCGCCGAAGGTGCAAGGGCTCGCGAGAGCGCCGCTCGCCGAGGACCAGATCGCGCTCGAATATGCCTCCCGCGATGAAAAAGTGATGCGGGCCGCAAAGACGCGGGCCGATATCGCCCGCCTTTGGGAATGCTGCCAAATCCCCGACTACCGTAAACTTTCCCCAGCGGCCCACGGGGAACTCGTCGTTTCAATCTTTGGCTTCGTCGTGCGTGCTGGCCACATCCCGGACGACTGGTTTGCCCGCCATGTCGCAGCGCAGGACCGTACCGACGGCGGCCTCGATGCACTCTCGGCGAGGATCGCCGAGATACGGACCTGGACTTTCATCGCCAACCGGACAGGATGGTTGCGCGATCCTGAGCATTGGCAGAGTGTCACGCGTCAGGTAGAGGACAAACTGTCGGACGCTTTGCATGAACGTCTCGCCCAAAGGTTCGTGGACCGCAGGACGAGCGTTCTCATGCGCCGCCTAAGGGAGAACGCCATGTTGGAAGCCGAGGTCACCGCGACCGGCGACGTATTGGTCGCGGGCCAGCACGTCGGGCAACTCAATGGGTTTCGCTTTACAGCCGACCCCGCAGCGGTGGGCGAAGCAGCCAAGGCTTTGAACGCCGCCGCACAAAAGGCTCTCGCCAGCGAGATCGAAGGGCGCGCAGCCCGGGTGAACGAAGCCGTCGACGAGGCTTTCATCCTGACCAATGACGGCATCATCCGCTGGCTCGGCGAACCGGTCGGCAAGATCACCGCCGGTGCTCATGTCCTCGAGCCGCGCGTGACGATCCTTGCCGATGAACAATTGACCGGCCAAGCCCAGGAGATGGTCCAGAGGCGGCTCGATCTGTGGCTCGCGCAACATGTCAAGAAGCTCCTTGGGCCGCTCGCCGATCTCGAGAAGGGCGAGGGCCTTGAAGGAATTGCCCGCGGGATCGCATTTCACGTCGCCGAATCCCTTGGCGTCCTCGACCGCGCGCGCGTTGCGGACGATGTGAAGAGCCTGAGCCAGGAGGATCGCGCCGCGTTGCGGAAATTTGGCGTCCGCTTTGGCGCCTATCATCTTTACCTTCCGAGTCTGATAAAGCCCGCCCCCCGCGCCCTCGCTGCACAGCTCTATGCGCTGAAACACAGCACCGGCGAGACACTCAAGGGGCTTGATGAGGTGCTCCATCTCGCCGCCTCCGGCCGCACCTCGCTGATCGCCGGTAAGGATGTGCACAAAAACCTTTACCGGGCGGCTGGCTTCCGCGTTTGCGGGGATCGCGCGGTCCGCGTCGATATTCTGGAGCGCCTCACGGATTTGATCCGTCCGGCCGTCAACTACCGTCCCGGCGTCAGCCCCGGCGATCCGCCGCCGGGCGCGGCGGATGGCGATGGCTTCGTTGTCACGGTCGCAATGACCTCGCTTGCTGGCTGCTCCGGCGAGAGTTTCGCCTCGATCCTTCGCGCGCTCGGCTATTCATGCGAAAGGCGTAAGGGCCCTCCCATCACGGTGCCTCTGGCTCCGGCAGCCCTGGCAGGTCCGCTTGCGCCCCAAGAAGCTGAGCCCTGTAAGCCGCCCTGCGGCATTGACGCCGCGCCCATGCGCGAGATGGCAGAGACAGACCAGGAAGCGTCAGCGGACGTACGGCAGCCAGGTTCAGCAGGAGAGCCAGGAATTGAGACGGCTTCGTCCGGAGCTGCCCTTGCCGTGCCGCTCGTTACCATGGAAGCCGCGAGAGAGCCGGCAACGGCCGGGGCTGCCCTCCCCCAGGCCGAGGCGCCCGAACCAGCACATGTTAGTGAGGGAGCCCCGGAGGAGCAGCTGATCGAAGTTTGGCGGCCGCACCGCCAGCCCCACCAGCATCATCGCCGCGCCGAAATGCGGGCTCGCAAAAAAACGCACGACAGAGAGTCCGCGGCCGTGACCGGCCCCCTCGGCACCACACCCGCGCAAGCCGTGCCGCCCGGCAAAGAATCTGCAGCAACCGGAGAAGCAGTGCCCGCGCAACAGCGGGCCGAAGCCGTCCCGTTCAAAATCCGCCAGAGGGAACGGATCGAGCGGCACTCAAGCGAAAAGAAACCGCATTTTGAAGGCCATCGCGGACGAAGGCCGCCGGGCCGGTCTGATAGCAAGCTCACCGAAGAACGCGGTGAGCGGTTTGGCGCTAAGCGGGCGGGCGACCGGCAGCCGGATCCAGATTCTCCTTTCGCCAAGCTGCTTGTGCTCAAGGCACAGCTGGAGGAAAAGTCCCGGCAGGAGAAAGACAATGTACGGGAAAGGTGATCCCGTTTTCGTTCTCTCGCCAGCCCGGGACAAGTTGCCGGCCTAACTTTCGGTCATGGTAAGGCCACGAAGCGGCACCAGTATCTCACCGGCCGTGATTGCCCGGCGAAGCATTCCAGCCAGCATCTGGAATCTGCCGGAAAGCTATCCAGCTTGTTCGATTGGCTAGTGTTTCAGCAACCTGAAATCGGAGGCGCTTTCTTTGGCAAGCGCTCTGAAAGAAGCGCATGAATTCTCCATCCGGCTTTCGCCTTGCCATCTTGGCTTCGTTCCGGCCTCCAGCCACCCTCCTTGGGATAGGCGCAGGAATCGCGGCTTTTGCCCTGCCCTTCGGACCTGCCTTTTCACAACCGGCCGATTGCGGCCGGCTCGCGGCGGAAATCAGCGCGCTCGACAATGGCCGCCAGCCGCCTGCAAACCATTATGGAGGTGCCGCGCTAAAGCAGCGCGCGGAACTCAACCGCGCCATCGCACGGGCCCGCGCGCTCGGCTGCAACAGGAGTCAATTCTTCCTGTTCGATGCTCCGCCGCCACAATGCGCTAGCCTTAATGCACAAATTCAACAAATGCAGGCAAGCCTCGCGCAATATGAAAGTTCTGGGGATATTGACGGAAATGGCGCAGCGCGGCAGCAGCTCCTTGCACGTTACAATGCCTATTGCCGCAACCAGGCGCAGGCGTCCCCGCCGCCCCAACAGCGCGGTTTCTTCGAGACCCTTTTCAGCGCCCTCGTGCCCAATCAGAATCCCTTCCCTGCCCAGCAGCCCCAATTCGAACAAGTGCGCCCGCAGCCCGGCGAAGATCTGACGCCGCATGGCGGCTCGCAAGCGCTTTGCGTGCGCAGCTGCGACGGGGGATTTTTCCCTCTGAGCCTGCCGGTGAGGCAAAGCAATCCAAATGAGCTGGCCGCTCTTTGTCAGGCGCTTTGCCCGAATGCCGAGGTCAGCGTCTTTACACGTTCTCCCTACCAGGACATCAGCACCGCCGTTTCACTCGATGGTCAAACCGCCTATTCCGATTTGCCCAACGCCCTGAAGTTCCAGAAAAGCTTCGATCCCGCCTGTACTTGCAAGCCGCCTGGGAAAAGCTGGGCTGAGGCCCTTGCAGGGGCGGAGGAATTGCTCGGACGCGCCCGCAAAAGCGATGTCGTGGTTACGCCTGAAACCTCGGTCCAATTGGCAAAGCCGAAGTTCGAGAAAGCGGCACGGCCGGCTGGCACCGCGCCCGCCGCATCTCATGAGGATCAAGCGGGAAGCAACCCAGCTGCCGCTGAGGAACAAGGCGGGACCGAGGAAGTCACTGGCCCCGATGGGGTCAGGCGGCGTGTCCGCATAATCGTGCCGCCACTTTAGCGCGGCCGATCAAAGGCAGGAGGGCCGCGAGCTCCGGCCCATTCCCGCGCCCGGTCAAGGCTAGCCGGAGGGGATGAAAGAGCGCCCGCCCTTTGCGTCCGGTGACCTTTTTCAAAGCCTCAGTCCAGCTGGCCCAAACGTTTTTATCCCAAGGTTCTTCTGGGAGTTCCCTATGTGCCACTTGAAGGAACGCGGCATCTTCAATGACAGGCTCAATCTCTCCCTCGACGACCCGCCACCAGCCAACCACATCAAGAAAAGTCGTGAGATTTCCGCGCACGGCCAGCCAAAACGGCTGCGCCTTATAGCCGGTGATATCATGGGCCTGGAGCCGGCCGCGAACCGCCTCGTAACTCAATTCATGTAATGTGCGCGCTGACAAAGCGGCAAGCTCGGCAGGGTCGAAGCGCGCCACCGTGCGGGAGAGCTCTCCGAGATCGAGCGATGCCGCGAGCTCGTCGAGACTGCCGACCGGATGGACGGCCACGGAAGATCCGGTCAGAACAGCCGCGGCAGCAATGGCAAGCGGTTCGATGCCAGCGTCACGCAGGCCGCCGATCGACAGCGCGCCGGACCGTTTTGAAAGCGCCTCGCCGGTCGCCGACGCCAAAAGATTGTGATGCCCGAAGGCCGGCAGATGCCCTGGCCCGGCAAGACTTTCGAAAAGCTGCACTTGCACCGCCGTATTGGTCACATGGTCCTCTCCCCGGATGATATGAGTGACTTTCTGAGCGATATCGTCGACGACGGATGGCAAGGTATAAAGATAGGTGCCGTCTTCGCGCAGAAGCACCGGATCGGAGAGCGAGGCGCAATCGATATGGCTCTCGCCGCGCACGAGATCCGTCCAGCGGACAATGATGGGGTCGAGCTTGAAGCGCCAGTGCGGTCTGCGGCCCCCGGCTTCGAGCTTCGCGCGATCCGCACTCGTAAGTGAGAGCGCAGCCCTGTCATAAACGGGAGGCAGGCCGCGCGCCTGTTGCCGCTTGCGTTTCCGGTCGAGTTCCTCGGCGGTTTCGTAACAGGGATAAAGGCGCCCCGCGCCGCGCAGCTTTGCAGCGGCGGCATGGTAAAGGGCGAATCGCTCCGATTGGCGCAAGATCACATCCGGCACGATTCCAAGCCAGGCGAGATCGACTTCGATCGCCTGCGCGTATTCCTCCTTTGAACGTTCCACATCGGTGTCATCGAATCGAAGAATAAATTCGCCATGGTACTTTTTCGCGTAGAGGAAGTTCAAAAGCGCCGTCCGCGCATTGCCGATATGAATGCGGCCCGTGGGCGACGGAGCGAAGCGGACGATTGGATGCGGCATGAGCGACCTAAAGGTTGTGGGACCGCGCGGGGGTATCTGATCATCGCATGTGAGCTTTTGCTGCGCGCTCACCCAAGCAGAATAGCGGACTACCTAGAACCCGCTTCTGCGCGTTTCAATAAGTATCTGATACAAAGGCGCTTCAAGGCATATGCCACGGCTGCTTTCGGCAAGACAGATACGAGTTCGGGAGCCTCAGAATGGCGATGGCATATGCCGCGGCCTGGTTTTGCTTTCTTTCGATCTTTCTCAATCTCGTCAGCCTTGCCATCGCGGCGGTTCGGGCACGGCCGAGGCGGAAGCCGCTTCTGCCGCCCGGCGTCGCGCCGGGGGTCTCCATCGTCCGGCCTCTCTGCGGCCTTGATAATTTCTGCGAAGAGACTTTGAAATCGAGTTTCGAGCTCGATTATCCATCCTATGAAATAATCTTTTGTGTCGCGCAGGCGAATGACCCTGCCGTGCCCCTCGCCCGTCGCCTGATCGCCCGGCATCCCGAGCGGCCTGCCCAGCTGATCATTGGCGATGAGAAGATGAGCGTCAATCCGAAGCTCAACAACTGCGTCAGAGGCTGGGACAAGGCCCGCTATGATTGGATCATTCTCGCCGACGCCAATGTCTTGATGCCAAAAGACTATATCCAGCGCCTTCTGGCCAGCTGGCGGCGCCGCACGGGTCTTGTCTGCTCCATGCCCCTGGGCTCACACCCGCGAAATTTCTGGGCTGAGCTCGAATGCGCTTTTCTCAACACTTTCGAGGCGCGCTGGCAATTTTGCGCGGAGGCGATGGGGCTTGGCTTCGCGCAAGGCAAATCCATGTTGTGGCGGCGTGAAGTCCTCGACAAGGCTGGCGGAATCCGGGCTCTCAGCGCCGAAATCATCGAGGACGCTGCGGCAACGAAACTTGTCCGCCAGCAGGACCTTGGCGTCAATCTCGTCACCGGCGGCCCGTTCGAGCAGCCGCTGGGATTCCGGACCGCCACCGAGGTGTGGATGCGGCAGGCACGCTGGGCGCGGACGCGGCGGAAAACCTTTCCGCTCTATTACGCGCCGGAGATTTTTGCTGGCCCCTTTCTGTCTTGTCTGGCGGCGGCCTATGCCGCCTTCCACTTCGGCGTCAATGTGCCTGGCGCTATCTTGTCTGTCGCGCTTCTTTGGTACGCGCCGGAACTCCTCTTCGCCAAGGCGCTCAAATGGCATGTGTCCTCGGCAACGCCCATCGCCTTGGTGCTGCGCGATCTGATGTTCCCAGTCATCTACATCGATGCCTGGCTCACTGATGATTTTGCCTGGCGCGGCCATGAGATGAGCGTGCGCGAGGAGGAGCCAAGCGTTGAGCGGGGGTAGGTGCGGGCATTCTGGCCGTGAACCGGTCTCGCCGCCCCTGGGCGGCTATCAACAGTCAGGTGCAAGGCGTTCCGTAACGGGTCTTCCTGGAGAGCCGTTGCATTAAGACCTGCACCTGCTCCGCAACGGCAGCCAGGACATCCGGCAGGAGCTGCAAAGTTGAGCTTCTGAGCTAACGCCGGGCCTCGGTGGCAACTCGGCGATTTTTGATCTTCTATGAGGGCTTGTGTTAAATTGCAGCCTATGGCCACGCTCCAAACTCCCGATCCCATTCTCAAGCGCTTCCGGCCGGCGCTCGATGGAATTTACGGCAGCCGTCTCGATCACATCGTTCTGTTTGGCTCACGCGCCCGTGGCGGCCCGCGCCGCGCCCAGATTCCGGTTACGATATCGCCGTCTTTTTGAAAGAGCCGGACAGCTTCTGGAAAGAAAGCGGCCGCCTCGCGGAGATCGAAACCGCATTCTCTATGAGAGGGGGGCCGTCATCAACGCCCTGCCCTTCCCAGCTGCAGCCTACCGCTAGCCCATTCCGCTGGTGCACGAAGTGCACCGCGATGGCCGCGATTTATGAACAAGCCCGAAGCCAGCTGCGCAGGCTCCGCGAGGCTATCCCTTATCACGAAATAAATTGACGATCGGATAGCGCCGGTCGCGGCCAAAATTCTTCTTCGTCACCTTGACGCCGGGAGCGGCTTGGCGGCGCTTGTACTCCGCGAGATAAAGAAGCCCTTCGACCTTCCTCACGGTTTCGGGGTCATGGCCCTCCGCCACGACATCCGCCACGCGCATTTCCTTCTCGACAAGATCTTCGAGGATGGCGTCCAGCACCTCGTAGGGGGGCAGCGAATCCTGATCCTTCTGGTTTTCCCGCAATTCGGCCGACGGCGGCTTGATCAGAATATTCTTTGGGATCACCTCGCCATCCGGCCCGAGAGCGCCCTCCGGCTTCCAGCGGTTGCGGAGCGCGGCCAGGCGAAAGACCTCCATCTTGTAAAGATCCTTGATCGGGTTGAAGCCGCCATTCATATCGCCATAGATCGTCGCATAGCCGACCGACATTTCCGACTTGTTGCCCGTTGTCACAAGCATCGAACCGAATTTGTTGGAGACCGCCATCAAAAGCGTGCCGCGTGCGCGGCTCTGGATGTTTTCCTCCGTGATGCCCCGGCTCGTGCCCTTGAAGATGGGCGCAAGGACCTTTTCAAAACCCTCGACAACCGGCGCTACCGGCAGAATATCGTAGCGGACTCCCAGGGCGCGCGCGCACGCCTCGGCATCTTTGAGCGATTCGTGTGAAGTGAAGCGATAGGGCAGCATGAGGCAATGGACGCGCTCAGGACCCAGCGCATCGGCGGAAATCGCCGCGCAGAGCGCCGAGTCTATTCCTCCCGAAAGCCCCATGACAGCGCCGGGAAAGCCATTCTTGTTCACATAATCGCGCAGGCCGAGGACACAAGCGGCGTAGTCGGCTTCATCGCCCTCCTCGACCTCGCAGCGCGGTCCCTCCACACAAACAAAGCCCTTCTCTCCGCGCTCCCAAACCGTCCTGGCGACCATCGCCGAGAAGGCGGGCAGCTGAAACGCAAGCGAGCAATCGCCATTAAGGCCGAACGAGGCGCCATCGAAGACAAGCTCATCCTGCCCGCCCAATTGATTGAGATAGAGGAGCGGCAATTTGCTTTCAACGACCCTCGCAACGGCAACCGAAAGCCGCTCATTCGTCTTGCCGCGATGGTAGGGCGAACCATTCGGAACAAGAAGAATCTCGCCGCCCGTCTCGGCAATACATTCGACCGGGTCCGGGCCCCAGATATCCTCGCAGATGGGAAGACCGAGGCGCACGCCTTTGAAGGAGACAGGCCCTGGCATGGGGCCTGGCGTGAACACGCGCTTTTCGTCAAAGACACCGTAATTTGGCAGATCGGCCTTGAAACGGATGGCTTCGATTCGCCCTTTGTCGAGCAAAGCATAGGCGTTGTAGCAATGCCCATTCTCCGCCCACGGCAGTCCAACGAGAATCGCCGGGCCGCCGTCTCCTGTCCCGGCCGCGATTTCTTCGCAGCCTGCCCGGCACGCCTCGACGAACGCAGGCTTCAAGACGAGATCCTCCGGCGGATAACCGGCGATGAACAGTTCGGAGAACATCACGAGATCGGCGCCAAAGGCCGCCGCCTCAGCCCGCGCGGCGCGCAGCCGCGCGAGATTGCCCGCGATGTCACCGACCGTGGGATTGATCTGCGCGAGGCCGATAACGAGGCGGTTTGCGGGCGATTCCAGATTCATGGGCGGCCCCTACCGCCGTCAGGCATCACTCTGCGGCGTCAGCATGGCCGCGGGCGCGCTCGATCCGCTCCGCCTTGAGAAGCTCGGCGACAAGAAATGCGACTTCGATCGCTTGCTCGGCATTAAGCCTTGGATCGCAATAGGTATGATAGCGGTCGCGCAGATCGGCTTCCGATATGGCGCGTGCGCCGCCGATACATTCGGTGACATTCTTTCCGGTCATCTCAAGATGCACGCCGCCCGCATAAGTTCCCTCTGCCCGGTGGACGGCAAAGAATGTGCGGATCTCGCTCATGATCCTGTCGAAGGGACGCGTCTTGTAGCCGCCCGCCGCCTTGACCGTGTTGCCATGCATCGGATCACAGGACCAAACGATGCTGCGCCCTTCCCTTTTCACGGCCCGGACGAGCTCCGGCAGACGGTCCGCCGCCTTGTCGGCGCCAAAACGGCAGATCAAGGTCAGACGGCCAGGCTCATTGGCTGGGTTCAGAATGTCGATAAGCCTCAGCAATTCATCGGGCGTGAGCGTGGGGCCGCATTTGAGGCCAACAGGATTCTTCACGCCCCGCACATATTCCACATGAGCGTGGCCCGGCTGGCGGGTGCGGTCGCCAATCCAAATCATATGGCCTGACGTCGCGTAATAGTCGCCCGTTGTCGAATCGACACGCGTTAGCGCTTCCTCATAGCCGAGCAGCAAAGCCTCATGCGAGGTATAAAAATCGGTCTGGCGCAATTCGGGGTGCGCCTCGGGATCGAGCCCGATGGCCCGCATGAAGCCGAGGGTCTCGGTGATGTGGGACGCGAGTTCCTCGTAGCGGGCAGACTGCGGACTGTCTTTGATGAAACCGAGCATCCAGCTATGGGCGTTTTCGAGATTGGCATAGCCGCCGGTTGCAAAGGCACGCAGCAGATTCAAGGTTGCCGCCGATTGCCGGTAAGCCATGAGCTGGCGCGCCGGATCGGGCTCGCGCGCGCGGGCATCGAACGTGATGTCATTGATGATGTCGCCCCGGTAACTCGGCAGCACTACCCCATTGAGTTCCTCGGTCGGTGACGAGCGGGGCTTGGCGAATTGGCCAGCGATACGGCCAAGCTTAACCACCGGAAGGGCCGCCGCAAAGGTCGTGACCACCGCCATTTGCAGGAACACCCGGAAGAAATCGCGAATGTTGTCGGCGGCATGTTCCGCGAAGCTCTCGGCACAATCTCCGCCCTGCAGAAGAAAGGCTTCGCCCGCCGCGACCTTGCCCAGCATACGCTTAAGCTTGCGCGCCTCACCTGCGAAGACGAGCGGCGGAAATCCCGCAAGCTGACCTTCGACCTCGGCCAGCGCCGCCTTGTCTGTGTAGACAGGCACCTGCTCGATCGGCTTTCCTCTCCAACTCGCAGGCGTCCAGCAGTTTGCGGGCATATTCACGAACTCCTTAGGCGGCGCCTTCACTTTGCGCCCTCAAACCGCCTTATACAAAGGTTTTCGGAAATGCGACAGAAAACGACAACCGCTCGCCGGTTTAAATTTCTGCTCCGCGCCGAAGTGGCCATCAGAGAGGCGTGCAGGCGTCTAAAAGTCGCCACATGAAGGAAATTTCCCTCTCCCCCCATGCTATGGAGAGCATACGCGCTGCTAGGCGGCCAGGTCCTTAAGGAGGCCGCTCGCGCTCTTCGCCGATCGCGCACGCGATCAATGGCTCGGATTTGGCTGTTTCACCTGTCCGTCAAGCAGCCGGTCCTCAATCAGCCGAGACGCTCCGCGACTCCAAGAGTAGTTCGCCCCCATTCGAAGGCCGGTATCCTGAGAAGCAATAAGAACGCCAGACTTGGCATCCCTCAACTGATAGCCGACGACATATTCTGTGCGGCTCACTCTTCTTATGATGCCGGTTAGTGATTGGTCAGCGCCCAGTGCCGATGCAATACTGGCATCGCAACCGTTGCACGCACGAAGAGAATGATCTCGAACGGCCTCGGCGTTAGCGCCGCTGACATCGATAAGATGATAGCGCCCGGATTGCTCGATGACATGGCGCACTTCTGCGCTGACTGCTTTCATGTAGCCGGCGTCAGCGGCACGATCACCCGCAATGCCAGCTCCAGCACTATCGTCCTCGAGTTCAAAGTCGAACACCGCAATCTTTGTAGGAGCACCCTGCTCTTGTCCCGCAAACGAGTAAGGCATTGCGGCCAGAACATCAGCGCCGTCAGCGCGGCAGCGGATCCGTATTTGTTGAGTTTCAATTTTCGAGATGATTTCATCGGGTGAATCACTTCTGTTTGGCTACCGGCTTGCTCTCAAATACCTACGCCGGATTCAAGTAAACACACACTTTGCGGCGACAACATGGCTACGGGGAGGGATACCGGCAACCGAGCTGGCTTGTTCCTCAAGCGGTCAAGGTTCACGGTGGTATGTGGACTCTCATCGGACTTGGCAGAAACCATCAAATTGTATCTGCTCCCGCGCATTTTGGGGCCAAAAGCGGAAAATCACAATGACCTCTTCGCGTGGCCTATTTTTCGCCGAGCGGCCCCGAATCGAGGCCCTCCGGGCCAGGGATTTCCCGCTCGAAGCGAGCGGTGCGCGTCCGCATGGTGACGAGCTCCTCCGCCGAGGTCGGGTGCAAGGCCATGGTCGCGTCGAAGTCGGCCTTGCTGGCTCCCATTTTGACGGCAATTCCCAACAGCTGCGCCATTTCGGCCGCATCCTCGCCGAGGATATGGACGCCAAGGACGCGATCGGTCAGGCCATCAACGACAATCTTCATCATGATTTTTTCCGCCCGCCCGGAAAGCGTTGCTTTCAAGGGACGGAAGTTCGCCATGTAAATATCGATGCAATCGAAGATCGCGCGCGCCTCCGTCTCGGTCAGCCCGACGGTTCCGATCTCCGGCGTCGAAAAAACGGCCGTCGGAATATTGCTATGCGCGACGGCCTCCGGCTTATCGCCAAAAACCGTGTCGGCGAAAGCATGTCCCTCGCGGATGGCAACAGGTGTGAGCTGAACCCGGTTGGTGACATCGCCGACGGCGTAGATCGAATCAATATTGGTCTTGGAAAGAGCATCGACCTTCACTGCTCCAAATTCGCCGCATGCGACGCCAGCCTTTTCGAGACCCAGACCATTCGTGTTCGGGTATCTGCCCGTTGCAATCATGACTTGATCAACATCAAGCGACATGCCCTTCGTCAAACTCACGTGATAACCCGCCGGCGACTTTTCAATGCGGGTCGGCAATACGCCGAAATTGAGTTTGACACCCGCACGGATAAGCCCATCCCGCACCCCGCACCGCAGATCATCATCAAAACCGCGCAGAATATTCTCGCCACGCGCAACAAGCGAAACATCCGTCCCAAGCCGCGTGAATATGGAAGCGAATTCAACGGCGATGTATCCGCCGCCGACTATCAGCAGGCGCTTTGGCAATGAAGCAAGATCAAATATTTCATTCGAGGTGATTGCATATTCGCGGCCGGGAATGTCAGGTTCGAGAACCGGCACAGCCCCGGTGCTGATGAGGATAAACTTCGCGCTAACTTTGCGCCCATCGGCGAGAAGGCGCACAGTATGCGCATCCTCGATCTCGGCGCGGCTGTCTTCGATCGTAACGCCTGCCTTCTCGAGATTGCTGCGATAGATGCCGGAAAGACGGGAGATTTCTTTTTCCTTTGCGGCAACCAGCTTCGGCCAGTCGAAGGAAGGCCTCGCAAGAGCCCAGCCAAATCCCGCGGCATCCTCGAAATGGTCCTTGAACCGGCTTGCATAGACCATAAGCTTTTTCGGGACGCAGCCCCGGATCACGCAGGTTCCGCCGACACGAAACTCCTCTGCGATCATGACTTTGGCGCCATGAGATGCAGCGACCCTCGCGGCACGCACGCCGCCAGACCCCGCGCCGATCACGAAAAGATCGACATCATAGGCAGCCATTCTACCACCTCCCCTGCCGGCATCATCGCCCCGGCTGACGCAAGAAGCACGCGCGTATGTTATTTGACCGTAAGGAGCGAGAAATGGAAGCGCTGCTCACATCAAGAATGCTCGCATTAAAAGAGATGGAGCACGAGCACTGTGCGATTTACACCGGGTACGCAATCTCCGCACCAGTTCCGACACAGGCTTGCCATATTTGCTGCGCTATTTCCCGGCGCATTTTTATGCTCATGGTTGAGAAATCGTGAATGAAATAAAGCCTGCTAGGCATATCACCGGATATTAACCGTTCGCGCCAAATGTTCGCCTTAAACAGCCTTCAAACAATTATCTCAAATCCTCTGTGCCTTTCTTGAGAGTTCATTCTAGCGTTCCTGGCCCCGGTCAGCATCCAGAGCCGCTTGGCCGGCGTGGAGTGCCCCCGAATCACAAGGCTGCTTGGTCAGCCAGAACTGCGAGACTGAAGTTGCTGCAACCACGTCTTCGTCCGGCCCCCTTCGTGAGATTTGTTTATCTCGTTGCCGTGACGGGAGTCATGGCGCTCCTGTCGAGCATTATCCTTCCTTCCTCGACCGAAACAGCTGTTGCAAACGGCGACACGCGGACCTTGAACCTTTATCATTCGCATACTGGCGAATCGATTCAAGCAACCTTCCGCGTCAACGGCGCCTACGATCCGGCAGTTCTCGAAAAGCTCAATTATTTCCTGCGTGATTGGCGCAATAACGATGTCACCCAGATGGATCCCCGGCTTTTTGACGTGATTTGGGAGGCCTACCGGACCGCGGGCGCAACTCAGCCGATTGTAATCGTTTCAGCCTACCGCTCACCGCAAACCAATGCGATGCTTCGCGCCCGTTCGCATGCCGTCGCCGAGCATTCACAGCACATATTGGGCCGGGCAATGGACACGACCATGCCCGGCATGCCGATGGAAAGAATCCGGGAAATCGGCATGCGGATGCAACGCGGCGGCGTTGGCTGGTATCCCAGCTCGAATTTCGTTCATCTCGATGTTGGCGGTGTTCGCGCATGGCCGCGCATGACCTATGATCAGCTTGTGCGTCTGTTTCCGGACGGCAAGACCGTTCACATCGCTGCCGATGGGCGCACTCTCCCCCGCTATGAGGAAGCCCGCGCCGAGATCGCTTCGCGCGGCGGTGTCATGTCCGATGTGCCGCAAACGGTCGCCTCGGGGGGTGGCGGATTGTTCGCCTGGCTGTTCGGCAGGCATGACGAAGAGAGGGGCGAAGAGAAAGAAGCCGAAGCGGCAAAGCCGCAGGCCCTCCCGCCTGCTCCGGGCCGGCATGGGGGAACCGAAGTCGCGCTCCGCACGGCCCGCGATGGTAAAGCCGAACCGGCGCCGGCGGAGCAAGCGGCTTCCGCAAGCCGCGGCGTTCCAGCGGCGGAGAAAAATTCCCCAAGCGGCGAGGCAAACATCGCTCCCGCGAACCGGACCATGGCCGCAAATCCCGGCTCTGCTGGAAATTTGCCTGCTGCTGTAGCAGCGGAGCAAGATCGGGATGCGGCTGCAACGGGCGGCATGACCGGCAAGCGGCTAGCGCTGCTGGCGTCAGTCCCGCTTCCGCCTCAGCGGCCCCCGCTCGCGAGCGATGTTAAGATTGCTTTCGCTGACGTGCCGGCGCCACCTGCGCGGCCCGCCTCGCTGACCACTGCCGCGGCGCTTGTGCCGGACAAGAAGGTTCAGAGCAAAGACATGGCGCAGACCTCAACCACCGGTAGCGCCAGCGCCGGCACGGCAGCCGATGCGGCGCCCGCTCCCCTGAGCCGCGCAGTAAATCTTCCGGTCGTGATCACCCAGGGGCCAAAGGATCATCCTAGCCTTCCCAATCAAGTTCTCGCCTTCGCCGCGGACACCCCGGCACAGGAGCGCGGCACCGAGACAAGCATGACGCCAGGTCAAACGGCAAGCCGCTTGACCACACAACAGATGATAGCGGCCGCACACCTCGAACGGAACAGGATCCGCGGTCTCGCCAGCCCGAGTTTCTCTACGCCATCGATCCTCGGGCCCTCTTTCACGGGTCTGCGCCGGGCAGCACGGATCATCCCGGACGCTCTATCGAATGTTCCCTCGTCAGAATATGTCTCGGCATTTCGCGCTACCGCGGGAAGCGATCTTGATACCAGCCATTTCACGGGTTCGGCGACAAAGCCCCTCGCGATTGCGCAAGGTCTTGTTCATGCCGGGGAAAGCCCGGTGACGCTTCGCGGAAGCAATTGAGCTGGGAATTTTGCCGAGTGCGTCAGAGGAGTCCAGTGATCCCGCATTGCCTTGGCCGCAAAGATCGCTGGTTACACTGAATAACGGGATACAGCGTATCGAGGCCCCGCCACGCAATAACTTTTACCGAAGCTCGCCGGGGCGGCGGCGCCAATGGACTCACTTGGCAGCGCCGGGCTCCCCAATAATTCGAGTTGTCAGAGAACCGGGGCACCGCCCCAGTAATTTCAATTCGTCTTCTGAACATTTACCAAAAGTTTTGCTCAGCAATTTGTCGAGGTCAGCTGTCGATAGAGTCTTTCCAGATGACCGGTAATCGCCGATCCGGATATCTTTTTTTAGGCCGGGATATAGCTCTTCGATACTTTTTTTCAAAGCAGTTCTGTCGCCAATGGTTAGATTTCCAATATTGGCTTCCTGAAGCCGCCGCTCAGTGTTTGCCGGGGTCAGGGGCTCTGATCCATTTCCGACGAAAACATAATTGTTCACGACATTGGCAGAATTTCTTTGTGTACAGGCGATCGTTTCTCCGCCCCCAAAATAATCCTTCAAAACTGAATATGCTGCAGCGGAAAACGCCAGGACCGCTGCAGCGGCCTTGCCTTTCGAGCCCACCGCTTTTTCAGCAACCACTAAAAGAGTTGAACCTGCGGCAGCTTCATGCGCCAATACATCAAGCGCTTGCGGACCCGATGTGCATTTGACCTGTTGCTCTTGAGCCCGGGCTGCCGACAGTTCCACACAGCCAAAGAACGCTGCAAGAATAAGAAGGGAAAGCGGTTTCATCGACGTCCCTCCCATGAACCAAATTGCCGGCTCAATTAAGCGCGCTCAATTTGGCGTCGCTCGCGGATAACAGTCACTGGTTCCCTTTTGGCTTGACATAGTACAATACACGGCGCGGGCAAGGCTAGCCTCGCCCGCCGTTGCATTACAAGATATCCGGCCCAAACGCGGCCGCCGGAGAACCGGCGCTTCCAGCGATGGCTCATGCCCGTCTCAAAACCGGGCGGCCTCCACTCAATTGTCCAAGAAGCTGCGGAGCTTGCGCGAGCGTGAGGGATGCTTCAGCTTGCGTAGCGCCTTGGCCTCGATCTGGCGAATGCGCTCGCGGGTCACCGAGAACTGCTGGCCAACCTCCTCCAGCGTGTGATCGGTGTTCATGCCGATCCCGAAGCGCATCCGCAGGACGCGTTCCTCGCGCGCTGTCAAGGAAGCGAGCACGCGCGTCGTTGTCTCGCGAAGGTTCGATTGGATCGCGGCATCGATCGGCAGAATGGCATTCTTGTCCTCGATGAAATCGCCGAGATGAGAATCCTCCTCATCGCCAATCGGCGTCTCGAGAGAGATGGGCTCCTTGGCGATCTTCAAAACCTTGCGCACTTTTTCAAGCGGCATGGCAAGCTTTTCAGAGAGCTCCTCTGGGGTCGGCTCACGGCCAATTTCGTGAAGCATTTGCCGCGAGGTCCGCACGATCTTGTTGATCGTCTCGATCATATGCACAGGGATGCGAATCGTGCGTGCCTGATCGGCGATCGAGCGTGTAATTGCCTGCCGGATCCACCAGGTCGCATAGGTGGAGAATTTATAACCGCGCCGGTATTCGAACTTATCAACCGCCTTCATCAATCCAATATTGCCTTCTTGGATCAAATCCAGGAATTGCAAGCCGCGATTGGTGTATTTCTTGGCGATCGAAATGACGAGGCGCAGGTTGGCCTCCACCATTTCCTTCTTGGCCTGGCGCGCCTCGCGTTCGCCCTTCTGAACCAGGTGAACGATCCTGCGGAACTCCTGAATCTCAAGGCCGGTCTCGGTCGCGAGCCCATGAATTTCGGAAAGCAGATCCTTGATCTGTTCCTTCGCGTTTGCGACGAAATCCTTCCAGCCGCGGCCGCCGAGCTTGGAGACCCGCAACAGCCATTTCGGGTCGAGTTCGGAATTCTGATAATTCTTGAGAAAGTCTTCGCGCGTAACACCCCAGCCCTCGGCCAGGCGCAACAGCTTTGTCTCAAGCCCGATCAGCCGCTTGTTAATGTCATAGAGCTGATCAACCAGCGCCTCGATCCGGTTCGGATTGAGCGACAGCGATTTCACGTCAACGACGATCTCCTTCTTGAGCGACTTATATTTGCGCTCCTGCGAGGGAGTCAGCGTTTCATTCTTCAGCTTGTTGACGACGTTCTGATCCTGCAGACGCCTGAGCTTTTTATAGGTGTTCGCGATCCGGTCGAACGTATCGAGCACCCTGGGCTTGAGCTCGGCCTCCATCGCCGAGAGCGAAACCGAGTTTTCCATATCGTCTTCCTCGTCGAAGACGTCTTCTGGAATTGGCGCATCAAGGCCGTTCTCTTCACTTGCCGGGCGAAGGCGCGCTGGCGGATCGATCGGCGCAAGAGAGGGCGCCTGCTGTACGGCAAGCGCCTCCGCGGCTCCCGGTGCCGTCATGTCGATCTTTGGGGTATTCTTGCCTTCCGGCCCCGCGTAAGTCGCTTCGAGATCGATAATATCGCGCAGCAAAACCTTGCTGTCATTCAGCTCATCTCGCCAAATGATGATCGCCTGAAAGGTGAGAGGGCTTTCGCAGAGTCCGGCGATCATGGCCTCGCGGCCTGCCTCGATGCGCTTGGCAATGGCGATTTCGCCCTCGCGTGACAGAAGCTCGACAGAGCCCATCTCACGCAGATACATTCTGACAGGATCATCCGTGCGATCGGCGGGTTCAGACGAACGCGCCGTCACCGCCTTCGCCTGGACGGCCTCAATCAGGTCGCCACCCTGCACTTCCTCTTCTTCTTCAGCCTCTTCGGACGGCTCGTCTTGCTCCTCATTGTCGATGACATTGATGCCCATCTCACTCAGCATCGACAAAATGTCTTCGATCTGCTCGGAGTTGACTTCCTCAGAGGGAAGCACGGCATTCAATTCCGCATGGGTCACAAACCCCCGCTTTTTGGCGAGCTTGATCATCCGCTTGACAGCGGCATCGGTGAGATCGAGCAAAGGGCCGTCGGCGACTTCGATCCCGCCGCGTTCGGCCTCGGGAGTCTCACTGTCCTTTTTCGCCATCAAGGCCTCCAAATTTGGGGAAAACCACTGACAAAGTTGCCTTAATCACTTGTTGAAGCACCTCTTGAAAAGCATTTTCATGAAGCTCGCGATCTTAGATCTTGCAGCTCAGCTTTCCTTTGCTCTTGTTTTCACTCTTGTGTTTCCACTCTTGCGTTCAAGCGCGCCCTTCCAAAGATAAAGCTAAGCTCAACGCCCGCCCGCGGCTGGCTTTTCTGCGTCCGCCTCTACTTGCGTCCGCCTCTACTATTGTGCACTTCGCAGGTGCATTTCCATGCACTTCGAAGGTGCATTTCGTAATTCCGGCCACACAATCAATCCCGCCATACAATCAATCCCGTACCCAAAAATTCCCGCGCGCCTCCTCCCGGCTGGGCAAGACGCGCCGCCGCTCAATCGCGTTGTTCGCGGTGGCTACAAGGATCCCCTTGCCCGCCCTGACTGCACGCCAAAACCTTCGATCGCGGCCTCAATCCCCCCGAGTGCCGACAATTGCGCTTGAATATCTTTGAGACGGCTGAGATTAGCCTCGCTGGAATCTTTACCTAGAGCCAATTCAGCCAATTGCAACTCCTTATGTAACGTCCTCGCGCGGCGGTGCAAGTTCAAGGCTTGCTTCAAAACTTCCTCTGCGTCAGTCTCTGCAGCATCCGCCCCCAGATACCAGTGCGACGCATGCGCCGCCATCGCGTCGAGCTTATGGAGCACCGCCCCGAAACCCTGAGCCTCGGCCAGAGCGCGAATGCTTGCCTTATCCCGGCTTGACCCGTCAAGCGTGTGACCAGAAGGCGAATTGTCCGCCATTAAGGCTGGGGAAGCCGCGAAAGCAATCAGCGCATCACGCAACGCTCCCGCTTCAGAGCTCGAAAACACAATCTCCGCCAGATCTTCGATATGGCGGCCAATGAGCCCCGGGTGATTGAGAAGAAGCAATAATATCAGCCCTTCGCGCGGGAGAAGGCTCGATTTGTCTGGCTGGAACAGGGAGGATGCGGCAAGGCTGCGGCTTACCAAGGGCGCCTGCGCCAGGCTGCTGGGTTCGCCCGCTCTTTGCCACCTGGCTTTCCGCCCAGCAGGAAGCCGCGCGGTGTTCGCCCCCGCTCCGGAAGAAAGGGAGCCGCCACGTCCAAACAGTTGGAAAAGACGTGCTTTGATGTCTGCCCGATAATAGCGCCGCAGCGGCTCATCCCGGATCTCGCGGATGATCTCGCCGAGCCGCTGCTCGAGCCGGGCGCGGCGTTCCGGAGTTCTAAAATCTCTGTTTTCGGTTTCCCGCATCCAGATGAGGTCGGCAAGCGGCAGTGCCCGGGAAAGCATGCGGGAAACCGCTTCGCGCCCGCCGCCGCGAACAAGGTCGTCAGGATCCTCGCCCTCGGGCAAAAGCGCGAAGCTGAGCGAGCGGCTAGGGCCGATCTGGGGCAGAGCTGTATCGATCGCCCGGTAGGCGGCCTTGCGCCCAGCCTTATCGCCGTCAAAGCAAAGGATCGGCTCCTCCGACATTTTCCACAAATGCTCGCATTGACCGGCCGTCAGGGCTGTCCCGAGGGGCGCCACGGTGGCCGTAAAACCCGCCGATGTCATTGCGATCACATCGGCATAGCCCTCGACGACGAGGAGCTGCGCGCCATCATGCGCGGCCTTCCGTGCCCGATGATGATTATAAAGAATGGCGCCTTTATGGAAGAGCGAGGTTTCCGGCGAATTTAGATATTTTGGCTGGACGTCCTTGGCGAGTGTGCGCCCGCCAAACGCGATGACCCTTCCGGCGGAATCATGGATCGGAAACATGATCCGGTCGCGGAAACGGTCATAAGGAACCGCAATATCCTCGCCATGGATCAAAAGTCCTGCTTCGATCATGGCTTCCACGCTCACGCCCTTGGCGGCGAGATAATCGCGCAGCGCGTATTTTTCGGGCAAGGCATAGCCAAGGCCGAACTGGCTTTGCAGATCGCCGCCGATGCCGCGCCCGGCAAGGTAGGCGCGGGCCGCGCTTCCCTGACCGCTCGAAAGGCGCGATGCATAATAGGAGGCCGCGAGCTCCAGCACTTCATGGAGGCCCGCCCGTGCCTTTTCCCTTGCCTCGGATTCGGGCGAGGCCTGGGGCAAGGCAAGGCCAGCTTGCTGAGCGAGCTGCTTCACGGCTTCCGGGAACGAAAGCCCCTCGGTCTCCATCACGAAGTCGAAGATATTGCCGTTCTTGCCTGCCGAATAATCGAACCAGGCCATCTTCTGGTCATTGACAAAAAATGAAGGCGTTTTTTCCACGTTGAAAGGCGAGAGCCCTTTCCATTCACGCCCCGCCCGCATCAATTTGACGCGGTGCCGCACGACCTCGGAAACCGGAAGCCTGGCTTTTATCTCGTCGAGAAAGGATGGTGGAAATCGCATCAGCGCACCCCTGAAACAAATGGGCGGATTCGGCGCGTTTCGTAAAGACCTGCTGCGGTTGTCCCCGTTTATGCACAGGCAGCCCGTTTATGCACAGGCAGCCAAAGCGTCACCTTCGGTGCAGTTTCGCATTTGCCGCAATATGCGCCTGCCACGCATGGCGTTCGAGCTCGGGATCGAGATGTTCCTCCTGCGGAAATCCGACGCAGAGATAGGCAATCAGCTTCCATGCCTCCGGCACGCCGAGTGCGCGGGAAACCTCGCCAGGATCGATGATCGAGACCCACCCTGCGCCAAGTCCCTGAGCGCGCGCTGCGAGCCAGAATGTGTGGATTGCCGCGACCACCGAATAATCCAAGGTTTCCGGCATGGTTTTGCGGCCGAGCCCTGCGCCCGCTTCCGTCGCATGGTCGCAGAAGACGGCAAGATGGACTGGCGCCTCGCAAAGTCCCGATAGCTTGAGCTTTGCATATAGCTCAGCGCGCTCTCCTTCGTAGGATTTAAGCGCCGCCGCGTTGCAGGCATTAAAGCTGGCAATAACAGCCTCGCGGGCGGCTGGTGTCTCGACGCTTACAAAGCGCCACGGCTGGCTGTTGCCGACGGAAGGTGCGGAGGTGGCGAGGCGCACGAGGTTCTCGATCAGCGAGGATGACACAGCATCCGGCTTGAACCGGCGGACATCCCGCCGCCATTCGAACAATTCGGCCAGGCGCCCGCGGAAAGACTCATCGAAGACTGGCGGACTGCCCTGCCCTGCTCCGCCTCTCACCGTTCCCTCCCCGGATCGCCTGATCTGTCAATCAGGGAAGCATATCAGGTCGCGAAGCGGAAATGCAGCACGTCGCCATCAGCAACGATATAGTCCTTGCCTTCGAGGCGGAATTTGCCCGCCTCCCGCGCCCCCGCTTCACCGTTGCAGGCCACATAATCTGCAAAGGAGATGGTCTCAGCGCGGATGAACCCCTTCTCGAAATCCGTATGGATCACGCCTGCTGCCTGCGGCGCCTTGGTCCCTAGCGGAATGGTCCAGGCGCGCGCCTCTTTCGGCCCCACGGTGAAGAAGGTGATGAGCCGCAAAAGCCCATAGCCTGCGCGGATGACGCGGTTGAGGCCCGGCTCTGCCAGGCCCACGGCTTCGAGATAGTCCTTGCGCTCGTCCTCGGCCAGGACCGCGATCTCGCTCTCGATCTTGGCCGATACGATCACTGCACGCGCGCCTTCCTCGGCTGCGCGCGCTTCAACGGCCTTGGAAAAGACGTTACCGCTTGCTGCGGCAGCTTCCTCGACATTGCAAACATAGAGCACCGGCTTTGAGGAGAGGAGCCCGAGGCTCTCGAAGCGCTTCTGCTCCTCGGGCTTGACTGCGGCGAGGCGCGCCGGCTTCCCATCGCGAAGCAGAGCAAGACAGCGTGCCGCAAGATCGAAAATCTCTTTCGCCTCCTTATCCCCGCCCTTGGCTTTCTTTTCCCATGCGGCGGCGCGCCGTTCCAGACTTTCAAGATCGGCCAGCATCAATTCCGTTTCGATCGTCTCGATATCATTGAGCGGTGCGATCTTGCCTTCAACATGGGCGATGTCGCTGTCTTCGAAACAGCGCACGATATGGGCGATCGCATCGCATTCACGGATATTTGCCAGGAACTGATTGCCAAGCCCTTCGCCTTTCGAGGCGCCGCGGACAAGACCAGCAATATCGACAAAGGTCAGCCGGGTTGGAATAATCTCCTTCGAGCCCGCGATTTTGGCGAGCTTCTCAAGCCGCTCGTCCGGCACCGCGACGTCGCCAACGTTCGGCTCGATCGTGCAAAAGGGATAATTCGCCGCCTGCGCCGCCGCTGTCTGCGTCAGCGCGTTGAAAAGCGTCGATTTGCCGACATTGGGCAAGCCGACGATGCCACATTTGAAACCCATGAAAGCTCTGTCCTACTTCGCCGCGAGGCGCTTTGAAAATTCGGGGGTGGCGTCAAGCAAGGCATCCCGCCACTCCAAACCAGCTTCATCCTGAACCGCCCGCCCAGGCTCTGCTGGCTGTTTGCGCATCGAGAGGAGCGATGCACCAAGGCTGAAGATGCGTCAAATAGGTTCGCGCTGCTCCGCCTCTGCAGCAGTTAATCAGAATTTGCGGCTGGATCCTGCTGGCTGAGGCCAAGCTATGGCTGGCAACGGCACGAATATCGTGGGACGCCGAGTCTATGTCAAGAATGGCGGCTGCTTCGCTGCGAAGCGCCCCCTGAGCCGCGCGCGTTCCACGGCATCATGCGCTAGGTCATAAACTCATAAAGGGGATTCCGCTGACGGCTTGTTTCTGATTCAAACTCCTCAAAGGAGTTTGAACGATGACGCCACGCCGATATGAGTTGACGGACTTCGAATGGTCG
>Ga0070738_10001588_pt1 | contig 43633 bp, 40 predicted proteins | sample Coa_R2_2_FD_66446 | JGI IMG/M metagenome (GOLD analysis project Ga0070738, IMG submission 66446) | Surface soil microbial communities from Centralia Pennsylvania, which are recovering from an underground coalmine fire - Coalmine... | ecosystem: Environmental > Terrestrial > Soil > Unclassified ...
TCGGCACGATCAGCGCGCCGGTGCCCATCGATATGATGCCGAACAAAGCCACGGCGTCCGAGCCGGTCGAAAGCCTGAAACCGTCGGCATGATCGATCAAGCGCGCAAGAATGAAGGCGGCGCCCATGGCGCCATCCTTGAGAAAGAAGCCCAGAATGATCATCAGGCCGGCGGCGAAAGCGAAGATCGATGCTTCGCGCGAGACCGGCACGTTCCCGCGCTCGATCTCGTCGCGGATCCTCTTCTCCGTCGCCTCTTCTGTCCGACTGTCGCGGTCGGGCCTATCGGCCATAAGGGCTAGAGCTCCGGGTGCCTAGATGAAGCGGGCGCGTTATTTTTTGTTCGCATCGGATAACCCCAAAACCGGTTCCCACTTTTGGGTCCGATGCCTTCTTGTTCGCGCATCGGATCATCCCAAAACCGGTTCCCACTTTTGGGTCCGATGCTTAATAGACTTCATCGTCATCGTCCCCGGAATTGAGTTCCAGCTCGCCGCGCTCGGCCATTTCGAGCGCGAGGTCGGCAATCACCCGGCGCGCCTTGACGACTTCGCGCTGCGGAGCCGGCACGCCGTTGGCGAGCTCGCTCTCGACCATCCGGCGGGCGCGGGACGAAAGGGTCGACAAAATCGCATCGCGGAACACCGAATCCGTTCCCTTCAAAGCGAGAACCACGCGCTCGGTCGGCACCTGATCGAAAAGCGCCATCCGCGATTTCGGCTGCAACTTGATGATGTCGTCGAAGGTGAACAAGAGGCCACGCAGAATTTCCGCCGTCTTGGGCCGGGCCTCAGCGAGGCTCTGCAGGACATCTTCCATCTGGTCGCGTTCGAGCTTGTTGATAATGTCCGCCATGCGGCCATTATGTGCGGCGCGGTTGTTGCGAGAGACGTTGACGAGCAGATCTTCCTGCAGCGTGCTCTCGATCACGCGCATCGCCGGTTCCATGACCATGCCGATTCCGACCATGCGCCGCATCAGCTCGTTGCGCATTTCGCGCGGGAATTGGCCCATGACCTTGGCGGCGCAAACGGGCGTGACCTTGGTGAGGATCACCGCCACGGTTTGCGGATGTTCCTTGATGAGATAGGTGGCGAAGAGATTTTCCGAGACGCTCGAGAGGCGCTGCCAGATCGACTGGTTGGAATTGCCGGTCAAGTCCGACATGATGTCGGAAATTTCCTCGGGCGACAAAATTCCGGAAAGGAGATGTTCGGCGTCCCCGGCCGAAATCATGAGCCCGCCGCCATGCGCGAATTGCCCGGCGAATTCCTCGATCATGTCCTCGACCATCGGCATGGGCACGACGCCGAGATCGGCGACCGAACGCGTCACCAGCCGCAACTCGTCCTGGTCGAAATGTTTGAGAATGCGGCTTGCGAGCGGCTTGCCCATTGCGAGCAGGAGAGCCGCGACCTTGGCCGGCCCTGCGAGTGGCTTCGGCCCGCCATCTTCGGACTTGGCAAATTCCGTGCTCATGGACTAGCGGCGCTCGCCCAAGGTTTCGGGCCCCACGACCTCAGTCAGGGACACCCCGAACCGCGAGGTGTCGTCCTCGACGACGACGACCTCGCCGCGTGCCACCACCCGGCCGTTGACCACGACATCGACCGGCTCGCCCACCCGATGGTCGAGCGGAATGACCGCGCCCCGTCCCAGTTTCAAGAGATTGGAAACCGGCATCGTGGTCGAACCGAGCACGACTTGCACCGTGACGGGGATACGCAAAATCGTATCGATATTGCGCGCGTCGCCGATCGTCCCGTCGGACTTTTCTTCCAAATCGGCAACGCCTGCAAACATTGCCTCTTCCTTAGCCATGATTGACCCTATCCCAAAGCCGGAACCGGCCGTGCGGCCTAACGTTGGACCAGACCATTGAAGAATTCCTGATCGGAATCGACCAATTCATCGACTTTCAGCGTGTAATGACCCTCGGCTTGGCCGAGCTGGCACCAGTAGAGCGGCGTGCCGTTGCATTCGAGTTTCACCCGGCTGCGCGGCGTGGCGCTCAATTCGAAGACCTGTCCCACTTTGAACTCGGCGATATCGCCGAGAGTGAGATTATCCTCCTCTATGATGGCGCTGACCGTCACCTCGGAGCGGCCGATCTCGGTATGAATCTGCTTGCTCCAGCGCGGATCCGGCACGAGCACTTCGTTGGAGAGATCGCGCGAAAGGCTCTGCCTGATCGGATTGAGCGCCGTCTGCGGAATGACCACGAACACTTCCCCGGAGCGGCCGAGGATGCGCAGATTGAGGCGGGTAATGACCGCGAAATTATTGCGGGGCGCGATCACCGCGAAATCCATGCGCGACTCGATGCGTTCGAACTTGAACCGCGTCTCCTCGATGACGGAGAAGCAGACCTGCAGCGTGCGCGCCAGCATGTCGAAAGTCTTCTGCGCCACCCTCATCTCGATACTGGTCAGGGCGCGATTTTCCATGTAGGCCGCCTCGCTCCCGTCACCGCCGAACAGAGCCTCGACGAGCGTGAACACGAGCTTGTTGTCGAGCCCGAGCATGATGCGGGCGTCCCACTTCTGCGCCTGGAATACGGCGACGACGGCCTTGCCCTCGTAGGATTCGAGAATGCCGCCGATCCGCTCCGTCTTGATGGAATTCACCGAGAAATAGGCCGGCGCCGTCGAAAGCTGCCGTGCGTTCTCGGCAGATTGCGTCGCCATCCGATCGAAGATGACGTGCAGCATCGGCATGCGCTCGACTGAAATGCTGGCCGAGTCGAGCAGCCGCTCCGGACCGGTGGAGCGGACTTCGGATTGAGAGGAATTGCGTGCCATCGCTTCAAGCCGCAGCCCGGTTGACGCCGCCGCCGGAGATCGTTTCGTTCTCGACCATGTCGATCGACGGCCGATCGTGCGAGGAAATGGTCTTGCGGCCATGCTCCAGGGCGATTTGCGGCATGGCGCCGTTCATGAAAGCGAGCAGCGTCTGCTTGACGATGAAGTAGACGCGCAGATGTTTTTCGCGCGTCACCTTGATCTTGTGCGCGAGCGGCCCGGTGAAGCCATAGGAAAGCAGGATGCCGCCGAACGTGCCGACCAGCGCCGAGCCGATGAGCCCGCCCAAGAGCTCCGGCGATTGATCGAGAGAACCCATCGCCTTGATGACGCCGAGCACCGCCGCGACAATGCCGAGCGCCGGCATGGCGTCGCTCATCACGGTGAGCGAATAATAGGGCTTCAGCCTGTCGTGCGTGATGGTTTCGATCTCCTCGTCCATCAAGGCTTCGATCTCGTGCGTGCGGGCGTTGCCGACGATGAGCAGGCGAACATAGTCGCAGATGAAATGGGTAAGCTCAGTATCTTTCAGCACGTTCGGGAAGCTTCTGAATATTTCCGACTCTTCCGGATTGTCGACGTGGCTCTCGACCTCATTGCGCGCCTTGCCGCGCAATTCGCGCATCAGCGCGTAAAGGACGCCGAGCACGTCGAGATAATCGCGCTGGGTCGGCGCCTTGCCCATGACGCCTTCCATCATGGCCCGTCCCGTGTCTTTGATGGTGGCGAGATTATTGGCGACGACGAAGGTGCCGATCGCCGCTCCCGCAATCATCAAATATTCGGAAGGCTGCCAAATGACGGAGAGATGACCGCCCTCGGCCGCATAGCCGCCGACGATACAGCTCAGCGCAATGACAATGCCGATCAGGAAGCCCAATCCCGCCCCTCCTCTGAGACGGGAAAGTCGTAGGCCGCCTGGCTTGCCTGAAGCTTAAATGGACGGCGGATCCGCCCGGAGCGGCGCGTCACCACGATGGCGCGGCGGAGCGCAGATCCAGGTTCGGACAAGCCAGGTCGGACAAAACGAAGTCAAAAGGAGCCGCCGCCGTGCTCACCGCGACTCAATTATATAATGCGATCACGCGCAATTACTCGACATCGCTGTCGTCCACGGCGGCCGAGCCGGCGGTGAAGATCGCGACCCAATATTTCCTTGCCAATATCGGCAAGGTCACCTCGGCGCAACAGCTCGTCAATAATCCCAACCTCTACAATTATGTGGTCACCGCCTTTGGCCTCAGCAATATGAGCTATGCCAAGGCGCTGATTACAAAAGTGCTGGAAGGGGGCACGTCTTCGCATAGTTTCGCCGCAAGCTTGAACGATCCGCGTTACTTGGCCCTCGCACAGGCTTTCAATTTCGCCCAGAACGGGGCCGAGACGACGCAATCGCCATCGACCATACAGACGACCGTCAATAATTATTACGAGCAGACGCTCGAGAACCAAACCGCGCAGGAGAACCCCGGCGCCCAGATGGCGCTTTATTTCCAGCGCATGGCACCGCATATCACGAGCGCCTACAGCATTCTTGCCGACCAGACTTTGCTCAAAGTCGTCGAAACGGCCTTCAGCCTGCCCTCGACCCTCTCTCTCGAAAACGTCGATACGCAGGCGCAGGAGATCTCGCAATTGCTGGACGTTCGCAAATTGCAGAACCCGACTTATCTTCAGCAATTCATCGAACGTTTCACCGCATCTTACGACTCGCAAAATCCTTTGGGCTCTTCGACCCCGCCGACGGTCGCCATGCTCGTCAGCTCGCCGGGCATCAGCCAGAACCTGCTGCTAAGTCTCGCCAATCTGAAGCTCGGAGGTTCGTGATGCAGTCCGGCCTCTACGTGTCGCTCTCGGCGCAAATGTCGCTCGAGCGCCGGCTCGAATCCGTTGCCATCAACGTCGCCAATATGAATACGGTGGGCTACCGGGCGTCCGGCGTCAGCTTTCATGCCTATGTGGAGAATGAGGGCGGTCAATCGGTCGCCTATGCCAATTCCGGGCGCGATTACATCACCCGGAGCCAGGGGCCGCTGATCCAGACCGGCAATCCGCTCGATGTCGCGGTCCAGGGCGAAGGCTGGCTTGCGGTTCAAACGCCCGGCGGCACGGTCTATACGCGTGACGGGCGCATGCGCATGCGCCCGACGGGCGAGCTCGAATCGGTTGACGGGCATCCCATTCTCGACGCGGGCAATGCGCCGATCGTTCTCGATCCGACGGCCGGCGCGCCGACCATCAGCTCCGACGGCATGATCAGTCAGAACAACCAACAGGTCGGCGCCATTGGGCTTTTCGCCATAGATCCAAGCGCCAAGTTCACCCGCTATGAGAATTCCGGCGTCATCCCGGACAAGCCGGCAACGCCGATCCTCGACTTTTCGAATAATGGCTTCGTCCAAGGCCATGTCGAGGGATCGAACGTCAATCCGATCCTCGAAATGGCTAAGCTGATGACGATCTCGCGTACCTTCGAGAGCATTACGGGAGCGAATGCGAGCACCGAGGGCTCGCTCAAAGATGCCGTGAAGATCCTCGGCGGAACCTCGTGAAATCGGCTCTCGCCAGGCTCGAACAGGCCGTCAATTTCGGCATGGAGGAATTCGGCCTGTTGCGCGTCGGCGGGACGATCACCGAAGTTGCGCCCTCGCATTATCGGATTTCCGGTCTCTCGCAATTCTTGAAGCTCGGCGAATGTGTCGGCCTTCGCCACGCGGGCGAAACGCAACTCGGCGAGGTCGTTCGTATCGATGCGAGCGGCACGACCGTGAAAAGCTTCGAGTCGAAGGTCACGGCCGGGATCGGCGACCGCGCCTATCGCATCGGCCCTCTGCATCTCTTTCCGGACGTAAGCTGGAAGGGCCGGGTCATCGACGCGCTGGGCCGGCCGATCGACGGCGCCGGCATTTTGCGGCGCGGCGAGGCGCTTCGCTCGATCGAAGCCGCACCGCCTTCCGCCCTCAACCGCAAACGCGTGCAGCAGCCGCTGCGGACTGGCGTGCGCGTCATCGACCTTTTCATGCCCATCTGTGCCGGCCAGCGTATCGGCGTGTTCGCAGGCTCCGGCGTCGGAAAATCGACCCTCCTCGGCATGATGGCCGGATCGAAAGGTTTCGATTGCGTCGTCATCGCTCTTGTCGGCGAGCGCGGCCGGGAGGTGCGCGAATTTCTCGAAGATTCGCTGGGGCCCAATCGCAAGCTTGCGGTCACGGTCGTCTCGACCGGCGACGAGAGCCCGATGATGCGGCGGCTTGCGCCGCGCACAGCCACGACGATTGCGGAGTTTTTCCGCGACCGCGGCGAAAATGTCCTGCTCATTGTCGATTCCGTCACGCGTTTCGCGCATGCGTCGCGCGACGTGGCACTCGCGGCCGGCGAACCCGCGGTTGCGCGCGGCTATGCGCCGAGCGTCTTCAGCGATCTGCCGAAATTGCTGGAGCGCGCGGGGCCCGGCGCCGAAGGACAAGGATCGATCACCGGCATTTTTTCCGTTCTCGTCGACGGCGACGACCATAATGATCCGGTTGCCGACAATATCCGCGGGACGCTCGATGGCCATATCGTGCTCGATCGCGCCATTGCGGACCAGGGCCGGTTTCCTGCCGTCAATATCTTGTCATCGATCTCGCGCCTCGCCCACAACGTCTGGACCAAGGAGCAGCAAGGGCTCGTCCTCAAGTTGAAGACCATGGTCGCCCGTTTCGAGGACACCCGCGATCTGCGGCTCATGGGCGGCTATCAGCCGGGGCAGGATGCCGACCTCGACCAGATTGTGACGCTGGTGCCGAAACTCTATGACGCGCTGGTCCAATCGCCCCAATCGCCTCCCAGCAAGGACGCTTTTCGGGAGCTCGCCGAAGCATTGCAGGCGAAGTGAATCGAAAGAGTCGTAGAGGCGCCAAAATCTCCCGGTTATGCTCTCTTGGCCGCACAATGGCCGCTCGAAGCCATAAGAACGGGCGCGGAAGCGGGAGGATGCCATGAAAGCTTGGATCAGAGGCGCTGTCGCGGTTTTCGTTATCGGCCTTGTGAGCCAGCCGCTCCAAGCCGAACCGCTCCAGGAGGGCGCCGCCGCTTTTGCGCGCGGCGATTACGCGACCGCCTTGAGGCTGCTGCGTCCTCTGGCGGAGCAAGGCGATGCCTATGCGCAGGCCGAACTCGGGTTCATGTATGCGAAAGGTCGCGGCGTGGCGCAGGATTATGGGCAAGCCGCGCAATGGTTCCGCAAAGCGGCCGATAAGGGTGATGCTTTTGCGCAGGCCAATCTCGGCCTCCTCTATGCGACGGGCCAAGGCGTGGCGCGCGATTATGCGGCAGCCGCCTCCTGGTATCGGAAAGCCGCGGAGCAAGGCAATGCTTTCGCGCAGGGCAGCCTCGGTCTTCTTTATGCGGCCGGCCAAGGTGTGGTTAAGGATTTTGCGCAAGCCGCATCCTGGTATCGCAAGGCGGCCGAGCAAGGCGACAGCGCGGCCGAGGCCAATCTCGCCGCCCTCTTCGCTAAGGGCGAGGGCGTCAACCAGGATTATGCCGAAGCGGCGCGCTGGTTCCGCAAAGCCGCGGAGCAAGGCAATGATTATGCTCAGGTCAATCTCGCCCAGCTCTACGCAAAGGGCCAAGGCGTGCAGCAAGATCTCGCACAAGCTGCGGCCTGGTATCGCAAGGCGGCCGACAAGGGCGAGATCGCGGCGATGCTCAATCTCGCTTTTCTTTATGTAAAGGGCCAAGGCGTATCGCAGGACCTGGCGCAAGCGGCGAATTTATACCGAAAGGCCGCGGAGCAAGGTAATGCCTATGCGCAAAGCACGCTCGGCCTCATGTACGCCAAAGGCGAAGGCGTCCCGCAAGATTATGCGAAGGCGGCAGAGTGGTATCGCAAGGCGGCGGATCAGGGCGATGTCGCGGCGCAGAGCAACCTTGCCCTTCTCTACGCAAAGGGCCAGGGCGTCCCGCAAGATTATGCGCAGGCCGCTTCCTGGTATCGCAAGGCTGCGGATCAGGGCGATGTCGCGGCAGAGAGCAACCTCGGCTTTCTTTACATGCGGGGCCAGGGCGTCGCGCGGGATTACGGCGAAGCCGCCAATTGGTATCGCAAGGCGGCTGCGAGCGGCGATATCGCCGCGCAGAGCAACCTCGGCTTTCTTTATGCGACAGGCAAAGGCGTGCCGCAGGACTTTGCGCAAGCGGCGCAATGGTATCGCAAGGCGGCGGACAAGGGCGATCTGGCGGCTGAGACGAGCCTCGCCCTGCTCTATCTGAAGGGTCAAGGCATCAAGCAGGATGGTGCGCAGGCCGCCGCCCTCTATCGCAAAGCCGCGGATCAAGGCGACATATCCGCCGAAAGCACGCTCGCCTCGCTCTACGAAAAGGGCGAAGGCGTGCCGCAAGACTTTGCGCAAGCGGCGGCCTGGTTCCGCAAGGCGGCGGAAAAAGGCGACGTCGTCGCGCAAAGCAATCTCGCCTACCTCTACGCGTCGGGCAAGGGCGTGCCGCAGGATTATGCGCAGGCTGCGGAATGGTACCGCAAGGCCGCATCGAGCGGCGATATGGCCGCCGAGGCCAATCTGGCGCTCATCTATTCGAAAGGCGAAGGCGTCGCGAAGAACGATTCGGAAGCAGCCAAATGGTATCTGAAGGCGGCCGAACAGGGCGATCTCGCCGCGCAAGACAAGCTCGCCATGATGTATGAGAAAGGCGAAGGCGTGGCGCAAGACTATACCCAGGCGGCCGATTGGTTCGGCAAAGCGGCGGAGCGCGGCGACGTCACAGCCGAAAGCAATCTCGGCCTGCTCTATGCGAAGGGCCAAGGCGTCAAACAGGATTATGCGCAGGCCGCCGATTGGTATCGCAAGGCAGCGGCCGCGGGCGATATATTCGCCGCGAGCAGTCTGGGACTACTGTATGAAAACGGCCAAGGGGTGCCGAAGGATTTTGCGCAAGCCGCTGCCTGGTACCGCAAAGCGGCAGAGCGCGGCGATTCCTTCGCCCAAAGCCATCTCGGCTTTCTCTACGCGAACGGCCAAGGCACGCCGCAGGATTACGTGCAGGCCTATAAATGGTTCAATCTCGCGGCGCTCAATTCCACCAATTCCGAATATCGCAATAGCGCCGCCAAGAACCGCGACATCATGGCGGACCGGATGACACCGGATCAGATCAAGGAGGCGCAGCGCCTTGCCGCCGAATGGAAGCCGGTCAAGGAGCCGTGAGGCTGACTTGGCGAAGCCAAGGGACAGCGAGGGATGGCGAGGGAAGCTCCGGCCGTTCGACATGAAGCGGCTCCATGCGGCACTCGATGCCGAGCGGCAAGCGCGCGGCTTGAGCTGGATCGAGCTTACGGCCGAGATCAACAAGCCCTTCCAGGGCACGCCTTCGATACCGATCAGCGTCACGACGCTCAAGGGCATGCCGGGGAAGAGATCGGTTACGAGCGCCGTCGTGCTGCAGGTCCTGCGCTGGCCGCGCTGCACGCCCGAAAGCTTTCTCGTCGGGTGCGAGTCCGCACCGAAACAGGAAGAATGCCTGCCCGAGCCCGGGCCGTCGCTCATCCTGCGCTTCGACACAAAAGCGATTTACGATGCGCTCGATGCAAAGCGGCGCGAACGCGGGATGACATGGAAAGAGCTCGCCCGCGAACTGCCGGGCTTCAGCGAAAGCATGCTCACCAATCTCTCGGCCGGGCCGCTGATCGGCTTTCCGCGGGTGATGGTGCTGACGCAATGGCTGGAGCGCCCGGCTGCGACATTCGTCCGGGATCGTTCGAGGTGACCGGTCGTCATCGGCAATCCCTCTCCGTCATGCGGCGAAGGAGTCTGCCCGCTCAATGCGCGAGCCGTTCGAGCAGATCGCGCACGTGGACCTGGTCGGTCTTATAATTGCCGGTCAGCGTATACATCACGAGATTGATGCCGCCGCGCAGCGCGAGCTCATGCTGGCGCGCCCCGCCCGGCACGAGCGGATAGAGGCTTTCGCCATCCGTATCGCTCGCCCAGCCGGCGGCGAGATCATTCGATGTGATGATGATCGGCGAGACGCCGTCGCCGGCGCGCGCCGGGCGCGCGCCATCGGCGGGATTGGGCGGCGGCAAGGCCTCGATCCAAGTCTGGCCGATTTGGTAACGCCCGACGAATCCGTCGAGCAGGTAGAACGTCTTGGTTACCACGTGATCGGACGGGATCGGCTCGAGCTCCGGCACATCGACGCCGCGCAGCAGGTCCCGCAGCCATTGGCCCTCGGGGGTCGGCGGCCCGTCCTGATGCTGCGATAGCGCATCGCGCGTATCGAAGATGATGGTGCCGCCCTGCTTCATGTAAGCAGCGATCTTGGCGATTGCGGCGGCCGAGGGCTGCGGCCGGGCGGCGACGATCGGCCAATAGAGCATGGGATAAAAGGCGAGTTCGTCGCGCGCCGGATCGACGCCGACCGGATCGCCGGGGATGAGGGCGGTGCGCTGCGCGAGAACTTGCGACAGGCTCGTCAGCCCGTTCTTGCTCTCTTCATCGACGGAAGGATCGCCGCTGATCACATAGGCAAGCCGCGTATTGAGAGCCGATTGCAGATCGTTCTGGGAGATCGGATGATCCGGCTTCGGATCGGCACGCAAGGAGCCGGACGGCAGGCCGAAGAGAAGCCCGACGACGGCGAGCGCCGCGGCAGCATGTTTCATGCGCCGGCGCAGTCCGCCGCCGAGCCAAAGCGAAGCCAAGGCGTCGAGCATGAAAAGAACGAAGGCGATGGCGAGCAGCGGCGGGCGAAGGTCGACTGGCGTGGCTTCGCGCAAAGGCTCGCTTTTGAAGCTGAGGCCCGAATAATCCGCAGCACGCAGATTATCGTCCGGACGCATTGCATTGATCGCCAGCATCTCGTCTGGCGGGCCGTAGAAGCCCGGCGGATGTTCGGCAGTGCCTACGCCGGTGAAAGTCACGGGGACAGGCTTGGCGGTCGCCGGCGGCGCGCCAAGCACGCCGAACCCATCGAGAATACGCGTCGGCGGTACGGTTTCCGCCTTTTGGCTTTGTCCCTGCCCCTCGGCCGTTTTCGCCGTTTCGCCGGACAGCGAGACGATCTTGCGCAGCATGTCGACGAAGAGTCCGGATAGAGGAAGGTTGGACCATGTCGTATCGGCGGTGACATGGAAGAGGACGATCATGCCCTTGCCGTCCTGACTTGCCGTCACGAGCGGGGTGCCGTCGACGAGATGCGCCCAGGTCTTTCCCGGGAGATCTGCGTCGGGCTCGGCGAGGACCTGGCGGCGCACGGTGACTTCTTCGGGAACTTTGAGGCCGGCGAACGGGCTCTGCTGATCGAAAGGCGCGAGCCTCTTCGGCGTCTCCCACGAGAGGGCGCCGCCCAGCACGCGTCCGCCCCGCCGCAGCCGAACGGGAACGAGATCGTCGGGATCGGCCGCGGCCAGCCGCGTCCCCGCAAAGCGCAAAAGAAGGCCGCCGTTCTCGACGAATTGCTTGATAAGGTCGTGATCGTTTTGCGAAAGATTGCCGATGTCGGCGAGCACCAGAACGTTGACGTGTTCGTCGAGCAGCGCGGCGATCGGATCGGGCGTTCCCGGACGCGCCTGGCGTATGTCGGAGAATGGCGCCAGCGCTTTGGCGAGATAATAATTGGGCGCAAGGAGCGGAAGTTGCAGATCGGCCGTGGCACCGCTGACGAGCCCGACGCGGCGGCGCTTCCAACGTCCATCGAGCAGAGAGACCGCGCCGGCCGAATGTTCGTCGAGAATTTCGAGCCGGGCGACGTCATTGCGCAAATCGGTCGGCAGAGTAAATTTGGCCTGCGCCTCCGCCTCGTTCTTGGCAGCCTGGCCGGCGAAGTCGAATCGCGCTTCGCCGAGGCTCAGGCCCTTGATATCGAGCGCCCGGACAATGCCCTGTGCGGGACTTGCGGTGGAACTGCGTAAAACCCGCACGATAAGTCCATCGGCATCGTTCTTCGGCCCGGCCAGCGCCCGCAAGGCTTGATTGGCCGTCGCGATCTCGGCACCCGGCACGAGGCGCGCGAGCTTTTCGGCGAAGTCCCGTGCGTGACCGCGCTCGATCCCGTCCGCGATCCAGACGAGCGTCGATTTGGGCTGCGCCGCGACAAAACTCGCGATCGGCGCCAACAAGGCCAGGCGATCCGGCACGTAAGGCAAGGGTTTGACGGCGCGCAAATGTTCGAGCGCGTGGGTCGCATCCGAGGCAATGATTTCGCGCCCGGCATCCGAAGTTGCGACGACGGCGACGGCTTGGCCCTGCCGGCCCGCCGCCGCGATTCTTTGGGTCGCCGCCGCAATGCGAACGTCCCAGGTCGGCGCCGCCGGCCAGCCGTCGTCGATCACGAGCAGCAAGGGGCCGCCGCGGTTCTCGCCAGCCGGCAGAGGATTGAAGATAGGCCCCGCCATCGCAAGAATGATCGCGGCCGCGATCGCCAAACGCAAAAGAAGCAGCCACCAAGGCGTATGAGCCGGCGTTTCCTGATGGGGGCGAAGATCGAGAATGAGACGCAGCGGCGGAAAATGCACGCGGCGCGGGCGCGGCGGGGTAACCCGCAGCAGATAATAAAGCACCGGCAGCCCGGCAAAGGCGATGAGAACTGCCGGAATCGTGAAGGCGAGCGGTAGCCCGAACATCAGCCGGCAACCCTAAACTGTCCGAGATCGGCTTCGAGCCGCATCCGCAAAGTGAGCAGAGCTTCGGACCCGGTGCGGTCGGTTCGATGCGGCAGGACCGACCATCCGCGCCGCCGCGCCGCAGTCGCAATCGCGTCGCGGTGCGCGGCGAGCCGAGACACATAAATATTCCTGAAACTCTCCGCCTGCCCGACCCGCAGGCGCTCGCTCGAATCGACGTCGAGGAATTCGGTGTGGCCGGCGAAGGGAAAGGTTTCCTCGACCGGATCGGCAATCATGACGAGGTGACCGCGCGCCCCGCGCGCAGAGAGCACGTTGATCTTTTCGGCAATATCTGCCGGTTCGCTCAGAAAGTCTGAAATGAGAATGGCTTGCGTGCGCGGCGGCAAGGTCGCGCTCACCGGAAGTTCGGCGGGGCTGAAACCCGCCGAGCGTTCTTCCGCGACCAGGGCTTCGGCGAACTTGTGAATGATGCCACGGCTCGCCATGGGCCGCGTCAATCCCATGAGGCCGACGCGCTCGCCGCCATGGACCAGAAGGTCGGCCGCCGCCAGTCCGAGAACCAAAGCGCGATCGAGCTTCGATTGCAATGCGAGCTTCGATACGAAAGCCATTGAGGGGGAACGATCAATCCAGATCCAGATCGTATGCGCCCCCTCCCATTCGCGCTCGCGGATATAGATACGGTCGTCGCGCGCCGAACGCCGCCAGTCGATTCCGGCAGTCGATTCACCCGGCACGAAGGGCCGAAATTGCCAGAAGGTCTCGCCGATTCCGGCGACTCTGCGGCCATGAACCCCGAGCATCACGCTCGAGGCAATCTCCTTTGCCGCAACGATCAGATTGGGCAGCCGTGCGGCAAGGTCGAGCGCCGCCCCTTCGGTTTCGGAAGAGACTTGCCGTTCCGATTCGTTGAGCAGCCGTGTATCGCTCATGACGAGCATGATCCGGAAACGGATGAAGCGGTTCTCCGAGAGATCATCCCCGAGGACCTGAAGAATGAGTCAGATGCTGGGTCAAACGCGCGATCACGCCCGGCACGGTTTCGCCCTCCGCGCGCGCCGCGAAGGTCAATGCCATGCGATGTTTCAAGACCGGCGCTGCGAGCGCGACGACGTCGTCGATCGAAGGCGCAAGCCTGCCATCGACGAGCGCGCGGGCGCGGCAGGCGAGCATCAAGGCCTGAGCGGCGCGCGGACCCGGCGCCCAGGCGATGTGCTGGGTGATGGCGAAATCGCCCTCCCCCGGCCGGGCCGAGCGCACGAGATCGAGGATGGATTCCACCACTTGGCTGCCGACCGGCAGCCGGCGCACGAGACGCTGCGTCGAGACGAGCTCGTCGGCGGTCATTGCGGGCTTTGCCTCGACGTCCCTGTCGCCGGTCGTCTCGAGCAGGATCCGCTTCTCGGCATCGCGGTCAGGATAGGTCACGTCGATCTGCATCAGAAACCGATCGAGCTGCGCTTCGGGCAGCGGATAAGTTCCTTCCTGTTCGAGCGGGTTTTGCGTTGCGAGCACATGGAAAGGATGCGGCAGGTCGTGCCGCTCGCCGGCGACCGAGACATGATGTTCCTGCATTGCTTGCAGAAGCGCCGATTGCGTGCGCGGGCTCGCGCGATTGATTTCGTCGGCCATCAGCAATTGAGCGAAGATCGGCCCCCTCACAAAGCGGAAGCTGCGGCGGTGGTCGGGCGTCTCTTCCAGCACCTCGGAGCCGAGAATATCGGCCGGCATGAGGTCCGGCGTGAACTGGACGCGACGCGCATTGAGGCCGAGCACGCGCCCGAGCGCCTCGACGAGCTTGGTTTTGGCGAGGCCCGGCACGCCGACGAGAAGGCCATGGCCGCCGGAGAGGAGCGTCACGAGCGCTTCTTCGACCACTTGTTCCTGCCCGAAGATGACTTCGCCGATCGACTGGCGCGCAGCGGCAATGCGATCGAGCGCCAGCTCGGCCGAGCGCACGACGGCGGCTTCGAGCGAGGTCGTATTGGCTTCCTGCATGAAGGTCTCACCTCTTTGAAGGGTGTTCTGGACTAGATTGGGCCCGAAAGCCACAATGTCGATAAGGGTGCATAACCGGAAGGGGCGATAAGACATCCGTGAAGCTGAGCAATAGGCGTTGCTCTGCCCGAGGAATGAGGCGGAACAATAGCTTGATGCAAGGCTTTGCAGGAGCTGGCGAATTAATCTTTCGTAAAGTGTCGTCGCCGGGCGCGTAATATCCCTCGACCCGGATCCGCTGCGGCAATCTGGTTAGAATGCCGCTTGTCGAACATTCGATGCTGCTCGCGAGGTCATATGAGATATCTCGAAAAAATCCTGCAGCCCGGCGAGCGTGTCGTCTTCGACGGCCACTTACACTGGATCATCTATAGAAAAGCGATTTTTTGCCTGATCCTCACGCTGATTGCGGGCGCCGCCGCACTCTATTTTCGCGGCACGCAATATCGGTTTGCGGTGGCGCTCGCCCTCGTCGCCGTTTTCGGCATCTTGACGCTCGCCTTCGCATTCCAAGCCTGGTGGCAGCGCTTTTCGACCGAGATCGCCGTCACGACCGCGCGCGTGATTTTCAAGAGCGGCGTCATCCGCCGCCACACGGTCGAAATGAACATGGACAAGGTCGAATCGGTCGACGTCGACCAATCGCTCGCCGGCCGCATTCTCGGCTATGGCACGGTCGATATCCGGGGCACGGGAGCCAGCATCGAGCAACTCGAGCATATTGCCCACCCGCTTGCACTCCGAAACGCGATCACCGTGCGCTGAGCCTATTCGGCCTGATCGTCGCCGTCCGGCCGGCGCAGATTTGATTCGATCGCTTCCGCGCCATCTTCGGCTGCCGCAGCTTCGACGCGCAACATTTCGACGGCTGCTTTCGCCAATTCTTGCCATGCATCGCGGCTGACTTTGGCCGCCGATTGCCACGTCTCGGTCTCGAATGTTTCGCCCTCGTCTTGTTGCGGCGCTTCCGGGCCGGGCTCGCCTTCTGCGGCTTTTATTGTTTCCTTTGCCGCAAGGCCGGCTGCGTCGATACCGGGCGACACGTCCTCGGCCGGATCGGGCGCTGCCGCGGGTTCGTGAGAAACCAGGTGCTCGGACGCCATTTCCTGAGGGAGCTTTTCCTCGAAAGCAGGTTCCAGGCCGGCTCCGGCTTCGGACCCGGTCTCACGCGAGCCGGCCGCCGTCGCAGGCGCGCTTTCCTCGGACGCGATTTCGGGAGCGCCGGCCTCGTCGGGCCTTTCCAGAATTTCCGAATCCGGCGGCTCCGGCTCCTGCGGATTTTTGGCCCCGGGCCAAAGCGCTGCTGCGCCGGACGCGCCGCCATTGGCTGCTTGCGGCAGATATGAAGCAAGATCTGCCGCGCCCGGCACCTCGACCATTTGCGCCATCAGCCGGAATTGTTCGTTGAACCTTTCGAACACGCCGGTCATGAACTTGGCCTGGATCGCGACCAAATCGCTCATATCGCGTGCGGCGCTCAACTCGTCGATCAGCTTCGCGTTTTGAGCGAAGGAAACGCGCGACAAGCGGCTGATTTCATCCGTGAAAGTCTGCATGTTGCGCACGATCGCCGCAAATCCCGTTGCGGTCCAATCGGCTGTAGAGCGCTGCGAATCCTGATTATCCATCGCGTCCTCCGTGCCGTCTGCGCCGACGATCGCAGGCATGAGCGATCGTCTCAGCTTAACCCATCGGAGGCGATTGAGCGACAGCTACTTGCTACCCGCGTCGCAAGACGCCGAATACAAGTGAGATAATGAGCAGGACGATCGCTACCCAGAAGAGTATGCGGGCACCTTCCATCGCGGTACCCGCGACGCCGCCGAAGCCGAAAATAGCGGCGACGATCGCGATGACGAGAAATATCAACGCCCAGTAAAGCAGATTGCCGAACATGCGAAAAACTCCGTGGCTCGAGCAAGGGCGTCAACGTCGCCTTTGCGACGGCACGGACTTCAACTCTGCGCTCGCACGCGGGTTCCCCGCGCGCCCTCCTCAAAGCGGACGAGATTTGCAGGCTCAGGCGCCCGCCGGTTCACGCAGCGCAGCAGCTACGGCAGCGAGCGCTGCTTCTGCCGCGGCGCCGTCGGGACCGCCGGCCTGCGCCATATCACGCCGGCCGCCGCCGCCTTTGCCGCCGAGCTTGGCTGAAGCCGCCCGCGCGAGAGCCACAGCATCGAAACGTGCGGTCAGGTCGTCCGTCACGCCGATGACGATCCCCGCCTTGCCGTCCGCCCCGATACCGACAATCGCCACAACCCCCGAGCCGAGGCTTTGCTTGGCCTCGTCGGCAAGCGATTTCAAATCCTTCATTTCGACGCCCGAAACTTGCCGCCCGAGATATTTGACGCCGGCGATCTCGACCGCCGCCGGGCTCCCGCCGTCCGATCCCATCGCGAGCCGTTTGCGCGCCTCGGCGAGTTCGCGTTCGAGCTTGCGCCGCTCGTCCAACAGATGCGCAAGGCGCTCGCTCGCCTCCTCCTCCGGCGCCTTGAGAAGGAGCGCAAGCTCGTGGGAGCGGCGTGCCCGCGCATTGAGATAATGGCGCGCTTCGTCGCGCGTCTTGGCCTCGATCCGCCGCACGCCGGCGGCAACCGGCGATTCCGAGACGATCGAGATGAGGCCGATATCGCCAGTGCGGCTGACGTGGGTGCCCCCGCAAAGTTCGATCGAGAATGGCGCATTGGGCAGCCCGCCGCCGAGCACATCGGCCGCCCGGCCCATCGAGACGACACGGACCTGATCGCCATATTTTTCGCCGAAGAGTGCGCGGGCGCCCGATTCGATCGCTTCGTCGAGATCCATGAGCTGCGTCTCGACCGGCGCATTTTCGAGCACGGCGCGGTTGGCAATATCTTCGATCCGCGCCAATTCGTCCGCGCCAATCGGCTTTGGATGGGCAAAATCGAACCGCAGCCGATCCGGCGCAACGAGCGAGCCTTTTTGCGCAACATGCTCGCCCAGCACCTGGCGCAAAGCTTCGTGCAGGAGATGGGTTGCGGAATGATTGGCGCGCAAGGCGCTGCGCCGTGCGTGATCGACCTCGAGTTCGACGGCGGCGCCGAGGCGCACCTCGCCTTCTTCGACGAGCCCTTCGTGAACGATGAGCGCACCGAGCTTCTTCTGCGTATCGGTGACGCGGAAGGCGAGGCCGGGCGCATGAATCAAGCCGGTATCGCCCATTTGGCCGCCCGATTCGCCATAAAAGGGCGTCTGATTGACGATGACCTCGCCCTTTTCGCCCTGCCGGAGGCGCTCGACCTCGCGGCCTTCCTTGAGAATTGCGACGACAATTCCTTCCGCGCGTTCGGTTTCGTAGCCGAGGAATTCGCTCGCCTCGAGCCTTTCTTTGAGAGCGAACCAGATCGATTCCGTCGCCGCCTCGCCCGACCCCGCCCAGGCTTTGCGCGCATCGGCCCGCTGCTGCTCCATCGCCGCATCGAAGCCGGCGACATCGACGCCTATGCCGCGGGCGCGCAGATGATCTTCGGTCAGATCGAGCGGGAAACCGTAGGTGTCGTAGAGTTTGAAGGCCGTGCCGCCCCTCAGAACCGCGCCGCGCGGCAGATCGCGCGTCTCTTCGTCGAGCATGCTGAGCCCGCGCGCGAGCGTCACCCTGAATCGCGTCTCTTCGAGCCGCAGCGTTTCGACGATGAGCTTCTCTGCGCGCACGAGCTCCGGATAGGCTTGGCCCATTTCGCGCACGAGCACCGGAACGAGCCGCCACATCAGCGGCTCCTTAGCGCCGAGGAGCTGCGCATGGCGCATGGCGCGCCGCATGATCCGGCGCAGCACGTAGCCGCGCCCCTCGTTCGACGGAAGGACGCCGTCGGCGACGAGAAAAGCCGAGGCGCGCAAATGATCGGCGATCACGCGATGGCTCGCCTTCTGCGGACCGTCCGGATCGACGCCGGTAGCCGTCGCGACCGCAAGAATGATCGCGCGCATGAGATCTGTGTCGTAATTCGACGGCACGCCTTGCAGGAGCGCTGCGATTCTCTCGATCCCCATGCCTGTGTCGATCGAAGGACGCGGCAGAACGATGCGCTCGCCGGGCTTTACCTGCTCATATTGCATGAAGACCAGGTTCCAGAATTCGAGGAACCGGTCGCCATCTTCGTCGGGGCTGCCGGGCGGCCCGCCGGCGAATGTCTCGCCCTGGTCGAAGAAGATTTCCGAACAGGGGCCGCAAGGCCCGGTATCGCCCATCGACCAGAAATTATCGGAGGTCGCGATGCGGATGATCTTCGAATCGGAAAAGCCGCCAATCTTCTTCCAGAGCTCATAGGCCTCATCGTCGGTATGATAGACGGTGACGAGCAGCTTGCTCTTCGGAAGGCCGAAGTTCTTGGTGATCAGCGTATAGGCGAATTCGATCGCTTCGGCCTTGAAATAATCGCCGAAGGAAAAATTGCCCAGCATCTCGAAAAAGGTGTGATGGCGCGCGGTATAGCCGACCTTGTCGAGGTCGTTGTGCTTGCCGCCGGCGCGCACGCATTTCTGCGCCGTAGCGGCGCGGCTGTAGGGGCGCCGCTCGAGGCCGGTGAAGACGTTCTTGAACTGAACCATGCCAGCATTGGTGAACATGAGCGTCGGATCGTTCCGCGGCACGAGCGGTGACGACGGGACGATTTCATGTCCGTTGCGAGCGAAATAGTCGAGAAATTCAGTCCTGATCTCGTTGACGCTTTTCATAAGCTTTTCAATGGCTCGTCGCGACATGCGACCGCGAACAGGCGAAGGGAGAGCGCTGTTCTAGAGCATGATCTTGGAAAGTGGAACCCGGTTCCGGAAGATCGCGCTCAGTCAAAATCTAAAGCGCCGTCAAAACTCAAAGCGCGACGCCTCGATCGCATCGCGCTTACTGCGGCCGTCACCTTGAGTGCCAAGGGATTTAGGCGTCGACGCTCTCGTCGGTTTCGCCCGGATCGAGAATGCGCTGTGCGATGAGACCGGAATTCTCCCGGATCGCCTGTTCGATTCGGTCAGCGATCTCGGGATTGTTCTTCAAAAAGGCCTTGGCATTCTCGCGGCCCTGCCCGAGCCTCTGGCTGTCGTAGGAGAACCAGGCGCCGGATTTTTCGACGACGCCGGCTTTGACGCCGAGATCGATGAGCTCGCCCGACTTCGAAATGCCGGCCCCATACATAATGTCGAATTCGACCTGCTTGAACGGGGGCGCGACCTTGTTCTTGACCACTTTCACCCGGGTCTGGTTGCCGACGACTTCCTCACGCTCCTTGATCGAGCCGATGCGGCGGATGTCGAGGCGGACGGAAGCGTAGAATTTCAGCGCATTGCCGCCGGTTGTCGTCTCCGGGCTGCCGTAGAGCACGCCGATCTTCATGCGGATCTGGTTGATGAAGATCACCATGGTCTGCGAGCGCGAGATCGAAGCCGTGAGCTTGCGTAAAGCCTGGCTCATGAGTCGCGCCTGAAGGCCCGGCTGACTGTCGCCCATTTCGCCGTCGATTTCCGCCCGCGGCGTCAAGGCTGCGACCGAATCGACGACGAGCACGTCGATAGCCCCGGAGCGCACCAGCGTGTCGGTGATTTCGAGCGCCTGCTCGCCCGTATCGGGCTGCGAGATCAGAAGATCGTCGAGGTTGACGCCGAGCTTGCGCGCATAGACCGGATCGAGCGCATGTTCGGCATCGATGAAGGCGCAGACCCCGCCCCTCTTCTGCGCTTCCGCGATCACGTGGAGGGTGAGCGTCGTCTTGCCCGAAGATTCCGGCCCGTAGATCTCGATGACCCGCCCGCGAGGCAAGCCGCCGACGCCCAGCGCGATGTCGAGGCCCAAAGAACCCGTTGAGATCGTTTCGATTTCGATCGGCTTCTGGCTCTTGCCCAGCCGCATGATCGAGCCTTTGCCGAAGCTGCGTTCGATCTGCGACAAGGCGGCATCGAGCGCCTTCGTCTTGTCCACGGATAGTCCTTCCACGAGGCGGAGATTCGCTGTCATCGAGGTGTCCCTTCTGGCACGGTCGCGCTATGCGGGCAATGGCGAGCGGCATTGGCGAGGCTGAAAATGTACCTCTTTTGTTCTTTCCTGCCAAGTTCTTTTTTTGTCCCAACTATGCACTTTACAAACCGGACAAAAGGCGTAGAGACAATGGAGGCCAATGAGAGTCGCGCCACGGCTTCTAGAGTGATCCAGACGCTTGGCCCGGCTCGGCACGAATGTCGACTTGGCGGAGCCTTTAAAGTGCGCGTCGCGGATGATCTGCGAAGGTGTGTTGTTTTTTTTGGCTATCCAGACGCGACGCCCGGGAAAACCAGTTTTTAGAAGAGAATATAGGTATTGGAGATCTAACTTATACCATTGGATTGTTCCGCCTGTTGTCGGGCAAGAAACGAAATCTTCCAATTTGTCATTCAGGCTCTATAGCCTTATTCCCTAGCGACGAAAAGATACCAGTAATTGATTGGAGAGATGCTTCTAGAAAGAAGGTCATTACGGTTGAGGGATTTTTGGTCGAAACACACAGTCTGCAAGGCCTTAGCGGAGCGCCGGTGTTTGTGCGCCCTCAAGCAGCCATCGATCCGGCTAAGGCTTTAGGAGTTGAGAAGAAAGGATGGCGACCCAGAGAAAGCCGCTTAATCATGTGGCCAATGGTCCAGCTTCGTTTGCTTGGATTGTGGCAAGGATCGTGGGATGCGCCTCCTGACCAAATACTCGCCTCGGAGCCAGGCACAGGCGGCGGCAGAGTGCCGATTGGTATGGGAGTCGTCGTTCCATGCTATAAGATCGTTGAGCTCCTCGACAGCCCTGAGGCAAAGAAGGATCGCGATGAGATCATCACGCGGCTTCAGCCTCAGATGTTCATACTAGAACACGGCAAAGTTTCAGAGACGCCAATTAGTAGTCATATGTCCAAAAACGAGACGTCTATGACGGATGGCCCGAAACCGGAGAACAGCAAGCCATCGAGGATTTTTGCTCAGACTGCCCTGATTTGCGATTCCCTGTACACGGACATCGTAGGCAGATCGATGCTCATCGGCGTCTATACGGACGATTTTCGTGTCTTTCAATTTCCGACGACAATTATCGTAACGTTATTTCTTAGGATAGCCGGGGATGCGGGCACGTATGACATCGAATTTCGCGCCATCGGACCTAACGACGCTGCGCTTTTGCTTCCGAATAAAACAAGAATTACCCTCTCGCCAGAACACGCTTATGAGCCAAAGGTTTTCAACAACTTGAAGATCCAAATTCAGTCTTCTGGATGGATGAAGTTTCAATGGAAGCCGCCGGGCCGCGATTGGGAAACTTTGGTTTCCTGCGACGTAAAATTGTTGGCTTTGCCAGAAACGAAGCCCGCTAAAGAGGCCGCCGCGAATGGGACAGAAGAAAGATGATACGCTCACCGAGGAAGAAATCGCGCGCCGGATGGACAATGCAGTGCGCCGAGCGCTTAACACTCGACCAGTCCTTTTGAAAGAGGTAGCTGGCAAGAGTCGGAGCGCAACGATAAAAAAACGCGCTAGAAAATCTCCTCGATCAAAGCAATCATAGCTCTCATCGCCGCAAGATTTTTCTTGATCCTCACCTTTCGGTTTCTCATCACGAGATCATCGATAGGTCAGGCGTTTCCCAGCCGCGCCGCGCACGGCACGTCGAGCGCGTTCTGTGTCGTCTATGCCCAGCTTCACGCGGTTCGAATAGCGGAAATCGAACTCGTTCAAATAAGCCTGCAAATGCTGTTCGCCACAGTGGTGATAAACGCCCGTAATTCCGCGCTTGAAAATGCCAAAAAAGCCTTCGACCGTGTTTGTCGTCGTCTCGCCGCGCGCATATTCGCCTGAGCCGTGATTGACGGCTTCATGTTTGGCGAATTTCTTTCCCGGCTCTTTGTACCACTGCGCTTCGTCAGTATTCAGCGTGCTATCTAGAACGACATGCGCGCCGAGGATTTTCTTGATCGTCGGAATGGTGAGGTCGTCCACCTTGATCGAAACGGAACGGCCGCCGCGCTCGACCATCGTAAGAACCTTGCGTTTGGTCGCGGTACCGCGCTGGCTCTGCCAACCTTTGCCGCTTACGAAAACGTCTTTCGGCTTGCCAATATAAGTTTCGTCCACCTCGACCGTCTTGCCCTTGCCGCCTAGCGGTTCGGGGTCGCGATCAGCCATCGCTTCGCGAACGCGATGCGCAAGAAACCAAGCAGTCCGGTAAGAGCCGATTCCCAGAGAGCGCATCAATTGGTGAGCGGAAATGCCTTTTTTGCTTCCGGCCATCAGTCGAAAAGCAAGAGCCCATTTTTGTAGCGGAAGGTGACTCGATTCCATCACTGAGCCGACGGTCACTGAAAATTGCTCTCCACAAGCCCGACATTTGTAAACGCCCTGACGGTGGGCTTTGCCCTCTAGCTTTGTAGCTTCGTTCACGACACCGCAATGCGGGCAAACCGGGCCGTTTGGCCAACGGATGCCTTCAAAATAGGTGCGTGCGGCATCTTCATCGTGGAAAATAGGATCGGAAAGATCGACTGACATTTGAAGCTCCTATGTTCCGAACAATGCCAGAACCCAAGTAGGTTTGTCAAGTGCATAAGTTCCTTTTTTGTTCTTGGGGAGCCCGGTACTTTCCGGATGCGTCAAGCGCAGCGCGTGGCTCGACATCTCGGACAGCACCCGCCGCGATCCGAATTTCCGATATTGCCGCGGCTCCTTTGGCGAGCGATCTATTTTCCGAGCGCGGCGCTCTGCTGATCGAGCCAGGCAAGAACCTTCTTCCATTGGGCTTCGCCCGGATATTGCGCGACCAATGGCGCGAGAATGGCGCGGGCTTGCACGAGCGCGGTTTGTGCATTCGCTGAATCGCCCGCTTTCTTGTAGACGAACGCGAGCTTCGCATAGAAAACCGCGAGTTCGCCCTGCAAGCCGACGTTGCCGGGATTGGATTTCGCGAGGCGAACCATGATTGCGAGGCTTGCCTGATAGGATTTGAGCGCGTCGGGCAGATTGCCCTCTTCCAAATGTGCATCGCCGACCTTCTCGTACGATACAGAAAGGTCGCGCTGCCAATCGCCATTGCCGGGATCGGATGTCGCCAGGCGATCGCTTATGTCGAGGGCCGCCAGATAGGATTTCAGCGCCCCGGGCGGATTTCGCTCCGCAAACTGCACATTTCCGGTCTTTTCGTATGCGATCGAAAGATCGCGCTGCCAGACGAGATTGCTGCGATCGGATCTCGTCAGGCGCTCTCGGATGGCGAGAGATGCCTGATAGGATTTCAACGCTTCGGGCAGATTGGCTTGCGCGACCTCGACATTGCCGATTTTTTCGTAAGCGACCGAAAGATCGAGCTGCCATTCGGCATTCTCGGGATCGGTCTGGACAAGCGGCAAGAGGATATCGCGCTTGGCCTCGTAGGACGTCAATGCCGCGGCAAGATCGCCTTCCGCCATTTGAACATCGCCGATCTTTTCATGAGCGATGCCGAGATCGTCCTGCCAGCGGATATTGCGCGAATCGGATTTGACCAGGCGCTCGGCTATCGCAAGGCCAGCTTCATAGGATTGCAACGCCTCGAGCAGATCCTTCTGCGCGACCTGCACGTCGCCTATTCTCTCATGTGAGCTCGAGAGGTCGCGCAGCCATTGGGCATCGCCGGATTTTGCGAAGCGCTCGGCGATGGCAAGGCCGGCTTGGAAAGATTTGAGCGCCTCCGCCAGATTTCCCTCAGCGAGCCGGACCGCGCCGATCCTGTCGCATTCGATATTGATGCCATATTCCAAGCGGGCATAAAGTTGATCCGCGTTGCCCGGCTTTGCGGCGAGCATGGTCTCGTAGATCTGCTTGGCCTCACCGCCGGCGGCGAGCGCACCCGCCGTATCGCCGATTGCCAGCAGCGAACGGGCGGTCTCGTCGAGCGCCGCCGCCTCGCTCAGCCTGAGATCCGGCGTGACCTGCCCGGATTGAATCAATTGCTCCTGCAAGCCGCGGGCCCGATCGAGTCCTTGACGAGATTGGCGGGAACACCCTTCGCGTTGCGGAATTTTTGCGCCAGATCGAAAACGAGGCCGTTCGCCGTCTTGGTGGCCAGCGCCAGCGTCGTCTCGGCGCGCTGGCGCTCGCGAACCGCGATACCCCTTTGCCAAAAGGCGAGCCCGGCAAGAGCGAGCGCGAGGATGAGGCCTGCCGCCAAACTGCCTGTAAGAACATTGCGGCGGCGGCTCGCCGCGCGCCGGCTCTCGAGGATGAAGGCCTGCGTTGCTTCTGTCGGCAGCGGCGCGGCGGCTGGGCGTGCGGCAATCCAGCTTTCGGCTTCCTCCAAAGCGGGCGAACGCAAGAGCAGTCCTGCCGACCTGCCGGCTTCCGCCCAGCGGCGCCCCGCCTCGCCAAATTCGGTATGTCTCCTGATCCAGTCGATGTCTGTGCCCAGCGCCTCGCAGAGCCGATCGAAGCTCTCGTCGAACTTTGGCTCCTCGTCGAAGAAGATGAAATTGAGCCGCGCCAGCGGCTCCGGGACCTGTGTGTCCACGCGCCTGACAACGACCGGAGCGAAGCGCTTGTTGAGCGAGGCGGCGAAAGCCACTTCCTTGGCGCAGACGGGAGAGGCAACCGAATCCGGGCTCAGCACGAAGATGACCGTGTCGGCGGCGGCAATGAGCGACTGGATGCGCGCCCACCAATCCTCGAAGGCGTAGATCTCGCTGCGATCGATCAGCGGCTCGAATTGGCGTTGCTTGAGGGCCGCGTCGAGCCGATCGGCAAAGGTCATATCCTTGCGCGAATAGGAAATGAAGACCTTGGCTCGAGGTCCCTCGCCCGCAGCGTCGCTCGCCATTGGGGCCCGTTCTGCAACTCAACAAAATATTAAGAGCGGACACTTAAGCCGAAATTTCGGGAATTTCAAAGAACTCCACGCAGGCGGGCGATTGCGCGCCCGCTTTTCCCGCGCGCGCGGGAAGAAGCAACGCGAATATGTCATGCTACGGAGATTTCGGCTCTCTATCCTGCCTTATTGCACCTATGGTCATTAATCACGGGATTTGCGAAATTCCAAAATTCATTGATAGGCAGGTCGCCGCGCCGACAAGTTTCAGCCCAAGCGCTTGCTCGGGACTTCCCGCGCACATTTCTCGTACCTGATTTTTTTATAGGTGATTTATGAAAAGAGCGAAAAGATCCGCTGCTCCTTTGTCATTTTTGCTGACCTCTTGGCTTCTCGCATGGCTCGTAGCGGGATTTCCGCAAACCTGCGCGGCCGATGCACCCACCGTCGAGGGCGTTACCCTCGGCGAGAAGCAGACCGACCTCAAGAGCTCGGACGAATTCGATTGCGGCGAAATGAAAGGATCGATGAAGGTCAGGCATGGGCCAGTCGATGTGAAGCTGAGCACCGGCAAGACGCAGAAAGTGCCCGACGCCATCACGGTCAGCTTCTCCAGCAAGAGCTGCAATGATTGTGTCTGGGTCCAATTCAATTGGCGCAAGGTTGTCGTCACGGTCAAAGAAGGTGGAAGCGACGTCGAAAAGACGCTGAAGGGCAAGGCGCCGTCCCCTTATCTCGATCCGAAGTCCGGCCAGGAGAAAGACGATTATTCCTACGAGCTCACCGAGGACGAGACTAAGAGCCCCAAGTGGAACGTCGATTCGCCCCATTACGGCGATGACCCGACGATGTCGGGCAAGAAGAGCTGCCTGCAGAGCGTCGATTGCACGAACGACGTCAATCTCGTCGGAGATACGCCATCGAGCATGTTCGGCTACAATCGCCGGACCTCGGAGCTCTTGAATGCGTATAGGCTCGACGCCACCAACCAGCAGATCGTAAAGAACGCGACGAAGATCAAAGTCTATTTTCACGCAGATACATATCTGATCTGCAAGGGCAAGATCTGCGCCAGGATATCCTGGAATGCCACGTGGACGATCGACGTAAAGGACGGCAAGACCGACCAACAGAAGTTTCCGAAGGCCCCGGACTATTCCGACGTCAAGATCGATACGGGCGTTCAGCTCACAGACGAGCAGAAGAGCGCACTGAACGATCAGTTCAAGGGACAGACGGTCCTGAAGTAAGACTTTTCTTTCCCGTCGGCAAAGACTCGATTCCGATCAAGCCGAAAGCCCCATAATCTCCCGTGCGGCACGACGAAGAAAGGCCACTGCCGGTTCGAGGCTCGGGCGTTCCAACAACAACGGCTCGCGCAAATATTGCGTCATCAGCTCGGCAGATTGATTCACCCGCCGCACTTCCTCGACAAAGGCCGCGAGCGTCGGAAAGGAAATCCGGTTGATGATCGCGCGCGGATTGAAATCGACCGTGAAATAGGGATCGGAGAAATAGAGCGGGATGCAGCCGGCCGCCCAGGCTTGAAACGCCTTCTCGGTGTAATAGCCGGGAAAGATCGAATTCTCGAAACAGAGATTGAAGCGGTATTCGCGCAAGAAATCATATTTGGACCGCAGGACCGGTTCCCCCGACATTCCGCCGAAAACATCGACCTCGCCCACCTGCGACAGCGCTTCCAGAGCCAATGCTCTATGCGCTTCGCGATAGCTCGAGACGAGGCAGCAGAATTTCGGGCGCAGCTCGATGTGCTCGCGTGGCGCCAGGAGCGAATCGATTTCCACACGCTCTTCGTGCCCGTGACTTCCACAGGGGATGCGCGGGGCGAGATCCCCGGTCCATTGAAGCTCGCCATACCACTCAGGCAGGCGAAAATTGCGCCCACCGTACGTATCGAAATCGCAGGAGAGCGAGAACCTATAGAAATCGTATCTCGGGCGCACGTTCTCCCCGATGATGACGATGGTCTTGTCGGGATAACGCGCTTGCGCGTGTGGAAAGACGCTCATCAATACGATGTCGGCCTCTTCTTCGTCCTCGACGACTTGGAACGGACCGAAGGCTTGCGTCATAAGGAGATTCCAGAATCCTTTACGCAGATCGAAAGCCGGATAGAAATTCCGCACGCAGATCGAAACGCCATCCTTCGGAGAAAGGGTCTGCCTCCCCTTGCGGCGTGCGACAGATCTGACTGCCGAAAAAAGCCGATGCATCGAATGAACGAATTGCGTGAGAAGGGATAAGAAACCCGCGTGTAGTCTTCGCCGTCGCGGTTGACAACAGCGAAGTTGACCCGGCAAATCGCAATGCGATCAGGCTTGGCGCCGCTTGATCAAAAGCAAGCCCATGATCGCAAGGGCGAGCGAGATGGGAAAATGCAGAAATCCGACCGCCGCGAATTGGACGCCCTGCGACTCGAAAACCGGCTGCGACATGCCGAGCGCGTGCCAATAGGTCCAAAGGCTTATCGGCTCGAAAGATCCGCCGCCCAGCCAGTGCCAGCAATCAACTCCAACAAGAGCAATCGCAACCATTACGAGCAAAAAACCAGAGGACATCTCGCCCTCCTTCTGCCCCTTCCACCCTCGCCCAAAGTCGAGACCGCCGCAGGAATGCGCAATATAAGTTGCACCCTGAACGATATTTCGCCTGTCCCGCTCGCATTCTCCTTTCCCGACGCGCTGAACTTAGCATCCGCGCCTTGCAAGCGACTTAAGGCGAAGGGTTAAACTCTGTCGGCGGAAATAGGGATTGCTCAGTAAAGTGCCGCTCTTCGTTCGAGCGGCCGACCGCGATGTCCATACTGGCAGCGGTCGAACGGCAGCCTATTTCCGAATCGGAACTATAGGTTCACAAGTGAGAAGCACTATAGCTGGCGGAGACCGTTGTTTCTCCTGTAGAAAAAACATTTCTAAGATAGCATGCTTTTCATCGAGTCGGACTGCCGAGCGCTTGAAACAGCGCGCTGCAGCATGGAACTCGAGAAAGGCAATAGGTATTGGAGCGCCGCGATATGCGACTCGGGGCGAGGAGCACTTCCCGGCACCTGACCGGCGTTACGCACATTTTCAGCACCGATGGACGAGCAGGTTCATGTCTAGATTTTCGGACGATCAATTTGGTCGAAGCACCCTCAGCATCAACGAAGCTTTGCAAGCCGTCGAGGACGCGCTGATTGAACTCGGGTTCGACAATTATGTGTTCGCGACCGAGCGCGGCACCTTCAGATGGCAGACCATCGAGCGGGCCATAACGGAAGCCTCTGACCAGTCAGGATAGCGCGCCCGCGCTTTACCTCTTCGAATTCGACTTGCGGTCCTTGCTCGGCGACCCGACCTCGGTCTCGGGTTGAGTCATCGAGGGCGGATCGCTTGCCGGAAAAGATTCCTCGAGCGCTTCTTCCAGATCATCTTCGGTGCTCTCGGCCTTCTCAATGGCGCGTTCTTTGCGCTGCGCCTCGAGTTTCTCCTTTTCGGCCGCCGGCCCGCGCGTGGTCGTCTTCGCCATCGTTCCCTCCTTCGCCTTTCGCTCTCAATGCGCGAGGGTTAGAATTGTTTCCGGCCGATCGGAACGGCGCTCTTGTGCTGCTTCCGTTTGGACCAGCCGACATGAACTTCCGCCAATGCAGATCGAGGAGAGCGATGTGACCGAGGACGAGCGCGCCATCCGCCAAGTGGTCGAAACTTGGATGTCCGCCAGCAAGGCAGGCGATCTCGCGACCCTACGCGACCTCATGACCGACGACGTCATTTTCATGGTGCCGGGCCGCCTGCCTTTCGGGAAGGAGGCTTTCGCCGCAGACGGCGCGCAGAGAGCAGACATGAAGATGGACGGAACGGCCGAGATCCTCGAGCTGCGCGTGTTGCAGGATTGGGCCTTTATTCGCAATCGCATCGACGTCGTCCTGACGCCGCCCGGCGCGGCGCCCATGCGCCACTCGGGATATACGCTGTCTCTCCTGCGCAAAGACGCCGATGGCCGGTGGCGACTGGCGCGCGACGCCAATCTCGTGACGGCGGAAACCTGACTTGGTCGCCTGAGCCCAGACAGGGCTGAAGCCCGCGCGCTATGCCGCCAGCGATCCTGAATTCTCTTATAGAGTCAGAATTTCTTAGAAGACCCGCGGCCCCGCCCCTCCTAAAGCTCGCACGTTGCCGTGGAGGGAAAAATGTTCAAATCCAAATTCATGAGCCTGTTGAGAGGCGCCGGCATCGCGCTCGGCCTCTCCTGCACATTGACAATAACTGCGACGCAAGCTTGGGCCAATGCCTATCTCATTCAAACGAACAAGGGGCCGGTGCAAGGTTTCCTCACCAATGGGATCGCGGAATTTCTCGGCATTCCCTATGCCGCGCCCCCGCTCGGTAATCTACGCTGGCGTCCGCCGCAAGCGCATCAGGCCTGGACCAACGTCCTGCAAGCCAAGGCATTCGGTCCTGAATGCGCACAGATCCAGCTCCTCGGGGTCTTCGCAGGCCCGGCGAACAACAACGAAGATTGTCTCTACCTCAACATCTTCTCGCCGAATGTAAGCTCGAAGGCCAACCTACCCGTCATCTTCTGGATCCACGGTGGCGGCAATATCGATGGGGCGAGCAATGGCTATGACGGCACGAAGCTCGCGACCCAGGGCCACGTCGTCGTCGTGACCATCAATTATCGGCTCGGCCTCCTCGGCTGGCTCGCAAATCCGGCGCTCGATGCCGAAGGCCACCTCTTCGGCAATTACGGCCTGCTCGATCAGCAGTTCGCCATCAAATGGGTGAAGCAGAATATCCGGGCCTTCGGCGGCAATCCGAACAATATCACCGTCGGCGGACAATCTGCCGGCTCGCTCGACACGCAGGCGAATATGGTTTCGCCGCAGGTGTCGGCCGGGTTCTTCCAACATGCGATCTTTGAAAGCGGCGTGCAGGAACCGGCGCCGCTCGACTTCGCCGAACAGCACGGAACGGCTTTCGCGCTCGCGGCAGGTTGCGGCGCGGGCGCGACGCCCGCGGTTGCCAAATGCCTTCGCAACCTGACGGCCGCGCAGATCATGAACCTGCAGAACACGGGCAATTACGCGACCCAGAACGGCGTCATCGGCGACGGCCAAGTCCTGCCGCCGAGTTTCGCAGACGCTTATAAGAGCGGCAATTTCCTCCAGATTCCCGTCATCAGCGGCATGACGCACGATGAGGGCGCCTTCGGTCTGGCCGTGACCGAATATTCGGAAAATCCGCGCGTGCCGTTCTCGGCGACGGATTACGACAACATCGTCATGAGCACGTTTAGCGGCAATGCGGGTCCGGCCGGCTCGCCGCCACCCTATCCCGCCGGTACTCCCAAGAAGGTAATGCAGCTCTATCCGCTCGCCTCCTATCCGACACCGCAGCTTGCCTTGACGGCGATCGAGACGGACGGGGCCGTTTTCTTCGAATGCCCGCAGCGCCAGATCAACCGGTTGATCGCCGCCAAAGTGCCTCTCTACGCCTATAGGTTCGACGATCAGACGGCGCCCTTCTACTTCCCGAAAATGCCGGGGTTCGTGTCGCTCGCCTACCACACGGCCGATATTCAATATCTTTTCCCGCTCTGGCACGGCGGCCCGCAAGGCATTCCGCATCCTCTGAACAAGGCACAGACGCAACTTTCCGACGAGCTCGTTGCGGCCTGGACCAACTTCGCCTGGACCGGCAATCCGAACGGACAGGGAAACAGCCCTTGGCCGCGCTACCAGCTCGGCGCGACCAATTCCTATTGGCTGTCGGAGAATATTCCGCAGCTGTCCCTCATCACGGATGCCCAGTTCTACAACACGCATAAATGCAGCTTCTGGGACACGGTCACCAACTACTGACCGGCGCCCAAAGCGGGTCGAAAGCGGCAGTCTCGGCTGCCGCTTCTTTTTTGGCGTTCGGCTACCGGCCGCGGAATGAACCTATCCGCCGCCCGGCGCGACCAAGAAGAAGAAGCTCAAGGGAGCGCCGCCATGGACATCAATATCGTGCTTTTTCTGGCCTGTGCCCCGCTTTGGCTGCTCGCGGCGATAGCGGCGGGATTTCTCAGCCTAGGCATCGTCGTTGCGAGCGAAGCGAAGCAATCCAGGCGAAGCACAGAACTCTTGTTTGCTTCGTCGCTGCGCTCCTCGCAATGACGCCCCGACTTCACGTCTTCAGCCGATAGCCGGTCTTGAAGATCCAGGTGATGATCGCAAGGCACACGCAGAGGAAGACGAGCGTCATGCCGAGGCTGATCGCGATATTCACGTCCGAAATGCCGTAAAAGCTCCAGCGAAAGCCGCTGATGAGGTAAACGACCGGATTGAACAAAGTGACGTCGCGCCAAAGCGGCGGCAGCATGTGGATCGAATAGAAACTGCCGCCCAAAAAGGTGAGCGGCGTCACGATGAGAAGCGGGATCAATTGCAGTTTCTCGAAACTATCGGCCCAGATGCCGATGACGAAGCCGAACATGCTGAAAGTGACGGCGGTCAGCAGCAGGAAGCCGATCATCCAGAGCGGATGGATGACGCGAATGTCGACGAAGAGCGCCGCTGTCGCAAGCGTAATCAATCCGAGGACAATGGATTTGGTCGCCGCCGCGCCGACATAGGCGATCACGATTTCGATTGCCGAGACAGGGGCCGACAGGATTTCGTAGATCGTGCCGACGAACCGCGGGAAATAGATCCCGAAAGACGCATTCGAAATGCTCTGGGTGAGCAGGTTCAGCATGATGAGCCCCGGCACGATGAATGCGCCATAGCTCACCCCGCTCACATGCGAGATGCGCGAGCCGATCGCCGAGCCGAAGACGATGAAATAGAGCGCGGTCGAGAGCACGGGCGAGACGACGCTCTGCAGGAGCGTGCGCCGCGTGCGCGCCATTTCATATTGATAGATCGCGCGGATCGCCTGAACGTTCATGGCGCCCTCCGGATGAGGCTGACGAATATATCCTCGAGCGAACTTTCCTCGGTGCGCAGGTCCTTGACCTCAACGCCTGCCTTGACGAGGTCGATGAGCAGCGCGGCGACGCCGCCGTGCTCGCTATTGTCGTAATGATAGACGAGCTCACGTTTGTCGGGCGACAAGGTGAGCGGATAGGCCGAGAGCGTCGCTGGAATCTCTTCGATCGGCGCCGCCAGGATGAGCGTAAGGCGCTTCTTGCCGAGCTTCAACATCAATTCTTTCTTGTCCTCGACCAGGATCAATTCGCCCTTGTCGATCACCCCGACCCGGTCGGCCATTTCCTCGGCTTCTTCCAGATAATGAGTGGTGAGGATGATGGTGGTGCCGGCATCGCGCAGCCGGCGCACCAATTGCCACATGTCGCGGCGCAGTTCGACGTCGACGCCGGCCGTCGGCTCGTCGAGGAAGAGAATCTGCGGCTCGTGGGAAAGCGCCTTGGCGATCATCAGCCGGCGCTTCATGCCGCCCGAGAGCTTGCGGACCTGAACGTCCTTCTTTTCCCAGAGCGAGAGCTCGCGCAGGATCTTCTCGATATAGGCAGGGTTCGGCTTCTTGCCGAAAAGACCGCGGCTGAGGCTCACCGTCGCCCAGACGCTCTCGAAGAAATCGATGGTGAGCTCCTGCGGCACGAGGCCGATGAGCGAACGCGCCGCGCGATATTCGCGCTCGATATCATGGCCGTCGGCGGTGATTTTCCCGGCGCTTGGCGTGACGATGCCGCAGATGATGCTGATCAGCGTCGTCTTGCCGGCGCCGTTGCGGCCGAGGAGCGCAAAGATCTCCCCGCGGCGTATGTCGAGCGAGACGTCGCGCAGCGCCACCTGGCCGCCGGCATAGGTTTTGGAAACGTGACTGACGTGAATGATCGGGAGCATTGTGATGGCACGGTTGGTCCGCAATCACCGCCAAATCCGCTGGAAGTGGTAGCGATCGCGAATATTGGCGTCGAAATAGCGTCCGGCCGAAGGCGCCGCAAGCAGGTCTTCGTAGACCTGAGCCGGAACTTCGAAATAGACGTATTTGCCGCCGCTCTTGAATGTTATGGTGAGTTGCCGCGATCTGCGATCATAGGTGACGAAAGACATCGCCGACGAACTGATCGCGGGCATGAAGCCCCTTCTGCTCTTGTGCTGGCTTGCCTACTCCTGGCCTTGTTGCGCCGGTCCCGCGAGCTTGTCGTAATATTTGGTGACAAGCGCAATATTGCCGGGAAGAGCGGCCGGCGGCGGAGACTTGAGCTGCAGATGCAGTTCGTCGAGCGCTTCCTTCTTGTCTTCCGGTTTCATGCTTCTGTCGCCCTCGACCGCGTTGATCTGAAGCCTGATCGCAGCTTCCGCCCCGATGTATCTCTTGGTCTGCGGATCGAATCCGGCCATCACCAAGCTGATCGTGCCCGCAACTGCGCTGAAATCGGCGTAATTGGCAAAGCCGTGCTTCTTCGCGGCATCGTCGAGCGCGGCCAAGATTTTGGGATCCGGCTGCTGGGCGCCTTGCGGCACTTTTTCCAGGATCGCATTGATATCCTCCTGCGCCGCAATGAAATTCTGGATCTGCTGGTCGGTGAGCGCGACTTGCTTCTCCGTTGGCGCTTGCGCGGATTCCTGCGCCAGCGCGAAACCGCCGAGCGGAGCGATCGATGTGCCGAGCGCAAGGCTCAGTGCCAATGCGAAAGATGAAAGGCGCATAACGTCTCCTTTCGGGCTTGAGATCGGACAGATTAGCGCTGAACGGTGCCAGAATCTTGACAGAAACGACCGGGTTTCCGTGGCCGCGGTTTGGCTCTAGGCCCCTGGCATAGCAGAGTTTTTGACGGCCTCGATGAGCTGTTTCAAGGTGAAGGGCTTCGGCAGGAAGCCGAAATCCTCCCCCTCCGGCAGGTTCTTGGCGAAGGCATCTTCCGCATAGCCCGAGACGAAGATCACCTTCGCTTGGATGCCGCGCTTGCGCAATTCGCCGAACATGGTCGGTCCATCCATTTCCGGCATGACGACGTCGGAGACGATCAAGTCGATCTTCGGATTGTTTTCGGCGATTTCGAGCGCTTCGGCGCCGTTCGCCGCTTCGAGCACGCTATAGCCGCGCGCCGCGAGCGCCCGCGCTCCGAAGGCACGCACCGCCTCTTCATCCTCGACGAGAAGAATTGTGCCGTGCCCGGTGAGATCGGCAGCCGCTTTTTTGGCCGGCTCCTTGCGCGTCTCTTCCTCCCCCGCCACCGCAACATAGCGCGGCAGAAGAATGCGGAACGTCGTGCCCCGTCCGACGGTCGAGTCGCAGAAGACGAAGCCGCCGGTCTGCTTGACGATGCCATAGACCATTGCGAGGCCGAGCCCCGTGCCTTTGCCGACTTCCTTCGTCGTGAAGAAGGGCTCGAAGATCTTGTCTTTCACCTCCGGCGGAATGCCATGCCCCGTATCTTCGACCTCGACCATCACGTAATCGGCCGCCTGCAGCGCCTCTTCGCCGAGCTTGGCGCAATCGGCCGCGTTGAGGTTCTGCGTGCGCAGCTCGATCCGGCCGCCATTCGGCATGGCGTCGCGCGCATTGACGATGAGATTGATGATGACCTGCTCGAACTGGTTGACATCGGCCTTGACGAGCCAGAGATCGCGCCCATGGCGCAGATCGAGGCCGATCTTCTCGCCGACGAGCCGGCGCAGCAGCATCTGCAATTCGGAAAGCACGTCGCCGAGTTGCAGGACCTCGGGCCGCAAGGTCTGGCGCCGCGAAAAAGCCAGCAATTGGCGGACCAATCCTGCCGCACGATTGGCGTTCTGCTTGATCTGCATAATGTCCTGGAAGGACGGATCGGTCGGCCGATGATTGGCGAGCAGCAGGTCGGAATAGCCGATGATGGCGGTCAGCACATTGTTGAAGTCATGCGCAATGCCGCCGGCGAGCTGGCCGATCGCCTGCATCTTTTGCGATTGGGCGAAATTCTCCTTCAGCGTGCGCAATTCGGTTGTGTCGAGCGCATAGATCGTCGCGCCTGACCCATCCGCCTCGTCGGCCGGCGAGATCAGGAGACGGGCCGAGCGGCCCTTCTCGCCGGCGAGACCCAAATCGACCGGCGGCAGATCGCTCTTCGATTCGGCGGCGGCTGCGATCGAAGCGGCGAGCGCGCCGCGGTCCGCTTCGGGCACGCCTGCCAGAATGTTGCGTGCATCGGCCCCCTTCAGCGCTTCCGGCATCAATTTGGCGAAGGCGGCGTTCGAACGCTTGATCCGTCCCGTCTTGTCGACAATGGCCAAGGCCATCGGCGCGGCATTGAAGACGCGGGCAAAGCGCACTTCGGCGGCACGCAGGTCCTCGGCAGGCTCCTCGCCGGGCGCTCGGTTGAAGACCAGCGTGCGCGAAGGACCCGGCAGTCCATCCTGGCCGAAAGCAACGCGATGCAGCAGGCGCACCGGCAGGCTCTGCCCGTTGCGGCGCTTCAAATCCATGTCGAACTGCTCGGTCACGACGTCGCCCGGCGCGCCGGCGAGGCTCGACAGGAGAACGGCGCCGCCGCCGGCAATGAAATCGCCGAGTTCCAATCCGCCGGAGCCGACCTGCGCGAGGTCATAATCGAGCCAGCCGGCAAGCGTGGCATTCATGTAGGAGACGGCGCCCGAAGCATCGCAGGAGAAGAAGCCGGCCGGCGCGTGGTCGAGAAAGTCGATGGCGTGCTGTAGTTCCTGGAAGACGTTCTCGTGCCGCTCGCGCTCGCGGGTCACATCGGCCACCGACCAGAGCGTTGCACGTTTCGCGCCGGCATAATTCAGCGGCCGCACCCGGATCCGATACCAGCCGACCTCGGCATCGCCGCTGAGCGGCGGAGAGATGCGCAATTCCTCGGTATTGCGCTTGCCATCGCGTGCAGCTTGCGCGAGCCGATAGACCGCTTCCGAGACATCGGCAGGCCCGGAAAAGAGCCGCTCCACTGTTTTCAGCCGGCTGGCGTCGCTTGCGCCCGAGAGGCGCATATAAGATTCGTTCGCGTAGAGGATCTTGCCCTCCGCGTCGCTGACGATGAGCCCCTCGGGCCCGCTGTCGCAGACGAGCTTGGTCAGATCATTGCGCAGCGCTTGACCGGAAAATTGCAGGAAGCCGACCGCATAGCCGAAGAGGCCGAAAATTCCGACAACCGCCAGCAGCGCCAGAAGAACGATGACCAAAGTGCCTGCCGTCTCTTTGGGCAGGATCGAGATGGCGATGACGGGCGCAACGAGACAAGCGGCGAAGAGCAGGACGAGGCCTGGGCTGCCGGCACGCTCGGTACGATCGAAAGCAAGCGGCTGGTCAGTCATTGCCTCTCTCCGATTCGCCAGCATGAGCCGCGGGGCGCACCATTGCAATCGGGCGAACCCATTTTCCGTCCGTCATGGCTCGGTGCGAATTCTCGTGCCGGTGGCGCACCGGTGGCAAAAGATGTTAACCATCTATTAACCCTTACCCGGCACCAGCGGTCGAGTCGTGTTAGGCTGGTAAAAGCAGGGAAAGGAACCCTAAAAGGTTGCGCTGGTTTGGCTTGTCAAAATGCTCTAGATCAAGAGCTTAGGGCGCATTCCTGACGCATGCCGGACGCGGGTTGGCCCTTTCGGGTAGATCTTCATAAGAATCAAGCGAGTGTTCCATGTCGGCCCTGGGCGGCCTTTCAGAAAACAAAGCCTTGATCGTGGCCGCCGCTGCGGTGGCTTTCTTCGTTGCGGCCGTGCTCATCCTGCTCGTCTTCCGTCTCGCTTTCGGGCGGCGGCTGCGGATGGCGGGCGGGCGCGGGCGCCAGATGCGGCTCGGCATCGTCGATGCCTTCGATCTCGATCGTCAGCGGCAATTGGTGATCGTCCGGCGCGACAATGTCGAACATCTCGTCATGATCGGCGGCCCCAATGACGTTCTGATCGAATCGCAGATCGTTCGAGCCGAGGCCCGCGAGGGGCGTTCGCGCGCGGAGCCGCGCGAGAGGAGCGAAGCGCCGCAAATGCCAATGGCTGCGCAGGCGCCGGTAAAGCCGCTCGAGCCGAAACTGCCGCTGCCGCCCTTCATGCCGGAGCCGCAGCAGCCTGCAGCGCAAGAGCCTGCGCCGCCCGTTTCGCCAGTCAGGCTGCAGCCGCTCACGCCCCGAAACACGGCTCCTCCCGTGCCGCCGCCCGGTGCGCCGCCGCGTCGTCAGCCATTACGTCCGGATCTCAAGCCTCTGCCTGAGGCACCGCGGAAGACCGAGGCGGAACCGCCGCCGTCCAATCCTTCGGCTCAGCAGCCCGTGAGCCCGACGCTGCCCCCGGCGGCGCCTCTGCCGCAGACGCCACCGGCCTCTCCGGGGCCCGGGGCGCCCTCGCCAGGTCCTGGCGGCCCCCCGAGAATGCCTGGGACGCAGCCGAGCTTCGCGCCGCGCTGGCCCGCGCGCACCACGCAGGCCAAGCCGCCGAGCAATCCCCCCTCGGGGGCTGGCCAAGCGCCTGCTCCGGGTCCGGGACAGAACGATGCGGGAGCGCCCTCGCAGCCGGTACCGGACGCGATGGAATCGCTCGAAGAGGAAATGGCGAAGCTTCTCGGTCGCGACCCGGGCAAATAAGCTCGCTCTGGAAAAGCGCGGAGCGCTTTTCCCAAAGAGTCATGCTCCGTTCAGAAGCCTAAAGCGCGCTTGGTTGGGTCGGGCGTGTTGCTCTTCGCATTGCTCGACACCGAGCTCGCGGCGCTCGTCTGTGCCTGCTGCGGCTCTGAATCCTGATCGACCTCGACCGGCGCACGATAGCCGGGCGGCGGCTGCGTCAAATATTGGCGCGGCGGGTCGACACCGACCTTGAGGGCGGTCGCCGACTTGGAATCATCCTGTTTGACGAAACCGAACCAATCGAACGAACCGAGCGGATTGCTCAGCGACCAGCCTTGCGAGTCGCCGGAGCCGCCGGAACCGCCCCAAGGGGTTGCAATCCGATTATTGGGATTAGCATTGCTCGCGACATGCGCATTCTGGTCCCACGGCACCGAGACTTTCTTGTCTCCCGTAATACTGCCCGGATCGGGCGGGGAATCCGCTTTTGACTGTTGAGCCGGTTGCGCCGACTGGTCCGACTGATCCGCATCGGCGCTCGCATCAGCACCCGCATCGGGCGATGGCGGGGCTGGGCGGCGCGAATCCGCTTCCGCCGCGTGGCGGGCGCCCGCGTCCGGATCGTTCGGCCAGTCCGCCGGCCGCACTTTCGCCGTTTGTGGCGGCGGCAGATCCATCTTGGGCGGGACGACGAGCGCCGGCCGCGCGCTATAGTCAATCGTGCTGTCGGCCGGATCTTTCGGTCCCATCCCGACAAAGCCAAGGAACGAATTCCACGGGTCCGCGGCAGCAGGTTCGGCTGCGCCGAAGGCGAGCCAGGCAACGGCCGCCGCAAAGCCCAGCCGATGGATCACGCGCGTTCTGTCCATGATCATCCTTTCACCGCAGACGACCATTGTGCGACAGTTCGCGGCAATTTGTGGGCACGCTCACTTCTTGTAGGCACGCTCACTTCGCCGCGCCGCGTTCGGACCGCAGCAGAGGCTCCAGAAGCAACAGGCCAACTCCGGCACAGATCGCTACATCGGCCAGGTTGAAAACGTACCACGAAAAACGGCCTACGTGGAAATGGTAGAAATCCGCGACATAGCCATAGGCGAGCCGGTCGCAGGCGTTTCCAAGCGCGCCGCCGATGATGAGACCGAGGCCCAGCGCGGTGAATTTGGTCCGCGCATGCCACAGCCAAAATCCGAGCAGCGCGATGGCCACGACCGCGAGGACCAGAAGGGACCAGCGGCCCATCGCGCCATCATTGCTGAACAGCGAATAGGATATCCCCGGATTTTTGGCGAGAATGACATCGAAAAAGGGCGTCAGCCGCAGAGGCTGATGCGCCGCAATGTCATAGCCGAAGATGAGCCAGAGCTTATTGGCCTGATCGATCGCGAATGCGGCGAGCGCCGCCGCCAAACCGAGCCACCGCGCGCCGATCGCAAGCTTCGAGCCCGGTATTGCCGCGGTTTTATCGACGCTCACGGCCAGAGCCCTCGCGCTCGCAATTCGCGCAGAGCCGCGGCGTCACGCGGGGTCACGTCGGGAAATTCGGGATCCGAACCGACCAGCGGCGAGATCTTCCAGGAGCGGGCGCACTTGCGGCCTTGAGCCGGTGTCGGCACGACCGCCACGCCGGGTACTTCCGGCAGGCGGAACGCGTCAGGCGGCCCCTCGCCTGCTTCGATCGCAATGTCGGAGGTGATGCAGATCTCGGCGAAATCGATCCCGTCGAGCAGGCCGCGCAGCTCTGGATCGGCGATGAAGACGCGCGGCGCCGCTTCGAGCGAAGAGCCGATCACCTTCTTGGCCCGTTCGATCTCCAGCGCGCCGGTGACAACGCTGCGAATTTTGCGGATCTTCTCCCACTTTGCGGCAAGCGCATCGTTGCGCCAAGCGGCCGCAATCTCGGGGAAGCTTTCAAGATGAACCGAAACCGCTTGGGGATAGCGCGAAAGCCAAGCCTCCTCGCAGGTAAAGACGAGAATCGGCGCGAGCCACAAGGTGACGGCGCGGAAGACCCGCTCGATCGTCTCGAGCGCCGCCAGCCGCTTTGCGCTCGACAAGGGATCGCAGTAAAGCGCGTCCTTGCGGATATCGAAATAAAAGGCCGAGAGATCGGTGTTCAAGAAGCCCGTGAGCCGCGCGACGACGCGCTTATAGTCGAACCGCTCGTAGGCTTGCCGCACGTCTTCGTCGAGCTCGGCGAGCCGATGCAGCATGAGTCGTTCGAGTTCGGGCATATCCGCCTTCTGTCCGCTCGCCTCGTAATGCGCGAGCGAGCCGAGCATCCAGCGAATCGTATTGCGCAATTTGCGATAGGTCTCGCCGAAGGTCTTGAGGATCTCGGGGCCGATGCGCAGATCGTCGGAATAATCGGATGCCGCGACCCAGAAGCGCAAAATGTCGGCGCCGGAATCGGCGATCACGGTTTGCGGCGCCACGACATTGCCGAGCGATTTGGCCATTTTCTGGCCCTTCTCGTCGAGAACGAAGCCATGGGTCAGCACCGCATCGAATGGCGCGCGCCCGCGCGTGCCGCAGCTCTCGAGCAGCGAAGATTGAAACCAGCCGCGATGCTGGTCCGAGCCCTCGAGATACATGACCTCGTCGCGCCCGCCGTCACGGATTCGATCGATGCCGGAAAGTCCGGGGAAGTGCACCGGGTCTTCGAGCGTGAACGCATGCGTCGAGCCCGAATCGAACCAGACGTCGAGCACGTCATCGATCTTCTCGTAATCGGCCGGTCTGTAATCCGGCTCGAGAAATCGCGCCGCCGCGTCCGGCGCGAACCAGGCATCGGCACCTTCCTTCCCGAAAGCCTCGGCAATGCGCGCGTTCACACGCTCGTCGACGAGAATCTCGTGCGTCTCCTTACGGACGAAAATGGCGATCGGCACACCCCAAGCGCGCTGGCGCGAGACGACCCAATCGGGCCGATTGGCGACCATGCCGGTAATCCGGTTCTCGCCCGCCGAGGGATACCAACGGGTCGCCGCGATTTCCGCGAGCGCAGTCTCGCGAAGGGAGGGACCGCCATTGCTGCCGCGCAACGCCCTCCTCTCCCCGTCTGCGGGGTGAGGGCTGGAGTGAGGGGCATGGGCAGTTAGCACCCGAGGTGCCAAGCCCCCATGCCCCTCACCCTGGCCCTCTCCCCATCCATGGGGAGAGAGAATCGGCTTATCCATCGCAATGAACCATTGCGGCGTGTTGCGGAAAATGAGCGGCTTCTTCGAGCGCCAGGAATGCGGATAGGTATGTTTGAGCCGTCCGCGCGCGAGGAGATTGCCGGAGTCTACGAGCGCCTTGATCACCGCCTCGTTGGCGTCGCCCTTCTCGCCCTTGTCGTCGATGACGCGCTTGCCGGTAAAGCCCGGCGCCTCCTTGGTGAAGAAGCCGTCGGCATCGACGGTATAGGGAATGCGCGTGTCGATCTCGCGCCTCTCGAGCTCGGTCTTATGCGCCATCCAGATGTCGAAGTCCTCGCGGCCGTGGCTCGGCGCGGTGTGGACGAAGCCGGTGCCCGCATCTTCCGTGACGTGCTCTCCATCGAAGAAAGGAACGGGAAATCCATAGCCCGTAACCGTGCGCGCGAGCGGATGGGCGGCGATCATGCCGCGCAACTCCTCGGCATAGATAGACCCGAGCCTCTCATGAGCCTCGACTTTCGCGGCCTTGAAGACGCTTTCGGCCAGGGCATCGGCGAGAACGTAGAGCGCCCCAGGCTTTGCCCAATTATCGGGAGGCGCCGCGCTGACGCGGTAAAGACCGTAGGCGATCTTGCGCGAATAAGAGATTGCGCGATTGGCCGGAATGGTCCAAGGCGTCGTCGTCCAAATGACCACGCTCGCCCTTTCCAGGAGCTCCCGCCTGCGATCGAGGGCACCGGGCGAGCCGTCGATCTTGACGTCGGGCACGAATTTGATCGGGAAAGCGGCCCAGATCTGGTCGCTGACATGATCCTCATATTCGACTTCCGCTTCGGCGAGCGCAGTCTTTTCGACGACGCTCCACATCACCGGCTTCGAGCCGCGATAGAGCGTGCCATTGGCGGCGAATTTCATGATCTCGCGGGCGATCTGCGCCTCGGCGAAAAAGCTCATCGTCTCGTAAGGATGATCCCAATCGCCGATGACGCCCAGCCGCTTGAATTCCTTACGCTGCTCATCGACCCAATAGGCGGCGAAGGCACGACACTCCCGACGGAATTCGATGATCGGCACTTCGTCTTTGTTCTTGCCTTTGGCGCGATAATCCTCCTCGATCTTCCACTCGATCGGCAGACCGTGGCAATCCCAGCCCGGCACATAATTCGAATCCTTGCCGAGCATCTGCTGCGAACGGGTGACAAGATCTTTGAGGATCTTGTTCAGCGCGTGGCCGATATGAATATGCCCATTGGCGTAAGGGGGCCCGTCATGCAGGACGAATTTCGCCCTGCCCTCGCCCTGTTCGCGCAAAAGCCGGTAGAGATCGATCTCCCGCCAGCGAGCGAGAAGCTCGGGCTCCCTTTGCGGCAGGCCGGCGCGCATCGGAAAATCCGTGCGCGGCAGAAAGAGGCTCTTTGAATAATCCGGGCCTTGTTTGCCCTTCGTGTCGTTCATGTCTGTCGAGATTTCGGGTGCTGGCGCCAGCGCTGGCGCGTTCTAGAACATTCTCACGCGAGGGGAAACCCGCTCAGCCGATCTTCCGTGCTGCGCGCCACAGCCGCCAAAGCCTGCGCCATTGGGAAAGCTCGACACGGCGCACGAATGGATCATAGCCGGGCCTATCCATTTCATGGAGATAGGGCGCCGAGAGCGCGAGCGGCAGATAAGCCGGCGCCGCCTTTCCCGTATCGATAGCGAAAAATGCCTGAAGATGGCGGCGTGCCAGCGCGCGCATGTCGGTAAGCGCGGCAAAGAGCGCCGGTTTGTCGCGCCCCGAACGCAGATCTTCCGGCAAGAGCCCATGTCGGGCGAGGAGATCGAGCGGAACATAGATCTGCCCGGCAGCGACATGCCAGGGCAAAGCGCGCAGGAGCCCCGTCACCGAATAGGCAATCCCGGCATGTTCCGCGGCGCGCTCCTCTGCGCCGCCAAGGATAGATGCTGCGAGAAAGAAGAGATTTCCGGCCGTCGCCCGCGCATAGGCTTCGAGCGCTGCAACCGAAGGCATCGGCGTGTCGTATAGATCGAAAAGCCGCGCATCGATGAGACCGAGGAGAGGATCGCGGCTCAAGCCGCAGCGCATGATCGTGTCGGTGAGCGCCGCGGCGACCGGATCGCCGGCGTGCTCCCCGGCGAGAACCTCGCGCCAATATTGGAAGCGCATTTCGCCGAGCATCGGCTCGGAGACGAGCTGGCGGACGCGCGCGATTTCGAGGCTGAAGGCATAAAGCGCCTCGACATGCGCGCGCACGTGCGACGGCAGAAAAAGGCAAGCGAGCCAGCGGTCGGGGTCGTCCCGCTTCAAAAGCGCGTCGCAATGGGCATAATCCTGAGCGAGATCCATGCCCTATTATGGCACGGCAATGAGTGCCGCGGCGACGCGCCGATCTTCGGCCAGGAGCACAGAATAGGTGCGCGCCGCCGCCGCAGTCGGCATGGGCTCGGCGCGAATACCGGCGCCGCGCAGCCGCTCTCTCAGACTTCTCTTCAAAGGCACGAGCTCCATGCCGGTGCCGACCAGAAGAAATTCGATCGCACCTTGCACCTCGGCAAATAGGGGCGCGAGCGATTCGATCGAAATGTCGTCGGCGCCCACCGCTCCCCACGCATGAATCCCCGAAGGAAGAGCGAGGATCGAGCCGCGATGCGACATGCCGCCGAAGTGGAAGCCGCCAGCCCCATAGCCCTCGATCGCATGTTTGCCGGGCAGAAAACCGGCATATCTCGCATCGGCCAATGTTGCGTTACCTCGTTATTGCGAGGATCGCGGAGCA
>Ga0070738_10001591_pt1 | contig 43561 bp, 36 predicted proteins | sample Coa_R2_2_FD_66446 | JGI IMG/M metagenome (GOLD analysis project Ga0070738, IMG submission 66446) | Surface soil microbial communities from Centralia Pennsylvania, which are recovering from an underground coalmine fire - Coalmine... | ecosystem: Environmental > Terrestrial > Soil > Unclassified ...
TTGTAGTTCTCGGCGACCTGGGCGGCCGTGAGCGGCCCGCCGCGATTGATGTTGTCGGCCTGCGCCTCCGCCAGCGTGAAGCGGCGGACGGGGAGCGTGTTGCTGAGGCTGAAGGCGCCCACCCGCTGCGTGAGGTTGTACTGCGGCTTGCCCGAGCTGCCGTGCTTGGTCGTGATGAGGATCACGCCGGCCGCGCCCTTGTCCCCGTAGATGGCGGATGCGGCCGAGCCCTCGAGGAACTGCATGGACTCGATGTCGGCGGGATTGATGTCCGCGATGCGGTTCGTCTCCTGGTCCTGCGGCGAGGGGCCGTTCCCCGAGGTGTTGTTGGCGGCGTTGGAGATGGAGTTCAACCCCGATGGGATGGCGGCGTTGCTCATGATCACGCCGTCGATGACATACAGCGGCTGGCCCGCGGCGGTGGCGTAGATCGACGTCGTCCCCCGCACCTGGACCTGCAAGCCGCCCCCCGGCGCGCCGGAGTTGTCGCTGATCAACGCGCCCGGGACCTTGCCCTCGAGCGCGTTCTCGATCGTGGGCGTGGCGACCGCGTTGATCGTCTGCGAGACGATGACCGGATCCTGGGTCGCGGCGTTCCGGGAGGAGATCGAGGTCCCCACGCCGGTGATCACCTGTTGCTCGAGCTGGAGGATGTCGCGGTGCAGCATCACCGTGACGTCCGTCTGCGCGTCGCCGAGGCGGACGGTCGCCGCGCGATAGCCGATCCGTCGGACCGAGAGACTCTGGGTTCCGGCGGGGACGCGGAGCGCGAAGGCGCCGCTATCCGAGGTTGCCGCGCCGATCGTGGTGCCGGTGACGATGACCTGGGCCGCGGGAAGGGGCTGCTGATCCGCCGAATCGACGATCCGGCCGGTGATGCGCCGCGCCGGGCTCTGACCCGACGCGTGGCCGGCAGCGATCGCCAGCGCCAGCGATACCGCGGCTACGATGACCGAACGAGTGCTCACTCCGCCTCCGGGCGGTGGTCGTGAGATGTGAATGGCGGGTGACAGTACGCGGTTCGACGCCCGGAGGCTTGAACGTGAGCGCGTGCCCTTGAACCGGACTGACCCGGCTACCCGGCGTCGGTGTCAAACGGCGGGGCGGATCCCCTCCACGCGGTCGACGCGTCGGTCACCGCAGGGTCGCCGGTCCGAGAAACGGATGACGCCCGGGCCGATCGTTGCCGGCCTACCGCACGGGGCTCACCGCACGGGGCTCACCGCACGGGGCTCACCGCACGGGGCTCACCGCACGGGGCTCACCGCACGCGGCTCACCGCACGCGGCTCACCGCACGCGGCTCACCGCACGCGGCTTACCGCACGGGGCTCACCGCACGCGGCTCACCGCGCGCGGCGGTATTCCGACGGGGTGACGCCGAATCGGCGCTTGAACTCGCGCGAGAAATGCGCCTGGTCGGCGAAGCCCGCCGACAGGGCGATCTCGACGAGCGCGCCGCCGTGCGCCACCTGCTGTCGCGCCCAGCCGAGGCGTCGGCCGCGGACATAGGCCCCGGGCGTGCAGCCGAACGCGGAGCGGAAGGATCGAGCGAAGTATGCCGGATGCACACCGGCGTCGAAGGCCAGCTCGTGGATGGTCGGCGGCGACGCGAAGTTCGCGTCGAGCGACTCGGCGGCGCGGGTCAGCCAGACGGCCGGCGTGCGGATCCCCGTCCGCCGGTCGGCGCGGAGGGCTTCGGCGCTCAGGAGCAGGAGGATGCCTTCGACCACGAGCGGTGAGGTGGGCTCCCACTGCCGCGCCTCACGCCGCAGTCGGCTGGCGAGCTCCGACGCCACGTCGCTCCGCAACGTGACCCACTCCGGCGCTCGGTGGGTCTCCAGCCGTCCGGCGGACCACGCGTGGCTGAGCTGGACGACGAAGCACCGGGCGCCGCGACCGCCCACCTCGTCGTGGTGGTCGATCCCCGCCGGGTTGAAGATGACGGTGCCCGGGGCGCAGTGGCGTGCGCGCCCATGTGAATATTCGGTGAGGGTGCCGCTCAGGACGAAGAAGAAGTACGCCTGCTCGTGGGTGTGACGGGGCAGCCGGGCGTGCGCGGCGTAGGCCATCTCGAAGAAGAGCAGGTCGGGTGTCGCTCGCACGACTTCGGCCTGACCCAGAAACTCGCTGTGCACCAGTCGCTTCATCACGGTCGTCCTCGTCCTCGTCGCTCGTGCCTGTCAGGGTCGTTGGACATCCGGCGGGCGGGTTCGGTTGCACCGGGCCGCGACATGGGGCGGCATGTGCCGCCACTTGCCCTGCGCGGGCGCGGCTGGTATCTCCCGTTCCCTCGGCGGCCGCACGCAGCGGAGCTGCGGCCCATGTGCCGTCGATCAGCCGTCGATGTGCGGGTGATGTGCGGGCGATGTGCGGGCGATGTGCGGGCAGCGGACAGCCAGGGCGCGACGGATCCCGCGGCGGATCCAGGGCGGCGGGGACGACTCCAACCAGAGGCGGAGATGGCGGAACACTCCATCGAGCGGGGTGGTGGGCGAGTCCACTACAAGTGGGACAATGCGCAGCCGCCGGCGGTCGAGATCGATCCCGGTGACGTCGTGCACTGTGAGACGGACGAGGTAACGGACGGTCAGATTCGCCCGGGCGATCCCGCCTCGGTGCTCGGCTCGCTCGATTTCGCGCGCCTCTATCCGTTGGCGGGCCCGATCTACGTCCGCGGGGCGGAGCCGGGCGACACGCTCCAGGTGGATATCCTCACGCTCGAGACGCTCGACTGGGGGTGGGCCGGGCTCATCCCGGGGCTCGGGCTCCTCGCCGAGGATTTCCCGGCGCCGTACCTCCGGCACTTCGACCTCTCCTCGGGGCGCGACACGCCGCTGCGGGCCGACATCCGTATTCCAATCGCGCCGTTTTGCGGCACCATGGGGGTCGCGACCGACGAGCCGGGACCGCACGATGTGCTGCCCCCGACCAAGGGCGCCGGAAACATCGATACACGCCATCTCACGGCCGGCTCGACGCTCTACCTGCCGGTCTTCGTTCGCGGCGCGCTGTTCTCGGCCGGCGATTGCCACGCGGCGCAGGGCGATGGGGAGGTGTGCGTCACGGGGATCGAGAGCCCGATGCGGTTCTCGCTCCGCTTCCGCGTGGTGAAGGGCGGCGGCATGCGGCCGTGGCGATATCACTTCCGGACGCCGCCCGGGTCCCTGCAGCCCCGGTCCGACGGACGTGGCTACTACGCGGCGACGGCGCTCGGCCCCGATCTCATGACCAACGCCAGGAACGCGGTCCGCGATCTCATCGAGTGGCTGGGTCGCGAGCACGGGCTGAGCCGCGAGGATGCGTACATCCTCTGTAGCCTGGCGGCGGACCTCAAGATCTCGCAGATCGTGGATCAGCCCAACTGGGGCGTGTCGGCGTACATGCCCCTGTCGGTGTTCACCGGACGGTGATCGTCGTCCGGGCGGCCGCCAGGCCGCCCGTTCGATGTGCCCGCGCACCCCCCGCCGCGGCGGCACGGTGGCCCCACCCCGTCGTTGCCGTTCCCGGTGCAGGGGCAATTCGCGACGCGAACCGCCCCTGCACCATCAACCAAAATCGTTCCGTTGGTGCCCCCGGGACGCGGCCGTCCCGGCATCCGTGCGGGATGCGAATCGCCGGCGGCATGAATGCCGCACGGCATTGGTGCGGGATGCGAGTCGCGGGCGGCATGAATGCCGCCCCTACGATACGACCCCGTTGCCGCGCGCCGGCGACGGCATCGGCATCCCGCCCGTCGTTGCCGTTCCCGGTGCAGGGGCAATTCGCGACGCGAATTGCCCCTGCACCATCAAAAAAAACCCGTTCCTTTGGTGGCCGCGGGACGCGGCGTCCCGGCATCGGCCCGGGATGGGAGCAGCGGGCGGCATGAATGCCGCCCCTACGGGGGGGCGGGCGCGGACCGCGTGACGCGGCCCGCATGACGTGCCGGGCCGGTGCCGTCCGATCATCGGGCGGCGGCCCTCGCGCACTCGCGTGGCGGGCGTAATTTCACGCATCCGGTGCCGGGCACGTGCCGGTCCCCGGACATGCGCTCCCTCCGCCCTCTGGCCGCCCCGCGCTCATGCCGACCTCCCGCCGACCCCGCGCCACACCGCTCGCGGTCACACTCCTCTCCGCACTCGGTGTTGCCGCCGCGTCCGTCTCTGCCGGAGCCCAGGCTCCGCAAGAACCGGTGCCCCCCGGATTCACCAAGCAGGACTCGATGATCCCGATGCGCGACGGCGTCCGGCTGCACATCGCGATCTACACCCCGACCGCGATGTCGGGGCCGCTCCCGATCATGCTGCTCCGCACGCCCTACGGGATCGATGAGTACGGCCGCGAGTTCGACAGCTACCTCAAGGAGCTGGCCGCCGACGGCTACATCTTCGTCTTCGAGGACATCCGCGGTCGCCACGAATCCGAGGGCCGGTTCGTGATGCAGCGTGCGCCGCGCGATCGCCGGGACCCCAAGGCAATCGACGAGAGCACCGACACGTACGACACGATCGATTGGCTGGTGAAGCACGTGCCGAACACCAACGGCCGGGTCGGTGAGCTCGGCATCTCCTACGACGGCTGGACGACGGTCATGGCCATGCTGGACCCGCACCCGGCGCTCAAGGCCGTCTCGCCGCAGGCATCGCCCGTCGACATGTTCATCGGCGACGACTTCCATCACAACGGCGCGTTCCGGCTCAGCTACGGCTTCGAGTATGCGACGATGATGGAGACGGACAAGGGGCAGGCGCACTTTGCCTTCGACCAGTACGACACGTACGACTGGTACCTCGGCCTGGGCGCCCTGTCGAACGTCGATCGCCGGTACCTTCACGGCACGATCCCGACCTGGAACGATTTCGTGGCGCACCCGAACTACGACGCATTCTGGCAGCGGCAGACGGCGCTCCCGTACCTCGACCACGTGAGTGTCCCGACGCTGAACGTCGCCGGGTGGTGGGATCAGGAGGACTTCTACGGGCCGGTGACGATCTACGAGGCACTCGAGAAGCACGACACCGCGCACAAGAACTTCCTCGTCGTCGGCCCGTGGAACCATGGCGGCTGGGCGGATCCCGACGGGCGGACATTGGGCGCGATCGATTTCGGTAGTCCGACGTCGGCCGATTTCCGGAAGAACGTCATGGTGCCGTTCTTCGCCTTCTATCTCAAGGACCGCGGGACCGGCGACTTCCCGGAGGCCACGACCTTCGAGGGCGGGAGCAATCAGTGGCGGCACTTCGACAGTTGGCCGCCAAAGTCGGGAGTGAGCACCGAGCGGCTGTACTTCGATGCCGGCGGGCACGCCGCCTTCTCGGCCCCCACTCCGGTGGCCGGAGACAGTGGATTCGACAGCTACGTCTCCGACCCCGCGCATCCGGTCCCGTATCGGCACCGGCCGATTCAGCCGACGTACTATCCCGGTCCGGGAGGGTCAGGCTGGTACACCTGGCTGCTCGAGGACCAGCGCTTCGTCGATCACCGGCCCGACGTGCTGACCTACGAGACCGCGCCCCTCACGCACGATGTCGTGCTCACCGGCGCGGTGAGCGCCCACCTCTTCGCGGCGACCACGGGCAGCGACGCCGACTGGGTGGTCAAGCTGATCGACGTGTATCCCGATACCGTCCCCTGGCAGGCGACACCGGGTATGCCGGGGAGCGGCACGCCGAGCTTCGGAGGATACGAGCTCATGGTCGCCAACGATGTCTTTCGCGGGCGCTTCCGGAAGAGCTATACCCACCCGACACCGGTGACCCCGGGAGCGGTGACGCCGTATACGATCGATCTGCACACACAGGATTACCGGTTCCTCAAGGGACACCGGATCATGGTGCAGGTCCAGAGCACCTGGTTCCCGATCATCGACCGGAATCCGCAGGTGTATGTCCCGAACATCTTCGAGGCCAAGGACGGCGATTTTCACGCCGAGCGCGAGCGCGTGTACCGCCGCGGCGCCCAGGCGTCGTATGTCGAGATGACCGTGGAGCGCGCCCCCACGCCGTAGGGGCGGCCGCCAGGCCGCCCCGTCGTAGGGGCGGCATTCATGCCGCCCGCCGTTCGCATCCCGCCCCGATGTCCGGCCCGCCATGTCGCGCCGTCCGCGTCCCGCCGCCCCGTCGTAGGGGCGGCATTCATGCCGCCCGCCGTTCGCATCCCGCCCCGATGCCGGGACGGCCGGGTCCCGCGGCCCCGTCGTAGGGGCGGCATTCATGCCGCCCGCCGTTCGCATCCCGCACCGATGCCGGGCGGCATTCATGCCGCCCGCGATTCGCATCGCGCACCGATGCCCGGACGGCCGCCCCGTCGTGTCGGTCCCGGTACCGGCGCGGGTGCGTGCCGACGTGATCGCGCGTCCACGGCATCACCACGGCCCCGCCGTCGCCGTTCGTTATCCGGGGCTGCCGGCGAGCTATCCGGCGCTGCCGGCGAGTGGGGCGAGGGCTTCTTCGACGGCCTGGTGCAGGTCGACGGCGGAGAAGGGCTTCTGGAGGAAGGACGCGCTCGCGTCGGAGAGCCCGCGGCGGAAGATGTCGTCGTCGGTATAGCCCGACATGTAGAGCACCGGTACGGAGGGCCGCTGCGCGCACACCGACCGGTACGCGTCCGTCCCCGACCCGTCGGGCAGCACCATGTCCGTGACCACGAGCCCGATCGGCCCCGAGTGGCTGCGCGCCACGGCCGACGCCTCGCCGGCGCTCCCGGCCGCCAGCACCTGGAATCCGCGCGTTTCCAGCACCCGGGTGGCGAGTGTCCGCACCGCGGGATCATCCTCGACCACCAGGACCGTGGGCCGCTCCCGTGGCCCGGGTGACTGCGCCGGCCGGCGCTCGGCCTCGAGCGGGCCGTCGATGGCCTCGCCGGCCGCGGGGAGGATGACCGAGAACGTCGTCCCGGTTCCTTTGCGGCTCTCCACCCGGACATGTCCCCCCAGCTGCTTGACGATGCCGTAGACCGTGGCGAGCCCGAGCCCGGTCCCGTGCCCGGGCTGTTTCGTCGTGAAGAATGGCTCGAAGATTCGGGCCTGCGTCACCTCGTCCATGCCGCAGCCGGTGTCGACGACATCGATCTGAACGAAAGCCCCGGCCGGGACGGTGGGCCCCCAGCGCGGCTCCAACGGGCCAATGTCGACACAGCGGGTGGCGAAGGTGAGTGTCCCGCCCGCGGGCATCGCGTCGCGCGCGTTGACGGAGAAGTTGAGCAGCACTTGCTCCAACTGGCTCGGGTCCGCCTGCGCCAGCGTGGCCCGACCGTCCAGCACCGTCCGGACGACGATGTCCTCGCCGATGAGCCGCTGAAGCATCGGCACGAGGTGGACGATCGTCTCGTTCACGTCGGTCGGCCGCGGGCGCAGCATCTGGCGACGGCTGAACGCCAACAGCTGCCCGGTGATCGATGCGGCCGACCGCGCCGCCTTGGCGATCTCCGCCACGTCGGCTCGAGCGGCGTCGTGGATGCGTGTATCGTCGAGAAGGATCTCACCCAGGGTCCTGATGACGGTCAGGATGTTGTTGAAGTCGTGGGCGATGCCCCCCGCCAACTGGCCGACCGCTTCCATCTTCTGCGATTGCCGGATCTGCTCCTCGAGCTTGCGGCGGTCTCTGATGTCGGTGGCGACGCAGACAAAGCCGGTTAGCGCGCCGCGCTCGTCGTGAATCGGCGAGTGGGTGACCAACACGGGCAGCGACGCCCCGTCGGCGCACCGCATCTCGAGCTCGCCGGACCAGGACTCGCCGCTCCCGAGCAGCGGCGCGGACACGGCCCCGGCCGGCGGGTCGGCACTGGCCACGAGCACGTCGGCCGCGAGACGCCCGAGCGCCTCGGCGCGAGTCCAGCCGGAGAGGACCTGTGCGCACCGGTTCCAGTACGTGATCCGGCCGTCGACGTCGGAGGCGATCACCGCCTGGTCGACCGCGTCCAGCAGCCGGGCCTGGAACCGGAGTGCCTCGCCTGTGCGCCGCCGCTCGGTCACGTCGTAGAGGCTCCCGATCGCGCCGATCCGGCGTCCCTCGGGATCGTAGATCGGCGCCGCCCCGACCCGGACCGCACGGACCGTCCCGTCGGGGTGGGTGACATCGTAGTACTCGCTGTCGATCACCTCGCCGTGGCGCAGGGCGCGAATGAGCGGCCGCTCGTCCTCGCGCAGCAGCCGTCCGTCCGGGTGGCGGAGCGCGTGCACGCGATCCCCGACGCGGGCACCGGGCGCGAACGGCTGGCTGCCGGTCATTCGGTCCATGGCCGGATTGGTGATCAGCACCCGCTCCGACGGGCACTCCACGACCACGAGCCCTTCGGGCATGTGGCGGATCACGGTCTCCAGCAGCGCGTCGTTGGCGCTGGTGTGCGCGGCCAGCCGGCGCCGCTCGGCGGCGTAGCGGAGCGCGTGCTCGAGCACGGGGCTGCTCAACTCGCCCATCTCGAGGCAGTCGACTGCCCCGGCGTCGGTCGCCGCCTGGTCGACCGCGGGTGATCGCTCCTGGGTCAGCAGGATCACCGACGTTGACGGCCAGCGGCGGCGCAGCTCCGGCATGAGGGCCGGCCCGTCGGTGCGGCCGTCGCGAGTACCGAGGCGGTCGTGGACGAGCACGATGTCGTACGCGGTACGGTCGAGCATCGCCAGCGCGTCCGGCACCGTCACGGCCCGGTCTGCCGCGATCGCGAACCCGCGCGCGGCCAGCAGGCAGCGACAGGCCACGTCGGCGCTGTGCGGGTCGTCAACGACGACAAGTGCGCGCATAGGATGCGATCCGTGGGATCGGGAATGAAAGAGCGGTCTCCGGGTGCAAACGTCTGGCGGCTGGAGACGCAACATCTCTGCATACAATTAGCGCGCTCTAACCCGTCAGCGCCTCGCTCATCCGGGCGAGTCCGCGGTCGAGGAGGGCGGGGTCGATCCCGAGGCCGATCCGCACGCCCTCGGGCGCACCGAAGAAACGGCCGGGCACCACGAGCGTGCGCGAGCCCCGGGCCAGGCGCTCGACGAACGCGCTCGTGTCGCCGCGCCCGAGGTCCACGAACGCCACCGTGCCGGCCGCCGGCTCGACCCAGGACGCCCCGGGCGTCGACGCGACCCAGGCGCGGAGCCGCGCCAGGTTCCGGGCCACGAGCGCGAGGTGCGATCCAATGATCGCCGCCGAGCGGTCGAGGGCCCGCACGGCGAGGCGCTCACTCGGGTGGGCCAGCACGTTGTCGAACAGCCCCGCGAATCGCCGCATCCGATCGGCGAGCCCGGGCTCGGCGAGCACCCACCCCACGCGGAGCCCGCCCAGCCCCCAGACCTTGGTCAGGCTCGACGTGGCCACGACGCGAGGCGACGCCCGTGCCGCGCTCAGCGCGCCGCGCTCGATCAGCCACTCGCCGTATACCTCGTCGACCAGGATGTGGAGCCCGTGCTCGTCGGCGAGCGCGACGAGCGCGGCGAGGTCGGACGGTTGGAGCGCGACGCCGGTGGGATTGTGCAGGTGCGACAGCACGACGAGCCGTGTCCGCGGGGTGAGCGCGCGCCGGACGGCATCGGGATCGACCCGGTAACCGTCGCGCGGTAGCCGGACCAGTGCGTCCACGGTCGCGCCCCAGAGCGCGGGAAGGTGCACGAGCGGGTCGTATCCGGGGCACTCGACGAGGACGTGATCGCCCCGCTCGATCAGCGTCGCGATCGCCAGATGGTTGGCCATCGAGGCGCCGGCGGCGACGGCGACGGCCGATTCGTGCACCCCGTAGCGCGCGGCGAGCCGGTGCAGCAGCGGAGGCCATCCGTAGTCGCTCCGGTCGTTGAGCGGCGCGTCGGGCTCCGCCGGGCCCAGGGCCGACGCGGGACAGGCGGGCACGGCGCTCGACGCGAGGTTGATCTCGACCGGCGGCAGTCCCTTCACCCAGGTGAGGTAGGGGCTCTCCTTGCGCGAGGCGCCGTCGCGCGCGCGCTCACTCACCGGACACCGCCCGGGCGGATGCGTTGCGGGGTGTTGATCGGATGTACCACAGCCAGAACACCGGCACGCCCAGGAGAATGAGGCCCAGGCCCAGGAGCGCATTCATCGGGTTGGATCGGACGCTGCTCGCCACGACGCACGCCGCGACGGCGATGAACAGCGCCGGGACGGCCGGGTAGCCGGGCACCCGGAACCCTGCCCGCCCGGCCGCGCCGGCACGCCGGTCGCGCCGTCGGTACACGAACAGTGTGGCTGCGATCAGGCCGAAGAAGATCCAGTCACCGAACACCACATAGTCCAGCAACTGTCCGTACGTGCCCGACCAGGTGAGGATCACCGCCCACACGGCCTGCGCCAGGAGCGCGGCCGACGGTGTGCGGTAGCGTGGGTGGAGCGCCGCCGCCCGAGCGAAGAAGAGCCCGTCGGCGGCCATCGCCTGGAGGATGCGTGGGGCCGACAGGATCGTGAGGTTGACGAACCCGAATGTCGAGGCGGCGATGCCGAGCGCGATGAGCCGCCCGCCGATCGGGCCGACCGCGCGTCGCATCGTGTCCGACGCGGGCGCGGCGCTTGCCGCGAGCGTCGCCGGGCCGAGCGCCACGAGGTAGGCGAGGTTCGCCAGGAGGTAGGTCGCGACGACGATCGCGATGCCGAGCGTCATCGCCCGCGGCAGCGTGCGCTCGGGGTCCCGCACCTCGCCGGCGACGTTGTTCGTGTGGGCCCAGCCGCCGTACGTGAAGAGTGCGGGGATCAGAGCGACCCCGATGAGGCGCGCGAGAGCCCACGGGTCGTGCGGGGCTTCCCCCGCCGGGCGGCCGCCGGAGCCCTGGGCCGCTCCCGCGATCAAGAGGGTGACACCGGCGGTGATCACGGCCCCGAGGGCGAGGAGCTTGAGGATCGTGAAGATGTTTTGCGTCGTCGCGCCGGCGCGGATGCCGTAGTAGTTCACGGCCGTGAGGAGCAGGATGCTGCCGACGGCGAGCGGCCGGACACCCCCCGGCGGGAGGCCCGCGAGGACGGCGCTGTATCGGGCGAAGGTCACCGCCACCGCGGCCATACCGCCCGTGTTGATGATGACGAGAAAGGTCCAGCCGTAGAGGAAGGCCGGCAGAGGTCCGAAGGCCTCCTTGAGGTAGACGTATCCCCCGCCGGCGTCGGGCCGTCGGCCTCCGAGCTCGGCGAACGACAGCGCGCCGGCGATCGCGATCAGGCCACCCAGTCCCCACACGAGGAGGATGAGCGCCGCACTGTGCGCGCGCTGTGCGACGACCGCCGGATTGAGGAAGATGCCGCCGCCAATGATGCCGCCGACAGTCACCATCGCGGCGTCGAACGTTCCGAGGCGGCGCGCGTACCCGATACCCATCGCGGAAGAATGTCGATCGGCCGCGGCCCTGTCGATTCCGGACGGTCGACGCGGCGGCGGGCGCCGGGATCTGGCGCGCGACGGCCGCCGGCGCGCCGCCGGCTTAGCCCGGTGCTGGCACGTCCTTCGCACTACGACGCGGTGATCGCTGCAACGCCGGCCCGGGGCAACGGCCGTGCGTCGCGGACCGCATCACCATTGCACGACCCAGGGGAGGCGACGACGCATGCGGAATAGTTCGGCAGCGCGGGTCGATCCCTGTCCGCCGGCACCGACCGTGATCCCGGCGCACGCGGCGCGTGTGTCCCGAACGCAGCGGGCCGTTCGAGAGACAACGGCGGCACTCGGTCGGACGGACCCCGCCACACCAGCCTACCGCCGGCTCGCCGCGGAGTACGAGCAGCGCCTGACCGCCGCGATGGCCGATCGGGAGCGGCTCGGGGCCGAGACGCGGGCGTTTGGCGCGTATCTTCGCGCCAACGGCGTCCGGCCGGAGCACATTGTCATCTGTCTGCGCATCGCGCTCGAGGCAGCGCGCCGAGCGGCCGGGGGCAAGGTTGCGGATGGCGGGAGTGGCGCGGGTGGGAGAGTGACCGACCGGACCGGCGAGGGGGAGAGGCGTGTTCCGGGCCCCCAGGAGCCGAGCGCGCTGACGGATGATGCCCTCGCGCGTGATCTCGTCACCTGGTGCATCAAGGGCTACTACGACGGTGCCTGACCGCCGCTCGCCGTGATGAACATCCACGGGTCGACGCACGAGTACGAGGTCTGGATGCGCGGGTGCTGCGCGGTCGTCGAATCTGATCTCCGCGCGAAGCACCGGCGCATGCGCCAGGATCTGTTCGCCTTCATGCGCGGCACCTACTACCGGTGGGTGCAGCTGTGGCCGGTCGAATGCCCGGACGAGCAGGATGCGCCGCGGGTGCTGGCCGTCGGTGATCTCCACGTCGACAGCTTCGGCACGTGGCGCGACGCGGAGGGCCGGCTGGCGTGGGGTGTCGATGACTTCGACGAGGCGTATCCGCTGCCCTACACCAACGACCTCGTTCGGCTCGCGGCCAGTGCCAAGCTCATGCGCGACACCGGGACCTGCGAGCTGAAGCTCCGCGCGGCGTGCGAGGCGATCCTCGACGGGTACCGGCACGCGTTGCGGGTGGGAGGCGATCCGATCGTCCTCGCCGAGGACGAGCGCCGGCTCGAGAAGCTCGGGATCGACGAGTTGAAGCCGCCGGTGGCGTTCTGGGAGAAGCTGCGCCGCCTGCCCGTCGCCCAGCGCGTCCCCCGGGACGCGTTGCGTGCGCTGCGCGCCGCGTGTCCCGGACCCCTGAAGGATGGGAAGATCGTCCACCGTGCGGCCGGCGTCGGCAGTCTCGGTCAGCCGCGGTTCGTGCTGCTCGGGGAGTTCGATGGCGGGCATATCGCGCGCGAGGCCAAGGCGCTCGTCCCGGCGGCGTCGGAGTGGCAGCGCGGCAGGCCGGCGGCCCACGGGCAGCGATACTACGAGCGAGCGATCCGGTCCGCCATCCGGGCGACCGACCCCTACCAGCAGAGCGCGGGCGCCTGGCTCATCCGCCGCCTGTCGCCGGATGCGAATCCCATCGAGATCGCCGACATTCCCCGCATCCGCGACGAGGTGGCGCTGTTCCGCGCCATGGGGAGCGAGGCCGCCAATGTGCACCTCGGCACGCGGCGCGCAGCCCGCGCGATCCTGGCCGACCTCGGCCGGCGCGGGTCGGACTGGCTCCCCAGGACGGCGAAGCGCATGGCCAAGGTCATGCGCCGGGAGTGGATGGAGTACGCCCAAACGGGCCGGCGCTCGGCCTCGCGCGCGGCATGAGCGGCCAACCGGTCCCCTCCAATCTCTGCCGGCTCGTCGGCGGAGTGCTCGCTCCGGTGCAGAGCCACGACCTGCCACCGCAGATCGGCGACTGCTGGCGAGCGGGGGACGTGACCCTGACCGTCACCAGGGTGGTCCCGCACGCCGACGACCGCTGCGCCTGGACATTGACCCTGTCGGACTCGCAGGAGGTGGATCTGTTCGAGTACCGGTGAGGAGGCAGGGATTGCCGCCACCGTGCCGGGGCGGGCGAACGTCGGCGCTCGACGCGAGTCGCCGTGCCGGGCGCGGTGTGTCCGACCCCTGCTACGGATCGAGGAGGCCGGCGGGCGGCGTACCGCGAAGGACCGGATGCTCCAGCGGGTCGAATCCGGCGTTGCGGAGCACGGTCTGGCCGGCCCGGGAGAGGACGAACCGGGCGAACGCGAGCGCCGCGGCGGAGTGCCGTGCGGCGCGAGGGACCGTGAGGCCGTAGCGGATCGGGGCGCCGCGGATGGTCACGCTGTCGGGGGCCCCCGGCGTGCCCGCTGGGATGCGCACGGACACCGCGGCATACGAGGCCGCGAACGCGGTGTCGCCCAGGTTGACTTGCGGTGGCAACTCGACCCAGCGCAGGCCTCGCTCCGCCGCCGACGGGCGGTAGATCGGCATGTAGTCGATGGCCCCGGTCGCGAACAGCGTATGCAGCCGGCTACCCCCGGGCCCGAAATCGGTGATGCGAACCGTGTGCTCGAGCGCGCTCACGAGGTCGGGGCGCATGTAGTACCGGGCCGCGAGCTCGAACAGCATGATGGCTCGATAGGCGCCCGGGTCCTGCGACGGGTCGGCGCGTGCGCCATGGACCGACGCACGGGTGAGCACCTCGACCCAGTTCCGCGCGCTGATCTCGTCCGCGTAGCGCGATGCGTCGGTGTAGGCGAGGACCATCACCGAGCGCGCGAACGCCGCTGACCAGCTCGCGTACCGTGGCATGAGCAGCGCGTCGATCAATGTGTCATCCGCCGACACGAAACAGTCGGGGACCGTCGTCGAGTCGGCGACGCGCCGGGCCGCGGCGACACTGCCGCCGGTCGTCAGCTGCGGCTCGATTCGGGGATGGAGGCGCGTGAACGCGGCCAGGATCGCTGTCAACGCCTCGCGCATGCTGCCGGCCGACGAGATGATGAGGGGCCCGACGAGCGAGTCACTCGCGTTGGCCGCGCCCGGTGTGCCTCCCGCCGCGGTCGCCGCGGTCCCGCCGGGGGTGCGAGGGTCGCCCCGCGCGGCGGCCGAACCAGTTTGGGCCACGGCTACGCGGCCCGCCCCGAACGCGACGGCCGCCGTAGCGGCGACGGCGACGACCCGCCGTCGTAGCCGTCCGCGCGAGTCGCGCCGCGATGCCGCCCACCCGGACATGGCGCGCGAACCTATCGCGGCGGATCTCGATGTGCAATACGTTCGTCGTGCCTCCCCCATCGACGCGGCGCATCTGGTTCCTTCGCGGCCTGATCGCGTTCGGGGCCCTCGAGCTGGGCCTCGGTGTCGCGGTCCGACGACGCGCGTTCGCGGGCGCGCCAGCCGCGGGACTGGCGATCATGGTCTCGGTCGTCGCGCTCGGGTGGGCGCTCTTCATCATCGGCCCCATGTGGGTGTCCCGGACATCGCGCCGGGCGGAGACCGGAGGCGGGCGCGCGTTCCCGCGCGGCCGTCCGGATGCGACGGGCGCGACAGCCGAGAGCGCGGCCACGGGCGCCGCCTATCCGGGGCGCCAGTGGGTCGAGGGCGCCTGGCCGTGGGGAGCCGCGCTGACCTGCGGGGCCGTAGGGTGCATGACGGCGCTGCTCGCGGTGCTCCACGACGTACCGGCGGCCGCGGCACTGGCCGCGGGCGGTCTGGCGGCGCTGTTCGCCTGGCTCGGCGTCTGGAGCTGGCGCCGACTCGGGCTCACGCGGGCGCGCTCGGCCGACGCGGCGACCGTCTACGAGTACGGCGTGCGCTGGTTCGGCGTGCTGGCGTGGGCGATCGGCACGCTCTGGCGGTCCATCGAAGCCGTGCGCGCGACCGGCGCCGGGCTCGTGTCGTTGGAGTTCGCCTTCAACGTCGTGTGGCGTGCGCTCGTCTACTTTCCGCTCTGCATCTGGGGCGGCTACGTCTGGGCTCGAGCAATGGTTGCACTCGGGCTCCTCCGCCGGCCCGAGTAATCGGCCCGCTCCGGCCGTCTACGGCCGGCTGCGGTCCGGAGGCGCCACCTCGCCGGCCGACTCGTGGGCCGGGGCCCGACCGCGCGCCGCGGCGATCGCATACTCGGTCCTCGCCTGGAGGAAGCCGACGACGCTGGCGAGCACGACCGTGAGGAGGGATACGGTGATGACCGCGCTGCGCACGAGGCGCGCGCGGAGATGCGGATCCGCCGAGATCGTCATCGTACCTCCCACCGAGTCAACGCGACCGCCCGCTACCGTCAGCCACACCGCCCCACACTCTGCAAACGCCGCCGGTCGCGCAAGGCTCTCGCCGAGCCGCAGCGCTACACCCGGACTCGCTTCCAGCGGCCCCGGCGGAAGAGGAGCGCGCTCACCACGGCGAGCGTGGAGAAGGCCACCGCGATCGCGGTGAAGATGCCGCGCGGACCGATGCCGGCGGTGATCGCCAGCGCGTAGGCGAGCGGAATCTCCCACACCCAGAAGATGAAGAGGTTGATGACCGTCGGCGTCCAGGTGTCCCCTGCGCCGTTGAAGGCATTCGTGACGACCATCCCGTAGGCATAGAACGGAAACCCGGCGGCGATGATCCGCAGGCAATTCGCGCCCACCTGCACGACCGCGGGGTCGCTGCTGAAGACACCGACAATGGGGTGAGCCGCGAGCACGAACATCACGCCGAGTGCGCCAAGGACACAGCAATCGTAGAATCCGGTAAGCCATACGGCCCGCTCGCCCCGCTCGGGCCGGGACGCGCCGAGTGCTTGGCCGACGAGCGTCGCCGCGGCATTGCTGAGTCCCCAGGACGGCAGGATCGCGAAGACAACGATCCGCATCCCGATCGTGTAGCCTGCCAGCACCTCGGCGCCGAAGGTCGCCGCGATCCGCATGCAGCCCACCCAACTCGCCGTCCCGATCAGCGCCTGGAGCGCGCCCGCGAACGAGAGCCGGACCATGCGGCCCATGACCGAGGGTGCGATCGCGACCCGCCGGTGTCGGATCGACACTCGGCCGCCGCGCCGCGCGAGCGTGGCGAGCGCGACCGCGACGCCTGTCCCGCGGCCGATCGTCGTCGCGAGCGCCGCACCGGCCACGCCGAGTCTGGGAAAGGGGCCGAGGCCGAAGATGAGGCACGGCCCCAGCAGGATGTTGATCGAGTTCGCGAGCCAGAGGACGCGCATCGCGATCGCGGCGTCGCCCGCGCCGCGGAAGATGGCGTTGAGCAGGAAGAGCAGGAGCACGGTGCCGCTGCCGCCGAGCATGATGCGCGCGTAGCCCGTCCCGGTGGCGAGGACGCTCGCCGGGGCCCCCATCAGTCGCAGAATGCGCGGGGCGCCGAGCGCACCGAGCGTGCCGAGGGCGAGCGCCGCGAGCCCCCCGAGCAGCACCGCCTGCATGGCTGCGTCGCCGGCGCCCGCGCGGTCGTGCTCGCCCACGCGGCGTGCGACGAGGGCCGTTGCCCCGACGGCGAGTCCCGCCGCCGCCGCGTACATGAGCGCAAGCACCGACTCCGTCAGCCCGACCGTTGCCACCGCGTCGGCGCCGAGCCGGCCGACGAAGAACACGTCGGTGACCGCGAAGACGCTCTCGAGCGCCATCTCGAGCACCATTGGCACGGCGAGCAGCAGGACGGCTCGCGCGACCGAGCCTTCGGTGAAGTCCTGCCGCGAGCCGCGTAGCGCTTCGGCGACCGACGCCCAGAAGCCGGGCACCGCCGTCGCCGCCACCTCGGGCGCGCTGATCTCGGGTGGCGCCGTCACGGTCGGCGGGTCGGAGTCTCGGCCATCGGTCACACCGGATGCTGGTCGGTACGAGAGAAGTAATCGGGAACGGCCTGGGGGGCGATGGCGGCCGGCACGGCCGGCGCCCTTGTTGCGTTTTGGTGCCGGCGATGGATCCCCGATCGGCTGCCCATGCGCTCGACCAGATCGCTGACCTCCTCGAGTTGCGCGGGGAGGACCGATTCCGGACGGCGGCGTATCGCAACGCCGCACGCGCGGTCCTCGATCTCGACACCGATGATCTCGGCCCCCTTCTGCGGTCCGGCGCGCTGGCCGAGCTCCGCGGCGTCGGACCGGCAACACTGGGGATCCTCCGCGAGCTCATCGAGACCGGCGAGTCGGCATTCCTCGAGCGACTGCGGGCGGAAACACCCGCCGGGCTGGTGGAAATGCAACGTGTCCCCGGACTGGCGGCGAGCCGGATCTACCAGATCTATACGACCCTGGGCATCGACTCGATCGATGAGCTGGAGCGGGCGGCGGCCGACGGGCGGCTCGCCACGCTCCCGCGGCTCGGGCCCCGATCGGCGGCCAAGATCGCGCGCGGCATCCAGCACCTCCGCGCGACGCGCGGCCTGATGCTCTTTCCGGCCGCTGCGACGGAGGCGGGCCGGATCCGCGCCATGGTGGCACGACCCGGACGTGGTGGACGTCGACGTCGCCGGTTCGGTCCGACGGCGGTTGGAAGTGGTCCGCGACATCGACCTCGTGCTCACGACTCTCGCGCGGCCCGCCGAAGTCGTTCGCGCGTTTGCGGACACCCCGGGCGTCCGCGACGCGATGCCGGGCCCGCCGCACACCGTGGCGGCCGCGAGTGCGAGACTCGAGCTGGTCGATGGCACGGTCTGCGATCTCGTCTGCGTGCGACCCGAGCACCGCGCAAGCGCCGTGTGGCGCGCCACCGGAAGCGAGGATCACCTGCGCGACGTGAGCGTGCACGCGGCGGCCCGCGGGATCACGATCGAACGCGGCGAGCTGCACGACCACCAAGGCGCGCGGATCCCGGTTGCGGACGAGCGCGCACTCTACGCCGCCGTCGGCCTCGTGTATATCGAGCCCGAGCTTCGCGAAGGGCGCGGCGAGGTGGCCGCCGCGGCGCGCGGTGCGCTCCCCGTGCTCATCGAGACCGGCGATGTCCGCGGCGTGCTTCACTGCCACACGACCTACTCCGACGGCAAGGCGAGCATCGTCGACATGGCAGCCGCGGCAGCAGCTCGCGGATGGTCGTATCTCGCGATCACCGATCACTCGCGGTCGGCGTTCTACGCGGGCGGGCTGTCACCCGAGGACATCGCGCGCCAGCACGAGGAGATCGACCGGGTCAATGCGACGCGTCCCGGCGTCCGTGTGCTCAAGGGAATCGAGGCCGACATCCTCCCGGCCGGACATCTCGACTATGACGAGGCGGTGCTCAACTCCTTCGAGATCGTCGTCGCGTCGGTCCACTCGCGCTTCACCCTCGATCGACGCGCGATGACCGCGCGGATCCTGCGCGCGCTCGATGACCCGCGCGTCACGATTCTCGGCCACCCGACCGGGCGCTTGCTACTTCGTCGTCCGCCCTACGCTGTGGATGTAGAGGCCGTATTGGAGAAGGCGGCCGCCGTTGGCGTCGCCGTGGAGCTGAACGCCGATCCGCACCGTCTCGATCTGGACTGGCGGTGGTGCCAGGTCGCGAAGCGGCTCGGCTGCACGATCGCGGTCGGCCCCGACGCACACTCCACGGCCGGCCTGGACGTGATGGAAATCGGCATTGCAATCGCGCGAAAGGGATGGCTCGAGGCGGCGGAGGTCCTCAATACCGGGGACGTCGACCGCGTGCTGGCGTTCGCAGCGCGGCGACGCGGGAGCTCGGCGCATCGGGCATGATGTGCCCCGGGCGCCGGCGGGAGTGGTCGCCCACGGGGCGACACCATCTCATTCTGCAAGAACCCTCGCGCTCTGCACGATCCGGGTGTGGCGGTCAGCCCACACTTCCATGCGTTCTCACGTGGTCGCAACGGCTTATCATCGCGGTCGGCGGGGCCCCCGGCTTGCTCATCGGGCATTCCGATCCGAGCTGCGCGGCGTCGTGCGCTACTGTCACGAACTGCGACACGTCTCGGCGTCTCCGACCCGATCGAGGACATGATGCGCCGAATCAAGTGGACGACGATGGGGATGGCCGCAGTCGCGGGGCTCCTCGTCGCATGCATGGCCAATGACAACCACCCGGTGGCTCCGACCATCGTCAGCACGACGCCGATGCCGGCGGGGGCAGGGACCCGGGGTTCCGTGGGCGACCGCTCGCTGCTCGGCGGACTTCTGGGCGGCAGTGCGCCGCCACAGTACTTCGCCTGTACTGGCAACGGCGGCCCCTACTCCGGGTCGGCCGTGATCGGACCGCTCGGAGGGCGGGTCGTGTTCGGCCCGCACGAGCTGGATGTGCCGCCCCTCGCGGTGCTCAAGCCGACGACCATCTCGGCGCGCACCCTCCCCGGGGACACGATCGCGGTGAACTTCCAGCCGCAGGGGCTCCAGTTCATCGTGCCGGCGGCGCTGCAACTGAGCTACGGCCAGTGCACGAACAGGCCGACCACCGCGCTCTCGATCGTGTACGTCACGAATCTCCTGGATCAACTCCTGGCGGTGGTCGAGTCGCTCGACGCGACCGAGCAGCACAAAGTGATCGGGCCGATCAACCACTTCTCGGTGTACGCCGTGGCCGAGCGGCGGTAACGTGAGCGTGGGGGCGGGCGGAGACGCCCGCCTCCCGTCGGGCGCGGACACGATCGGCGGCAGTGGACCGTCGTGCAAGGTGCGAGTACCCTCGCGTTCTGCACCCCCGGCAACGTGGCGGGGGGGGGGCGATGCCACGGGCTCCCCGCCCAGGCCCCGTGGGGAAGGGGTTGGAGCGCTCCCTGACGGGGCCTCTGGCTTGCACAACGGATGAGGTCGTATGAGCACACTCGCGTCATGACGTACGTGGCCGCGACCGGGTCGGGACCGGTCTTCTCGCAGGCCGCATCCGCGCAGGCGGCGGCGCCGCGCGCGGGGGGGCTGAGCGCCGCCGAGTCGTCGCTTGCCGCCGGGAAGGAGCACGAGCAGGCCGGCCGGCTCGACGACGCCATTCGCGCGTACACGGCCGCCGCGGCCATGGCGGCCGCCGTGCCGCTCGACCTGGCGGCCAAGGCGGAAGCCCTGCGGCGCCATGCCTCGATCCGGCGGCGACGTCACGAGTTCGAGGCCGCGCGGGCGCTCTGTCAGGAGAGCCACACCATCGCCGAGGCGGTCGGGGACGACGAGCTGGCGGCGGAGGCGCTGAACGGCCTCGGGCTCGCGCATCTGGAGCAGGGGCAGACGGCGGAGGCGTCGGATGCGATCGAGCGCGCGCTCGCGGTGGCCGGCGACCGGCCGGCGCTCCGCGGCCGGATCGAGCAGAACCTCGGGATCATCGCCAACATCCGAGGCGATTTCCACACCGCGCTCGGGTGTTACGAGCGCTCGCTCAACGCCTTCCGCGCCGCGCGCGACACCCGGATGTGCGCGTTCGCGTACCACAACCTCGGCATGATCAACGCCGACCGCGAGCAGTGGGCCGAGGCCGACCGCTACTTCGAGGCGAGCCTGGGGATCGCCGACGTCCTGGGCGACCGGCAGCTCCGCGGCAACGTGCTCCTGAACCGGACCGAAGTCCACCTCGCCTGTCAGCGCTACGAGGATGCGCGGCGCAGCGCCGAGGAGGCGTTGCGCATCTTCGATCAGATCGGCGTCCGCCAGGGCAAGTCCGAGGCGTACAAGTTCATCGGCATGCTGTATCGGGAGACCGGCGCGACGGCGCTCGCCGAGGCGCGGTTGCGCTCGGCGATCGCGCTCGCGACCGAGAGTGGCGGCGTGCTCGAGGAGGCCGAGGCGACGCGCGAGCTGGCGCTGCTGTTCCGTCGACTCGACCGCAACCACGAGGCGCTGACCCTCCTCAACACGGCGCATCGGCTGTTCGCCCGGCTGGGCGCGCGGGCCGACGCCCAGAACGTGCGCGCCAACGTCGCGTCGCTCGAGCGGATCTACCTCGAGCTCGTCGCCGCGTGGGGGCGGTCGATCGAATCCACGGACAGCTACACCTACGGCCACTCGGGCCGGGTGGCGGAGTACGCCGACCGGGTCGCGGCGGCGCTCGGCTGGGACAGCATCCAGCGCACCACCGTTCGCATGGGCGCCTACCTGCACGACCTCGGTAAGGTGCGCGTCCCGCACGAGATCCTCAACAAGCCCGGCCCGCTGACCCCGGGCGAGCGCGAGACGATGCAGATGCACCCGCTCTTCGGCCTCGAGCTGCTGGCGGCCGTCGAGTTCCCCTGGCAGATCAAACCGATCATCCGGTCACACCACGAGAAGTACGATGGCACCGGATACCCCGACCGGCTGCGCGGCGACGAGATCCCGATGCCGGCGCAGGTGATCTGCATCGTCGACGTGTACGACGCGCTGACGACGACGCGCAGCTATCGGTCGGCCTTCACGCACGAGCAGGCGGTGACCGAGATGGCGGCCTGCCAGCGGTGGTGGCGGCCCGACGTGTACGCGGCCTTCGCCGCCAGCGTCGGCGGGCCGGGTGGGCCAGGGGAGGCGGATCTGGACGCGGTGGCGCGGGGCGCCGCCGAAGCCTGATCGGCCTCGACCCCCGCGCCGCGCACCATGCGGCGCCGATTACGACGATCACGGCCGAGCCGCGCACGCTCGACGCGCGGTCGGCGGTCGCTCTGAGGGGCTACGCGCCCGCGGCGGAGAGAGCGGCGACCACGGTGTCGTGCACCGGCGTCTCGACGCCGTGGAGCCGGCCGAGCCGGGCGAGCGTGCCGCTCAGCGCATCGAGCTCGGTTGCGGCGTGCCGCTCGAGGTCGAGGAGCAGGCTGGGCTTGGTCCCGGGCGGCAGCTCGACCAGACGGGCGAGCGTGCGCTGAACGTCAGCCTCATCGAGCGCCACCCCGACCGCGCGGCTGACCGCCGCGACCTCCCGAACGGCGCGCTCGAGCACCTCCCGCCCGAACGGCGCGGCGAGCACCGCGCCCAGTTCGCGGCGGGCGAGGCCGCAGACAGCGGCCATGGGCGCCAGGAAGGCGAGCTTTCGCCAGAGATCGAGCGCGATGTGGGGGGAGATCTCGGCCTCGATGCCAGCGGAGCCGAGCGCGGTCACGAGCGCCGTCGCTCGGTCCGAGGGGGCCCCGGAGGGCTCGCCGACCACGATACGCCGAAAGCTCGAGGCGCGTCGCACGACACCAGGGGCCGTGCGTGCGGCACTGATGTACGTCAGCCCTGGCAGGACGGCGGCGGCCGGCACGCCCATCGCGACCAGACGATCGAGGATATCGACGCCGTTCAGCAGCGGCACGATCGTCGTGCCGTCGCGCCCCAACGTCCGCAGCAGTGGCGCGAGCTCGGGGAGCGAGTAGCTCTTGACCGTGAGGAGCGCGACGGCGCACCCCTGGAGGTCGTCGATGTGGTCGACGGCGATGACGGGCGCGACGTCCGAGGCGCCGTCCGGCTCCTGGACGAGCACGCCGCCGCGCTGCCGGATCGCCGCGAGATGCTCCCCGCGAGCGAGGAGCCGCACGTCGGAGCCGGCCCGGGCGAGCGCGGCGGCGAAGTACCCGCCGACGCCGCCCGCTCCGATCACCGCGATCCGGATCCGCCGCGGGGCGGCGTGCTCCGCGACCGGACCGGTCCCGCCGATCACGCGCCCGCTCCGCGGACGCGGACGGCTACGGCCCCGCCTGACGCCGACGGCGTGGCAGTGGCGACGCGCCCCCGGCCGCGTCGTACGCGGCGGCCGCCCACGCGGCGACATCGCTCGGCGAGTACGCCGCGCCGACCGCGCCGGGCAGCGTCGTGCTCGCGCGGCGGACGAGCGCGGTCACGCCCCCCAGGAGCTGCTGCCGCCGGATCCCCGTGGTCCGCATGCCGCGTCCGTAGGCCGCGAACGCCGCTCGCAGGCGCGCGCGCACGGCTCGCCACTCCCGCCGCTGTGCACGTTCCGGCATCGGCCGGGTCAACATCGCGAGCACGCGTGCACACGCCGCGTCGAGCGTGGGCGTGGGCTCGACCCCGCGGACAACGGCCGGGTCGGATCGGACGGACATCGAAGGGCTCCTCCCAGGGCAGGACGACGACCGGACTCGCGCGGACGGTATCGGTCGCACGGCGCGTGCCGATCGGGTCCGCTCGATGGTATCAGTGGAATCTCTTCCTACACCGTAGCAGCGTGCACGGCCCAAACTCAACCCCGCGCTGCCTCGGACGGTGTGCCGGCGGGCGACAGGAGGAGCCGGTCGGGTCGACGTCCGCCGGACACATATCCGCCCCGCCAGGATCGGCGTGGCCTCACGGCGGTCACAGTCCCGGCCCTGGCGGGGCGACTCAGCGACCCCGGCGCCCCGACTTGGCCGACGTCGCCCACGGCTTGCCCGGGCGTGGTGGCGGCTGAGGGGCGGGGGAGGCGCGGGAGGCGCGGGAGGCGGGGCGCGCGCTCCCCGGCGACCTGGGTGAGGCCCCGGAGGGCGGAGCCCCGGAGCGCGGGACGCGGGAGGGTTGGGCACCAGGGCCGGCGCCCGGAACGCCCCGCCGGGCGCCCCCGAGACTCGCGCGACCACGGGGTGATCTCCCGGACGGTGGGTCGTGCGGGACCGGCTGGACGCCGCGGTCCGGCCGCGCCGGCGCGGTCGGCCGGGTCGGCGGGGTCGGCGACGCCGCCGCGGCGGATGCGCGGCACGGCACGTCTGGCGGAGATGGATGTCGCGCGGTGCGGGACTCTCGAGCCATGCGTGCGAGCCTCGGGTTATGTGGCGGCCACCCTGTGCGGCCATGTCCAGCATGGCCACGTGCAGCATGCGAGCACAACCGTCTCAGTGATGCACGTCACGAGCGTGTACCGGCGGCACGGACGTGCGCGTGCGACTGAAACTTTCAAGCCACGGGCGGCGTAGGGGACGCAGGAGATCGTGGTGCACGCGACGCAGGTCCGGTCCCGGTGCACCAAAGGCTACGGGTGGGATCCAGTCGCACGATGTTACTTCCCAACCCTGGCGGCGTCTCCGGTGTCGAAGCAGTACACGGCAGTACACGGCAGTACGCGCGGTGCCACGACGTCACCTCGATGCGAGTGCTGCGACTCTCGAAGGAGCGATATATGGAAACCCCGTGGAAAGCAGGAGACACCGCGTCGGTGCACTGCCCGCATTGCGGTGACATCGTGACGGCAAGGTATGCGCGTCGCTCGGTCGCGCTCCCGCGCACGCGCTTGCGGGTCCGCGACGTGCTGGTGAGCATCTGCGGCGCGTGTGATGCGGTGCTGGCGTTCCCGCGGCAGTCGATCGCGCAGTTTCGCGAGGTCGGTGTCGGGAAGTAGCACGCACGAGATCGTCGGGTGTGACAGAGCCCACGCGCGCAGGCGCGTGGGCTCTTTGTCATCCGGCGGCGTCCGGACGCTGCGGGCCCGCACCTGCCGCGGCATGCACGCCGTGCGGCCGCCGGTGACCGTGCGTCACCCGCCCGACGGGACGATTCCCGGGGCGCCGCCGGCGGCGAGCTGCGACGTGCAGTCGGGGCACCGCGTGGCGCCGAGCGGGATCGGCATGGTGCAGTACGGGCACGGCTTGGTGCTCGGGGCGGGCGGGGTCGTCGGAGCCGGATAGAGCCGTGACAGCGCCCGGACGAGGACGAAGACGCAGGCCGCGACGATCAGGAAGGTGAGCAGGGTATTGATGAACGTGCCGTAGTTGAGCGTCACCGCGCCGGCGGCTTTGGCCTCGGCCGGAGTGGCATAGGGCGGGGGTGCCTTGGCGCCGATCTTGAGCAGCACGAAATGACTCGAGAAGTCCAACCCGCCGGTCGCCAGGCCGACCACGGGCATGAGCACGTCGTCGACGAGCGATTTCACGATCGCGCCGAACGCGGCGCCGATGATGACGCCGACGGCCAGGTCGACGACGTTCCCGCGCATGATGAATGCCTTGAAATCCTTGAGCATGGCACCTCCGGTCGTGGGCGACGCACGCACGCGAGACTGCGCTTCGTCAGACAACGTGCTCCGCGCCGCCCCGGTCCGCCAGGGCGCGGGCGCCCGACCGGCTACCGCTTCTCGTCGAGCTTGATCAGTTGCTCCACGGTCACGCCCTCGGCTTCCGCCTGGAAGTTGACGACCACGCGGTGGCGAAGGACGGACAGCGCGACGCTGTGCACGTCCTCGAGGTCCGGAATCGCGCGGCCATCCATCGCCGCCCGCGCCTTGGCGCCGAGCACGAGGTACTGGGAGGCGCGGGGCCCCGCGCCGTAGCTCACGTACCGCTTGACCTCGGCGGTCGCCTCGGCCGCCGACGGCCGCGTCGATCGGGCGAGGCGCACAGCGTACGCCACCAGGCTCGGCGGGGCGGGGAGGCGCCGCACGAGATGCTGAAGCTCGAGCAGGCGTTCGGCGCGGAGCACGGGCACCACCGTCGCCGTCACGTCGCCGGTGGTGGCGGCGACGATCGCCTCCTCCTCGGTGCGTGACGGGTAGTCGACGCGCAGCTCGAACATGAAGCGATCGAGTTGGGCCTCTGGGAGCGGGTACGTCCCCTCCTGCTCGATCGGGTTCTGCGTCGCGAGGACGAAGAACGGCTCGGGGAGGTGATGCGTCTGGCCGGCCGCCGTGACCGCATGCTCCTGCATGGCCTGGAGGAGCGCCGCCTGTGTCTTCGGCGGTGCGCGGTTGATCTCGTCCGCGAGCACGACGTTGGCGAACACGGGGCCACGAGCGAAGCGAAAGGCGCGGTGCCCGGTCGCCTGATCTTCCTCGAGCAGCTCCGTGCCCGTGATGTCGCTCGGCATCAGGTCGGGGGTGAACTGCACCCGGGAAAAAGAGAGCTCGAGCGCCTGCGCGACCGTCTGGACGAGCAGCGTCTTGGCGAGACCCGGCACGCCCACCAACAGGGCGTGCCCCCCGGCGAGCAACGCCGCGACGAGATTGTCGACCACCGACCGCTGGCCGACGATCCGTTGGGCGATCTGCGCGATGAGCGCGGTGCGCGCGTGCGCCAGCTCGTCCAGGAGTTGGACGTCGCGATCGTCGCTGGGGGCGTGCTGGGGGCGAAGGGCCGGTGCGGTCACGCCCGCAATCTAGGCGCAGGCCCAGCCTGCGCGAGTCCCGCAACTCCTCGTGCCCGACGGACTAACGCCGCGACCGAGTACGCGGCGAGTCCCGCGCGAGGTAGGTCGTGGTAGGCCGGTGCTAGGCCGGCGCCGGGCCGGTCGGTGCCGCGCGGGCGCTACGGCAGCGCGAAGGGCGCGCGTGACTCGACCGGATAGTTCGTGCTGGTCAACATCCCCACGGCCGTGAGCGCCCCGTGGACCTGCGGCCGGCGCCAGCGCACCACGTAGCTGAGCGACGCATGCGGGTCGAGCCGCTGGTTGCGGAGCGCCTGCGTGAACATCTGCCCGGTGCTCCACCGCCAGACTTCGCCGCCGGCCGCGTCGAGGACGACCAGGTCGTGGGTGCGTCCGTTGGGAAATGTCAACTCGAGCTTCCTGGTCGAGTTGTTCGTGACGTGCAGCGTGAAATGCACATCGTCCCCCAGCACGGCCACGTCGACCGCGGCGCTGAGGTTCGCGCCCGACGCGGCCCCGCGCGCGGACCCGGCTGACGATGCCGCCCCGGTCGCCCCCGTCGCGGGAGCCGCACCCGGGTTCGTCGCGGCCGCCGCCGTCGCCAGCGAAAAGGCGTGCGTCCGAGACCCGCAGGCGTAGGCGAGAGCGAAGCTGGCAGCGAGGATCGCGGCGGATCGGGCGCGCATGTGCTTGGGACGGCGGGAAGCCGCAGGGCGGGGCGGCGGGATGCGACGCCGGACGGGCGGGCGACTGCCGGTCGAGGTACGCGGCCTTTCGGGGAGGATGCTCACGGTTCTACCGGCTACAAAGTTATCCACAATGCTCGAGGCCGTCAAGGCCGACGACACGCGTAAGTGATATTTACGCTGTAACTTGCCATTCGTCTACTGTTTTCTTCGCCGGCCGAAAACTGGCGTGCAAACAGTCGAGGCCGGTTATGTTGCGCCGGGGCCCCTCGGCCGGTACATTCCGCCCCCGAGGGCCAGGGACGGCGGTGAGCGTCCGCAGCCGGATTCCGGGACGGGACCGGCCCGTCCGCGCTGGAGGACAGAGGGTGGGACGAGGGGGCGGGGGAGAAGGCGGGGCGCCCGGAGGTGGCGCAGGGCGCGGTGGCCCATCGCTTCCGCTCGGTCGCCTGGCGACTGGCGGGTTCGAGTTCGCCGTCACGATCCTGCTCGGCCTGGCCCTGGGGCGCTGGCTCGACAGGCGGGCGGGAACGGCACCGTGGCTCCTCATCCTCGGGGTATTCATCGGCGCGGCAGGAGGGTTCTACAGTCTGTATCGAGCCCTAACGACTAGCGACAGGCGTCGCCCGTCACGCTCGGGGGATCGAGGAGGATCGGACGCGGGTCGCCGCCCTGGCGGTGAGTGAGCCGGCGATGGGGACGCGGATCGCCCGGTTCGCCGGGTACTGCGCGGCGACCATCGCCGTGACCGGCTTCGGACTCGCCGCGGTGTTCGGGGCGCGCGGCCGCAGCGCGATCGCGTTGAGCGCGGCGGTCGCGTTCGGGGTGCAACTGCTGTCCTTCGCGGCCGCGTGGCGGTTCCGCCGGTCGAATCTGTTCGCGGTGTGGGGACTCGGCACGCTCGCGCGCTTTCTCGTGCTGGCGGTCTACGGCCTCGTCATCGTGCGTGCCGTCGGCTTCCCGCCGGAGGCGGCCCTTCTTAGCTTGGTCGTGTTCTTCTTCCTGTCGACGCTGCTCGAACCATGGCTTCTTCGGTCCTGACTCGCTTCTCCGTCTCGTCCACCCCGTCCGCTCCGCGCCGGCGCCGCCGCCCCGGTTGGGCGGCTGCGGCCTGGCTGATCGCCTCCGCGTGCCTCGTCCTGGGCGCGCCGTCGGGCGCCGCCGCGCAGGTCGCGGCGTCGGCGCCCGCAGCCGCGGCGCAGCCGGCGAGCAGGGATCCGGGCGCGGATTTCATCACGCCGCACATCACCGACTCGCGCGAAATCGACTATCCGTGCCTGCGGCCGGGCTTCGTGTGCGTCCAGGAGCTTCCGCGCTGGGCGCCGCTGCGCATCGGCTCACTCGAGATCGACCTCTCGCCGACCAAGCACGTCGTCTGGCTCCTGATCGCGGCGATCCTGTGCCTGGCGACGCTCCTCGCCGCCGCCCGCTTCCACCGCCGCCACGTCGCCAATCCGGCCGTGGCGCCGGGCGGCTTCGCGGCCGGGATCGAGGCGATGGTGCTGTACCTTCGGCAGACCGTCGTTCTGCCCAACGTCGGCCCGCACGGCGACGCGTACACGCCCTTCATCCTCACGCTCTTCTTCTTCATCCTCTTCGCCAACCTCGTCGGGTTGATCCCGTACGGCTCGACGGCGACCGGGAACATCTCGGTCACCCTCATGCTCGCGCTGGTCTCGTTCGTCGTGACCGAAGTGTCGGGCATGGTGGCTCTGGGGAGCGACTACTGGAAGACGGTCGTGTACTGGAATACGGACCTCAAGCTCCCGCTCCGAGTGCTGATGGCGATCCTCATGTCGCCGATCGAGGTCTTCTCGAAGTTCACGAAGCCGTTCGCGCTGACGATCCGACTCTTCGCCAACATGATCGCCGGCCACGTCGTGCTGCTGGCCCTCATCAGCCTCATCTTCACCTTTGGGAGCTACTGGATCGCCGCGGCGCCGGTGCTCATGGGCGTCGCGATCTCGCTCCTCGAGATTTTCGTTGCCTTCTTGCAAGCGTTCATCTTCGCCATCCTCACGGCGGTCTTCATCGGCCAGATCCGGGCAGGAGCGCACTGACGAGCGAGCGCCGGTGGCCGGGCGCCGATGGCGCGGCCGGGACTCCAGATGTCGGGAGGTGTTGGACGTGCGCGGCGGTCGCTCCCCCGCGTGCGATCGTAGCCGGCCGAGCGGCCGGTCAAGCCCGTTGAGGCCCGGGCCTCGCTGACGGGTCGGCGGATCCGACGGGATCCGCGGAGCGGTGAGTCACGAGTGGGCACCGCGTGCCCGATAGACTGTTTGGAGAATCCATGACCGTTCTTGCACTTCTTCAGGGCGCAGCCGAGGCGGCGGCGTCCCCGTACAATCAGCAGTACGCGAGAGCGTGGGGCATGCTCGGCGCCGGCATCGGCGCTGGCATCGCCGCTGTCGGATCCGGCATCGGCATCGGATTGATCGGGCGTGGCGTGGCCGAAGCGATGGCCCGCCAACCGGAGATGTCGGGGCAGATCCAGACCGGCGGACTGATCCTCGCCGCGCTCATCGAAGGCGTCGCGCTCTTCGGCGTCGTGATTGCGTTCCTGATCCAGAACAAGTTCTAGAGCTCGGGTGGCGGCGTCCGGACCCGGGTCCGGACGCTCGCTGCCGAGCGGACGGGCGCCACGACGCGCCGCCCACACGTACCCAGCTTCCGATATCATGCCTCACGACACTCCTTCGCTTCCCTTCCACGACGGCCGCCTTGGGATCCGGGCGCTCGCCACGCGCGTCGCGGGCGCAGTCCTGATCGGCGCCATGACCGCGGCGCCGCTCCTGGCTCAGCAGAGTGAGGGCGGGCCTGACGGTGGCAACATCCTGAGGCCGCGGGGCGGCCTCATGGTGTGGACGCTCGTCATCTTTCTCGTCCTCCTCGGCGTCCTCTCGCGCTTCGCCTTCCGGCCCATCACGGCGGCCGTCGCGGCGCGAGAAAAGGGGCTGGAGGATGCCCTCGAGCAAGCTCGCCGCGATCGGGCCGAGGCCGCCCAGCAGCTCAAGGAGCAGCGGCAGTTGCTGGAGCGCACGAACAGCGAAGCCCAGCGCATCATCGCCGAGGCGCGCGTGGCGGCCGACCGCGTGCGCCACGACCTGCTCGAGCAGGGTCAGGCTCAACAGCGAGAGCTGCTCGAGCGGGCGCGGCGGGACATCGACGATGAGCGCCGCCGGGCGATCACCGATCTGCGCCGGGAGGCGGTCGACCTTGCGATCCTCGGCGCGAGCAAGGTGATCGAGAAGAATCTGGATGATCAGACGAACCGGAAGCTGGTCGACGCGTTCATCGCGGACCTCAAGCCGGTCTCGGCCGGCCGCTGATGCGCGACGCGACGATCGCCGCCAACTACGCCGAGGCGCTCCTGGCGCTGGCCGAGCGGGCGAAGGATCCGGCCGGGTGGGGCGTCATGTTCGGCGACATCGCCGACGCCGTCGAGCGCGACCCCGCGCTGCGGCGGTTCCTCGAGTCACCGCGCATCAGCGAGCGGACCAAGAACGACGTGCTCGCGCGCGCCCTTCAGGACCGGGTGCCGCGGTTGCTCGTCCGCTTTCTGGCGATGCTGCTCCATCACCGGCGACAGATGCTGATCGGTGAGATCGCGCGGGAGTACAATCGCCTGCTCGACCAGCTCGAGGGCCGTGTCCGCGCCGACGTCACGGTCGCTCGCGACATGGACGGTGCGGAACGTGACGCGTTGGCCGCGAGGCTCACGCCGACCCTGGGGGGCGGGAGGGACGTCGTGCCCGTCATCCGGATCCATCCGCCGATCCTGGGCGGCATGATCGTGCGCGTGGGCGACACCGTGGCCGACGGCTCCGTCCGGACCCGACTGGCGCGCCTCCGCCGGCGCCTCGCTGCCGCGCAGTGAGCCGTCGGGAGCGATCGACCCCCGCCCGCGCGGCGTGCGCTCGAGCGGTACACGACGTGCGACGAGCGGCGCGGGCCGTGTCCCCTGTGCAGGTCGCGCAGTCCGGGCCCCGGGGGCGCCGATGAGCGGCACCTCGCCGGGACAGGGCGACCCCGGGGCGGCAGGTGGGCGGGTCAGCGTCAGGGTGGTCCCGAAACCGTGGGGACACGAGACGATCTGGGCTCACACGGACCGCTACGTGGGGAAGGTGCTCCACATCAAGGCGGGGCACGCCCTCTCCGTCCAGTACCACACGCGCAAGGACGAGACGATCCACCTCATGTCCGGCGAGATGATCTACCGCGTGGGATCGGACCGGGAGACGCTTCGAGATGTGCGACTCCGGCCCGGCGAATCCTATCGCAACACGCCGGGCATGGTTCACCAGATGGAAGCGGTCACCGATTGTGATGTGCTGGAGGCCTCGACACCCGATCTCGACGATGTCGTGCGCCTCAGCGACCGTTACGGCCGGGAGGGCACGAGCGCGCCCTGATCCGCACTGACCACCCGCACGCCGGGCCGAGCCCCGGAGGACCGCCGGAGTGATTGCATGAAGGTCATCATCCCGCTCGCGGGGAAGGGCACCCGACTCCGCCCGCACACGCACGTGACGCCCAAGCCGATGCTCCGGGTGGCCGGCCAGCCGGTGATGTCGTACATCCTCGACGACCTGCGGAGACTCGGGGACATCGAGGAGGTCATTTACATCACCGGGCACCTCAAGGACAAAGTCGAGACGTATGCGCGGCAAGCCCTCGACGCCCGGGCTGTCTTCATCGAGCAAGCGGTACAGAACGGTACGGCCGGGGCGATCGCGCTCGCGCGCCCGCACGTCGACCAGCCGGTGTTGATCATCTTCGTCGATACGATCTTCGATGCCGACCTCTCGGTGATCGACCGGGTCGATGCCGACGGCATCATCTGGACGAAGGAGGTCGAAGACTACCAACGCTTCGGCGTGGTCGTCACCGACGCGCAGGGATACATGACCCGCATCGTCGAGAAGCCGTCGACGCCGATCTCCAAGCGGGCCAACATCGGCCTGTACTTCGTCCGCGACTGGCGGCTGCTCTATGAGGGGATCGACCAGGTGCTCGCGAGCCCCCCGAACAAGGGCGAGTACTACCTCACCGACGCCTTTCAGTACATGATCGACCACGGCGCGCGGCTCAAAGTGGTCGATGTCGCGGGGTGGTTCGATGCGGGCAAGCTCGATACGCTGATCGCGACGAATCGCGTCATGCTCGAGCGCGGCCGGGCACGGCGGCCGGCCGCCATCCCCGGGTCCACCATCATCGACCCGGTCTACATCGAGGACGGGGTCGCGATCCGCGGATCGCGGGTCGGGCCCAATGTCTCGATCGGCGCCGGGACGGTGGTCGAGGACTCGGAGCTGCGTGACACGATCGTGGGCTTGCACGCCCGGGTCCGCCGGGCGCATCTGACGAACTCACTCGTGGGCGATCACGTGGTGCTCGACGGTGTGCGCGGCGAGGTAACGGTCGGAGACCACTCCGAGATCAGGGGCACGAGCGCCTGACGGCCCGGTGTCCGCCGCTCGGTGTCGCGGCCCGATGGCCCCGGCTCGGTAGCCCCGGCTGGGTGGCCTTGGTCCCGGGCCGCCCGTGGCCCGCGTCATGCAGACTCATCCGGGAAATCAGGGGCCGTCTCGAGCGCGGCTGACGTCGCTGTGCCGGCGGCGACGCATATGACCCTCCCGTAGCTTGCAGAGCCGGCCCGGGTCGGGCGGACGGCCACCGCACCGGCCGTGGCTCGATCGGTGGACCCGGTCTCCGCTGCTGGCGCTCGGCGATGGTTCGGCGCGACCTTCGAGTCGTGTCCTCGACGAGGAGCAAGAGAAGCCCATAGGATCTGGAGTGCACTCCGATCGGCACGCCGCGCCCGACGCGCCGGCTCCCCCCCGCGACCCACGACGCGCGGTCGATCAGGTGCTCGCGGGCGGTGGGTCGATGGGGGCGCTCATGCGCACGATCGACTGGAGCGCGACACCCCTCGGGCCGGTCGATGGCTGGTCGCAGGCCCTTCGCACGATCGTCCGGTTCCTGCTCGCCAACCGGTTTCCGTTGCTCCTCTGGTGGGGGCCGGAATACATCCAGTTGTACAACGATGCCTATCGGCCGGTGCTCGGGACGAAGCACCCCCGGTCGATGGGCCAGCCGGCCCGCGAATGCTGGCCCGAGATCTGGGACATCATCGGGCCGCTGATCGATACGCCATTCGAGGGCGGGCCGGCGACGTGGATGGACGACATCGCGCTGGAGCCCAACCGGCACGGCTTCCCCGAGGAGACGCACTTCACGATCGCCTACAGCCCGGTCCCGGACGAGACGGCCCCCCGCGGCATCGGCGGCGTCCTGGCCACCGTGCACGAGATCACCGAGCAGGTGATCGGCGAGCGGCGCGTGCGGGCGCTACGCGAGCTGGGCGTACGGGCGCTCGCCGAGGCGACCAATGCGGAGTCCGCGTGCGCCGCCGCGGCCGAGACGCTGGCCGCCTACGACACCGATGTCCCGTTCGCCCTGATTTATCTGCTCGAGGACGGTGACGCGGGCGCCCGGCGGGCCCGACTGGCCGGAGCGGCGGGGGTCGCTCCGGGCGAGCCGATCAGTCCGACCGTCGTGGCGCTCGATCCCGCCCCGGACGACGGCGTACCCCCCGCCGCGTCCGAGAGCACCGCCACCGGCGCGGGCGGCGGGGCACACGGGGGGGCACACGGCGGGGCACACGGCGGGGCACATGGCGGGGCACATGGTGGCCTGCGCGGCGGTGGGTCGGCCGGCGAGTGGCCGTTGGCCGAGGCGCTGCGCGGGGAGCGCGCGCTGCTGGTCGAGGATCTCGCCACCCGATTCGGCCGGGTACCGCCGGGGCCCTGGTCGGACCCGCCGCACAGCGCGGTGGTTCTGCCCATCCCCTCGACCACCGCGCACCGTCCGGCCGGCGTGCTCGTCGCCGGCGTGAGCGCCCGACTCGCGCTCGACGAGCGCTACCAGGGGTTCCTGGAGCTGCTTACCGGGCAACTCGCGACGACGATCGCGAACGCGCGCGGGTACGAGGAGGAGCGGCGACGGGCCGAAGCGCTCGCGGCGCTGGACCGCGCCAAGACGGCGTTCTTCTCGAACGTGAGCCACGAGTTTCGCACCCCGCTCACGCTCCTCCTCGCGCCGCTCGAGGAGGCGGTGCGCCGGCGCGACGGCGCTGCGCTGCCCGCTGCGGGTGTGGCCGAGGTGGCGGATGTGGAATCGGGAGTCGCCGGCACCGACCTCGATCTTGCCTACCGGAACGCGCTCCGCCTGCTCAAGCTCGTCAACACGCTCCTCGATTTCTCGCGCATCGAGGCCGGTCGGATGCATGCGGTCTACGAGCCGACCGACCTGGCGGCGCTGTCCGCGGAGCTGGCGAGCAACTTCCGCTCGGCCACCGAGCGGGCAGGGCTGCGACTCGTTGTCGACGCCCCGGCCCTGCCCGAGCGCGTGTACGTGGACCGCGACATGTGGGAGAAGATCGTCCTCAATCTCCTCTCCAACGCCTTCAAGCATACGTTCGAGGGAGAGATCGCGGTCGCGGTGCGCGCCGACGGTCGGTTCGCGGTGCTCACCGTGCGCGATACCGGCGTCGGGATCCCCGCCGAGGAGCTGCCGCACGTCTTCGAGCGCTTTCACCGGGTACCGAACGCCCGGTCGCGGACGCACGAGGGGACCGGGATCGGGCTGGCGCTGGTCCACGAGCTGGTGAAGCTCCACGGCGGCGTCGTCGAGGTGACGAGCGCCCCCGGCGCCGGCGCCACCTTCACGATCCGCATCCCCTTTGGCATCGCACATCTCCCGCCCGATCGCATCGGGGTGCCGGCGCCCGGACAGGCGACGAGCGCCGGGGCGGCCGCCTACGTCGAGGAGGCCCTCCGGTGGCTGCCGGACCCGGCGCTTCCACTCCCGGAGTGGTCACGTGACGGGGTGATGGGCGAGGGCTCGGGCACGACGCCGCCGGCCGGCGGCCCGCGCGTGCTGGTGGCCGACGACAACGCCGACATGCGCGCCTACGTGGCGCGGCTCCTCGGCGCGCAGTGCGTCGTGGAGTGCGTCGGGGACGGGACGGCCGCGCTGGCGGCTGTGCGTCGCGATGCGCCTGACCTCGTGCTGGCGGACGTCATGATGCCCGGGCTGGACGGGCTCGCGCTCCTCCGCACGCTGCGCGCGGATCCCGCGACCCGGGAGATCCCCGTCATTCTCCTCTCGGCCCGGGCAGGCGCCGAGGCGCGCGTCGAAGGCCTGGACGCGGGCGCCGACGACTACCTCGTCAAGCCGTTCGCCTCGCGTGAGCTGGTGGCGCGCGTCGGTGCGACGCTCGAGCTGTCCCGCGTGCGGGCGCGCGCCCGCGAGGCACTGGGCGCGAGCGAGGCCCGCCTGCGGGCGCTCTTCGAGTCGGTGCCGGTCGCCGTGTTCGTCTGCGATCGCGACGGCGTCATCCAGCAGTACAATCGGCGGGCCACCGAGCTCTGGGGACGAGAGCCGGAGTGCGGTGATCCGGAGGAGCGGTATTGCGGATCGCTCGCGTTGTATCTCCCCGACGGCACCTTCCTGCCACGCACGGAGAGCCCGACCGTGCGCGTGCTGCGGGAGGGCGTCGCCATCCAGAACGTCGACATCGTGATCGAGCGGCCCGACGGCTCCCGCATCGCGGTCGTGGCCAACTTCGCGCCCCTGCGGGATGGGCAGGGCCAGGTGACGGGCGTGATCACGTCGTTCGACGACATCACGGAGCGGAGCCGAACGACGCGACTCCTCGGCGAGCAGACGCGCCTCCTGGAGCTGATCGCCGCCGGCCGGCCGCTCGATGAGTGTCTGACCGCGCTCTGCTCGGCCGTGGCACAGCTCCGGGAGGGCGTGCGGGCGGCCATCGCGCTCGCCGACGACCGGCGCAAGATCATCACCCGCGTCATCGCGCCGGAGCTGTCGCCCCGCTTCCGGGAGGGGATCGTGGGGAAGGCGGTCGGGAGCCAGTCGATCGGTACCTGCGGTGCGGCGGTGGCCATGGGGCAGCCGGTCTCCTGCGCGGACATTGCGCACGACGACCGGTGGTCGCCCGAGTGGCGAGCGCTGTGCCTCGATCAGGGCATCCAGGCCGGCCACTCGACGCCGGTGTTGGGTGTCGACGGCGCCCCGCGCGCGTCCTTCATGCTCTGCTTCGACGAGCCACGCGCGCCGGACGAGTGGGAGCGCCGGCTGGGGGCCTTCGGGGCGCACGTGGCGAGCATCGCGATCGATCGCGACCGGGTGATGACGGCGCTCGAGGCGGCGCGGGCCGAGGCCGAGCAGGCGCGGGAGGTCGCGGAGTCGGCGAACCAGAGCAAGAGCGAGTTCCTGGCCGCCATGAGTCACGAGCTGCGGACCCCGCTCAACGCGATCGCCGGCCACGCCGAGCTATTGGCGCTCGGGATCCACGGACCGGTGACCCCGGCCCAGCGGGACGCCCTCGCCCGCGTCCTCCGGAGCGAGCAGCACCTGCTCGCGCTCGTCAACGACGTGCTCAACTTCGTCCGGCTCGAGGCGGGCCGGGTGGAGTATCAGATCGGTGACGTCGTGCTCGCCGATGCGCTGGCGAGCGTCATGACGATGGCCGGTCCCCAACTCGAGGCGCGCGACCTCCGATACGAGGCGCGGGTGGATCCCGGGATCGTCGTGCAAGGGGATCGGGAGCGGGTCGAGCAGATCCTGCTCAATCTGCTGTCCAACGCCGCCAAGTTCACGCCGCCGGGCGGGTCGGTCGTGGTCGATACGGCGCAGCGTGCCGGCCCGGCGGCGCCCGACGGCGCCGACACGCCTTCGGGCACGCCTTCGGGCACGCCTTCGGGCACGCCTTCGGGCACGCCATCGGACGCGGCGTCGGCCATCGTCTTCGTGCGGGTCCGCGATACGGGGATCGGCGTGCCGCGCGACAAGCAGGAATCCATCTTCGATCCCTTCGTCCAGGCGCACCGGAACCTGACCCGCTCGACTGAAGGGACGGGACTGGGGCTCGCGATCAGCCGCGATCTCGCCCGTGGGATGGGCGGCGACCTGCGCGTCCGGAGCACCGAGGGCGAGGGCTCGAGCTTCACGCTGGCCCTGCCGTCGCGCGCGAACGGAGGTGGCGCAGGGCGCGGCGCCGACGACGCGCCGGCGTGAGCGGCTCGGCCGCGCTCGCGCGTCCGAGATCGGATGCCGGGCCGGCTAGGTCGGGGCGAAACCGGCGGCCGTGACGATCACCGTCAGGGCACGGGCCAGGCCGAGTGGGCCATCCGTGTTGTCGTACCACTCGCTCGCCGTGTGCGTGTCGCCGCCGCGACCGCCGGCGCCGAGGGCGACTGCCGGGATGCCGAGGCTGATCGGGACATTCGCGTCGGTCGACGCGGTCGCGAGGTCGGCCTCGCGGCCGATGAGGCGCGTGGCGTCGATCGCCGCGAGCACGAGCGGGTGCTCCGCCGGCACCTCGCCGCCCGGGCGGTCGCCGATGACGTCGATCGTGACCGTGAGCGGCGGCGTCCCCGGCGCGCGGCGGACGTTCTCGGCGGCTTCGGCCGCGCGCACGGCGACGCGCAGTTCGCGGTCGTAACGGTCGAGCACCGCCGCCGAGGCGGACCGGAGGTCGACCTCGAACCACCCATCCTCGGGGATGGCGTTGACCGAGATCCCACCGCCGATCCGGCCGACGGTGACCGTCGTGCGCGGCTCGCGCGGTACCGCCAGCGCGGCCACGTGACTCACGGCATTGGCAGCCGCGTGCACGGGATTGACCACGCCGTAGGCGGCCCAACTGTGCCCCCCGACCCCGTGGAAGGTGACCCGATAGCGTCGCGATGCGAGCCCGCGGTGCACGACGCGCTCGTCGCCGGCGCCGTCGAGCGCGATCACGGCGGCCGTGCCCCCCCGCTCGTGGTGCTCGCCGAAGAGGGCGCGAGCGCCGCGCAGGTCGCCGCGCCCCTCCTCGCCCGTCGTGGCCACGAAGTCGACCGGCGCATTGGTTCGGACCCGCACGCCGTCGATCTCCTCGGCCAGCGTGAGCATCGCGGCGATGCCGCGGCCATTGTCGCCGATCCCGGGACCGGCGAGCCGCGGTCCGTCGCGCCGCACCTGGAGCGCGACCTGGCGCGGGAACACCGTGTCGAGATGGGCGCAGACGACCACGGCCGGGCCAGGGGTCAGGCCCGGACGCCGGCCGATGACGTTCCCGGCGGCATCGATCCGCAGGGCCGAGAGGCCGAGTCCCGCCATGCGGCGGGCGACCCACGCGCCGCGTTCACCCTCGTCGCCGGTCGGCGCGGCGATCTCCGAGACGGCGATCTGCGTCCTGAGCACGGCCGCATCGCGGGCCGCGAGTCTCGCCCGCGCGTCGGCGAGCGCGTGATGGACGCGGACGGCCGGGGAGGGGCGGGCGGCGAGCATGATGGGTGGATCTTAGAGGGACATCCCGCGAATCCTCAAGCGCCGCGTCGGGAGAGCGGCGTGAGCGAGGCGCGGCTGAGGCCCGTCGCCGCGGGCGCGACCGGACCGCTCAGCAGCAGCGGCTGCCAGGGCGGTCGTAGCGACGGCGCATCTGCTCCCGGGCGAACTCGGCGCGCGGCTGGGGCGCCTGGTCGGGATGGTGGCGGCGGAGGTGGGCGACGTACCGCTCGTAGTCCGGCACGCCGATCACGGCGGCGCACACGCCACGAAGCGCGCTCCCACCGGCGCGCAGGGCGGCGACCATGCGGCGGCCCCGGCTGCGCATCAGTCGGCTCCCACGGCGGCAGCGCGGGGGTGGAAGGGGACTTCGGTCGAGCGGCGAACGGCGCGGCCGCGCAGCGTCCGGACCCATTCGCGCGCCGACTCGGCGACGATCACGATCACGGCGACGAGGAAGAACGCCGCCACCGCGGCGTCCAGGCGATCGTTGAAGACAATGCGCGCGGCGGCAGCCGCCGACGCGACGCCGGCGGGCAGGTGGCCGGCCGCCACGGCGTCGGTCACCGAGCGCGCGTGCGCGAGGAAGCCGAGCCGCGGGTCGGGAGAGAAGATCTTGAGCCAGCCGGCGGTCATGTTCACGGTGATGAGCCAGACCAACGGGAGGAGTGTCACCGGCGCGTATCGCGCCTTCCCCATCTTGATGATGATCGTCGTGCCGACGCACAGCGCCACGCTGGCCAGTAGCTGGTTCGAGATGCCGAACAGCGGCCAGAGCGAGTTGATGCCGCCCAACGGGTCGGTGACGCCCTGATACAGGAAGTGTCCCCACATCGCGACGAAGAGCGCGCTCGCGATCCCCACCGCGGGATACCAGGAGACGCGCCCGAGCGGTGCCCAGACGTATTTCAGGATGTCCTGGAGCATGAAGCGCCCGACGCGGGTCCCGGCATCGAGGACCGTGAGCAGGAAGAGCGCCTCGAACATGATCGCGAAGTGGTACCACAGCGCCATTGCCGTGTCGCTCACGCCGCCGAGCGCGCGCGAGAAGATGTACGCCATGCCGACCGCCAGGCTGGGTGCGCCGCCCGTCCGCGAGAGCAGCGTGTGCTCGCCGACCTGGCGGGCGAGCGTCGACAGCTCGGCCGGGGTCACGACGAACCCCCAGCCGCGGATCGCAGCCGCCGCCGACTCCGCGGTCGCGCCGAGCGCGGTGACGGGCGCGTTGATGGCGAAGTAGACGCCCGGGGTGAGGGCGCAGGCGGCAATGAGCGCCAGCACCGCGACCAACGACTCTGTCAGCATGCCCCCGTACCCGATCAGCCGCGCGTCCGGCTCACGGGCGAGGAGCTTGGGTGTCGTGCCCGACGCGATCAGGGCGTGGAAGCCCGAGATGGCGCCGCACGCGATGGTGATGAACACAAACGGGAACACCCGGCCGGCGAACACCGGACCGGTGCCGTCGATGAACGGCGTCAGCGCCGGCATGCGCAGCGGCGGTAGCACCACGAGCACGCCGAGCGCGAGCCCGACGACGACCCCGATCTTCACGAACGCCGACAGATAGTCCCGCGGCGCCAGCAGAAGCCACACCGGGAGGACCGAGGCGGCGAGACCGTAGATCATGAGCGACCAGGCGAGGCCGCTCGCGCTCAACGTGAACAGCGTCGCGAGCGCCGGCTGGTCCGCGACCCAGCGGCCGGCCAGGAGGGCACCGATCAGCATCGCGACGCCGATCGCGGTCGCCTCGAGCACGCGCTGCGGGCGCAGCCACCGCAGGTAGACGCCGAGGAAGAGCGCGATCGGGATGGTGAGGGCCAACGTCACGGTGCCCCAGGGGCTCGCGCGGAGGGCATTCACGATCACGAGCCCGAGGACGGCGATGAGGATGACCATGATGCCGAGCACGGCCAGCAACGCCGTCACTCCGCCGACCGGCCCGATCTCGTCGCGCGCCATCTGCCCGAGCGAGCGTCCGTCGCGACGCACCGAGGCCGCCAGGATGACGAAGTCCTGAACGGCGCCGCCGAGCACGACACCGACAATGATCCAGAGCGCGCCGGGCAGGAAGCCGAACTGCGCGGCCAGGGTCGGTCCGACGAGCGGACCTGGTCCGGCGATGGCGGCGAAGTGGTGGCCGAAGACGATCCATCGGTTGGTCGGGACGTAGTCGCGCCCGTCCTCGAGCCGTTCGGCCGGCGTCTCGCGGGCGGCATCGAGCGCGAACACGCGATGCGCGATGAACCGACTGTAGAAGCGATACCCGACCGCGTACGTGCACAGGGCGGCCGCCAGCAACCAGGCGGCGTTCACGGGCTCGCCCCGCGCGAGGGCGAGCATGGCGAACGCGCCGGCCCCGGTGGCCGCGACCGCCGCCCACATGATCCCCGCCAGTGTCTTCCGCATCGAGCTCGAATTTCAGTTAGTTTACGCGCCGTCGCCAGCTATCGTCTGCTCAACATGCCGTTTCTCACGAGTGACCGCCCGGAGCGCGCCGCCGGGACGCGCGTGCGCTGCCCACCGCGGCGCGCGCGGCGTGACGCGCCATCCGTCCGACGATGCGCCCTCGTTGCGACGGCGACCATCCTTGCGGCGGCTGGCTGCGCATCGGCGGGGGCGCGGCCGACGCCGGCGCAGCTCCGGCCGCTTCCGCCGGCGCCCGGCCTGGGGCTCGCCGGCCAGCGGGTGATCGTCCTGCCGCTCAGCGCCGTCCGGGGCGGCGACGCGCTCGGATGGGCCGCGTCCATCCCCGATCTCCGGGGCTACTTGCTCGATGTGAACGCGCGGATCGCGCACACGCTCGCGGACCGTGCGGGCCGAACGAGCTGGATCCTGCCGTCCGAGCTGGCGCGGATCGCCGCCCGCAACCCGGGGTATGCGCCCGATCCCTACGCGGCCGACCCGTCGCAGTTCTGGCCGGACCGCTGGCGCGGGGACACCAAGCTGCTCGACCCGCTCGCGGGCGACCTGCGCACCATGACGTCCTTCGTCGATGCGCGCGTGGCGCTGGTCCCCGTCGAGCTCCGCTTCATCCCTCGGGAGGACGGGCACACGGCGGCCGCCGTATCGTCGGGCGGGCCGACCGCCACCCCGCCGGGCGAGGGGCGAGCGGTGCTCCGGCTGGCGCTGGTCGACACGCGCGCGATGGTCGTCTTCTGGGTGGGCGATCTCGTCGGCGATCCTGCCCCGGCCCTCACCCCTGCCGTCGCCGCCAACCTCGCCGACCGGCTCGCCGCTGTCATGTCGACGCAGTAGATGCGGACCGCGGTCGTTCTCATCCCCGGCGACGGCATCGGCCCGAGCATCGCCGACGCGACCGTCCGGGTGCTGGCCGCGGCCGGAGCGGAGATCGACTGGGACGTGCGCCTTGCCGGCCTCGCGGCCCTCGCCGCCCACGAGAATCCGATGCCCGACTCGACGCTGGAGGCGATCCGGCGGACCGGTGTCGCGCTCAAGGGACCGCTCGAGACGCCGGTCGGCGAGGGCTACCGGTCCGTCAACGTGGCCCTTCGCAAGACGTTCGACCTGTACGCGAACGTCCGCCCCGCCCACGTCATCGTGCGCGGTGGCCGGTTCGACACGGTCGACATCGTCCTCGTCCGGGAGAACACCGAGGGGCTCTACTCCGGGGCCGAGCATTACATCAAGGTCGGTGACGACCCACGGGCGGCCGCGGAGTCGGTGGCGATCATCACCCGGACCGGCTCCGAGCGGGTCATCCGATACGCCTTCGACTATGCGGTCGCCCACGGGCGGCGGAAGGTGACGCTCGTCCACAAGGCCAACATCCTGAAGTACTCCCAGGGGCTGTTCCTCGAGGTCGGGCGGCGGATCGCCGCCGAGTTCGAGCCGCGGGGGATCGCGTTCGAGGACCGGATCGTCGACGCCATGGCGATGAACCTCGTGCTGCACCCCGAGGTCTTCGACGTGATCGTGACGACCAATCTCTTCGGCGACATCCTCTCGGACGAGATCTCGGGACTCGTGGGAGGCCTCGGGCTGGCGCCCGGCGCCAACATCGGCGTGCACGCGGCGATCTTCGAGGCCGTCCATGGCACGGCGCCCGACCTCGCGGGCAAGGGCGTCGCCAATCCCTCGGCGCTCATACTCGCCGCCTGCATGATGCTCGATCACCTGGGCGACGGCGCGCGCGCCGATCGCATCCGGGCCGCGCTCGAAGCGACCATTCGTGCCGGGCACCAGGTCACGCGCGATCTCGGCGGGACGGCGACCACCGAGGCGTTCACGGACGCGGTCGTCGCCGCGCTCCGGCCGCCGGCGTCCGCGACCTCGGACGCCGGCGGCCGCCGCCTGGCCGGGAGTCGCGACCGTCGTGGGTGACGTGCGCGTCCTCCACGTCTCGGACCTGCATTTCGGCTGGCCGGCCATCCCGGAGCAGGCGGACGCGGTCGAGGCGCTGGCCCAACAGGAAGGGTTCGACGTCATCGCCGTTTCGGGCGATCTCGCGCAGCGGGCGCGGGCCGGCGAGTTCCAGCGGGCGGCGATCTTTCTCCGGGATCTTCGCCGGCCGGCGCGCAGCGACCTGCCACGCCCGGCCCTCATCACCGTCCCCGGGAATCACGATGTGGCCTGGTGGTTCGCGCCCCTCGGCGTCGGCGCGACGGATCGCCTGTACGAGAAATACCGGCGCTACATCAGCCCGGAGCTGGAACCGGAGCTGCACGTACCGGGCGTCACGTTCGTAGGACTCAACACCGCGGCCGGAGTGGACTGGCACACGCTCACCTGGAATCCGCGCGATCTCTCGGTGAAGGGTGGACTCCACCGGGGGCAACTCACCCGCGCGGCGGCCGCGCTGGCCCGGGTGCCGGCCGGCGACGCACGCGTGATCGTCATGCACCACAACCCCATGCGCGGTGAGTTGTCGGGGCGGCGCGGCCTCCTGCGGAGCGAGCGGGTGCTCGACGCTCTTGCGGCCATGCACGTCGACCTCATCCTGTGCGGGCACGACCACCAGGAGGCGATCCACTTCGTTGAGCGGACGGGTCGGGGTCTCATCGTCTCGACCGCCGGCACGATCTCGAGCCGTTCGCGTGGCGGTCGGCCGTCGGCGCTCAACATCGTGACGATCCGGCCGGACTCGATCGAGATCGCCACACGGATCTGGGCCCCCGAGCGCGGCGCCTTCGAGCCCGGGCCGGTGAAGTGTTTCGCGCGCTGAGGCGACTCCTCCGGCGCGGCGCGGTGGACCCGGCGCAGCTCCCGCTGCCGCTCGCCGATCGTGCCGCCGCGCCGAGCGCCCCCCCCCCCCCCGGGCCCGCCCCCCCCCCCCCCCCCCCCCCCCCCCCCCCCCCCCCCCCCCCCCCCC
>Ga0070738_10001594_pt1 | contig 43492 bp, 29 predicted proteins | sample Coa_R2_2_FD_66446 | JGI IMG/M metagenome (GOLD analysis project Ga0070738, IMG submission 66446) | Surface soil microbial communities from Centralia Pennsylvania, which are recovering from an underground coalmine fire - Coalmine... | ecosystem: Environmental > Terrestrial > Soil > Unclassified ...
AGATCGAGCAAGCCGTCGCCGTCGAAATCGAGCACGGCCAGGCCGCCACCCAGCGATTCCAGGATGGCGTAGTGATCGGCCTCTTCGCCGTTGCGATAAGTGAACTTAACGCCGGACTCGGCCGTCACTTCCTGGAACAAGAGCGGTCCCGGCGGCTCCGGCTCCTCGCTGACCACAACGGAAGCGATGGAATCATTCGTGGACCAGCTGCAGCCTCGCGTCGCCAGAAGCACTCCCCCCACGACGACGGCCAACAACACGGCCAAGAATGCTCTGGCTGGAAGCCGCGAATTATCCGAATTGGCGGACATGGACAAGACCTCCCAATATCAGAGATGAGAATGCGTCCATTGTAACGGCGGAATGACAGATACAAATCTTTTTTTCTGGTGGGAATGCGGCCCACCTTCTCGTTCCCACGCTCCGCGTGGGAACGCACCTCCGGCCGCTCTGCGGCCCGTCCCGCGCGAGGACAAGATGCGACGCGGAGCGTCGCCAACCTGCGTTCCCACGCTCCGCGTGGGAACGAGAAGTGAAAACCGCTCATGCACTCGTGTTGCACATTTTGAGGGAAAATCGTTGCAACGGTTCCTCCGGATGGATAACCTCAGCTACGGAAGTTGCAGCCAAGATCTAGGAGCCATCATCAGGAGGAGATGAAGGTGTCTTCGCGCTAACTTATATGATTGGTTTTTTATGTGGCGACATGTCGTTGATCGTGTGCTGATTGCCCTGGTGTTGGTTTTCGCGTTCCTGGCCGCATCGTTCGCCGTGCGCAACAGCGATTTCTGGCTGCATCTGGCCGGCGGCCGACTGCTCGCCGAAGGGCGCTACCAGTTCGGTGTCGATCCGTTCGCTTTCACCACCGAGAACCATTACTGGGCCAACCACGCCTGGTTGTTCGACTGGTCGCTGTTTCTCGCTTACACCCGTTTGGGCGAGGTCGCTCTCGTCGTCCTGAAAGCTCTGCTCATCAGCTTCCTCGCGCTTCTCTTGTTGCGCATTCGCCGGGCCGATCGGGGGATGGCCTGGCCGGCTGCTTGCACGTTGCTTGCGGTGCTGGCCATGAGTCCGCGTCTGCTATTGCATTCCATGTCTCTCTCTTATGTCCTGCTTGGAACGACCCTCTGGCTCCTGTGGCGGCCGCGCAAGCGGGCGGCCCATTTGGGATCGCAATTAGCTCATGATGTCCCGGTGCTTCTGCTCTTTATCTTGTGGGTGAACGTCGATGGCTGGTTCCTGCTCGGCCCGTTGCTGGCGGGGCTGTTCTGGCTGGGCGATTGGATCGCGCCCGAGCGTACGAACTCCGAAACCACGCCGCGCACACCGGCATGGTTATGGATGGCCGGCCTCGCCGTCTGTCTGGTCAATCCGCATCACATCCACGCCTTTGCCTTACCAGTGGAATTGATGCCGCTGCCGGCGGCGCTCTGGGGCGATCTTCGCTTTGAAACATTGCAGGCTTCCCCCTGGCAGATGAGCCTTTATTATCATCCGTTCGCTGGGATCAACTGGGCGAACGGCGCCTACCTCGTTCTCCTGGCTGCGGGAGGACTGTCTTTTCTCTTCAATGCTCGCCGTCTCTCCGGTTGGCGTCTGTTGGTGTGGTTGACGTTCGCCGGGCTATCCGTGTGGCGCGCGCGAATGATCCCCTTCTTTGCCGTCGTGGCTGCTCCCATCACCGCACTCAATTTTCAGGATGCGTTCCAGCCCATCTCCGAAGGACAGGCACATTTTCGCCGCTTCCTGGTTGGCATGTCCTCGTTTCTTCTGCTGATTGCGGCACTGGCGCTGAGCGCTCTGGCGTGGCCGGGCTGGCTGCAAGGGTTTCAGGACATCGGCCGCCACGTCGATTGGAGCGTGCAGCCCGATAGCTCGTTGAAGCGGGCCGCCGAGCGGCTTTCGGAGTGGCATTCCCAGGGCCGCGGTTTCCTTTTTCATCCCAGTCTGGTCCACTATTGTGCGTGGTTTTGCCCGGAGGAGAAAGGCTTTCTCGATCAACGCTTGCAGTTGTTCCACGATGTTGCCGGCGAGTACGAACAGATCTGCCAAGCTCTCAATCCCGGTATCGGCCCGAAAGATCATCCGCCGGGCGGCGACTGGCGCTCACTTCTCCGGCGGCACAAGATCACGCACTTGGTCCTCTATGATCCTTCGCTGGCGCGTTTGGCGCCGGCGCTCGAACAGCTGGCCGCCCCCGATGGAGATTGGCGATTGCTGGAAATCGATGGACAAGCGTTGCTCATCGGCTGGCGCGATGGCTCGCGGCAGCTGCCCGAGCGCGTGCCGGCCTTCGATGCCGAGCGTCTTGCGTTCACGAGGGGAAGGGAAGGCAAAGGAGACGGGATGTTGCCAGGAGAAGCGCCGGAGCGCGGTCCTGAACGCGCGCCGCTGCCGGGCGATTTCTGGTCACACTTCGGCAAGCCGATCGCGCCGTCGCCTTGGGAGTCCGCCGCTGCCAGCGTCTTGCTGCATTATTTCGAGGACCGCGAACCCCTGGAACATCAGCGACGGGCGGAGAGCTGTTTTGGCTGGGCCGCCGCGCTGCCTGGCCTGCCGGCGCTCTCGGCGAACTCCCTGGATGGACCGTTACGATTGGCCGTGGCCATCGCGCAAGCTCCGCCGGCACCGCACGATTTGATGCTGCAATCGCCCGCTCTGCCGCTGCTGGCCGTTCGCGTCGCTCGTGCTGCTCTGGCCAAAAACCCCGATGACGCCTCAGCCTATTTGAGCCTGGTACGAGCTTATCTCGATCTCACCGGACGGACTCCGGAACACATTGTGCTTGCTTCCTTAACGCCTCTTGCGGAGATGCGGCACATTCAGATGGCCGCCGCCCTGGAGAATGCCTTGCAGCGCAATCCGGATTCTCTGCTCGCTCACGAACAGCTGGCGGCGCTGTTCGAGGCACGCGGCTTTCTCGATGCCGCGCTTGAGCATCACCGCGCCGCCCTGCGTTTGGCGCGGCAGTCTGGCCCTCTTGCCGCCGAGGATTCCGCCGCCTTCGCTCGGCGGATGGAGCAGAGAGAACGCGCCGTCTCCGCGCTGGAACGCCTGGTGAATGATCGGAAAAATGAGTTCACGCTCCAAACACGCGATCTCGGCTCGGAGCCGTTACGCAAGGCGGAGCTGGCACTCAACCAGGGGCTGGCGCGACTGGCGCTCGATGATATCCTGATGGCCTCATCGATCTTATTACTGCGCGGCGAGGGCGTTTGCTTGCAGGTGAGACTGCAACTCCTGCTCGGGCGCATCGAATCCGTGCGTACCCAACTTCATGACCCGGACTGGAAGGCCAATAAGGCCAAACTCGGCTCGGTGACGCTCTTCGCACCGGGCGCTCCCACCATGCCGGTGTACCGTTTTCCTTGCTATGAGTGGCTGCTTCTGTGCCAGGCGGCCGCGGACGGAGATTACGCCCAAGCCGAGGCCGCCCTGCAAGATCTTATCGACGGACTTGGGGGAGTACGTGCGGCAAAGGAGATGCGGATATATCAACAGAGTCTGCCGTTGCTCGTGGCTTCGGAACTCGGCTGGGCATCCCAGGCCCAATCATGGTTCATGACCCGGCGGACGAATCAGGAACGCCTGCTCCAAAGCCAGGCATTGACTTTCTTTTCTCATGCCGCGGCGCAGCAGGCGGACCTGCATGTTTTAGCTGGGATGCTTGCTCTGGAGCGCGGCCGTCCGCGGGATGCCGAGAAATCCTTCCACTCCGCGACGATGCTGGGCCACCTTACTTCGGGCGATCGCCGTTCCAGCCCGGGGCTTCTACTGGCGGAGATGTACTTACACATGCTCAAGGCCGCTGAGCGCTGAATCCCGCATCGGAAACGCCACTGGTTAAACCTCTCATTCCCGCGCTCCGCGTCAGAACGAGAATTTTCCTTGACAACATCATCCGCTCGGTTATTATCCAAACAATCCCTTATGTGAGTCCGTTTTTTGGCCAAGCGATTCCCGTAGGTACCGGGGCCATCCTTGGAAAGTTTGCATCGTATAAGGCTACACTTCCATATTTACAAGACAACGACGCATGCAAGAGACGGAATCGGGAAATGTTCAGCTCGACGGAGCAGCCTCGCAACAAACAAGCTGCTCCGCCATCCAGCCGTGCCCTCCGGCAACGGAGAGGAGCCGCCTCGTTCGTGTTGTCGGTCGAGCCGGCCATAACCTCCTCGCAATCCCGCTCTATTTCTGCCGCTATCCCGGACGCGCGACCGTCATTGCTCTGTTGCTGCTTTTTATTATCGGCGGCGCCGGTGTGACCGGCGCCTACATGTGGGCGTCTTATCATTTGCGTGCCGCTCGCATGGCGATGGAGCAGTATCATACCCGAGAGGCGATTCCGCACTTACAAGCCGCTTTGTCGGTCTGGCCCCATGACCCCGAGACCCTGCTGCTCACGGCCCGCGCCGCCCGGCGCGCGGATGCGTTCGACAGGGCCGACCTGTATCTCGATCAATATCAGGCGGTGCGCGGGGTGGAGGACGAAAGTCTCATCCTCGAACGCGCTCTCATCCAGGCGGAGCGCGGCGACATCGATAGCGTGAGCGAATACTGCCAGGGTTTGGTAAAGCAGGACCACCCCGATACGCCGCTGATCCTGGAATCTCTCAGCCGAGGCTTCCTGCGTGTGTATCGCCTCCATGAAGCCACTCTTTGTCTGGAAGAGTGGTTGCATCGCGACCCGGACAATGCCCAAGCTCATCTCATCGAGGCCCAATTGTACACTCTGCAAGGACGCGACCTGGATGCCGTGGCCGCCTATCGTTGTGTACTGACGATTGATCCGGAAATGGAGGACGCTCGTTTACGGTTGTGCGTTAGCCTTTTGCAGCTCGGTTCGCACGAGGAGGTCTTGCCGCATCTGGAATATCTCAAGCAGCGTTCTCCGGATGATCTCATGGTGCAGGTGTATCTCGCCCGCGTCTACGAGCGGCTCGGACGTTCGCAGGAGGCGGTGCAGATTCTGGACGCTGTGCTAGAGCGTCAACCGCAATTGCCGGCCGCCTTGGCCGAGCGCGGCCGATTGGCCCTGCAAGCTGGACAGAGTGAACAAGCGGAACAATTGCTGCGCGAGGCCGTTACCTTGGATCCCACCGATTATCCTTCTCATTATCAGTTTGTCCTCGCTCTGGAGAGGAGCGGCAAGAACGACGAACTTCAAAAAGCAAACGCACGACTTCAAGCGATCGAGGACGACCTCAAGCAGATCCGGAGGATCACCACCATTCAGATGCAGCAAACGCCTCACGATCCGGAGCTGCACTATCAGGTCGGCATGATCGCACTGCGGGCGAAATCGACGCAAGAAGCGTTGCGCTGGTTTCACAGCGCGCTGCGGGAAGATCCCAATCACGCGCCCACGCATAAAGCTCTGATGGAGTACTACGAGAGCGTCGGCGATTTCAGCCGCGCCCGCGAGCATCGGCAGAAAGCAGGAAAGGATGGCGCGGCTGCTCCTCGGGGTGAGAATGGGAAATTGCCGTAAACACTGTCGTCCAATGACAGGCACCGTTCCATGAAGCCTCTTTGCCCGTGCGGTTTATTTCTGAGCCTGGTAATCCTGACGGGCCTGATGGGAGGCTGCCAGTCGCGTCAATCCGATTCGTCCGCCGCCGATGCTCCCGCGGTCGAGGAAGCGTGGTTCCTCGACTGGACCGAAGAGAAGGGGATCCATTTCCAGCATGATGCCGGACCGGTGCCGGGCGATTACTTCATGCCGCAGATGATCGGTTCCGGAGCAGCCCTCTTCGATTTCAATGGGGATGATCGCCTGGACATTTATTTGCTGCAAAACGGCGGTCCCCGTGGGGCACGCAATCGACTTTATCAACAACTGCCCGATGGCCGTTTTCAGGATGTCAGCGAAGGCTCGGGGCTGGACATCGCGGGGCATAACATGGGGGTGGCCGTCGGCGATGTCAACAACGATGGCCGGCCCGATGTCGTCGTAACCCAATACGAGGGCATCAAGCTCTTTCTCAATCAGGGCAATGGCCGCTTCCTGGATGCAACCGAGAAGGCGGGTTTGCACAATCCCGGATGGGCGACCGCGGCGGCTTTTCTCGACTTCGATCGGGATGGCTGGCTCGATCTGATCGTGGTCAATTACGTCGAGTACGATCCGTCTTGGCCTTGCACCAGCGCCAGCGGCACGCCGGATTATTGCGCTCCTCGCACCTTCAAGGGACGAGTCGCCCGGCTGTTTCATCATCTTGGTGCGGGGAGGGAACCTCGCTTTGAAGACGTGACCCTGAAATCCGGCCTGGGCCGGCTCGCCGGTCCCGGTCTTGGTGTGTTATGCGCCGATTTCAATGGCGATGGTTGGCAGGACCTTTTCATCGCCAACGACGGCGAGGCAAATCGTCTGTGGATCAACCAGCAGAATGGCACCTTCAAGGAAGAAGCCATCGCGCGCGGCGTGGCCTACAACGCGATGGGGCAAGCCGAGGCGGGAATGGGCGTGGCGATGGGTGATGTGGACGGCGACGGTCTTTTCGATCTATATGTTACGCATTTAACAGAGGAAAATAATCGCTTATGGCGGCAAGGGCCGCGCGGCTTGTTCCAGGACCGGACCGCCCCTGGCGGTCTGGTGCGAAGTCGCTGGCACGGCACCGGTTTCGGCACCGTCCTGGCCGATTTCAATCTCGACGGCGCACTGGACCTGGCCGTCGTCAACGGGCGGGTCAGCAGGGCGCCTCGCGGAGCGAACGATGCACTCGGCCCCCACTGGAGCCGGTACGCGGAACGAAACCAACTCTTCGCCAACGATGGCGCGGGATATTTTCGGGATATTTCCGCCTCGAACCCGGCCCTGTGCGGCACCGCCGCGATCGCGCGCGGCTTGGCGTTTGGCGACTTCGACAACGACGGCAAACTGGACCTTTTGGTGACAACGATCGCCGGCCCCGCGCGGCTGTATCACAATGTCGCCTCCGTCCAGGGCCACTGGCTGCGTGTCCGCGCGATTGATCCGGCCCACGGCGGGCGAGACGCTCTTGGCGCCGAAGTTCGCGTTCGCGCCGGCGAGCGCGTGTGGGTGCGCTGGATCAACCCCGAAGCCAGCTTTCTGTGTAGCAATGATCCCCGCGCCCATTTCGGACTCGGCGCCGTCGAACACGTAGATGACATCACCGTTCTTTGGCCCGACGGCAAACAGGAAAAGTTTGCGGGGGGCATGGTGAATCGTGCAGTGATCGTGCGAAAAGGGGAAGGCGAGAGCAAGAGGTAATTCCTTCTCGTTCCCACGCGGAGCGTGGGAACGAGAACAACCTATCCCAGGTGCCGAGCGAATGGGACGACGGAGACTACTCTTGATTGTGCTTCTGGCCGGTCTGGGTGGAAGCGCTGCGCTGGGCTGGTACGCCTGGAGACGTTTGGAGGCGCCGGTGCCGCCGAGAATCGCCACGGAAGAACTCGATCCGGAGCTAGCCGAGGCGATCGAGACAGTCCGGCAGAAAATCCATGCCGATCCGTACTCCGCGTCCGCCTGGGGAGAACTCGGCAAACTGTTGCGAGGGAGTCAGCTTCTTCCGGAGGCGGCCGCCTGCTTCGCTCAGGCGGAGAAACTCGATCCGCAAAATCCGCAATGGCCCTATCTGCAAGGAGAAGCCGTACGGATGTTCGATGTCGAAGCCGCGCTGGCACCGCTTGAACGCGCGGCAGCGCGAACCGATACGGCGGATACCATCGCGCCTTCCCTACGTCTGGCCGAAGTGCTCATAACTCAAGGACGCAACGATGAGGCGGAAACCCATCTTCGCCGCGGGTTGGCTGCCGAACCGGATAATCCCGCGGTGCATTACAATCTCGGCGTCCTGGCCCTGGAGCGCGGCGACCTGGACGCCAGCCTCACGCATCTCCAGCGCGGCGAACACAGCCCCTTCACGCAGCGGAAAGCCTGCATCCAGCTGGCCGCGGTCTACCGCCGGATGGGAAAAACGGAGCAAGCCGATCAATACAGCCGCAAGGCCGACACGCTGCCCCTTGATAGCAATTGGCTCGATCCGTTCCTCGCCGACGTGACAGCGGTAGGTCGGCCGGCACAATTCCAGCAGATTCACCAATTGCAAATGCGGGGAGAGCATCGCGCAGCCGCGGAACAGCTGACGGCCCTGATTCGGGAGCAGCCGGATTACCGCGCTTATGTGGCCCTGGGAGAGTCACTCGAAAAACTCGGCGACTTCGATCGCGCTGAGCAAGCGCTTCGGGCAGCGATCGCGCTGGCGCCGGAGAAGTTCAGGGCTTATCATCAATTGAGCCGGCTTTTATGGACGCGAGCGAGCAAGGACGCACGCACCGATAGCCGGCGAGCGCAAGCCGAGTTTGAGGATGCGGCTGCCTGTGCTCGCAAGGCGATCGATCGTCAACCGGACCATGCCATGTCGCACGTGGTCCTGGGACTGGCGCTCCGCCAACTCGGTAAGCAAGAGGAGGCGCTCCAGTCTCTCCGAACCGCGGTGGAACTCGGTCCCAATCTGACTGATGCCCACTATTATCTGGGCGAGATCTTGGCCGATGCGGGGAAAGTTGCCGAGGCGCGAAGTTCTCTGCGGCGAGCGATGGAATTGAGTCCGCAGGATCCACGCCCCCAAACGGCACTGGCGAAACTCAAGAAGGATTAGAGCGCATTTCAAGCAGGTATAGCGAGCCAGTTTATTCTCGTTCCCAAACTCCGTTTGGGAACGCCGTCCGCGAAACTCCGTTTCGCGCCTCCGGCCCGGACGCCGGGGGGCAGACGCGAAACAGAGTTTCGCGAAAATCGGTTCCCAAACGGAGTTTGGGAACCAGGAATTCTTTGGGAACCAGGAATTCTTGAATAGGAATTAACGCGGCGAGGCCGGTTTCGGCTCGCTAGTTTTCTGCGCGAATCGAGCACGGACACGGGCCAGCGGTGTCTGCCGTTCCTCCTTCATCATGAAGAAGCGATAGCCGAAATCGGCGAGCCGCACGTTAAGCATGTCTTGCAGTCCCTTGTACGCGAATTGCCGATTGACGAGAAATGGATCATCGAGGGCATCCAGCAAACGCGGCAAGGCCCAGAAGTCGCGATTGCGCGTCATCGCCTCAACCGCGACCAGGCGGACCGATTCGTTCTTGCTCTCCAGCCAACTCAGGCCAACCGGCTTGTCTCGCTGCGGATAATGGGCCGTGATGTTCTGATCCGGGTAGGTTGCACCGTACCATTCTTTCAGCGCGCGGAGCGTCCAATCGATGGGCTTATCGGTATGGCACAAGTTGCAGGCGTTGGGATGGTTGGCTTCGATCATGTCGGCCCGCGTCGGCGAATAGATCATGTGCGTGCGGACGACATCTTCAATGCCTTCGTTAACTCGCGGCATGTGGCAATTCATGCAGCGTGCGCCCTCGCTGCTCTGGGGATGATGCGTATGCCGCAAACGCTTGTCAGCCGGTTGGTACTGTTGATGGCATTTGAGACAAAGAGCATCGTCTTGGTCCGCTGTTAAGGACCAGCGCGAACCGATGGAGCGGTGGGGATTGTGGCACGTCACGCAGGTGAGTTGCGAATAACAGCTGCCGCGCATGGCGTCGGAATACTCTACGGAATTCCAGGTGGACATTCCTGCGGCGAACTGAGGCCGAGGTCCGACGTGGCAACGGCCGCAGGCCCAGTTGAGGTTCTCGTGCGTGCGGCCCGCAGCCGGCGGCTGGCGCGACTCGAAACGCAAGTGCGGACTCGATGGCGCGAATCGGGGAGGAATTCGGCCCTCGCTTTCGACGTGCTGGCGAGCGCCCAGATGACACGCTTCGCAGCTGACGCCCAGCGTCGCGGCGTATCGCGGCGCCTCCCAGTGGTTCATGGGATTGCTTCCGTCCGAATTGACCTTGACCATCCCCGTCGTCGAATCGAGCATCTCGGGATGGGCGGATTCCAGGAAGCCGCGCATCGACCAGTGCAGCGGCAGGGGAGCGAACTCGCCCATTTGCGCCGTTCGCCGGCCGAGCATGTCCGCCAGAGGAAATGTCGTGTGGCAAGCGTTGCAACTAGCCGCGTACTCGGCGTAGTAGATGCCCGAATCCGGCGGCGTGAACGGGTCTGCCCGCTTCTCGTCCGCCAGCTCCGGTCCGATGTGAATGATGGGCACCCATTCCTTTCGCGCCAGCCAGTAGCCAAATGGCAAAACGTGATCGATTGTGTAGAAGTGATGGCCCTTCTGCTCCGGTCCCGCGAGCTGCTTGCCGATGTAATACTGGAAAAATCGCGAACCGATCGTTTGCGTGATGCGGTAGTCTCGCTTGATCTCGCCGCGCTCTAGGTGCATGAAAAAGTTGTCGCCCTCGTGGCGGAAAGTCGCTTGCCCTCCGCGATAGGAGAGCGATTCTCCGCTGGAAAAATCGCCCTTCACGGTGGATGGATTGGCCAGGGCGTTCATCCATCGGTGGGGATGCGTGGACCACGATTCGTAGTTCTGCTTATGGCAGGGTTGACAGGCGTTCGGCCGGCCCAGGTAATCGGCGGGATGGATGTTGCTTTCTTCACCTGACGGCACCGACTTGCTAAGAATGTCCTCGGGCAGCGCGTCCCACCAAACCGTCAAGTGGCGGCCGCGGGCCAACTGCGTTGCTTGGGCCGGGGCGGTAAGGCGAGAAGAACGGACGCCCACTGGAGGAGGCTTTCTCCCCGGCGAACGGACGAAATAGCGATTCCAGATGAGAAGCATGCCGCCGCCGATCAGGAGAACAGCGGCCAGACAGAGCAACAGCTTCCGCTTTACAGCCATCTTCTCTCCTGCCTTTTAGTCATTTATCTGTCTTTTTCGTCTTTTTCTGTGTTTTTCTCTGGGTTCTCTGTGGCTCCGTGGTTAGCTCTTCGTCCGCCGTTTCTCCGGATGCGGCGAAGCAGCGCGGACAAAGGCGCCATGAGGATTGCAAAGAAGGCCAACCCCACCCAGCCTAATAAAGCGAGAAAATACGGGATAAGCTCCATCCCAGGGGCCGGGCCGTAGGCCAACAGTCTCCCCGCCTCCGGCAACAGCCCGGAGAGCAGCATCGGCAGCACTAGAAAGGAATCAGGGACGAGCACGTGGACCTCCCTTCAAAAAGGGAAGTTGATCGGGAGGGTAGCGACGGGCGCGATAAATTTCACCGCCGAAATAATAAGACCAGACCACCTCGCGGGAGGGCGTCACCTCGAATACCTCTCCTCCCTCCGAATTTATAATCAGGGTGTTGCCGTTGGGCAATCGCTGGCACAGGCCCCGGATCATGCTGAAAAAAGGAGTCCCCCTTTCACCCGGATAGGACCAGGGGAACGCCTGGGTGTTTAGATCGTACTCAAGCACGCGCGAACTGCGGGGCGCGCCGAGATTATCGAACAACAGTAAACGGCCGTTGTCGAGGAATGATGGATCGTGCTGAGCGAGCCAGGGACCGCGTGCCGCCCATACCACCTTGCCGCTGTCCGGATCGAGCACGGCAAGCGCGTCCAGACGGCGCGGCGAAAGCAGGAGCTGGCCCGCCTTGAACTGCGGAAATTTCGGCGCCAGCGCCCGGCTCAACACCTTTACGGCGTTCAAATGGAGGACATCCCGGCGGCGCTCGTCATCCCGGAAATCGGGCAGCCGCGTACTGAAAGGCGCTTCGCCGCCCATTCTCCTTGGCTTTTCGAGCGTCGAGAGCAAGGCAGCATAAGGCGAATCGTGAAACGCCTCCAAAAGGGGGAGCCGCTTCAATCGTTTGCCTTCCGGCGAGATCACGTCCACGACATCAACCATGCACGGCGTGGGAAGGTATTCCATCCCCCGGGGCACTTGATCGACGATCTCATTGACGAGCGCATAGATGGTGCCGTCCTCCGCCACATCGATGTCATGGTGACATTTCTCGGCATACTTCCATAGGACGTGCGAATCCTTGTCCAACTTGACCAGGCCGTAGCCGTTGGACGGGTTTCGCACGCTGATCGGTCCCTCGATCACGGCCAGCAAGTCGCCGTTGGGATACACCCGGCCATCGTTGAAGTAAACCGCGGCGTCCTTGATCTCGCCGCGAAGATGCGGCGGGGCAGACCAGATCTCGCGGAAGGGCACATGCCACTGGTGTACCACCTCGCCGCGCATGTTGATGAGCGTGGCCCGCGTGCCTCCGCCGTACATGCAGAGCGTAAACCCATCGCACGTCTTGTCCGGTTTGTCGACCTTTCCCACCGGCGGGGAAATCCTCCCTTCATCGGGGGTCCGACCCGGCTTCCATTCGTACCAGGACACGCCGCCGCCGAAAGCTCGGCGCAGAAAGGACGAGGAAGGAAGATCAAAGTAGATCACCGCGGCGCCGAGCAGATAGCTCAGGGACGCCACACCGAAAAAGGACAGGCCAAGGAGGAGAAGACTGCGGCGCGGGCGCGACCCCTTGTCCCTTGCTGACGAGTTATCTTCCTTTTTCATCGTGCTGTCTGGACCTTGAGGGAGGCCGCGATGAGAAAGCATTGTCTTCTCCGAGATGGAACAAGCAAAGGATCGCATCGAGCGGCGAACGGAGATGGCCCCAGCGCAGTCAGGCCCTATCCCATCGCCGCGATGTCGCGAGTCGATCCCCTCCTGGTCACTGAGTATTTAATAGATGCTATCGGATAGACGCTAAGGAGAGAATAGCGAGAAGCGATTGTTGATTCACCTGGCCGATGACCTTGGTTCCAGTGCTGTTCGAGGGTCGAATTGAGGTACATCCACTCGTAGGATGGGCCGACGCAGGAGGCCCACCAGCGGGGGCGTGGTGGGCCTCCTGCGTCGGCCCACCCTACGAGCTAGAACGCTGGCCAATCGTCGGTCGCGGGCAATTATTCATTTTTTTCCTTTTTTTCCTTGACAACCCACTCCGTTCGTTTATTATCGTCATCATCCCTACCTGAAGTCCGGCTCGTAAGAAAAAAGGACTCCAAGAGATCTTTAGTGGGGATGTAAAGACGCGAACAAACTGAACCACTGGCCCGAAGCATCAACGACGGGCTTCCCGTCTCCGTCGCCAGTGTTCCGGGTTAATCGGTAAGAGTTTAGAGTACTTTCGAGACCGCTATAGTGTCTCTTTCCTATGGGACGGCCTGGGAAGGCCGTCCGTAGGGCGGGGATACCGTGCCGGCCAGGAACGCGCGCTAGAGACTCGGAGACTCTTAAAATCCGCTGGTCCTCGAGGCAGCCCCCTCACCGCTCAGGAACCGCAACGAAGCGACTTCTGTTGATGCCAGGGATCCAAAGAGCCATCTGTGGAGAACTCGCAAACGAGGAGAGCGAATAGTAGCCTCGGCTAATTCGCGTTCCTTGTCTCCCACATAGGCGATACCGTCAGAAGAGAGGATAGGTTTCATCCGACGTTAAGTGACTCAGCTTTCTTCTTACTTTTCGAGGGGGATCGATTATGCCCAAGGTATTTTATTTCAACCGTTGGCGTGGCTTCACGCTGATCGAACTGTTGGTGGTCATTGCCATCATCGCCATCTTGATTGGGCTGCTGCTGCCCGCTGTGCAAAAAGTGCGCGAGGCCGCTGCTCGTGCCCAGTGCCAAAACAACCTCAAACAAATTAGCCTCGCCACGGTTAACTGTTGCGACACCTACCAAGGGAAGATTCCTCCCGCCATCGGCCTCTATCCGAGCATGACCCAGGCAACGGTCAACAATGGGGAGGGAGGAGTGTTCTTCTTTATCTTGCCGTTTATCGAACAGGGGACCCTGTACAACGCCTGCTACAGCCCCACCGATACGGGCATCCCAGACCCAGGCAATGCTGCCACGGGCGGTCGAAACGGCGGTTTGCCCACCTACGTAGCCTGGAATGCGCAGACCCAGGCCTGCCCCAAATCCTTCATCTGCCCAACCGATGCGACCTACGGGCAGGGTTGGACCGCGCCACCTCCCGTGAAGAACATCCAGACGAGCTACGCCTACAACGGACAGATCTTCACGGTTACCTATCCTGGACCTTGGAACACTGCCGGCAGCAGGTATCCTTCGTACATCTCGGATGGTACGTCGAACACGATCTTTTTCACGGAGAAAGTCGCGTCCGCTGCCTCAAGTACCGTGTGGACCATTGACGTCGGCATCAATCTCTGGGCCGATTGGGGGCCGGATATCGCCCCAGCCGATTGTTACTGTCCGCAGAATGGCTATTACGGCTCTCCGAACGACTCTGTGGCGGCCAGCATCGCCAACAACATGTTCTTCGTGGTCACGAAGTTGGGTTGTCAGAGTCCCCCCGGCGTAAATGACGGCGGGCCAGGCGGAGGCGGGATAAATCAGAATGGCGCCTGTGTACCCAGCACGGTCGCCAGTACGATGCACACCTCCGGCATCAACGCCTCCATGGCTGATGGCAGTGTCCGCTTCGTCGCCCAAGGCGTGAGCGGCACGTCGTGGTGGAGGGCCTTGACGGCCAATCAAGGTGACGTCCAGGGTTCGGATTGGTGATTCTTGCGCGCTTTCGGGCGCTCGATCCTGACGGGTGGAGGGGCGTTGGCGTCCCAGGCAACTTCCTGGGGACCTTAACCCCACTCCACCCGTCTGCGCCTGCCTCATCAAGAGGAGCGTTCCCCAGCTTATCCTAGCAGGTGACGCTCTCGCGCTATCTCCTAGAAAAAAAGGATCTTACACCCATGCATGTTCCTAATGGTATGCGTCGATTCGTCTTGATATGTCTGCCCCTTTTCTCCCTGTCTGTACTGGCGGCAGGCTGTGGAAGCGAAGGCACGGTTTCTGGCAAGGTCTACTACAAAGGAGAGCCCCTGACAGGGGGGGCCGTTCATTTCGTACACGAAGGGAAAAGCGGCAACTACACTTCGGTAATCGGAACGGACGGCTCCTATTCCATTCCCCGGCTCCCTCGTGGCCAGGCGAAAATTAGTGTCACGGGTATGACGGGCACCACGAAGGGTGTGCCCGCCTCACTATTTAAGGGGATGGCTGGAAAACGAATCGCCAAGGCGTTCAAGAAGATGGAAACAACGGAGAAACCGGAGAGCGGCGGGGGAGGGAAGCCCGGAAACGCTAGCAAAGCCTTGCCCGAAAAATATAGCGATCCTGACGAATCGGGTCTCAAGGTTTTTGTCACGGGCGGCAATCAATCGTTCGACATCAAGATGGAGTAGCCGCATCTTTTCACGTAGGACGGGCTTCCTTGGCCGTCCGGACGGCCAAGGAAGCCCGTCCTACAGAAGCATCGTGGACACCCGGGTAACAATGCCCCAAGGGAGGCGCTCGCTCGTGATGCACCGTTTGTACGCCTGGGTTAAGGCCTTGCTCGGCCGGCCCCGGCGATTGCTGATTCTCCTCGGAATTTGCACGTTGGTGTTGGCTGGCGCCAGTCCCTTTCTCTGGGCGGGTTATCACTGGTATGCAGCACGGGCTGCCTTGAACCGGTATCGGATTCCCGAAGCCCGCCGTCATTTGGATGCCTGCCTCAAGGTCTGGCCGTGGTCGCGAAACCTCCATGTGCATCTCCTGGCAGTTCGAGCGACGCGGCGCGAGGGGGACATCCCAGGAGCCTATGAGCGTCTCCAGCAAGTGCAATCCCTCTTCGGCGATCAATCTCCGGAAGTGCTCCTTGAATGGGCCATGCTGCACGCCGCGGGTGGAGATTTGGAGAACGTGGAGGGGTTTCTATTGACCCAGTTACGCAATGATTCCCCCTACACAATCCTCATCCTGGAAGCTCTCAGCCAAGGCTACTCGACGATGGGTCGGACCGCCGATGCCCTTCGCGGTGTGGATGAGTGGCTGGCGCGCGAACCCGATAACGTCCAGGCGTTGTATCTGCGCAGCAACATTCATCGTCAGGGCGGATCATGGATAAAAGCGATCCCTGATCTTCGCCGCGTCGTCGAGCTTGATCCCGAACATGCCCCGTCGCGTTTCTGGTTGGGCGTCGCCCTCGTAAACATCGGCCGCTACGAGGAAGCCGCCCGGCACCTGGAAATTCTCCAACAACGGCAGCCGGACGATGTTGAGGTCCTCGTCCGGCTGGCGATGTGCCGGCATCGCATGGGACGGAGCCGAGAGGCCAACGCTCTTCTCGATGTCGTCCTGGATCAGCGTCCCAATCATGGCTTGGCCCTCATGACGCGCGGCCAAATCGCCCAGTGGAACGGACAACTGCCGGAAGCCGAGAAGTGGTTGCGTAAGGCTGCCGACGCTCTCCCTTACGATTACAAGTCGCACTGGCTGCTCACTCAGTGTCTGCGCCAGCAAAACAAGACCGAACAAGCCGAAACCGAGGAAGCCTACGCCAACCAGCTCCGCGACCGTTGGTCACGGTTTTCGGAAATCACGATCCATCTGATGTCGCAACGGCGCAACGATCCCGCCTTGTTCTGTGAGGCGGCCAAGCTGATGTTCGAGCTGGGCAATCCGGAGGGGGCCAGGCACTGGCTGTGCAGCGCGCTGCTCATCGATCAACAGAATGTCCCGGCGCTTACGGCTTTGGCCGAATACTACGAGAAGAAGGGCGACGCAACGACGGCCGAGGACTACCGTCGCCGGGCAAAGCAAAGTGAGTCCCGCAAAGTGAATCCCACTTCTGCCGTGGCCGAAGGAGAGCACGCCAAGGTTCCATGAAGTCTTTCTTGTTCCCGAACGCCGTTTGGGAACCAGGAAATAAACGGCGGGCGGGGCGCCCGCGCTCCGAATAGTTTCCCGGAGCGCGGGCGCCCCGCCCGCATTCTTTTATTCGCCCTTACGCATTGCCCATCGGCAACAGGGCGGCGGCGGCGTCCTTCTGTATCTGCTTCTTCAGATGATCCACCGCCTTTTGCAGCACGCGATCGACGAACGGCTTCTTCGCTTTACCGTCTTTCGTTTTCGTCTCGGCTGGCTTGGCCTTGGTGCGGACGATGTCGCGATCGGTACGGTAAATCATGTAATCCAGCCGCTCCTCGTCGTTCATTGGCACCTCGAAGCCGCGGTCGGCATGGGCAAGGAGCTTGCTCTTGTACTGATCCAGTTCTTCCTTGCTCAGCACCTTGCCCAGCTCGGCGAGGTAATCCTTCTCCTGTGCATAGCGCGTGTCGGGAAACGCTTTCAACTTGGCTACGACCGCTTCCGGCACGCCGGCGTTGCCCAGCGCCGTTAGCGCTTCGGGCGTCAGTTTGTAACCGCTGTCCGTGGGACGAACGCCCCAGTCGTCGCTGTCCTTGCTGTCGGGGAAGCGGTGGATGTTCTTGCCGCTGGGCCGCCAATAGCTGGCGGTCGTCAGCTTCAAGGCGCTGCGGTCGCTGCCCTCGTGCATCTCGATGATGTTCTGCACGCTGCCCTTGCCGTAGGTGCGCTCGCCGACGATGACCGCCCGCCCGTGGTCCTGCAAGGCCGCCGCCACGATTTCGCTGGCGCTGGCGCTGTACTTGTTAACCAGCACCGCCATCGGATACTTCTCGGCCGGCATTAGCAGCGTGCCCTCCGGCTTGGCGTCGTAGGTCTCTTCCTTGTGATTACGGCCCTTGGTGCTGACGATCCGGCCGTTTGTCAGGAACAGATCGCTGACCTCGCGGGCCTCCTTGAGCAAGCCGCCCGGATTGTTCCGCAGGTCGAGGACCAATCCGCGCACGTCTTGGCGCTGCAATTCCTCGATGGCCTCGCGCATCTCCTTGCTCGCCGTCTTGCTGAAATTGATCAGACGGATGTAGCCGATCTTGTTGTCCTTATCGAGCATGAAGTCCCAGGTGCGAAGATTGTCGGTCTTCCGTTGATCGCCCAGCGCGCTGGCCACTTCGATGATGTCGCGGGTGATGGCCACATCGACCGGCTCCTTGGCACCCTCATGCAACACGGTCAGCGTCACTTTTTGGCCGGGGTCGCCCTGGATGAGATCGACGGCCTCGGCCATGCGCATATTTTCCGTCGCTTTGCCGTCGATCTTGATGATCAGATCGCCGGCCAGAATGCCGGCCTCATACGCCGGCGTGCCGGGCATGGGGCTTATCACGGACAGCTGCCGCGTCAGGCGATCCAGGCCGACCTGAATGCCGACGCCGCCGAACTTACCCTCGCTCTGTTTCTCGAAATGCTTGTACTCGCGCGGCGAGATATAGGCCGAGTGTGGATCGAGCCGTTCCAGTCCGCCGTTAATCATGTCCTCGACGAGTTTGCGTTCGCGCTCCTCATCGATATCCACGACGTAGCGTTCGCGCACCTCGTGGAGCACGTCCACCACGAGGCGGACCAATTCATAATCTTTGTCCTTCTCGCGGGTGGGGGCACTGTAGGAGACGGTGATGCCGAGTAAGGACACAGCAACGATGCCCAGCAACCAATACAGGTTACGGCGTGACATGATCTTGGGATTCCTCCGGTTCGGGCGAGCGGGGTCGCGTCAGCGCCCCGAGCGTGGAAGACTCTCGGGGCGCTGACGCGACCCCGCTCGCCGGCGCTTTTCGGATTATACCGGCCCGCTCTTTGTCAAGCGAGGGGAGAAAAAAATTGCGGTCCGGCCTGACTTTTGCATGGTAAATCCCCACTTTAGTCTCTTGCAAGCATCTTTCGCTCCGTTTGCGCCGAAAATTCCGGCAAGAGTTAACTAAGTTGCCGAAATATCCCAAATTACCTTTGACGAGAAGGCTTTCACTCCTTATCGTCTAATCAGACGCGGTCGATTTTGCCTGAACCGCGCATCTTGCCTCTCTGGATGGCTGGGGGGGTTTCGACAATACTTATCAGTGAGGAGGTTCAGGGGCATGTACAGTATCGTTTTGGCGACCATGCTGACGACCAGCGTGGCCGCACCTGACTGGGGCCGCGGTTGCCACGGATGTTGCGGCGGCTGCTGGGGTTGCTGCGGCGGCTGCTACGGTTGCTGCGGCGGCTGCTGGGGCTGCTACGGCTGCTGTGGCGGTTGCTATGGCTGCTGGGGTTGCTGCGGCGGCTGCTACGGTTGCTGGGGTTGCTGTGGTGGTTGCTGGGGTTGCTATGGCTGCTGCGGCGGCTGCTGGGGATGCTATGGGTGCTACGGCTGCTATGGCGGCCTGGCCCTCGCCTCTCCGGTTGTGGCAGCGCCGGTTGCGGCAGCGCCGGCTACAGTTGCACCGGCAACGCCGGTCTTGCCGGCTACTCCGAAGAAAGACGAAAAGAAGACCACGGCCCTCGGCAACGCCGCCGAAGTCATCGTCAAGGCGCCGGCCGATGCGCAGCTGTCGGTCGAGGACATGAGCATCCCGCGCACCGCCAGCGAGGAAGCCTTCCGCACGCCGGAACTCGAGCCGGGCTACGTGTACACCTACACCTTCAAGGCCAATGTTGCGCGCGAAGGCAAAACCGTCGCGTACACCAAACAAGTCAAGGTGCGCGCCGGGCAAACGTCGATTGCCGACTTCAGCAAGTTGGCCGCCGAGGGCAGAGACGCCGCGAGGGTCACAGTCAAACTTCCCGCTGACGCCCGGCTGTACGTCGATGGCGTCCTGTGCCCGCTGAACTCGACGACACGCACCTTCAACACGCCGGATCTCGACGCCGGCCAGCGCTACTACTACACGCTGAAGGCCGAGGTAGTCCGCGACGGCGAAACGCGCGCTGCCAGCAAGCGCGTGGTCGTTGAAGCCGGCAAGGAGGTCACGGTGGAGTTCAAGGATCTGCCCGTACAGACGGTTAGCCGTTGATGTCCTTCCATCGTTTAGCCGCGACCCGAAGGGGAGCGTGGGGACAAGCTCACGCTCCCCTTCGGGTCGCGGCTAAACGAACAACTATTTGCCCAGCGACACTTCGTATCCAATCGAGTCTTCGCGGATTTCGCAGGTCTTGAAAGGCGTTTGAGACACCATGTCCCGCCATTGCTCGCGCGAATAGGCTCGCTTACAGAGCATGTACTTGAACGTCAGTTTCGTCATCACGGAGCTGAACCAACCCAGCTTCATTTTTTGGACTTCGGAATTGATCTCGTCCAACGAGACATCAGGCCGCAAATCGATGATGACCGCTCTGCCTCCAGGCTTGAGCACGCGGTGCATCTCATTCAGCGCCCGCACGGGTTCCGTGAAGTTCTTGAAGGCGGCCATGCAGACGATGCAATCAAATGAGTCCGCGTCGAACGGCATGTTGGCCGCGTCGCCGTGATGAAAGGCGACGGCAACGCCGGCCTTGGCGGCATTTTCGGAGGCAATCTCCACAAACGTCCTGCTGATGTCGAGTCCCACAACCTCGAAGCGGCCGCGCTTGGCCAGATCGATCGCCAAATATCCGGGTCCGGGAGCGACCTCCAGGATGCGGGCGCCGTCGGCCAAGCTGCCGGCAATCCTCTCGGCCGTGTCATGAAAGCGCCCCGGATCCTTCGCGGTGCTGCGAGCATACCAGCGGGCGATTGCGCCCTCCATCCCCAGACCCTTGTAGCCTTTTTTTGTTTTCGTCGTCATCGGTGATTCCCTCGTCTACGGCGTCCGGCTCGGCGACATCTGCCGCGCTACGAGGGGTTATTCGTGAAATCATCTCGATTCTTTATGTCGATGGACTGACAAAGGAGATAACCCTGTTCATGCCCTCTTCCCTGTTCTGGGCCGGTCTCCGGACCCCTGTTCCCTGTTCTGGCCCGGTCTCCTGACCGTGCCAGTCCGCTGACCGCAGGTCTCCACGGAACGCCGGAGACCTTGTTCTGGCCCGGTCTCCTGACCGTGCCAGTCCGCTGACCGCAGGTCTCCACGGAACGCCGGAGACCTGCGGTCGGCGACGGGGGCACGGTCCGGAGACCGGGCCCCAACAGGGGGAGGTCTCCACGGAACGCGGGAGACCTGCGGTCGGCGACGGGGGCACGGTCCGGAGACCGGGCCCCAACGGGGAGATCAGGAGACCGGGCCCTAACGGGGGTACGCTACGGATTGATGAGGGCGCTTCTCACTTTCGGGTCTTCTCCCGTTCCAGGTCGATCTTGGCATCGACCAGCTGATATTGAGCCTTCACAAGATCTAAATAAGCCCCACGGGCCGCTTGAAACCGACCTCGCGCAGTCTCGACGAATGCTTCCAGCCTCTTGATGTAGCGTTCATACGCAGCGAGGCGGTCGGCCCTCTTTGTACTCAGTTCCAGTTCGGCCTTTAACAAGTTTTTCGAGGCTGTGGCGAGTGCAACGAATTCCACCCTTTGGCCTTGTCGAAACATCTCTTCGCAAACTTTCACCTCCTCCTGGGCCAATTTGAGACGCTCCTGCATCAGGGTCGTTAGCGTGTCGGCTTGCTTTGCTGGGGCCTTGGCTACCGGCTTGTCCGGTGCGGTGTCCGCCGGCTTTGGGGGTAAAGTCTCCGACTTGGGAGCGGGCGCTTGAGCATGTAGGTAGTACGCGCCAACTCCCGCACCGCCTATCGTTATCAGAATCAGAACGAACACCGAGGCGATCTTGAGTTTGGTCAAAAACATGGTGTGTAACACTCCTTCCGTCAATGTGGTGATCGAAACCGATGCCGCACCCCTGAGGGCCGCCCTTGCCGTCTGCGTGAGCAATCGTGGCGCGACGGACGCTGACTGGGCGTTGTCCGTCAGCATTGCCACCAGCGATCCCGCCGATAAGGTCACTCCACGACGGAGCAATCGGGAACGCAGTCGTTCGCGCGCTCGGGCCAGGCGCGTGGCGATGGTGCCGCGCGGACAGTTCAGCAACCGCGCCGCCTCGTCGTTGGTGTGCCCTTCGAGATAGCAGAGGATGACCGGCAACCGGTATTTCTCCGGCAAACGCTGGATTTCCTCGTCGAGGATGGGACGCACATCGTGCCAGGTTGCCTCGCCAGGACCACGGCTCGGCGTCTCAAGTTCGCGGCGGTGACGCAATTGTTCTTGTTGCCGAGCGCGCAGCGCCACCCGCAGGGCGACGCCGTGCAGCCAACTACGGATCGACGCTTGCTTACGTACCGACCGAGCCTTGCGGACCAAAACGAGAAACGTCGCCTGAAAAGCGTCCTCGGCAGTGTGTTCTTCGTCGAGCACACGGCGACAGACGCTCCAGACCAGCGGTCCATGCCGGCAGAGCAGCGATTCAAAGGCCGTCTCATCGCGCTGGGTGGCGAAGCGTTCCAGCAAGTCCGCATCGCAGCAGTCAGGGGCCGCGCCGCCAACAAGTCGGCGCAAGTAAGCGAGGAGCGTCGAGCGTTGTCCCTCGGACATGCGAACCCTCCTCTCGAACCCTTCCTCTCCATAGTGCGGTTAAAGGATGGTTTGCTTTCACTTTTCTGGATTGAGTGATGACTCGCCGCAGCTGCGGAATATTACAGACCTGGTGGCGGAGCGGTTGCGGGTCGTCGCCGCGCAAGGGTTGGTGACAGTTAAGGTGAACCCCACACCCAGCTCAGCAGTCCAAACAAAAATCCACGGCAGTTCATCCCACGTTCACTTTCCAGCTCCGATCCTTATCTGTTGCAACAGCTCGCCCCTCGCGCTGGAGCTTGTGCAGCCCTGCGCGTATCTGCATTTCGGCAAAGCGCATCAGTTCTGCCGGCAAGCCGCGATACAGTTCCAGTGCCAACTCACTCACGGTTCGCGGCTCAGCTGTCAACGCCTGCAAGAGTTGTGCTTCGCGCTCGCGGCGATGGGTCAGGGCTTGTTCGAGGACGAATGCGGGTCGCGCGCTGGGCGAGCCGTGCCCCGGCAGCAGTAGACGCGCGGGATACGGTTGCAAACGCCGCAGCGAATCGAGGTACACGGCCAGGTCGCCGTCCGGCGGCGGCGGAATCAGCACCGACGACAGCATCGAAACCATGTCGCCGACAAAGAGCAGACGGTAACGCGGCTCCCAGAAGGAGAGATGTCCGGCAGCATGGCCGGGCGTGTGGATCGCCTGCAAGTGCCAGCGCCCCTTGCCATCCGGAGCGGTTCCCAGATCGAGCCAATCGCCGTCGTTGATGAGCCGTTGCACCTCGATCCGGCCGCGTAGCGCCTGCGCCGTCAAGGGATGAGCGAGAATGGGCACGCCGTAGCGATGGGCGCATACCGTGGCCGCGCCGATGTGATCGGGATGATGATGCGTCAGTATCACGCCGCGCGGACGCCGACCTGCCAGCAAAGCGAACAACCGTTCCTGCTCGGCCGGATCGCTCGTGCCGGGGTCGATCAGATATGCGGGGTCGCTGCCGACAAAGAAAGCGTTGGTGTGCGTGCTGGGCGGCAGCCCCTCGGTAAACAGAGGAATCATCAGCACGCCGGGACTGAACCAGATTGGATGAAGCGCTCCCGCCTTCAATTCATCGAGCAAAGAACGAAGACGCTCCGGTAATTCCTCGACGGGCCGGCCGCGGATCGCTTGCAGAATCGCCACCGAGGGTGGTGACAATAAATTGTCACCGGCGTTCCACTCCGCCAGGATGCTCTCGGAATCGTGCCATGCGCCTTCGGTCAGCTCGCCGGGCCAGACCTCGGCCGATTGCCCCGGTGGTAGCACGGCGACGAAGAATGCGGTATCGAAGCGGAACGGCGAGAACGGGGGCGTCACCAGCGAGCCGGCGAACGTCAGATCCTCGGGCCGCAGCTGCAATTGGCGTTCGGCCAGTAGCTCGTTGAACGTGATCTGTTCGGCCATCAGTTCGCGGCGCAGAGGAACCAGCTCTTCGGCGGTGGGATGCGCTCCCTTCGCATCGCGGGCCAGAAGTACGCCGATCTCCTCGAACAATTCGCGGACGGCGGCGACGTGTTGGCCGGTCAATCCCGGCGTGGCGCGGGCCAATTCATGATCGCTGGAATGAACTTTGCCGCCGGGAAAGGCGAGAAAGCCGCCGAGAAACCGCAGCGCCGGCGCCCGCGCGACGACGAAGACTTCACTCGATCCTTGTGAGCGTGCCAGCAAGACACTGGCCGCCTGGGAGATGGCGCTCACTCTTCTTCATCCTTCGCCTCGGCGCCCTGGGCTGGCGGCTGTTCGCCGCGCAGACCGCGCTCGACGGCTTCGAGCAGGCGCTCCATGGCGAACGGCTTGCGGATGTAGTCGATGACGCCGAGATACTCCGCGTAGGCTTTATGCCGGCTGCCCTCGTTGGCCGTGATCATGATGATCGGCGGCGCGTCCGGTTTGCCCTTGAAATGCTCCAGGACGGGATAGCCGCCCATGCGCGGCATCATCATGTCGAGAATGACGAGGTCGGGCCGCTGATGATAAACCATCTGCTTGCCTTGCAGGCCGTCGCGAGCCTGAATCACCCGAAAACCCTGCCGCTCCAACACGACGCGCAAGCCGTCGCTCAGCTCAATATCATCGTCCACAATGAGGATGGTTTTGTTCTCAGCCATCGAGATAATCCTCGTGTCTACGCAGAAAAACGCGAAATACCGCGGGCGGGAGATTGAATCATAGCAGCCGCCGCCCGCTGTCACAAGCAAAAGAATAAACCGTCAAGGCGCCAAGGACGCCAAGGACGCCAAGACAAGAGGAGGAACCACCACGAATCACACGAATAACACGAATAAGGCATAATAAATACGAATTTTATTTATATCTCGTTCCCAAACTCTGTTTGGGAACCAGAAAAACCAGGGAAGAGGATGGCGTGGTTTTCATGATTTTCTCTTCTTTCTTGTTCGTGTTATTCGTGTGATTCGTGGTGGTTCCTCTTCTTTCCTTGGCGCACTTGGCGTCTTGGCGGTTCATTTTGTGGCGCGATCCCATCGGTATGCTTGTTGACCCACGGAGGCGTTGTTAGAATCAACCTCCATCTGCATCGATTGTTGATCCAGCGCCCAGTCGAGGATCGCTCGTCATGCCTTGGCCCTTGTCGCAAGATTACAACGAGGCTCTGCAAAACCCGCAAACCAGTTTCAGCGACCCCGAACTGCGCCAGGGACAAGCCGTTGTCAACGCCCTGGGTATTCCGCAGCCTTGCTCCGGCAACTTCGCCGATGTTTACGCCGTCGAATGTCCGGCCACGAAAGCCAAATGGGCCGTCAAGTGTTTCACCCGCCAGGTCCACGGCCTGCGCGAACGCTATAGCGAAATCAGCAGCTTTCTCCAGCAGGTCCGCCTGCCGTTCACCGTTGATTTCCAGTATTTGGAACAAGGAGTCCGCATCGGCCGACGCTGGTATCCCATCTTGAAAATGCACTGGGTCGAGGGGCTTACGCTCAACGCGTTCGTCCGCGACATGGTGGATAGGCCGTCCATGCTGGAGAAGCTGAGCCGTGTCTGGGTGCGCATGGCTCGCCGGCTGCGCGAGGCGGGCCTGGCCCACTGTGATTTGCAGCATGGCAACGTCTTGCTGGTTCCCGATAGCGAGGCATCGGCGCTGGCGGTGAAGCTGATCGACTACGACGGCATGTGGGTGCCGGCCCTGGCGCGCGTGCCGTCCGGCGAGGTCGGCCATCCCGCTTACCAACATCCCCAGCGCCGGCGAGAGCGCATCTACAATCCGGAGGTCGATCGCTTCCCGCTTTTGGCGATCCACGTCGCCCTGCGCGCCCTGATCGCCTGTGGCCGGCCGCTCTGGGAGCGCTACGACACCGGCGACAATCTGCTGTTCCGCCAGGCCGATTTCGAGGCGCCCACGAAATCGCCTTTGTTCGCCGAGCTGCTGCGGCTGAATCATCCGGAACTTCGCGCCCTGACCGTGCAGCTGATCGATGCCATGCGGATGCCGCTGGAGCAGACTCCCCACCTGGCGGATCTGGTTCCCGAAGAAAAATCGGCTACGCCTACCACTCTCCGCAATCCATCTCCTCCGGCGCCGCGGTCGCGGGTTACGAAGGTGGCGACAAAGGAACCGAACCCATTCCAGGATCTCGAGCCGGAGCACGAAACCCCAAAACGAACGGGTTCACTTCTTCCGTGGATGGCGGCAGGCAGCGTGGCCGCGTTCGCCGTTATCGGCGGCATCCTGTTATGGGGAACGCCGCACGGCAGCGGTTCGGCGAATCCAGCCACGCACTCCGCGATCATTCAATCGCAGTACGAATCGACGCCCCAGGCCCCGGAAGAGAAAAAATCGCCTACGCGGGTAGACAAAGGCAATCAGTCGCCTCTTCCCATCAAGTCGGCCTCCGATTCGGAGAAGAGAGTCGTACTTCCGCCGGAGCCTCCAAAGCCAAGCGATCCCCCGCCTTCGCCGCCCAAGCCGAAACCCGAGGACAAGCCCGAACCGCCGCCGCCTGGAGGCAAACTGCCCATGCCGGATGAATCCGACCTGAAATCGGCTAATGAATACATTCACGATACCTATAAGGCCGATTATGCTTCCAAAGAACCGGCCGAGCTGGCCGCCCTAACTGAGAAGCTGCTCAAGCGCGGACGGAAGGATTTTGAGACGTCGGGACGACGATTTGCGTTTCTCCGCGAAGCCAGCATCGTGGCGGCCAAGTCGGGCAATGTAGACTTGGGCATACGCACCGTTGACGAGTTGGGCAAGCTCTTCGCGGTCGAAGAGCTAACCCTAAAAACTGCTGTCTTGCAAGAGGCGGCAAAGAACATTCGCGCGATCGACACCAGCAAGGCCATCCTTGAAACGAGCCGCACTCTGCTCTCTGAATCCATCCGTACCGATGATTACGAGGATGCGGATCGCTTGGTCAAAGTAGCGGAAGTGGCCGCCTTCAAGGCGGGCGTGCCTCGCAGCGCTCTTCGAGATGCCGCGATCGAAGTACAACGCTTGAAGACGAAATACGCGGCCATCAAGCCCGCTCTCGCCAAGCTCGACCGGGAACCGAACGATGCCGAGGCGAATCGTCTTGTGGGTAGTTTTCGCTGCTTCGAGAAAGGCGAATGGGAGAGCGGGCTGCCGTTGTTGGTCCGGAGCGACGACGCCAAGCTCAAAGCGCTCGCCGAGAAAGATTTGGCCGCGCCGATGCCCGTGGAGGCCTGCATTGAACTGGGCGATGGCTGGCGGCAGCTCAGCAAAGCGGCGAGCGGGACAAGGAAAGAGAAGCTCCTCCTCCTGCGTGCTTGTCATTGGTACACACGCGCCGTGCCGCAAGCAACCGAGCCTACCCAGAGCCGCCTTCTGGCCATCATCCGCCCGTATTATCAATCGCATGAGGCTCTCGTCTGGAGGCACTTGGACGTATCTCAAGCGATGCGGAATGTCGGCGTTTTGGAGTTGAGCAAGGGGAACAAGGGAATCTCCACTCGCGAGTCGTGGTCCGGCCCCGTCGAGATTACCGCTGTCGCTCGTACCGCGAACAACAACATCCGCTTTCGTGCCGGCAGAGGCGCCTGCGTTATCTTCAATTGGGAAAACAAGCGGGACGAGCTGCGCATTACTCGTCCCGACGGCACCAACCGCCCGGAAAGCGGCAGCCTGACCACCGCTCCCCTAAAACCACTCCAGCCGAATACGTGGTATCTTCTCGGTTGGCGCATCACCGAAAACGGCATGACCGTTTCGATCAATGGCCGCACGATCTTCTCCGAAGAACACAAGAATGACTTGTCCGAGAAACACCCGATAAGCATCAACTCGGTGGATTCGGACATCGAAGTGTTATCGTTTACGGTTCGGCCTCTCGGCAAGAAACCGGGGTGAGAACCCGGAGGTCATCCGCCGTCTCTTGTTCCACCCCCCGAGCGCTGCTAGACTCGTTCGCTCTCGTTCCCACGCTCTGCGTGGGAACGCACGTCCGGCCGCTCCGCGGCCCGTCCCTCGCCGCACTAAGTCACCACTCCGTTTGCACAGGAAAGAGTCCGGGGATCCCGCCATAGTTGCGGGCACTGGAATACCGCCAGTGGGTCGGATCTTCGACGTAGCCGCGTTCCACTGGATTGCGATGAATATATTCCAATTTCTGCCGCATCATCTCCGCGTTCTGAATCTGTTGCGGATGGCTGCCCTCTTGCCAAAACTGGTAATTGCGATCCGCCTTGTGTCGAGCTTTCAATAAGTGCAGCAGTTTAAGTAGCGTCCGCGCGCCATTCGCTTCCAGATAATCAATGAGACGCCGAGCAGTAAACGACTTGAAATCGCCTATTTCCTTGGCTAAATCCGGTGATGAGGCGATCAGATGCAGATGATTCTCCAGAATGACGTAACCGTAGATGACCAACCGTTCCTGGTCGCCGAGGAATCGCCAGGAATCGTAAACGATTTGCACGGTGTCGGGCCGGGTGAACACTGGGAGCCAACCGACGACGGTGCAGGTCAGGAAATAAGGGTAGTAATCTTCATAGATGCGGTAGCGGCTGCGAGTCATCGCGGCCTCCCGCGACGCGGAGCGTCGCACACGTGCGTTCCCACGCGGAGCGTGGGAACGAGAGGGATACTACACCGATGATGTAGCAGAAACAATAGTTGAATTCTACGGCCTAAATTACTCCGGATCCATCGCTCTCTTGTTCCACCCCCCGAGCGCTGCTAGACTCGTTTTGATACGCAACATCTGCTGATATATTCCTTCGCCCGGATGAATCGAGCTGCCCCATGCCCTACAGTGCCGAAATCAATCGCACCAATCCGACCTGTTTCGTCTTCCTTGTCGATCACTCCAACTCCATGTTGGAGCCGTTCGCCGGACAGACCGACAAGCAGAAGTCCGAGGGTGTCGCCGACGCCATCAATCGCCTGCTGCAAAACCTCATCCTCAAATGCGCCAAGTCCGACGGCATCCGCGATTACTTTTATGTCGGTATCATCGGCTACGGCGGCAAGGTCGCCTCGGCGCTGGGCGGCAGCCTCGCGGGGCAGACCCTCGTACCCATCAGCGCCATCGCCAACAATCCGCTGCGCGTCGATCAGCGGACGCGCAAAGTCGATGACGGCGCCGGCGGCATTATCGAACAGAAATTCAAGTTCCCCGTCTGGGTTGAGTCCAAGGCCACCGGCAAAACGCCCATGTGCGAGGCGCTACAATTGGCCAAGCAATATCTGGAAGTGTTCCTGGGCCGCTATCCCGGCTGCTATCCCCCCCTGGTCATCAACATCACCGACGGCATGGCCACCGACGGCGATCCTTTTCCGATCGCGAAGTCGGTGCAGCAATTGGCCAGCAACGACGGCAACGTGCTGTTATTCAACGCGCACCTTTCGGCCAAGCAGTCGCTGGCCATCGAGTTTCCCTCGGCGGACACGAGCCTGCCGGATAACTTCGCCAAGCTGTTGTTCCGCATGTCGAGCAAACTCCCGCCGCGCTTGTTCGACGCGGCACGCGCCGAGAAGTATCCCGTGCAGCCGGAGGCGCGCGGCTTCGTCTTCAACGCCGACCTGGTATCCGTGATCCGATTTTTGGACATTGGAACTCGCGTCGCTCAAGCAGTGCGTTAAGGGGCGACAGACTGCCCTAGCGACGATCGTTCGTAAAGCGCGGCAAGAGCACTGCCGGCACCTCCAGCTTCTTCGCCTGCGCGTTGAGCGCGGCCAGGTCCTTCGTCACCAGCGTCCGCCATTCATCCTGGTACTTTTGCAATAGCTCGCTCTGTTCCTCGAAAATCTCGCGGATGCCCTGGGTTGGCGTGCCGTCGCTTTCCTTTATCATCTCGAACAGCCAGACCAGTTGGGAGTAGAGACGGGCGCCGCCTTTCTGCGCGAGGATGTCGTAAGGGATTTTTGCCTTGGGATTGTGTAGTTTTTCCTCCAGCGCATCGAGTCGCGCCAGCACGTCGCGCGATGCCTTCACCAGATCGCGCGCCGATTTGTTGTCCTTGAGCAGCTCATTGCGAGCGACGAGCTGGCCTTTGACCTTGCGAATCTGATCGACCGTGTGGGTCAGGCTGTTGATGTCATCGCGGATCTTCAGGGTCAGCTCGATCTGCTCTTTCAGCTCCGCTGCCTGGGCGGGCCATTCGATCTGGCGGAGGATCGCTTCGGGTGTGAGCACCTGATCCGACCCTGCCAGCCGGGCGGCCGTCCGCGCCCATATGTTTGGTGCAATCGTCCGCCGATCGGGCAACACCTCCACCTTCCTCGTCTTCGTTTGGCCCTCGACTGTTAGTTTCAGCGTGTAGACGCCGGGATTGACCAGCGGCCCCATTTGCGGCTCGCCGCTATCGACCTTGGCGCCCTTGATGATCTCGGCCCCCTCATAACGCAAGTCCCAAACCAAGCGATGCAGGCCCGGCTCGATCGCGAGAACGGGTTTCTTGTATCGCTTCTCGCTAAGATCGCCGGGATCGGGTTTCTCCTCCGGCTCTTTCTTGCTTGACAGCAAGGTCACGCGATTTTTCTTGTCGTCGAGCACTTCCAGCGTGATCTCGCCTTTTGGCTTGGTTTTCAGGAAATAATGCAGGATCGCTCCCGGCGGCGGGTTCTCACCGGCGCCGAGCGGCTTCTTTTCGCCCAGCGGTATGTAATAGCGATAGCGCACGGCCGGCGCGGCGGGGAACAGGAACACATCGCGCGCCTGGACGGCCGGCTCCCACTGACGCAGCGGTGTCACATCATCGAGAATCCAAATCGACCGCCCGTTGGTGCCAACCACAAGATCGTTGTGCTTGACGATAAGATCGGTGATGGTGACGGTCGGCAGGTTGAGGCGCAGCGGCGTCCATGTGCCGCCGTCGTCCCACGAAATCAACAATCCGCGCTCTCCGCCGAGATAAAGCAGTCCTTTGCGCTGGGGATCTTCGCGCACGACATGCAAAGAACCCTCGGTGAAATCCGAAATCCGAAATCCGAAATCCGAAGGAAATTCCAAATCCGAATGTTCGTTCCCGGACCTTGAATTCCCATTATTTTGGGATTTTTCATTTGAAATTTCGGTTTTCCTTCGGATTTCGGATTTCGGATTTCGGATTTTGAGGCTGCGCCACGTCTTGCCGAAATCCGTCGTCTGGAACAAATACGGCTTTCGGTCATCGACCTTATGAGCATCGACGACGACGTAAGCAGTGCCGGCGTCGAACGGCGACGCTTCGATGCAGCGCACCGTCCCCCATCCCGGCCACTCGGAATGCAGGGTCACGTTGTCCCAATGACCGCCGCCGTCCCGCGAGACGTGGACCAAACCGTCATCGCTGCCGGCCCAGAGCACGCCGCGCTCTTTCGGCGATTCCGCGATAGCATAGATGGTGCCGTACACTTCGACGCCGGTGTTGTCGCCGGTGATGGGACCGCCGGACCATTTCTGCTTGCTCCTGTCGTTGCGCGTCAGGTCGGGACTGATCGGCGTCCAGTGCCGGCCGGCGTCGCTGGTTTTGAACAGGACGTTGGCCGCGTGATACACGACGCGATGATCGTGCGGAGAAATTAAGATGGGAGCGGTCCACTGAAAGCGATATTTCAGAGTTTCCGGAGCATGTCCCGATGGATTGAAGGGATAGACGCTGATGTTTCGGGCCTGGCGTACGCGGTGATCGTAGCGCGAGATGTAGCCGCCGTACTCGCCGGCATAAACGATGTCGGGATTGGTGGGGTCGGAGGCCGTGAAGCCCGTTTCGCCGCCGCCGACCGGATGCCACTCGCTCGGCGCGATGCCGGCCATGGAGAGACTGTTGCTCGGCCCGGAGCCGGTGCCGATGTCCTGCATGGTGCCGGCGACGTGATAGGGCAGCCGATTATCGACACTGATGTGATAGAACTGTCCCCACGGCAAAGGCGGCGCGAACCAGGTTTCGCCACCGTTGGTTGAAATATCCACGCCGCCGTCGTTGCCGTTGAGGATGCGGCGGGGATCTTTTGGATCGATCCAGATGTCATGATGATCGCCGTGGTGCGGCCCCTTGACTTGCCGGAATGTTTGGCCGCCGTCGATGCTTTTGAGCAGCGGCACCTGCGGGCACCAAACGACATCGGGGTTGCGCGGATCGATGGTCAGCGTGGTGTAGTAGAAGGCGCGTTGGCGGATGGCGCGCCAGTCGTTGACCATTTTCCAGCTGTCGCCGCCGTCATCGCTGCGAAAGAGACCGCCCTTGTCCGCCTCGATGAGTGCGTAGATGCGCCGGCCGTCCGAAGGCGCGACACGGACACCGATCTTGCCCCAAATGCCTTCGGGCAGCCCCTTGGCATATTTCTTCCCTTTGGGAGCATCCTTGCCGAACTCCGGCGATTTCTCATCCGGCTGCGGCACAAGCTGCGTCCAGTTGTCGCCGCCGTCGCGTGAAACGTAAAGCCCGCTGCCTGGCCCGCCGCTCGTAAGCTCCCACGGCCGTCGCCGTGCTTGCCATAATCCCGCAAACAGGATTTGAGGATTGGTTGGATCGAAGCACACATCGGAAGCGCCGGTGTCGGCATCCTTGAACAGCACGCGCTGCCAATTCTTGCCGCCGTCGCGGGTGCGATAAACGCCACGCTCCGGATTGGGACCGAAAGCATGGCCCAGCACCGACGCGAAGGCAATGGCGGGATTTCTCGGATGCACGATGAGCGTGCCAATCTGCCCTTCCTGTTTCCAAATGTGTTTCCAGGTCTTCCCGGCGTCCGTGGATTTATAAATTCCGTTGCCGACCTCGATGTTGCCGCGGATGTTGGCCTCGCCGGAGCCGGCGTAAATCACGTTCGGATCGGACGGCGCGATGGCCAGGGAGCCGAATGTCGAAGTAGACAGATCGTCGGCGATCGGCTTCCAATGAATGCCGCCGTCGCTGGATTTCCAAATCCCGCTGGCCGCGGTGGCAGCGTAGCAGGTGAGCGGATCGCCCGGCACCCCGGCAACGCGGCAAACCCGGCCGCCGGCCGCCGGCCCAATCGAGCGAAACTTCAGGCGCTTGAATGGCGAGTGATCGCGTTTGTTCTCGTCGCCCTGCGCCGCCGCGCAGAAAGCGGCGATGAGGGAAGTCAGAATGAGGATAAAGGAGATACGCTGAGTCCAGTAGGCTTTCATAATGCTCCCGTCCGGAAAAGGCTTGCTCCGACGAGTCCGTGCGCCGATTCTGGAGGTATTGCATTATTTTTCGTTAGCCCAGCCCTTTAGGGTTGGGGAAGGCCAAGGGGCGATGATTTGGGGCTTTAGCCCCTGCGCGAGAGGGCCTAAAGGCCCAACTGTTTCCACCCGCCTCTAGTTCCCAGCCCTAAAGGGCTGGGCTAACGAAAAATGCAATACCCGAAACGATTCACGCGCTCGCTCCAAGATTCGGTTCAAGACTGAGCCGTGGATCCAGGGTGCCATTGGCCTGCGGACATTGTATTTCCCAACGGGCCGAACCGCGAGCATATTCTCTATCTCTTTGTCACGCTCTGCGGGAGAATGAGAGGTTATTGCTTGCGATTCGAAATTCGGTATCTTGGAGTCATGCTGAGCATCGAAGATTGGCAAAAACCAAATCGTTGCGCAACCAATCGTTCACCGCGTCTGCTTGGCTAACCACTTGGCGATCTCTTCCTTGAATTGCGACTTTGCCTGGCAGTTCAGATGGTTCGCATTCTGGATATTGATCACTCGCCAATCCTTTCGCACCGCGCGCAGCGGCTCGACATACAGCTTCTTAACCACCCTATCTCGCTCCCCGACAAGGATGGTTACGGGAACACGGATCGACTCGATCTCTTTTTTCGTTAGCGCTAGCTTGCCGAGGGTTCGGGCGCATGTGCGGACGGCAGCGCTGGCGGTTTGCCGGAAATGCTCGAAGACTTTTTGCGCGAACCCCCTACCTCGCAGCCAGCCCATGCCGGCAAGCGTTGCCGACAAGACACGATCCGGATGCTTGGCCATGAGCTTGGCGGCAACGATGCCCCCCAGGCAATTGCCGATAATGTGCGCTTTGTTAACCTTGAGATGATCCATAAGCCGGATTACGTCCGCCACCAATTCAAGACCATAGGCTTTTTCCGTCGTCGGCTTGTCTGAAAGCCCGTGGCCTGGCAAGTCCAAGGGGATCACCTGATACTTTTCGGCGAGAAGTTCGGTCGTGCCGGGCAAAGCCCATTCTAACGCAGAGCTACCAAACAGGCCGTGAATAAGAACGACAGGCTCTCCCTCACCCTGGACCGAATACGAAATCTTCACACCCTTCGCGTAGAAGGCAGGATACTCCCACCGCAAACTCAAGTCACTGGCAACCGCCGCCAACTCCGCTTCACTGCTAGCGCCCACGTAAACACGCCAGGAACCATCCACTCCCGTATCAAAGCAGACGGCTCGCCCTGGCTTATGGTAGGCCCGCATTTGGTTCAGCTCGCCGATAAACGACCAATCGCGGTCCAGAACCTTCCTCAAGCCCGCGTGTACTCGGGCCGTGTTGCAATATCGCATCGCACCGCCGTAGGCCGCTTGCACATGGAGCATGACCAGAAGGAAGGACGAGCACCGGCTATTGGCCTTGTACCACCGGATGGGTTCGTCGTTATATCCCCAGAAGACCGGCGGATCATCGCCTAAGGGCTGGGGGCCAGTCGGAATACCGTAAAAAAGGACCGCCTGGTTCTCCACCATGAAGGCCAGTTTCCGTGACTCGATGCTCCAGTCCGCCGGCCGGAGCAATCGGTCGTGGGCACAATTAAAATCATCCACACGGCCGGCGACCCGGTAATATTCGTGTAAGGCAGCAGGCAAGCGTAGACCGAGTTGTTTTTCTGCGGCGAGCAGTTCCCGTTGCGGTATCCCATCCCGGCGCCGGAGACGACGTCCCAAGGAAGCGAACGCCTGCCGGTACTGCTCGCCGAAATCCTCCACCGGTAATTCCTCCGCCTCTGGACTTACGTCTGAGATAGTGAATTATGGTGTGAACGGCTGCCTTTGGTCGTTGCGGCTATTCTTCACGATTCGGCCTCTCACCCTTCGCAAGAACAGCAGTCCTCCTCCGCCGATTGCCAGGAGCAGACACGACGCCGGTTCGGGGGTTTCGACGGCTGTATAGGTATATCCCCACCACTCGCCGCCATAAAGGGTTATATGTTTCTTGTCCTTATCGTAGTCGGCCAAAACGATTTGAAACTGGGAACTCACCACGGGATTTGACTCATATTCGCCTCCTCCCATTGTTTCCGTAACGAAGGGGGTATCAAGGAACCATCCTCCGCCGCCGGCCAGTTGTCCCGCAGCATAAGGCCCGTCGTAGAAGGGCAGCCCAGCGTTGTTTTGCGCCTCATAGGGATGTTTAGGATCGTTGTCCAGGATAGGCCCAAACGCCTTCCCATAGATGGTCCCGGTGTAGGCCTGAATCCAGTGAAGATCCTTGATATTCACTCCCTGCTGTTTGGTGTACTTGAGATTCAAAACGGCGCCGCCAACTTCCGCATTCGTGATGTCGGAAGGGTAATTTTTACCATTGGCAGCCTTGACGTCCGGTTGGTTCACCACGTACGGATTGTAACCGCTATACGTTTTGTTTCCTTTGCCGTCGTTGTAATCGTAGCTAACAAGGCTGATCCCCTTTTCCGCGGCGGCTTCCTGAGCCACGCCAGCCCAGTTGTAGGTCCAACCTGCATTGGCCTTTATATATGCATCCAAACCAGCGTTGATCCAAGTACACTGGCCGGTAAGCTCCGGATGGCCAACGTAGGTAATCGAACTGACCGGGACGAGCGGATAGGGATTCAGCGTGCTCGTGTGGACGTCATCGCCGAACGCGGCACTCACGGAGGCCGTATTGCTGACGAAATCGCCTCGCGCCGAGATCGGCGAATGGAAAACACTGACGGCGAGCAACATCATCGCGAGGACCGGCGGGGCAATCCACCGTGCTCGCAAGGTTCCGGAACGCATTCTTGGGAACAGGAATCGCATGGTTTTCTCCTCATTCGGGCGCGCTGCCGATCCTCGCCCCGCGAGACATCTCGCAGGTGCGATTTTGCGGACTTTTGATGTCTTCTGAGTTCGTGGAATCTGAACGGTCTCACAGCCAAGCCAGGAGAACCTTCCGGCCTCTGGCAAAGCCTCTTCTTCTTCACCAAGCCCGGATTTTTCGAGAATCCGCCACGAAAGAAATGGACTTTTTTGGAAAAAGCCGCTTCCTCGTTCCCACGCTCCGCGTGGGAACGCACGTCCGGCCGCTCTGCGATCCGTCTCTCTCTGCCGCGTGGGGACTGGTCGCGACGCGGAGCGTCGCCAACTTGCGTTCCCACGCGGAGCGTGGGAACGAGAGAGAAGCTCTGAAGTGGAGACTGCTTCATCCGTGCGGAAATGGACGACTCGATCGGAAAACTCATGCATCCAATCGGCCGTGTCCGGGTAATGTAATGGAAGAGAACGGATGCCCCATGCAATGAGGAGGGGGATAATGGCGACGCGGATGAACGACTTGGTTCAGCATCTTCGCAGGGCCATGCTTGAGCGCGACGGAGCCGGCCTGACGGATGGGCAGCTGCTGGAGCGATTCATCGTACAGCGCGACGAAGCCGCCGTTGCCGCGCTGGTGCGGCGGCACAGCCCGATGGTCTGGGGAGTCTGCCGCCGCGTCCTGGGCAACCACCACGACGCCGAGGATGCGTTTCAAGCGACTTTTCTCGTCCTCGTTCGCCGGGCGGCGGCGATCGTGCCGCGAGAGATGGTCGGCAATTGGCTCTACGGAGTGGCGCACCAGACGGCGCTCAAGGCGCGGGCGACATTGGCCAAGCAGCGGACACGGGAAAAGCAACTGCCGGCCATGCCCGAAATCGGCGTCGAGCCGCAGCTTCTCCGGCGCGAACTGCAACTTGTCCTGGACCAAGAGCTGAGCCGGCTGCCGGACAAGTACCGGGTTGCCATCGTCCTGTGCGACCTTGAGGGCCGGTCGCGAACAGAAGCGGCCCGGCATCTCGGCATCCCGCCGGGGACGATGGCGACAAGGCTGACGAGAGGTCGAGCGCTCCTGGCGAAGCGGCTGCTACGGCATGGTCTGGCCGTGTCCGGCGGAATGTTGGCGACGGCGCTCTCGGAGCAAGCGGCGTCGGCGTGCCGGCCGGACTCCGCGATGGTTTCGACGATCAAGGCCCTAACTTCGGTTGTGGCGGGACAAGCGGCGAACACGAGCGTAGTCTCGGTCCAAGTCGCCGCGCTAACGGAAGGAATGGTGAAATCCATGATGCTGAGCAAAATCAAAACCGCAACGGGACTGCTGCTGGCGCTGACCGTCACGGCGGCGGGCGGCTTGATTTACACGACGCGGGCGGAAGATCCTCCGCGCGTCGAGCAGAAGCGAGAGGAGGATCTGCGCGCGGCGGCGATCAAAGCGCTGGAGCAATTCGGCAAATCGGAGCAGGAAAGCGATCGGGAGGCGGCGATCAAGGCGTTGGTCGATTATCGCCGGGAACTCAAAGCGGCGGAGGAAGCCCGTAAACGGCACCTCGACAGCACCGCGCGTTTCCTCGCGGATCGATTCAAGTACCGTGTTCCCGTCGAAATCGGCGCCAGCGAATTCAAAGACGGCGGCCGCATCGAGATCCTGGAGGTATGGGGCACACGGCCGAAGATCGAGGTCTTCGGCCAATATCTGGTGCGCGGCAAGTATGCGATGCCGTCTCACGACCGCGGTAGATTGTACTTCTACCTGACGGAGACAGATCCATTCAGTTTCGGCGGGTACGCCTCTCCCCCGGCTGGTGACGAGCGTTTCCGCGCTCTTTCTGCGCTCGGAGCGATCAGCATGGTAGGGAACCTCGACCTTCAATCCATCGAGGTGCGCAAAGGAGGGGGTGAATTTACGCTGCTTCATGGCATGTTTCGGCCAGGATATTTTCATTTGCAGATGTTAACCGACGGAAATAAAAATGTCGCCAACGTCTACTTCGGGACGGGCGACAACGTGTTGCGGAAAAAGACGTGGTGAGCGCAAGAACCACCTCGCGGCGCGATTTATGCTATGGTTGAAGTGGACCCTCGGCAGGATGCGGGTCATGCGTGTGTCTCCTTGCGCGCTCCGGCCGATAGCAACTTTCTTGGATTTATGGATATTTTAATCGCAGAAGACGATCTGATCTCGCGCCGCACCCTGGAAGTCACTTTGCAGCGCTGGGGACATCGTGTCCTCGTGACGACCGATGGCCAGGCTGCCTATGAAACGCTCAACCGCGACGACGCCCCGCAGCTGGCTATCCTCGACTGGATGATGCCGTACATGGACGGCCTGACTATCTGCCGCAAGGTGCGCGAAAACCCCGCCAAACGCACCACGTACATCATCCTGTTGACGGCGCGCGGCGAGAAAAAAGACATCGTGGCCGGGCTGGAGAGCGGGGCGGACGATTACATCACCAAACCGTTCGACCGCGATGAATTGCAGGCCCGTGTTAATGTCGGACTGCGCATGGTCGAATTGCAGCAGAGCCTCGCCGAGCGCGTGGCCGAGCTGGAGGAAATGCTCAAGCGCGTCAAGCAGCTGCAAGGATTGCTGCCCATTTGCAGCTATTGCAAGTGCATCCGCAACGACGACAACTACTGGCAGCGCGTCGAGGAATACATCGGCGAGCATCTCGATACACGTTTCAGCCACGGCATCTGTCCCAACTGCTTCGAAACCGTGGTCAAGGCCCAGCTCCGCGAGCAGGGGCTACCCACGGAGGGACTCGTTTACGATGCCGAGGAACCCCTTCCGTCGTAAAAACTAATCAGATGTGGCGAACGGCCGGCGTCAGCCGGCTGGTTGAAGCCACCACCAGCCGGCTGACGCCGGCCGTTCGCCATTCTTACCAAAGGCCGGCCATGCTTCTGAAAACGACGCTTGTTGTCCTGATTACAGTACTGTTGTGCATGATGGGTTCGTCGGTCGCGGCGGGTGAGCGTTTGACGCCGGCGGCCGGCCGGGCGGGGCGATCGGTCACTCTCGCGACGCACGGCATGGTCGCCACCAGTCACCCCCTGGCGGCGCAGATTGGCCTGGATGTCCTGAAATCCGGCGGCAACGCCGTCGATGCCGCCATTGCTGTCGATGCCGCCCTTGGCCTGATGGAGCCGATGAGCTGCGGCATCGGCGGCGATTTGTACGCCCTCGTCTGGGACGCCAAAACCCAGAAACTTTACGGACTCAACGCCAGTGGCCGTTCGCCCTACAACGCGACCCGTGATTTCTTTGCCAAGAAGGGACTCGACCAGATCCCCACAACTGGACCGCTCAGCTGGTCGGTGCCCGGCTGCGTCGATGGCTGGGAAGCGCTTCGCAAGCGGTTCGGCACGCGCTCTCTGGGCCAGATTCTTGAGCCGACCATTCGCTACGCCCTAGAGGGCTTTCCCGTTACCCCGGTTATTGCCGGCTACTGGCAAGGGGGTGCTGCGCGCCTGCGCCGCCATCCCGATGCTGCTCGCACTTACTTGATTGACAATCGCGCGCCCCGCGCCGGCGAGATATTCAAAAACCCCAATTTGGCTCGCTCTTATCGCTTGATCGCCGACAAGGGCCGCGATGCCTTCTACAAGGGTCCAATCGCTCGCGCAATCGTCGCTTTCTCGGAAACGAACGGCGGCCTCTTTTCCTTGAAGGATTTCGCCGATCACACGTCTACCTGGGTCGAGCCGGTCAGCACGACCTATCGCGGCTATCAGGTCTGGGAGATCCCACCGCCCGGCCAGGGCATCGCCGTCCTGGAAATGCTGAACCTTCTGGAAGGATACGATCTCAAGAAGATGGGGCCGGAGTCGGCGGACTGGTGGCACCTGTTTCTCGAAGCGAAAAAGTTGGCCTACGCCGATCGAGCGCGGTTCTACGCCGATCCGGTTTTCGTCAAGGTGCCGGTGGCGGAGCTAATCTCGAAACCGTATGCCGACCAGCGCCGCAAGTTGATCGACATGAGCAAAGCCATGACACGCATCCCCGCGGGCGATCCGAAGCTGGAGCAGGGGGACACGGTGTATCTGTGCGTGGTCGATAAGGACCGCAACTGTGTCTCCTTGATCCAGAGTAATTACATGGGCTTCGGTTCCGGCCTGGTGCCGGGCGATCTCGGCTTCGCCCTGCAAAACCGCGGCTGCTTGTTCGCCCTCGACGCGGCGCATCCCAATCGCCTCGACCCGCACAAGCGGCCGTTCCACACGATCATTCCGTCGATGGTGATGAAGGACGGCAAACCGTGGTTCGTCTTCGGCGTCATGGGCGGCGACATGCAGCCGCAGGGCCAGGTGGAAGTGCTCGTTAACCTGATCGATTTCGGCATGAACGTGCAGGAAGCCGGCGAGTCGCCGCGTCTGGAACACGTCGGCTCAGCGACGCCGACCGGCATACCCGGCAAACGCGGGGGCGGCACGGTCCAGGCCGAACGCGGCATCTCCGAAAAGGTGATCGAGGAACTGACACGGCGCGGTCATCAAATCAAGCCGGTGCGCGTCAATGGCGGCGGCTATCAGGGCATCCTTATCGATCCCAAGACGAACGTGCTGCACGGCGGCTCCGAAGCCCGCAAAGACGGCTGCGCCGTGGGATATTAAGTGGAGATAGCGAAGCATGTATCCATCGGGAACCTGGCGTGGGCACTGGGACCAAACAATCTACGGCCGTCAACCGATGGGACCGCTCGTCCTCCGCTTTCACAATGGCCGGATTGAGGGCGAAGGCCGGGACATCATCGGTCCCTTCACCTTCACGGGCGAGTACGATGAGAACGGCGCGGTTCGCATGGTCAAGCAGTACCGCGGCCGGCGCACCCATCAGGTTTTCTATCAAGGCACCTACGACGGCGAGGGCACCCTCTTCGGCGAATGGCGAATTCCGCCGTTTTTGAGGGGTTCCTTCGCCTTGTCGCCGGTCGCCGGCAAACCGCCGGCCGATGCGCCGATCGAGGAGTTGTGACCGTTCTCCGCGGATTCAACGGCCGAGCAGCCCCGCGGCTTCGAGGGCGGCCCGCATTTTCGGCTGTTTCTCGGCCGCCAATCCCGCCACCGGCGAACGGCACGGGCCAATCGACAATCCCATCATGTCGAGCGCCGCCTTGACCGCCCCCGGCGCCGTACACAGCGCCAGCGCCAACCGCAATGGATTGAGCCGCAGCTGCGCCGCCTTCGACGCTTCCAAATCGCCGCGCTGAAACGCATTGTAAATCTCGACAAGAAGGGCCGGCGCGATGTTGCCCGTCGCCGGCACCGCACCGCGAGCGCCGAACATCAAGGCCGGGAAGATGAGTGTATCGCGGCCCATCAGCACCGAGAACCGCGGCGGCACGGCGCGGATCATTTCATTGGTGTTCTGCAAATCGCCGCTGGAATCCTTGATGCCGAGGATGTTGGGAATCTCGGCCAGCCGCGCCGCAGTGTCCACGTCGATCTTGACGCCGCCGCAGGTGCCGGGGTTGTTGTAGAGGATCACCGGCAGCCGCGTACACTCGGCGATGCGGCGATAATGATCGTAAATCTCCTGCTGCGTCGGGCTGATGAAATACGGCGTGATGATCGACACGCCGTCCGCGCCTTCGCGCTCAGCCATCTTCGTCAGCCGCACCACTTCGCGCGTCGTCTCGGCCCCCGTGCCGGCATAAACGGGCACACGCTTGTTCACATGAGCCACGGCCGTGGCGATGACTTCCTGTTTCTCGCGCTCGTCGAGAGCATAAAACTCGCTGTTGGTGCCGAGGACGAAAACGCCGTGAACGCCGTTGGCAATGAGGCGATCGAGAAACCATTTCAGACGCGGCAGGTCGAGATCCTCGTTTGCCTGCATGGGCGTGGCGACGGGCGGAATGATGCCGTGAATGTGCATCGCTGTCTCCGGGGAAGGTTTATAAATCTCTGGTCCATCATATAAAACAGGGACGCCGCGGGTGGTTCAAGGTTCTCGCGTGCATTCCTGGGCCGAGGATTCTCGTCGTTCCGCTGAGAATAGCATGCGGCAGCGTCAGAATTGATCGGTTCATCATACGGCGAGAGCTACCCAGCGCCCTCGGCGGACACAGCAGGTAATCAGCGGAGTGCATAGCATAAGAGTACGTCGGCATCGCGGAGGTAGAGTCGACCGGCGGCGATGATGGGGTGGGCAAACGCCTTGAACTGGCTGCGCGACGGCTGGCGGAAGCGCCCCTTTTCGCGATAGCCTTCCGGCGTCGCTTCCACGAGTGCTACCTCCCCTTGTTCGCCGCGAACGTAGAGGTGGCCGTCTGCCGCCACGAGGGAACCGCGGCCGACGGAACGGGCCTGCCATTTCCTTGCGCCGGTCTTGAAGTCCATGCACACCAGCCCGGCGCCGCCCGAGCCGTACAAGTAGTCGCCGACGCGGATGACGCCGCCGTGATGGTTGCACATGGAGCGGACGAGGTAGACCTGCTTGGCCTTCACATCGCGTCCATCGGCGACTAGCCGGAGCAGGGCGTCGCCGCCGGCCCTGCCGGTGCCGCTCGCCGAGGTGAAGATGCAGCCATCGTGGAAGATCGGCGTCGCGCAGCTCTGGCCGCCAACATTGCCGGTGTACTTCCAGAGCAACCGGCCATCCTTCGCCGCCACGCCAACGACACCGCTCCCGATGAATTGCACGTACTGCTTGATGCCCCCCGTCTCGGCAACAATGACCGAGGCGTAGCCAGCCTGGTTGTCTTCCAGGGGCGTTTTCCAGACCACTCGGCCATTCTTCTTGTCGAGCGCCAACAGAGCGGCCGAGGGGCCACCCGGCGTACAGATCAACAGCTCGCCATCAACAAGCGGTGACTCGGCGTACGCCCAGGTACCCCGGTTGCCCTCGAACTCCTTTTCCAGGTGATGCTGCCAGAGAATCTTGCCGTTGCTGGTGGATACGCAGAGCAGATCGCCGTCGGAGCCAAGGGTATAAAGCAGATCGCCATCAACGGTTGGGGAGGATCGTGGTCCCGGGTAGTTCGGCCCCTGGTTTTCGCCGACCTTGCCGACCCGGATGGACCACAACCGTTGGCCATCGTTGACATCGACAGCGTGGAGAAATTCTTCGTCTCCCTTGCTGCCCAGCAGAAACACGCGCCCGCCGGCAACGGAAGGCGTCGCATAACCGCCGCCCAGTCCGGTAGCCTTCCATACCAATTTCGGCCCGCCCTCCGGCCATTCCTTGAGAAGCCCTGTCTCGGTGGAAACTCCGGTGCGGTCGCGACCGCGCCAACCCGGCCAGTCGCCCTCTGGAGCGTGCGGCTGGGCGAGGACCGCCGTGGGTGCCTTCAGGAAGATTGCGAGGAACGTCAGAGCCAACGCGCGGTTCCAGGCCATTCGTTCTCTCCTGGCCACTGAGGTGGGTTGGAGGACATTGGGGATTGCTCGTCCGACCGTCCAAGTTACGATCAATATAACGGCAAACCGAGCAAGTTGGGAGTAGTCGGAGCGCTTTATGCCGCACATACATTGTTGCCGATCGCTCCAGGAGCGTTCGGAAGGAACGAGAATAACATAGGGAGGGCCAAGGGGTCGGGAGTGGTTCCCCGCGTCAAAAGAGCGTTGGGGCATCGCTGGGCCAAGCAACCTTGCTCTGTTCCTGCTGATGGCTCTATCGAGTGGATGAAGTGATGAACACCCGATCGCCCCAGACAATAGGAGAGGAATGGCCAAGGATGTCGGAGAAGCCGGCCTTCCACACGATGCCTTCACCCGTCTTGCCGTCCCACTTCAGGACAAGGTCTTTCTCGTCGGTGGTGCCGCAGCCGGTCGGACCGCGCCATCCGGGCCAGTCGCCGGCGCACACAACGGCGGTCCCGGCGAGTTGCATCGTGGTCCAAACGGCCAAACCCAGGATTCCCAGCAGAGTGCGTCATATCGAGAAATCATTTTTTGAGCTTCGGCAGGTGGAAAGTGCCTTGTCCTGCATGGGCGTGGCGACGGGCGGAATGATGCCGTGAATGTGCATCGCTGTCTCCGGGGAAGGTTTATAAATCTCTGGTCCATCATATAA
>Ga0070738_10001595_pt1 | contig 43379 bp, 42 predicted proteins | sample Coa_R2_2_FD_66446 | JGI IMG/M metagenome (GOLD analysis project Ga0070738, IMG submission 66446) | Surface soil microbial communities from Centralia Pennsylvania, which are recovering from an underground coalmine fire - Coalmine... | ecosystem: Environmental > Terrestrial > Soil > Unclassified ...
GAAGGGCTCCTGCAGCATCTGCGACAGCAGCAATCCGCGGGCGTAGCGATCCAGCCTTTCGGCGATCCCCATGCCGTAGCGCCTGAGCCAGCCCAGGCTTTCCAGCTGATCGGCCCGCATGCCCTCCTCGATGCCGTCGAGCGGGCCCTTGCGCTCCCGTGCGGGCGCAGCTTCGCCGGCGGGCTTGTCGAGAGGCCGATCCTCCCGGGCAGGTCCGTCGGGGCTGGTGTCTTGAACGGGGGCGTTCATGGCTGAACGAGAACATAAACAGAACAAAAAGTCAAGGGGAACCGCCAAGACGCCAAGGGCGCCAAGCAGACTCAATCAATTCTTGGCGGTCTTGGCGGCTTGGCGGTTCAAACCACCTGCAGCCCTGCCGAGAACGGCCAAAAGAAATGCCCCCCGATTCGCACCGGGGGGCATCGATAGTCTTAAACATGTGCCCGGACCCTTTCGGGTCCGAGGCGTTCTCGCCTTAGGTCGCGACGGTCACCACACCGGTGGCCGCGGTGAAGGTGTGGAGGCCGACCAGTTCGACGACTGTTGTATCCCCCGCTCCGAGAGTGCCGGACGCGCTGTCGACGAAGTAGGTATTGCCGCCGAACTGCGAGTAGACCACGTGATGCGCATTACCCGCACCGGTCACAGCAGTTTCAAGAGCGTTGATCGTGGTCGCCACTGAACTACCGGCGGTTACTAGCGTGACCGCGCCACCGGCCCCGGTGCCCGCAGCCGTGGCATCTGCCGCCAACGTGACGGTATCACCGACCACGGCACCCGTAATGACGTAATTCGCGGCACTGGCATAGGCGGTACCGCCGGTACCGGCAGTGATGTTATCCGCGCCGACGCCAGCCGTCACAGTGTGCGCCCCAAGAGTGACATTGAAGGCGCCCGTCGTGTTGGTCGTCGTGCCACCGAGCGTGATCTGGTTCGACCCGGTTCCCGCCGTTACGTTGACTGTACCAGCGACGCTGGCGTCGATGACGTAGTCGTTACCGTTGCCCAGCGTGATCGTGTCGGTCTTGCCGGCAGCGGCGCCGCCAAGAACGAGCGTCACATGCGCATTATCAGCGGAGCCCGCAACCGTCACGCCGGCGGGGCTGGTATCCTGCAGACCGATCGTCGCTTCCGCGACGAGCGTGCCCGCCTGACCGAGCGACACCCCCGCCCCCAGCGTCAAGCTGGTTAGCGAGTTGTCCGTCAACAAAGTGATGATGCCCGCCGACGTGCCGGTGTTGGAAATGCCCAATGTCGACGCCGAGTCGTTGAGGGCAGTGATGATGGATACGTTGGAACCTGTGAAGGTCAACGATCCGAGATTAGCGTCAGTGAATGCCGAGATCGTAACCGGAGCCGCATTGGTCTCGGTGTTGTTCAAGATGAACGACGTCGCCTGGGTGGAAGCCTCGTTCAATGTTCCGATCGTCAGACCGCCACTGCCGCTGACGTTCAGATGCGACAGACCATTATCGACCAACGTCGTAATCGTATTGGCCGAATTGAACGCGACCTCGTTGGAAACAAGGTTGATGGTCCCGATACCGACCAAATTCGCATCCTGAAGGGTCAGCGAACCTGCAGTGAGAGCCGTGGCGTTGGTCGCGCCACCGAACGTCACCGTAGCCCCGTCGCTCGCACCATTGGCGTCGATATAGGTCACACTGACCGACGTGCTGCTCGCGTCAAGCGAGACGGACGCCCCCGAGGCCACCTTGGTGAACGCGATCGTGCTGTTTCCGATGATATCGAGCCCGCTCGCCGTCGCATCGATCTGGCTCATATCGATCGTGCCGGTCACGTTCGCCTCGACACCAAGGATCTGGAAGCCCGTGACCTTGGCAGCGGTCGCCGCGCTCAACGCATAGGGGCCGCCCTCCAGGATCAACTCGTTGTTGACCGCGGAGCCGGCGGTGATCGTCTTCGTCGCGTCGGCAAGGTCGCTGATCAGGATGATGTCCTGTCCGGCAGCACCGGTGAAGCTTTGATGCGCATCATCAAGGGCGACCGCGACCTTGCCGGTGGACGTCGTGGTCAAGGTCAACGCGCTACCCAAAGCGGCGAGACCAGTGGTGTGCGTGGTCGCGCCGTCGCTGAACCCTGCCCCGCCGCTGATCGTGACCGTCTTCAGTGAAGCGTTGATCGCGCTCAGGGTAAGGGTGTTCGTGCCGCTCACGGAGAGGCTCGTCAGAGCGGTATCCGTGATGGCGGCCAACTTGGAATCGGCGCTGGAGGTCGTGACCTTCAACGTCCCGATTTCGTTGTTGGTGTCGGTGATCGTATTCGCACCGGCAGCCCCGGCGAGGTTCAGATTGAGCGTCGCCGTGCCGGCGGCGGCCATATTATTGTTGATGGTCAAGGCGCCGCCGAGACCGCCCAGGGTCAGAGTCCCGAGCGAGTTGTCGCTGATCGCCGATCCCGCGCCGTAATTGGTCAGCGAGACCGTCGCTATCGTGCCCGCTTGGCCGGCAGCGTATGCCGCATCCGTGATTGTCACTGCACCGGCATTTGCACCGGCGACCCCCTTGGACGCGGTGACCGGAGCAACGGCGGTGACTGCCGTGACACCGGTGACACCGGGAGCCGCCGTGACGCCGGTAACTCCGACGACACCGGTCGCGCCCACAGCGGCGGCAGCCGCGGTCGCAGCCGCCTGGGAAATCGTCACCGCGGTCGTCGACGCGGTGCCATTGACGGTGACCGCACTCTCAGTAACGGTCGTGTTCACGGCATTGCTGGTGGCCTCCGTGACGTTGACGGCCGTGCCGCCATTCACGGTGATCGCGCCGCCGGTGCCACTCGCGATCGTGTTCTTGACCGTCACAGCACCCGCCGCCGGGGCCGCGGCGGCACCAACAGTGATCGTGCCGGTGGTCTGCCCCACGGTGTTGACCGTATCCGCGCCGCCGCCATTGATGATAATGTTGCCGGCGCCCTGATTCGTATCACTCAAATTCACGGCGGTTGTACCCGCGGCAGTGATACCGGTACCTGCATTGCCGCCGATTTCAGTGACATTCAATGTCGTCAGGCCGGCATAACCGGCGAAGTTCGCAGTCCCAGTCTGGCCGGCAGAGGCATAGTTCACCGTCTGCACGCCGGTGACCGAGATGTTCGGCAGATTCTGGCCGCCGCTGATGTCGGAGATGTTGAAGACGTTGTTGCTTCCGACCGCAGTGATCGAGTCCAAGGGAATGATGGTCTGAGCGGTCGGGCTGCTGCTGAGCACGCCATTGAAGGTGGAGCTGCCCGCCGTCGCCGTGATGCTCGTGAGCGTGGTCGGCAGGGTGTAGGTCTGGCCCGGAATGGAAATCGTCAACGTCGACGGGTAGGGGCTGGTCGAACCCGCCGCGGCATTCGCAACCGCGGTCGTGAGCCACTGATTGATCGGCGCGGTCGAGTCAGCGATGTATTCGGTCGAGTTGGAGAAGCCCAAGGCCACCTGGGCGTAATCGAGCTGTCCGCTGGTCAGCGCGTTCGTCCAGCCGGCGAGGCCGGCCGAGTCCGGCGCGCGATTGAGGACGTTGTTGTAGAGCGCCGTGACGTAGGCCGTCGGGTTGGGCGTCGAGCTGCCATAGAGCGTCTGGAATTCGGTCGAGCCGACGAAGCCCTCGGCGACCTGCTGCAGCGTGAGCGTGCCGTTGCGGATCGCGTTGACCCAGCCGCTGAGGCCGGCCGCATCGGGCGCGCGGTGAAGGATCGTCTCGTACATCCGGATGACCGGGTCGACGAAGCTCGTCGCCTCGCCGGAGGTCTCGAACGCCGTCGTCTCCTGAGACTGGGTCAGGAGGCCGGAATCCAGCAGCGTCGCCCAGCTGTTCACATCGGATGTGGAGCCCGTGCGCAGAAGAACGGTCGAATACAAAGTCTGGACGTAGGTCGTGGAAGCAGCGGATGCCGTCATAGAAACCCTCCGGTCGGCGTTCAGTGGTGAGGCGGGATGCCCCTAGTTAGAGACGAGGTGAGGCGGACTCATCCCCCTCCCCACTCATGTACAGTGACATTACATGAACGACGGAAACAGGTCTGTCAACAGAAAACTGAATTATCGTTGCGGGCGGAATCGCCCGTGAAACGGGACGATTCCCGTTTACCCGCAATTAACCGAAATGTCCCAAACATTTTAAGTGCTTACCCGCCGTGCCGCTGGGCCGGCCGCGCCGCTGTTCGCCCCGCCGACGAAGGCGCCGCCGGCCGGATCGCCGCGCTGCGCGGCTGCCGAGGTTCGATTTTTTCGCCGATTCGGGCGTTTAACAGCCCAATCCTGAGATCCGAGTCGAGGGCGCGGCAGTCTGATGCGAACCGCCAAGACGCCAAGCACGCCAAGACAAGACGTGCGCTACGCGTAATCCACCGGCTTTCGGCGGAATGACAATAAAGAGCAACCTTTGGGGTGCTTGGCGTCTTGGCGGTTCAACCATGAGTTCATCGGGGCGAATGGACGAACCGGCGGATACCCTCCTTGATCCGCGGAACGTTGAAATTGATGAGCAAACCGATCCGATGCCCGGACAGCTTGAGGTAGGTCAGAAGCTGCGCCTCATGAATCGGCAATGTCCTCTCTGTCGCTTTGATCTCGACGACCAGCAAATCGTCCACCAAGAGGTCCATACGAAATCCGGCATCCACGCGCACATCTCGGTAGATGACCGGGACCGCGACCTGTCGTTGAACAGGGATACCGCGCTCTGTCAGCTCGCGGGCGAGGCATTGCTCATAGACGGATTCCAACAGCCCCGGCCCAAGCGCTGTATGGACGGCAAAGGCGGCGTCAACGACCTGCCGAGCCACGCGGTCATGCTCGGCGCTAGGCTCGGTCATCTTGGCGCCTCTTGGCGTCTTGGCGGTTGATCAGGCGCTTACGCGCCGGCGGCGATGGGGGTGGTGCTGACGGGCTTCAGGAATTGGGAGAGGATTTGGTCGCGGGTGCCGAATTTCTCGATCACGCCCTGGCTCAAGGCCATGATGTAGTCGACATGGGCGAGGATCGACACGCGATGCGTGATGACGAGAGTCGTGCGCCGGCGGGCCTTGAGCTCGGCCATGGCGGCCGCGAGCGCCGCCTCGCCCTCGGTGTCGAGGTTGGAGTTGGGCTCGTCCAGCACCAAAAGCGCCGGGTCGCCGTAAAGGGCGCGGGCGAGCGCGATGCGCTGGCGCTGGCCGCCCGACAGCGTCATGCCGCCGGCGCCGATCTGCGTGTCGTAGCCCTTGGGCAGGTTCAGGATCAGCTGATGGACCCCTGCCCGGCTCGCCGCGGTCACCACGGCGTCGGGATCGAGATCGCCGAAGCGGGCGATGTTCTCGGCCACCGTGCCCTCGAACAGCTCCACATCCTGCGGCAGATAGCCGATATGCGGGCCGAGGCGTTCGCGGTCCCAGCTGTTGAGGTCGGCGCCGTCGATCCTGACGGTGCCGGAATAGGCCGGCCAGACGCCGACCAGCGCGCGGGCGAGCGTCGACTTCCCGGCCGCGCTGGGCCCGATCACGCCGACCACGTCGCCGGCCGCAACCGTGAAGCTGAGGCCCCTCAGGATAGGAATATGGCTGCCGGCGGCGGCCACGATGATGTTCTCGACCGAGAGCGCGCCGCGCGGCGCCGGCAGCGGCATCGAGTCAACCTGCTTCGGCACGGCGTCCAGCAGCTCGTTGAGACGCGCATAGGCGGTGCGCGCATCGAGGAACTGCCGCCAGGTGGCGACCGCGACCTCGATCGGCTGCAGCGCGCGGCCCATCATGATGGAGGCCATGATCATGAGGCCGGCGGTGATCTCGTTCTGCAGCACGTAATAGGCGCCGACGCCCAGGATCGCCATTTGCAGCACCAGGCGGGTGAATTTGGAGCCTGCCGTGATGAGGCCGGCGCGGTCGCTGGCCTCGGCCTGGAGCCCCAACGCCTTGCCCCGCTTGGCCTGCCATCGCTTATGCATGCTGCCCAGCATGCCCATCGCCTCGAGCGCCTCGACATTGCGAAGGCTCACATCGACGAAGCGCGACGCGCTGTAGGAGTGCGTGGTGGCTTCTTTCAGGACCTGCCTCGTCGCCAGCTCGTTCGCGAGCGCCAACGCGAAGATCACGAGCCCGCCGATGATCGAGACCACGCCCAGCATCGGGTGGATCAGGAAGACGAGGCCGAAATAGATCGGCATCCACGGCGCGTCGAAGAAAGCGAACAGCCCCTGGCCGGTCAGGAACTCGCGGAGCTTGTCGAGATCGCGGAGCGACTGCGACGAGGCCGAATCCGGCCGCCGCACCGAAATCTTGAAGACCGCGCGGAACACGCGCCCGCCCATCAGCTCGTCGAGCTTGGTGCCGATCCTGACCAGGATTTGCGAGCGGATGGTCTCGAGCGCGGCATAGACGCCGATCAGCGCGACGCAGACCAGCGTGATGACGAGCAGCGTCATCTCGTTGCGGCTGCCAAGCACGCGATCATAGATCTGCAGCATGTAGATCGACGGGACCAGCAGCAGCAGATTGATGAAGAGGCTGAACGCGGCGGCGGCAAAGAACGCCGACCGGCAAGCGCCGAGCGCCTCGGCGACTTCGCTCCTTTTTTGGCCCTTCATCTGACAGTTCCGCGTCGTTGAAGAAATACTGCTATATCAGGTGCTTTCGCGCGACATTTCGCGGAGTCGGCCAGCGGCCATCGTGGCCGTGCTTATAAGGCACGACCGACTCCCATTGCAATGCTAGCGGGAACGTGCTCCATGACCAAGCGGCATGTCCAGCAACAATGCAACACAATGGTTACCAAAGCGTTCTTGCGCACCCCGGGGCGGCTCCTAGAATGGCTGCACCATGTGGCCGTTCCGTAGGAAGAATCCGGCTGCGCCGCCCGAGCGGAACGGCGCTCCGCCCGCCCCTCCGGGCGATGGCTGGCGCCGCTGGTTCGAGCTCAGCATCCGCGCCGCGCATGATCCGCCCTGGCGCTATGAATGGGTAGAGCTTTGGCGATCCAACTGGGAGCGGCCGCGGGTGACGCGATCCGCCGACATCCCTTACGAGCTGGATGGAGAGGGCTTCTGGTGGCGCCCGGCCCGATCGCCGCGGCACGGCCCGGAGGTGATCGAAGGCATCGCCACGCCGGTCGCCCCGGCGCCCGACCGCGAGGACGGCTGAGCTTGCCGGGCAACGCCCCCGGATCCCCCAAGAGCAAATCGCAACATATGAGGCATCGATGATCTTGAGCGCGCGATCCCACACGCGAACGGCCGCCCTGATGGGGCTCAGCCTGTCGCTGTTGCTTGCAGGCTGCACGACGCTGGAGGACAGGCTGGACGCGGTCGCGCCGCAATACCGGGCGCTTCCCAGCCATAAGGCCCTGGTGTTCAACACCGACACCGAGCGGTTGGCCTGGGTCTCGGGCAAAGGCAGCCAGCTCGACGCGATCCAGCTCGCCGAGATCCTCTGCACGCGGGCGTCGATGGATCCCAACGAATGCCGCCTCGTCGACGTCGACGGCCACAAGCTCTACGATCCGGTCGAGGACAGGGCCTACCCTCCCGATACGCCGGAGCTCGCGGACGCGCTCTATGAAACCGGAATCCCGACCAAGCTGCCGCAGCCTCCCCAGACGGAGAATTCGAGCTGCTTCCTCGGACTGTTCTGCTGACGCTTAGGGTGAAGCGACTGCTTCCCGCCACGACGCGACGAGGCCGTCGATCGTCCGCTCCCAGGTGAAGCTTCGAGCGCGCGCAAGGCCGAGCTCGGCGAAAAGACGCGAAGCCGCCCGGTCCTCGAGGATGCGCCGCATCGCCTGGGCGATGTCGGCCTCGTCGAGCGGATCGACCAGCAGGGCGGCGGAGCCGGCGGTCTCGCCAACCGCCGTCGTCCTCGACGCGATCACCGGCGCGCCCGAGGCCATGGCCTCGATGACCGGCAGCCCGAAGCCCTCATACAGGCTGACATAGGCGAAGGCGCCGGACCGCGCCATCAGGGCGACCAGATCGCAATCGGGCACATGGCCCAGCAATTTCAAATGGCCCTCGCGGAGCGATCTCTCGGCGAGCGGACTGTCCAGCACCTGGCCCCAACCGACCCCGCCGGAGATCACCAGCGGGTAGCGCTCGCGCAGGCTTTGCGGCAGTTTGCTATGCGCCAGCAGCAGGCGGTCGAAATTCTTCCGCGGCTCGAGCGTCGAGACCGACAGTATGTAGCCTCCATCCTGCAGATCGTACTTGGCCAGGATCGGCGCCGCCGCGTCGAAATTCATCGGCCGGAAGACCGCCGACGGCGCCCAGGGCACGACGTCGATGCGGCTCCGGTCCACGCCGAGCTCTTCCATCGTCGCCTTCGCGGTGAACTCCGACACGGCGATGAAACGGCTCGTCTGCTTGACGGTGCGCGCGAGATTCTTGTCGATCCATTCGATCCGCTCGCGCGGGTGATAGCTCGCCAGGTGACGCCACGAGAAGTCATTCACCGTGACCACGGTGATTCCGTCGAACGGCCGGGCGATGAAGTTGGGCTCGTGGTAGACGACGCGGCCGTCGACCCGCTGCCGCAGCCTTTGCACCTCGCGCTGCAATTCCAGCTTGAGCTTCATCTCGTGCAGCTTGCGCGCCGTCGGAATACGCGCCAATTGCGCCCGCAGCTTGCGGCCGGTCGATGTCCGCGACGACGACTGATCGCCCACGGGAGCCGGATCGCCATCGTCGGGCAGCTCGGGCCAAAGCGACGCGGCCGGGTAGAGGCGGCCCCGCAACAGGAAGCAGAAATCGCGGATTTCGGCATGGCGCCTCAAGCCCCGCGATATCTCCAGCGTGACACGCCCGATGCCCGAGCGCCGCGCCGCGAGGCTGTCGGCCCCGAGAACGACGCCGAGCGGCGATTCCAGAGCTTCGGCCTGACGCCGAACTTCGAATAATTCGGCAAAGTCCGGCATCTGAACGCTTTCCGACTGAAACTGCAGTTTGTTTGCTTGAGGGGTCACATGCGCTCCGATCGTCTGCACCACCGCCCGATCGGCATCGCGACCGCGCAACGGATCAAGGACCTCAAGATCTCCCGCCATCCATGAAGGACCCGGGATCCCCCAGATCGGCGGACTGTGACTGGAACATCTCTCCGCGACACAAAATAACACAGTCGCCAGAGAGAATCTCGAACATTGTACAGTGACCTTACATGCACCCTGACGCCAAGCAAGTCAACCGAGCTGGCGGAATCCAGGCTGTGAAACGCCGGCAATCCCGATCCGTTCCTCGGTTTATAATTTTACGGGCGCATTTTGACAATCGGAAGAAGGTAGGAAGCGAGCCTTATTCTAGCGGCTTCCAGGCCAGAACCGCGTAGTCCTGAGGACCATAGAAACGGCGGTTGAAGTCGTTCAAGACCTCGGGGTCGTACCAATTTGCGGCATTCGGGTGCGGGTGCAGGTCGCGGACTTCGACCCTCACGAATCCGCGAGCCTCCAGAAGCGCCGAGACCAGTATGCTCGGCAGCGGCCGCAGATGGGTCGGGTCCATATAGAAATTGTGGGTCGAAACCAGGATATTTTCGGGGTTCGGCGTCTCGAACAGGAGCAACCCGCCCGGCCTCAGGGCGCGCAGGGCCTCGTCGACCAGCGCTATCATCGCGGCGAACGGCATGTGCTCGATGATGTGGAAGCCGGTGATCGCGCTTACGGAGGCCGGCGGGCGAGCCCGCAGGAAGTCGAGCGCCTCGCTCTGCACGACCTCCAGCCCAACCTCCCGGCATTTCTCGATCATGGTATCGTTCATGTCGACGCCCAAGCCCGGAAGTCCCTCGTCGCGCAAGAGCTCGAGCCATTCGCCCCGGCCGCAACCGAGATCGACGAGCGGCTGGTCGACCGCCCCGTCGGCGGCGCGGCGCGCGTCCTCGACATAGATCCGCTGGCGCGATTTGATGTCCGCGCGGGTGCCGCGGAATCGGTCCTCGATCATCAGGTAAAGTCGATCCAGCATATGATCCGCCTTGCTGGACAGCTCCGCCAGCTGGCGAGCGTCGAAGGGCTCCGGCAGGCGGCGGCGCGCCTCCTCGAGCAGGATGGTGAGCCGCCTTTCCTGGTCGAGCAGCCCCGCGCCCTGCCGAACGACCTGCGCCTTCAACGGATTGATCTCTTCGTTCAACGCGGCCCGGAAGGCATTCAGCGTCTCGATCAGCCCCGTGATCCGCTCCTCGCCCCGAGCCAGATTTTGCAGCATTTCCTCACGATACCCGTCCCAAAGGTCGGTCAGCCGGGCCCTTAGCCTTTCCTCGGATTCCCGCTGACTCGCCGCCAAACGGCTCGCTTGATCGATCCTGGCCCGCTCCATTTCGGCCTTGAGCGCTCTGAACTGATCGGTCCTCGCCCGGTCGGCGGATTGAAGCTGAGCCGCTTGACCCGCCAGCTGCACGCGCACATGGGTTTCGAAGGCGCGCAGATTGGCCGCCATCCTCGGAAGCGACACGATCAGCCAGCCCATGCGAAGGACATAGCCGATGACCGGAAGACGAAAGAGCGTGTACAAACGCGCACGGCGGCCAAGCCCTTCGATCGCCCTGCCCCGCTTTCTTCCCTCGCCGCTCCGCTGGAGAGCATCCAGGATCTCGATCTTGGTGACGCGTCCCTTGGCGAGCTGGCCCGAATAGAATTTGAACCCCTCGAGGTCCGGACGACGCCCCAGAATCTCGAGATAGGCACGGTTGACGAACTCGTCTCCCTCGAGCGCCAGCAGCTCCTCGAGGGAAACACTCGATCGATTGCCGCGCACGACGGATTGCTCGACCACTGACGAACTCCTCTCCTGCGCTCCGATCGGGCGCCGAGCCTCCCTGGGTATGACGGAAAAGCCCTCGACGGCCGCGGAGTCGGCGCGCAACTCGGCCATCATCCGCGTTACATCGCGTTCGTTCGTCTGATCCGGGCTCATGCGATCGATCTCCGGTCCTTATGCTCCGATGGCCGCCCTGACGCGCTGATCGTAATAGGCGCGCAGCCAGTCTTTCTCGTCCTTGTCGGCGAAAGAGCCAAGCCCCTCTCGATTGGCGCCGTTCAGGGCCGAACGATCGTCGAGCTCCGAAACCGACGCGCCGGCATCGATGATCCCCCGTATGAAGTCGAGATAGCGCCGGGCGACGACTGCCGGCACGCAATGGCGCTGCGTGTAGGCGCGCGCGGCCGCAGCGACCGCGGCGCGGCGATCCGCGTTGTGTCCGAGATCGAGCAAGGCGCGGGCCAAGTCGGCCGACTCCGACGGTCCGAGTCCCACCTTGCGGACCGTGTCGCCCGGAAGCTCGGCGAACCACGCATGGTCGGAAACGATCGCGGGAATGCCCCCGGCCATGGCCTGGCTGAGCGGTCCCGAAGCCTCGCCCATGCTGGGATAGCGGAGATTGACCAGAATATCCGTCGCCTTCAGCAGACGCTGGAACCGTTCATCGTCCACGAAGCCCTCAGAAATGACGCGATCGCCGAGCCCATACCGCGCAACGAGAGGCGCAATATCGTCGCCCTCGCCCACGATCAGCAATTTATAATCGAGCCGACCGGCCATCGCGGCCAAAGTCTCGAACAGAACCGGCAGCCGCTTCGGCGGACCGATGAATCCGAAACAGCCGAGCAGCACTTCCCCATCCCGAATCCCGAGTTCGGCGCGTATCGCTCGCACGGCCGCAGGCTCCAGCACCGTCGACATGGAGGGATAGACGAGGTGCGGGATGACCTCGACGGCGCCCAGATAGCCGGCCGAGCGAACGAGAGCGGCGGTGGTCTCGCTGTGCACCACGATTCCGATCGCGCGCTCCAGCACGCGTTTCACGAAGGGGTAACGTCCCGGTTCGCCATAGCGGAGCACGTCTCCGCAGGGGCTCTCCTGCTCGATGCGAAAGAACTCCGCGATCCGATCCACTCCGTAATTGTAAAGGAACTCCCGCAGCATGCCGCCGCGCTCCAGCCCCGCGATCAGGAAATAGAGAATCGCGTCATGCAGCACGACGACGCCGGGCCTGAACAAGAGGGCGCGATAGATGTCGAGATGGAAATGAGGGTTGTTGCCCAGATGGTAGAGGATCGCGTCGTAGCGATCGAGCTCCAGCAGCAGCTCCGGCCGCTCGGCATAGTCGTGAATCGGCGTCCCGGGCACCGGCACGTCGACCGCACCGACATCGAAGAAATCGAGGTCGCACTGCTCCGCCAGCGCGCGCGAGAGGTGATGGCTGTAGGTGGCGATCCCGGTCTTCTTCGGCGGCAGCGGCGAAAAATAGGCGATCCTCACGACAACAGCCTTTCGATCACGTGATCCCAACCGATATTGAGCAGCCCGATAGTCTCGCGGCCCGCGCCGCCCATGGCGCGGGCCGTTGCGGGAGAGTCCGCCAGCATCTGTATGCATGCCGCGATCGCTTCCGGCGACGGCGGAATCACATAGCCATTTTCGCCGTCGCGGACAAATTCGAGCGGTCCGCCCGAATCTTCGTGAGTGATCACGGGCTTGCCGGCGAGAAACGCCTCCAGCGTGACGTAACCATAGTCTTCGTCGTAGACGCCGTTATAGACGGCGAGGCAGTTCGCGTAGAGATCGATCTTCTCCTCTTCCGACACCACGCCCCTGACAATGATTCGGTCCCCGCCCACTTGCCGCGCCGCCCTGATCGTGGCTTCGGCATAGTCGCCGGCCGTCGGGCCGATGAGCACCGCCTTGACACCGCTCGGCAGCCTGGAGAGAGCCTCGACCAGCAGGTGCTGGCGCTTCATGGGATCGAGCCGGCCGGGCGCCAATATGAAATCTTCGAAGCCGTCGGTCCGATAGCGCTCCGCATTGCCGGGCGGGTGATAGAGCACCTCGGAATCGATATCATTGTACCGCCTCAGCCGATCGCGGACGGTGCACGAATTGGCGAAGAGAGCGCGATGCTCCGTTAGGTAGCGTGAATCCCACGCGCGGATCTCGGCCGCGACGGCTTCGCCTTCGGAGTCGCGATCGAGATCGCCGAACGCGGTGCCGTACAAATCATAGGCCTGCCGGTGCTGATGCAGCAGCCATCCCACCTTGCAGGCATGTTCGACATAATAGGCGGGAAACTTCAGCGTGATCACCCGATCGATCCGCACGCCGTTCACTTCCGACAAATCGACCAGCCGCGCCATCAGCATGGTGTCGAGGAGACGGGCGGGCGGATACCATTTGAACGGGATCGTCACGATGTCCGCCTCCAGTCCGCGGGCGATCAGTTCGCGGCGGAGCGAACTTGCGTGAATCTCCGCGCCGCCGGTCATGAAGGGCGTCTGCACCGAAGCGATCGCGACCTTCAAGCAAGGCTCGCGAGGACTGGGGCCAAGGCTCCGACGAAGCGATCGGCGACCGCGGGCGGCGTGAAGCGAGAAACGAGATTGCGATAGCCTGCCGCGATGACCTGCCGGCGCAATTGCGGATTCGTGCATGCGGCGCGCAGAAGCCGCGCGATGTAGACATAGTCCGCCGCGCCTTGCGGCGCATCGACCACGATCTGGCCCGAACCGATGGTATCGCGAAGCGCGGTCGAACCGACAGAGACCACCGGCAGGCCGCTGGCCTGGGCTTCGATGACCGGAACGCAAAAGCCTTCGTGTTCACTCATGCACAGAAACGCGCTCGACGTCCTGAAAAGCTCGCGAAGCATCGTCGCCTCGACTTTATCCCGCAACTCGACGACGTCCGAAATGCCGAGCTTGTCGATCCAGTCGAGAACCTGGAAACGATAGCCGTCGAGATTTTCGTCGAACCCGCCGACCATCATCAGACGAATCTCGCGGTCGAACTGCGCGACATAAGCGGCGATGACGTGCAGCAGATCGAAATGGCCTTTGTTGGGCGACAAGCGTCCGACGAATAGAACCGTATAGGGCGGCTCCGGCTCGTACGGCTTCGCCGCCGCAAAGTCCGCAACCATACTGAATGGCGGCACGACGCTGACGGTCGCCGCGCCGTTTTCGATCAGTTCGGCCGCGTTGTAGGCCGAATCCGCCATGAACGCGTCTCCGGCACCGAACAGGCCGATCAGGCGGCGCGTCTGATCGCGGCCGTCTCGGCATTGTTCCTCATAGAATTCCGAGTAGCCCTGAAAGAATTCGGCCGGCGTGATATTATGGTACTTCATCACGCGACGCGCCCTGATCGAACGCAGCAGCGTTTCGCCTTTCTTCCAGAAGATGCTGTGATGATAGATCAGCAGATCGAGGTCGTTCTCATCGATCGCCTCCTCGACCGTCAGTTTCCGGCACGAAGACGGAATCGACGATTCGAAATACTCGCCTATCAAATCGACCGAGAAGCCGCTTTCGACAAGTATGTCGTACATTCCCAGCACATCGTGTCCGATCGCATCGCGGGGAACGACGCTCGCATGCGCAATACCGGCTCGCATCTATATTATCCGTTCAAAAGCGGGCTTGCGACACGCATAATATTGAATGTAGCAATTCTCCACATCCTTCGATATCGGTCCTCCGTCCCTGAAGTCATCATAGCTGAACACGCCGATCGTCGCCGTCTGCGGCATGCGGCAGATGCCCCATCGATCGATGACCGCGAAACCCGCATCCCACAGCATCTTCTCGAGGCGGGCCGGTTCATATTCGATTTTATGCTCGGGGTGAATGAGCTTGAGACCGGCGGTCGCAGCATGCACGCTCGAGATCAACCCATTGGGCGTATCGAGACAAAAGGCGCCGCCCGGCTTCAATATCCGGAACGCCTCGGCGCACATTTGCCGTCCATCCTCCTCGTCGACATGCTCGATGCTCTGCCCGGACCAGACGAGATCGAAGGCGTTCGCCGGCAGGGCGTCGAGATGCACCATGTTGGCGTAAAGCACTTCCACCGTCCCCGGCCCCTCATAGGGCCGCGCCTCAAAACGCCCGTAGATCTCATGTCGTTCCTCGGTGGGCAAATCGACCATGACCATCCGCTCGAAAGGATAGGGATAGCCCATGAGATGCAGCGGCGAGTTGGCGCCCCCCAAATCGCAAATCGTGGCCGCTGGAGGCAAAAGCGTCCGCACGAGACGACAGCGCGCCATGTGGATGTAGTGGAGGTGATTACGCGGCGTTCCACCGGGAAGGGCAACGATCGGAGGCAGGGAAAGGGCCATCCTCCGGCAAGTCTCGATTTGCGAGATCAGGTTTTTCATTTTTCATGGACACCCGCGGAAGGTGCCGTGTCCGCAGCCCGGAGTCGCGGTCGGCGAAGGTCTCGGGGGGTTATAGCGACCGGACGGCGCGGAATCCAGGTAGGGCTTTTTCGCTCAGCCCGCGGGGTGGAGCGCGCTCTGGATTAGGCCACAGAGAATATGGCCGATCACGATCTGCGCCTCTTGGATCTTCTGCGTATCGGTCGAAGGGACGCGGAGGCAGAGGTCGCACATGTCACGCATGGTGCCGCCCGTCGCCCCTGTCAGGCCGATCGTGGCCACGCCTTTCGCCTTTGCCGCCTCAATGGCCTTCAGGAGATTCGGCGAGCGTCCGGAGGTGGAGATGGAGATAAGGACGTCCCCCTTACGGCCCACCGCGTCCAGCTGCCGGGAAAAGACGGCGTCATATCCGTAGTCGTTGCCGATCGCGGTCAGCGCCGACACGTCGGTCGCGAGGGATATGGCCGGTAACCCGGGGCGCTCATAGCCCAATCGTCCCACGAGCTCGGCCGATAGATGCTGCGCGTCGGCGGCGCTGCCGCCGTTGCCCGCGAACATGATTTTGTGGCCGTTGCGGATCGCAGCGACGCAAATCGAGGCCGCGCGCTCCACGGATTCGAGAAACGCCGCGTCCTGGGCGATGGCCTGCATCAGCCGGCCCGCCTCCTCGAGATTGCTCCGCGCGAATGAGAGATCCTTGCTCATGGGCGGAAGCTATAGCCTATCGGGCGCCGGCCACCCAAGAGGATCAGTGCCCACGAGAATCAGGGGACGACGGCCGTCATGCAGAGATGCCAGCCGAAACGCTGTTCGAACCAGCGGAACAAGGGCTTCGGCATCCAACGGAAATACCAGACCTTCTTGTACTCGTACCGGACATATTCCGGGATGCTGTAGGCGAAGACATGATCGACGACCGTGTCGGTCACCCGCCAGCCCCTGGCTTCCATCATGGCCGCCAGCTCGCGCTTCGAATAGGTGTAGGTTACCGGGCAACCGGTCTGGGCTTCGGAATGAGTCGCGACCAAGCGCTTCAGGTCCCAGAAGCGCAACCGGCCATAAGTCATGAGGATCCACAACACCTTCCAAGAGAAGGTGTAGTACATCATCATCTTTATGGTGCTGCCGCTCTTCACATATTTGCGGATCTCGTCGAAGACCCGATCGGGGTGCGGCGTATGGTGGATGACCCCGAAGGAATAGACGAGATCGTATGGCTGCGGCGTCACCGTCTCGGATAGCTTTTCGGCATTCACCTGCTGAAAAGTCACGCGGTCGGCAAGGCCGAAGAGCTCGGCACGCTGCTTCGCCATGGCCAGGCTTTCCGACGACAGGTCCACGGCCGTGACCTCGGCGCCGGCGCGCAGGAAATTCATCGTGTCGGTGCCGATCCCGCAGCCGATCTCGAGAACCTTCCCGCCCTTCCAACGCGCGAACTCGGCGAAGCCCGGGATGTGCGGCTCGACGAGATATTTCCGCGCCTCGACCTCGTCGAAATACTCGCGCGTGCCTTTGGCCTTGGGCGAGTGGCGGATATTGCAGGGGCGCGAATTCCAATAGTCGCGCACCGCGTCGATCGAGACGTCCGCAAATGTGGCGACGTCCGAATCACGCTCTGTGACCGTGATGCTCATGACAAGGCGACCGCGATCGGGGCCTGGGCCGGGACGGCCGTGTCGCCGCTGCCCACCATGGCGCCGGCGCCCAAACGGATGATCTCGAGGCCGGGATAGCGCTCATCCTTCAACACGCCCCAGCAATCTACGACCGGGATCGACCGATCGCCGCGTTCGAAGACCCGTCGCGGCAAGGTCGCATAGTCGGACCAGGCGGTCATGATGATCACGAGATCGGCGAACTCCACCGCGGCCGTCACGTCGAGGGCGGCATGAACCGTCCGCCCGAGCACGGCGCGAGCGGCATCGACCGCCTGGGGATCGTGGACAGCGACCTCGTAGCCGCTCTGTGTAAGGGCCCGCGCCAGAGCCACGCCCTGGCTCTCCTCGACGACGTAGGTCTCGGGCTTGTAGGAAAGCCCGAGCACCGCGACGCGGCCGCTCGATCCCAGATGGTGCCGGACCAAGGCGGTCAGGCGCTCGACCTGGTAGCGGTTGACGCCATCGGTGGCGCGCGCCAAATCGGCACGGGCGCCGACGCTCTCGGCGAGCGCCGTGAAGGCGATGTTGTCGCGGGGAAAGCAAGGCCCGCCATAGCCGGTGGCGCCCGTCAGATATTTCCGGCCGATGCGGCTGTCGCTGCCGACCGCTTCGGAAACCACCGAGACATCGGCGCCAGGCAGCCTGTCGCACAGGTCGGCCAGCATGTTGGCGTAGGAAATCTTGGTCGTGACATAGGTGTTGACCGAGATCTTGGTGATCTCGGCATTGACCCAGTTCATCCGACGGATCACCGGATGCTCGGCGCAGGAGGTCGCGTAAACCTGGGCCAGAAGCTCGCCCGCCCTGGGGTCGCTTTCGCCGATCAGGATGAAATCCGGGTGGAGCATGTCTCGAACGACGCTGCCCAGCGCGATGAACTCGGGATTGTAGCAGAGGCCCACCGTGTCGCCGATCTTGCGCCCAGAACTCGCCGTGAGCGCCTGGGCGATCGGACCGCCCGTCGAGCCCGGCATGACGGTCGAGGTGACCACCACCAGGTGGTATCCGTCCTTGCTCCGGAGCGCATCGCCGACGGCTTCGACCGCCTCCAGCACGAAGCGATTGGAGAAATGCCCGTTGGCGGCGGACGGAGTGGGCACGATGATGAAGGTGATATCGCTTGCCTGGACGGCCTCGTCATAGCTCGAGGTGGCCCTGAGCCGGAGCCGGCCGGCATCGATCATCTCCTGAAGCCGCGGCTCTTCGACCGGTGCCCGGCCTTGGGCGAGCGCCGCGACATAATTCGGATTGAGATCGAGCCCGATCACCTCGTGACCCGCGGCCGCGAACACCGCGGCCATGGGCGAGCCCAATTTGCCAAGACCAATGACCGAAAGCTTCATCCGGCTCTACTCCGTCTTCTGGCCCCCGCAAGACGCGGAGCGCCCGGGCCGACCTCTGTTCGGCCGCATTTGGACGAGTGTTAACCGTAGGATGCTTAGGATTGCGTAAACGGAAGCGCGCTCGGCGCGTGGTCAGCCGCCCGCGACGCCCAGCCTTCCGGCCGCGGTCGGAGGCTCGGCCAGGCCGGCTGCCTGAAACACCTCCTCAACCTCGCCGATCGCCTTCAGCCGGCCATGCTCCAGCCAGAGCACCTTGTTGCAATAGCGGCGGATCAGATCGAGGTTGTGGGAGGCGAGAACCAGGATGCCCGCCCGTTCGACCAGCGCGTGGAGCCTGGCCTCGGCTCTGTGGAAGAACTCGGCGTCGCCGGCCGCGATCCATTCGTCCATCAGCAAGATCTCGGGATCGATCGCGGTGGCGACCGCGAAGGCGAGCCGCGTCAGCATGCCGGCCGAATAGGTTCGGATCGGCATGTCCAGATAGCCGCCGAGATCCGTAAAGGCGGCGATGTCGTCGACCAGACTGGCGATGTCATGCTTGCTCAAGCCGAGCAGCATGCCCTGAAGCGCAATGTTCTCGTAGCCGGTGGCATCGAAATCGAGACCAAGCGTGAAGTCGAAGATCGTCGAAATGCGGCCCTGGACCCGGACCAGGCCGGCGGTCGGCTCGTAGACGCCCGCCATGACCCTGAGCAGCGTGGTCTTGCCGGCGCCATTGTGCCCGATCAGGCCCAGCCGGTCGCCATGCTCCAGCGTAAAGGAAACCTCTCGCAGCGCCTCGACGGAGACCCGGCCGCCACCACGATTGATGCGCCCTCCGGTACCGATCGCGACCAGGGTCTTCTTGAGGGAGCGGCCGCCGCCCGAATAGATCGGGAAGTCGACATTGATATTCTCCAGCACGATCGAAGCGTCGGCCATCGTCACACCCAATAGGCGATGCGGCTGCGGAAGCGGCGAAAAGCCGGAAACACGATGGCCGTGATCACAGCCGTGATGAGCGCCGTCACTTTCCAGAATCCGATCGGCGGGGAACGGCCCATGAGCGGCTCGCGCACGATCTCGATGAAATAATAGACGGGATTATAATCGACCACGAAATAGCGATGCCCGCCGAGCTGGGCCGGCTCCCAAAGAATCGGCGTGAGGAGGAACATCACGGTGATGAGGCTGGCGACGATCTGCGGGAAGTCGCGAAACCGAGCGCCCAGCATCCCGAAGAAGAGCGCGATCCAGAAGAGGCTGAGGATCCCGAGCATGAGGCCGGGAATCGCCAGCAGGCCGCGCCAGCCCGGATTGAGGCCGAAGATCAGGGCTACGATAATGTACACGACGAAGTTATGGCCGAGGACGATCAGGTTCCGGGACAACAGCCGGAAGATGAAGAGCGTGATCGGCAGCCGAATCTGCTTCACATAGCGTTGCGCGAACACGAAAAGCTGCGTGCTTTCGTTGATCACCGCGGCCATCCAGCTCCAAACGAGAGAGCCCAGCGTCAAATAGGGTATGTATTCCGACAGTTCGGTGCCGAAGAGCTGCCCGAAGACGATCGACCAGGCGCCCACCTGGACCCCCATGCTGATCGTGACCCAGAAGGGTCCGAGCATCGAGCCGCGATAGCGCTGCTTGATGTCCTGCCACGCCATGGTGAGCCACAATTCCCACTCGGCCAGCGCCCTTCCGAGATCGCCCAGCGCAGCCTTTGCGGTCGGACGGCCGCCTGTCTCGAAGGCCAAGGCCGCAGGTCGCGGCGCGGAGACGGTGGGAGAAATCGAGCTCATACGTATGCAAACCTGTGAAATTCAGTCGCGCCGTTCGGAAGAAAGCACCGCGCATCCGGTCGACGAGATGATCGCCGCGAGAGCGATAGCAGCTTGTATAATTGCCACTTTTTTCCTACAAGCCGCGTACTAGGATGTCGCGCGAGACGGTTTAAGAGCCTCGATTCGTTTCGTAAAGCCGTCTCGCATCGAAAGACAGAAACAAATGCGAGAAGTTTTGGACCTTCCGGCCGAGGAAACCTTGGCCGGCGCGGGGACAAGGGGGCGATCTTTGACGATCGCTCCGAAGCCGCTGCGAGCAATCGATGCGGGAATGAGCGTAACCTCCACTGCCGTGCCCCAATTCACCGCCGTCGCCCATAAGCTCTGGAGAACGCTGCCGCGGGGCATGCGGCGGCGGGTCATTCACGGCCTGATCGGCCTTCTCGCTCCCTCCGCGACGCCCGTCGGCCGCCTGAAGCCGGGACCGGTCGTCGTGGCTGGGCTCCTCAGCACCGCAAGCGGACTGGGAGAAGGCGCGCGGCTGTGCCTGGACGCGCTCCACGATCTCGGCTGGGACGCCGGCAAGGCCGATTTGAGCTCCTTCTTCCTGCGTCCCGATCTGCCGGAGGCGCTTCCGGGCTTCGAGGCCGGCAATCGCCAGGGCGGCACGTTGATACTCCATATCAACGGTCCCTACACGCCCTATGCCGCCCTCCGACTTGGCCGGTCCTTCCTGTCCGGTCGCCGCGTGATCGGCAATTGGGTGTGGGAGCTGCCGCGGATGGGACCCGACTGGGCGCGCGGCCTCAGGCACGTCCACGAGATTTGGGTGCCCAGCCGCTTCACCGCTGACGCGCTCCCGCCGGAGACCAAGGTCCCAGTGAAGATCGTCCCCTATCCGGTGCGGCCGCCGATCGTCACCCGGGACCGGGATCGGTTCGACCTGCCGCAGGATGCGTTCGTGGTCTTGACCGCCTTCGATATGGGGTCGAGCTACGTCCGCAAGAATCCGCGCGCGGCGATTGCGGCCTTCCGCAAGGCCTTCGGCGATGACCCGAAATGCATATTGCTCCTGAAGGTGAGCCACTCAGCCGACGCCAACTGGGCGATGCGGGACATGCAGAGCGCCATCGCCGGCATGACCAATGTGCGGATCATGGAAGAGACCCTGACGAGGACCGAGATGGCCGCGTTGATCGCGAGCTCCGACACCGTCCTCTCGCTTCACCGCGCCGAAGGCTTTGGGCTCGTGCCGGCCGAAGCGATGCTTCTAGGCATTCCCGTGGTCGCGACCGGGTGGTCGGGAAATCTCGATTTCATGACGAACGAGGACAGCGCGCTGGTCGGCTATGAGTTGGTTCCGGTCTGGGATCCGCAGGGCACCTATACGGTTCCCGACACCAGCTGGGCCGAAGCCGATGTCGACGAGGCTGCCGCGTGGCTCGCGCGGTTGCGCGCCGATTTGGGTCTCCGCCAAGGTCTGGCGGCGCGCGCGCGGCGGGCCGCCTCGGCCCGCTTCTCGCTCGACACGTACCGGGCGGCGATCGGCGATTCGCTGCCCGAGCCGGGCGGCGCCTAGGTCTTAGCGATGCGCCGGTTGATCCGACCGGCGCCGGTAGCCTTCCAGGCCGATCTCGTCCAGCTGAGCGGTCTCCGCCCGGGCGCGCTTCAGATTCTCGCGGGCCCGACGTTCGGCCTGAGTCTGCTCGAATCGCTTCAGATCGGCGAAGGCCTCGCGCACCTCTTCCGTCGCGGCCTCGATCTGGGCCTCGATCTTGGCGAGCGATTCATCGATCCGCTTGCGCCGGTCGAGCGCGGCCCGGACGAACGCGCCGAACGAAAGCGTAGTGTTCGGATCGGGCGACTCGCGCGCCAACAGCTGCTCCTCGGCGATCGATTGCTCGAGCCGCGCACGATCGGCGCGCAGCTCGTCCGCGAACCGGTGCCATCCGGCGAGCACCTGCCGTTTTTCGTCGAGCTGGAACCGTCTCAGCCTGATGATGCCGGTCAGATCCGCCATCACACGCCTCCGCCGACGCAGGCCGAGAGCTGATCGTAGACTTCTTCGAGCGGCGCCCGCTCCTGCTTGTCCTGCGACAGAAAGCGCTCGATCTCCGGATAGAGCTTGATCGCCGTGTCGATTTTGAGATCGCTGCCGGCCTTGTAGGCGCCCAGCCGGATCAACTCGGCCATGTCTTCATAGGTCGACAGGACCTGCCGCGCGGCGCGAACCAGATTGGTTTCCTCGGGCGTGTTGCACATCGGCATGGAGCGCGAGACCGAGCGAAGAATGTTGATCGCCGGATAGCGACCGCGCTCGGCGATCGCGCGATCGAGGACGATATGCCCATCCAGAATGCCGCGCGCGGCATCGGCGATCGGCTCGTTGTGGTCGTCGCCTTCGACCAGCACCGAGAACAAGCCCGTGATGTTTCCCTGCCCCGCTCTGCCCGGCCCCGCCCGTTCGAGCAGCCGAGCCAGCTCGTTGAAGGTCGTCGGCGGATAGCCCTTGCTGGTCGGCGGCTCGCCCGCCGAGAGCCCGATCTCGCGCTGCGCCATCGCGAAGCGAGTCACGCTGTCGATCAGGCAAAGCACCTCCTGGCCGCGGTCGCGGAAGGATTCGGCGATCGACAATGTCATATAGGCGGCCTGGCGGCGCATCAGCGGCGGCTCGTCCGACGTTGCGACGACGATGACGCTGCGCGCCAAACCCTCGGGCCCCAGATCGTCCTCGATGAATTCCTGCACCTCGCGGCCGCGCTCGCCGACGAGGCCGATGACGCTCACATCGGCCGCCGTGTAGCGCGCGAGCATCGAGAGAAGCACGGACTTGCCGACACCGGAGCCCGCGAAGATCCCCATGCGTTGGCCGCGGCACATAGTAAGAAAGGCGTTGATCGCGCGTACGCCGAGATCGATCTTGCCGCCTAGGCGCTGGCGCGCATGGGCCGGCGGCGGCGTATTGCGAAGCGGAACGCCCGCCGGACCGGGCGGCAGCGGGCCCCTGCCGTCGATCGGCTCGCCCAGCGCATTGACCACGCGGCCGAGCCAGGCGTCCGAAGGATGAACCGTCGGCGACGCGCTCGACAGCTCGGCCTTGGCGCCGAGCCCGATCCCGTCCAACCGTCCGAACGGCATCAGCAGCGCGCGACCGGAGCGGAAGCCCACGACCTCGCACGGCACGCGGCCTGAGCCGGAGAGGATGGAGCATCGCGACCCGATCGAGAGCCGCCGCTCGATTCCCCCAACCTCGACGAGCATGCCGAGAATCCCCGTGACCCGGCCGTAGTAACGACTGGTCGGCAATTCCTCCATTTCTGCGATGAGGCATTCGGCTAGGCTGGGCAAATCTGGCTCCTTCAGAACCGGCCGGGATTGGCCGGGCTCTTTGAATTCCGAAGGCCCGCCTCCCGGTTGCAACCTGGCTCTATCAGCGTTAAGCGAGCGTAAATGGGCGGTTCATTGTTCGTTAATCTTAATGCCATAGGACTGACCTTAAGTTAGATTAACGTGAACCTCTCGGTGGAGTACCGGTCATGCGCGTTTTGCTCGTAGAAGATGATTCCTCGACGGCACGAAGCATCGAGCTGATGCTGAAGACGGAGGGATTCGTCGTCGACGTGACCGACCTCGGCGAAGATGGGCTCGAGATCGGAAAGCTCTATGATTACGACATCATCGTGCTCGATCTCATGCTGCCCGACATCGACGGTTACGAGGTCCTCCGTCGGTTCCGGGCCGGCCGCATCGACACGCCGATCCTGATCCTTTCCGGCCTGACTGAACTTGACAATAAAATCAAGGGCCTGGGCTTCGGCGCCGACGATTATCTGACCAAGCCGTTCGACAAGCGCGAGCTGATCGCCCGCATCCAGGCGATCGTCCGCCGCTCCAAGGGCCATGCCCAGAGCGTCATCAAGACCGGCAAGCTGGTGGTCAATCTGGACAGCCGCATGGTTGAGGTGGAGGGCCAACCGCTCCACCTGACCGGTAAGGAATACGGTATCCTGGAACTGCTTTCGCTCCGCAAAGGGACGACGCTGACCAAGGAGATGTTCCTCAATCACCTCTATGGCGGCATCGATGAGCCGGAGCTCAAGATCATCGACGTATTCATCTGCAAATTGCGCAAGAAGCTGTCCACGGCGACCCAGGGCGAGAATTACATCGAGACGGTCTGGGGCCGCGGCTATGTGCTTCGCGATCCGCAGCCGCAAGCGGAGTTGGCGCAAAGCGCCTGAACCGACTTCCCCGTCCGAGCGTTATCGACGCCGCGCCCTTGGGGCCATGCGGCGAATGGCGATGCTTGCGCGGCGATTTACGGCCCGCTAAGCAAGCTCGGCCAATGATTTAGCCCCTCAACCACGCGTGCGAACGGGGTCCAGCCCATGAAAATCTCGATCTTCGGGATCGGCTATGTCGGAGCGGTATCGAGCGCCTGCTTGGCCGATCTCGGGCACGAGGTGATCGGCGTCGACGTCGCCGCCGAGAAGGTCGCGATGCTGGCCGGCGGACGCTCGCCCATCGTCGAGGACGAGATCGACGAATTGATCGCCGCCGGCGCCAGGAGCGGCCGCCTCACCGCCACGGTCGACGTCGCCGATGCGGTCAAGCGGACGGATGTCTCCTTCATCTCGGTCGGCACGCCCTCGGCGCCGAACGGCAGCGTGTCGATGAAAGCCGTCGACGAGGTCGTCCGCACGATCGGCCAGGCGCTGGCCGCCAAATCCACCCCGCACACGGTCGTCATGCGCTCGACCGTTCCTCCGGGAACCGCCGAGGATCGCGTCATCCCGGTCTTGGAGCGCGAATCAGGCCGCAAGCTCGGCCAGGGGCTTTTCTATTACAGCAACCCCGAGTTCCTGCGCGAAAGCACCTCGGTCCGCGACTTCCACAATCCGCCCTTCACGCTGATCGGCGCACCCGAGGGCGATAATGCCGACATCGTCCGCGAGATTTATGCGCCGGTGAAAGCGCCGGTGCATGTCACGCCCTACCGGGTCGCCGAGAGCGTCAAATACCTCTCCAACGTCTATCACGCGGTGAAGCTCGCCTTTGCCAACGAGGCCGGCGCGGTCCTGGCGGCGCACGGCGTCGACGCCCGCGAGGCCTTCAGGCTTTTCTGCGAGGATCGGGTGCTCAACGTCTCCCCGGCCTATCTCAAGCCCGGCTTCGCCTTCGGCGGCTCATGCCTGCCCAAGGACATCAGAAGCTTCCTGTCGCTCGCCGATGCCCGGGACGTGCCGGCGCCGTTCATGAAGCAGGTGCTGCCCAGCAATCAGTCGATCATCGACCGGACCTACGAGGCGATCGCGAAACATGGCCGGCAGCCGGTCGCGCTGTTCGGCCTCGCCTTCAAGCAGGGCACCGACGATCTCCGCGAATCGCCCTTCGTGCTGCTGGCCGAGAAGCTCATCGGCAAGGGCTTCGATTTGCGAATCTTCGACCGCTCGGTCGAGATCGCGCGGCTGGTGGGCAGCAACCGCAGCTACATCGATCGCGAGATCCCGCATCTCGAACGGCTGATGGTGGCGAGCCCGGCCGAAGCTCTCGAAGGTTGCCGCGTCGCGGTGGTCGGCCATATCGGCAAGGAAGATCACCCCGCCTTCCTCGATGCGCTCACCGACCAGGCGGTGCTCGACCTTGCGGGCCTGGCGGAGCTGAAGCGCAGGCCGGGTATCGCCTATCAGGGGCTCTGCTGGTAGCGCCTCGCTAGCTGCTTAAGGCGGCGATGGGCAGGCATGATCGCGCCGCGCCTCCCGCATCGCGCCTCCAAGCGGCCGCCTTCTCGATCCCGCCTAAGAAGTCTTGATCGTTCCAGAATGAGACGTTCGCAAGATTCAGCTCATACGGGAGGTTGGGCCTTTAGTACGACTGAAACGTGTGGTATGGTGGCCTATCAGACGCTAACGCCGCTATCGAGATCGCAATGACCGGCAAGCTAATCTCGCGCCCTCGGGATTATCACTGGGTCTGCATCCAGTGCTTCAACGATCTGCACGAGCAGTTGGGATGGACAGTCGCCGAAGAGTGAGCCGAGGTGCGGGCAGCGGAGCAAGGAGCACGAAAAATCATGGCGAAAACGGCGCCGCCGTATGGACCCGGAAGATCGCGAACATCGTACTGGTGGTCTTCCTGGTTTCAGATGTCGTCGCGCTAGGCCCAACCCTGCTGGCAGAAACCGCTAAAAACGTAACGCCTCCGGTATTCAGCAGCCGGGCAGTAACAATTGTGCCGATTGAAGATTTGCTAGCCAATCCAGCCAAATACAGCGGTCATGTGATCGGCTTCGAAGGGTACGACCATGAGGGTAAGCTTCCGACGCGTATGTTGTACGGAACTGATGATGAGGACAACCGGCCGGAGAACGCGATCTGCATCGATCTTCTTCCCAAAGGTGGCATCCCGCCGCCTCTCCCTCCTCTCATGAGGATACCTCGGCTCACTAGTATGGCCGGTCTATTCACTGCCTTTCCGAAAGACGAACGGCAACACTGTGTCGGTCACCTAATGCCTAATGGAACAGACTTCAGAATCCTTAAAACTATTGATCCTCCAGGATGAGAGAGTCCCGGTCCGTCCGACGCTGCGGAGAGCGCGGCTATTGCGCGATTTATGTTCCCTGCGTCCGTCGATCGTCAGCTAGGGACTCGGGACGCCAATTGGCGAGATGCGGCCAGACTTGCGAGCTGGGATGAACGTCCCAAAGGTCGCAGGTAGGGAGATAGAATAACGCGCACGTCCGGCAACTCCAATACCATGCGAGCTTGACAATATCCGCTATTTCGCTAAATATCGAAATATGAATTTGGTCTTCAAGGCGCTTGCCGATCCGACGCGCCGGCAAATCCTGCAATTGCTGCGCGAGAAGCCGATGAATGCGAGCGAGCTGGCGGAGCATTTCCCCATCGCCAAATCCACCCTTTCGGCCCACTTCGCCATCCTGCGCGAAGCCAATCTGATCGAGCCGAACAAAAGCGGCACCGTCATCACCTACATGCTCAAGGTCTCGGTGCTGGAGGAAGCTCTGCTGACCTTCGCCGAAACGGTGGGCATTGGCCTGCCCCTGCCCGCACCACTGAAAAAAGCTCCAGGGAGGGCACGATGATCGACCGCAAGGCGCTCTGGATTTCCATCCTTCTCGTCTTCGCGATGGTTGCCGCCAATATCTGGCGGATCAGCCTGCTGCCGGACTGGCACCATGTGCCCGCTATGGTAATGGGCGAGCTCCGCATCATTCCCGTATTCTGGACGTTCACTCCTCCCCTGCTGGCGCTGTTCTTTATGGCGCTGATTTTGGCGCTTAATTGGAAATTCGGCCTGGAGCGAACAAGCCCGGAGGAAGCGGTGCGGCCCTGGCGGCGGCGTCAAAGCCTGGCACTGCTGTTCACGGTTGGGATGTTGGCTCTGGCGGAGGCTTTCAGCACGGCCCGCTCTTTGGGCTCGCTGCAATCGGTCGATGGGCTGACCTTCAGCCATGTCATGTCCGTAGTGGCAGGCATTTTCGTGATGACGTTTGGCAACATGCTGCCGAAAATGCCGCGGCTGACGGAACGTTTCTGTCCGCTTGATCCCTGGCAATGGAACCAGCATCTACGATTCCAGGGCAGGCTCGTCTTCGTCTTCGGGCTGGTCATGGCGGTGGGGATGCCGTTTCTGCCCATCAAGATGGCTGGTCCCGTGGGGCTTGGCCTGTCGCTGGCGGCTGTGGCAACGATCTTTTGGCATCGCGCCAAGGTGAAACGCGAATCCTCGCCCCAGCCCTGACGCTCAGCAAATGCGGCCGTAGATAGTCTGAGATGGCCTTGCGCACCACTCGTCCGGCCTGACATTTACCGGAGCAGACTTTTCCTTGGTCCGCTCATGGCGAATTCCTGACCTGTCGCGCTGCTCCACGGAAGAGCCGCTTAGCGGCGCGACGCGGATGCGCGAAAGCGACCGAGCCGAGCTGGTGGCTCGGCAAGCATCTCGATCAGGGGGTGGTCAGGATAAAATCGAGTCGTTCGGTCCCGATCGGGCTCGGCACGAAGCCGATCCCGTAATGGGCGGCAAAGCGGGCCGTGACATAGGCATGGATCGAGCGCGGATCGAGATCGGCCGCCGCCGTCCGGCCGGCCAGCGCCGCCGTGCGTTCGGCATCGAGCGCCGGCGCCGACCCGACCGCCGCCACGGTAGCGCCGTTCGACCGTGCCTCGACCGTGATCTGGCCGTTCTGCCCGAGCGAGTCCGCCGCCAGAAGCACCGCGTTGATCAGCACCTTGCCGAAACCACGCACATTCTCGGGAAGTTGGAAATCGATCTCCGGTGGCCAGGTGAACGCGATGCGCGAACCGGTGAAGAACTGCCCGATCGCGCCGCGAATTTCTTCCCAAGACGCGTCAGCCCCGGCGGCGCCATAAGCGAGCCGCAGAACCCTGAGCCTGCGCGATCCTTGCTCGGCGCTATGGGCGATCAGCGCCAGCGCCTCGGCCTCGAGCCCCCCGCCCGAGGATTCCTCCTCGGCGATCTCGCGGATCAGTTCGACGCCGTTATTGACCGCGCCCACCGGGCTCACGAGGTCATGACAGATGCGGGAGCAGACGAGCTCGAGAACCCGAAGATCGACGGAAACGCTCATGCACGGATCGTCCTGAAAAGGCGTGGCCACGAAGATGCCCGGATTTAGGCAGCTCGTCGTTAACAAAGCCTTTGCACGGACGGACCTCGGTAAGCAATCATTCAATCCGTGACCATTCCCTCAGGACCGCTTCGTGCTAGACAGCTTGCCGGAGCGTTTCGCGTAAGGCCCCCTTGGCGGAACAGGTAGACGCACACGACTTAAAATCGTGAGCCTTACGGCGTGCCGGTTCGAGTCCGGCAGGGGGCACCAGATCACGAGCTGCCGCGCGCCAGGTCCAGAAGCGCGTCCCGATGTCCGCTTATGCGCTGCGGCCTTCGCCCGCGGCGGCCGAGAAAGAAGGCGGCGAGCGCGATGACGATCCATGTGCCGTGGAACAGGAGACCGGCGATCAGCACATACCCGCCGGGAATCGGTCCGATCATGGCGCGCCGCAGGAATTCGTCGAAGCTCGCGACGGGCTCCGGATGGATCAGCAACTTGCCGACATAGGAGGTCGCCTGAATCAGAAAGATCCACCCGTAGTTCCGCCGCAGCCTTCGGCCGACCGCGTCGAGAAAGGAGATGTGGAGATTGGGGCGAAGATAGTCCTGGTAGAGCGTCTGGTTCCAACCATTGTCGGTGCGAACGCCCTCGCCACGCAGAATCGGCCCGAAGAGCTGGAGCTCCAGGATATGGGCGCGAATGCGCCAGAAGTCGAAGAAGCGATATCGCCGTGCCTCGACCGACAGAAAGAGGGCGACGAGCAGCCCCACCAGCACGAGGGGCAAGGCGGATGCGTCGGGATCGCTGAAGGTCAGCGAAAGCGCCAGACCCGTCGCCACGACCGCCCAGTTGGTGGTGGCGTCGAGGCGCGTACGCCAAACCGTGCTGCGATAGACCTCGCCGCGATAGAGATGCGCGAGCGCGCCGAGCTCGGCCGGACTGAAAGCCGGCACAGTGCTTGAATGGACCTCGTCCATAGCCGATCCTCCCATGCTGCGCGCGTTTCGGCGTCAGCCTCGACGCGTGCCCGACGCGTGAGCGCGCTCGTCATGAGAACCCGGCTATGGATTTTGTCCAGCTGTCCGCAAAAGGGTAGTGGGTGAGTCTGAACCCGTCTCCTCATGATCGATGTAGACGCCTCTGCCGGCGATTGCCGGCGCTGGGCGACATGATGAGAGATCGAGGGGCGACGATACCCCAATGCGAGCCAGGAGCCGACAACCCGCAGGGCACACCAATTAAGTATTGTGTCCCCGAAATTTGCGGGCGGCCTGCCGAGGTCCTCTCGAAAGGCGCAGACGGTCGCCGCTATGCGTTCAACCCTTCGCCAGCTCGCCCTCGATCGCCTTCGTGATCATCGGGTCGTCCGGCGTGATGTCCGGCGCGAAACGTCCCACGACGTTGCCGTGGCGATCGATCAGGAACTTCTCGAAGTTCCACATGATGTCAGTATCGTTGGTAGGGCCGAGGCCGTGCTTTTCGAGAGTCGCCTTGAGCGCGCTGTCCGGCTTGGCCGCGGCTTTCGGCTTGGCAGCGATCAGGTGCTTGTAGAGCGCGTGCTGCGTCGAGCCTTTCGTCGACAGCTTGGCGAACATCGGGAACTGCACATTGAACTTGGTGGTGCAGAATTCCTTGATTTCGTCGTTGGTGCCCGGCTCCTGCGCGCCGAAATCGTTGGCCGGGAAACCCAGGACCTCGAAGCCCTTGTCGCGATAGGTCTCGTAGACCTTCTCCAGCGCCGCATATTGCGGCGTCAGCCCGCAAGCGGACGCCACATTCACGATCATGAGGACCGAGCCCTCATACTCGCCGAGCGACGCATCGGCGCCGTCGATCTTGTGCACCGGGATCTGATAAAGCGGGGCGGTCATGGGCGGCGCTCCTTCCGAGAGGCGGGAGCGCGATCCTATGGCCGCCCCGGGCCCGATTCAAGCGGAAGCGATGCTCAAGCGCGCGCCGTCGCGTTCGCCTCCTGCTGGACCCGTTCGAGCAGGCGGGTCGGCGCCTCGGCCATATGGTCGAAGCGCCGCCTGAAGCTGCCGACGCCCATCGTGCGCGAGCGCAGATCGATGATCAGATCATGCAGCTCGGCCTCGGGCACCAGCGCCTCGACATCGTCCCAGCCCGGCCAGCCGGACCGCTCGGCGAACCCCAGTATCTGCCCTCGTCGACCGGTGACGATGCGCTGCGCCGCGGCGGTGAAGTCGTTCGGCACGCTGATCGTGACGTGATCCACCGGCTCCAGCAGGAACGGCTCGCAGGCCTCGAGCCCATCGTGGATCGCCGTCCGCGTGACCGACTTGAACGCCATGTCCGAACTGTCGACGGAATGGAAGGTGCCGTCCAACAACGTCACCGAGACGTCGACCACCGGGTAGCCCAGCGGACCCTTTCCCATCGAATCCTCGGCCGCCTCGCCCACCGCGGGGATGTATTGACGCGGAATGGCGCCGCCCACGATCTTGTCGACGAAGCAGAAGCCGTCGCCCCGACGTCGGGGCTCGATCTCGATGGTGATGTCGGCGAACTGGCCATGGCCGCCGGTCTGGCGCTTGAGGCGCGAATGCTGCTTGGCCTTGCGCCGAATGGTCTCGCGGAAGGGCACGCGCGGCTTGGCGGTATGCAGCGTCAGCTTGTTGGCGCGCGAAATCCGCTCGATGGCCGCGTTCAGATGCATCTCGCCCTGGCCCTGGAGAATGGTCTCGTCGGTCTGCGCGCTGTGCACCAGCGACAGTGACGGATCCTCTTCGACGAGCTTCTGCAGCGCGACCGAGAGCTTCACCTCGTCCTTGCGGTCGGCGCTGGCGATGGCGAGCGCGAAGACAGGCTCGGGCGGCTCGGGGAAGGTCGCATCGGGGACGGTTCCGGACGCGGTCAGCATCGATCCGGTGTGCGCGGTCTCCAGCCGGCCGAAGGCCGCGAGATCACCAATGCGCGCCTCGGTCGCCTTTTGCGACGAGCCGCCGGGCATCATGAAGATGCCGCCGACGCGAATCCCGGCCAAGGTGCCTCCGTCCTGGACGCTCCCGCGCCAGACCCGACCGTAGGACAGTTTGCCGGCCTGCGAGCCATGCTGCGTCTTGAAGATCTGCACCAGCGTCTCGCCTTCGGGCGCGATCCCTTTGCGCGCGGCCGTCTCCGCCGGATCGGGACAATCATGACGGAGCGCTTTCCACAGCCGGAATACGCCGTTGTCACGGTCCGCGGAACCCATCAGCACTTCGACGATCGCGCCGGAGGCCTGGTCCTTGTGGAGCTGCCGGTAGATCTCGATCGGGGTCGGCTTCAGATCCTCCACGATCTTCTCCAGCAGAACATCGTCATGGTCGGCCAGGACCTCGACCAGGCCGGCCAGCGCTTCCTCTTCCCGCCCCTTCACGTCGGCCGGCAGTTCGATCAGTTCGGAGGGCATGCCGTCGCGATAACGGTATGCGCGCTCGCTCACCACATCGACATAGCCCGAGACGGCGCCGTCCTTGTCGCGGATCGGCACTTGGCGCAGCACCATGGGACGCCGGGAATGGACCTGGAGGGCCGCCATCGTGTCGCGCACGCGGCCGGCCAGCGTGTCGATCTTGTTCACGAATACGACGTGCGGCGTGCCCTGATCCTCGAGCAGCTTCAGCAGCGGCGCCACCGCGAGCGTGCGCTCCTCCGATGGTTCGCACACGATGACCGCCATGTCGACGACAGCGAGCGCCGCCAGCGCTTCATACTGGAACTCGACCGACCCCGGGCAGTCGAGGATCGACCAGGGGTCGCCCATGAAATTGCAGTGACCGAGCGTCATCTCGGTCCCCATTGCACGGTCGCGGGCCTCGGTCGCGCGGCGGAAAGGACTGCCGGCGGCCGCAAGCATGTGCTCGAAAAGGGTAGATTTTCCGGTGCCCTGGGGCCCGACCAGGGCCACCGATCTGGCGCGTGCAGCGCCCCCCGAACCGTTCATCGCAGATGTTGACGCCATGCCGTGGCCTCCTCTCCTCCGCCGAAGAGCTGAACCGCGCCGGCCCCACTGGTCGAGGTCGCGCGAACGCTCCTTTCCAGTTTGATCTCGCTCACTCTAACCGATATTGCTTCGCCCCGGCAGCCCCATCGAGACTCCCGATCTGACCCTCTCGGACGCAATCAAGACTGAGCCAGTCCGGCCCGCAAAACGATCCGTCGCGCTGGTCTATTGGGGTCGTCAGGGCGGAGGCGCCGCGTTGTTGACCCGGATCGCCCGCGCGATGACGCGCGATCCCAGGCTCGACCTTTCGGTCTCCTATTCGCGCCAGAGCGAGGTCGAAACCGGAGAGCTCGACGGCATCCGCAGCTTCCCCATCGACACTTTCGCCGGCGCCGCTTCGTTCATCACCCGTTCATTCGCCGCGCCCGGAAAGGTGAATCGCGTCATCGAACGGATGCGGGACAGCGGCATCGATACGATTGCGACGATCATGCCGCATGTCTGGGGCGGCCTGCTGCTGCGCGCTGCGCGCCGTGCGGGCATTCGGACCGCGCTGTTCGTGCACGACGCCGATCCGCATCCGGGCGAACGCCGGCCGATCCTGGATTTTCTGGCGCGCCGCGAGATCCGCGAAAGCGATCTCATCGTGACGCTGTCCGACCATGTCGCGGAGCGGCTTCTGGCGCGCGGCGATGTCGAGGAAGATCGCCTTGTCCGGCTCTATCATCCGATCCTGGATTATGCGCCGCCGAGCCCCCGCTCCGCGCGACCGAGACCGTTCCGGCTGCTCTTCTTCGGCCGCATCCTGCCCTACAAGGGCCTGCCGCTCCTCCTCGAAGCCTTTCGCCGGCTCCGGACCGAGGGCTTGGAATGCAGCTTGACCGTCGCCGGTCGGGGGCGGATCGAAGCCCCCGCGGAATTGCTGAATCAACCCGGTCTCGCGATCCAGACCGGATGGATCGCGCCGGCCAAGATAGGCGACCTTCTGGCCGAGGCCGACGCAATGGTTCTGCCTTATCGCGAAGCCAGCCAGTCGGGCGTCGTCGCCGCAGCCTACGGCTCCGGTCTCCCGGTGATCGCCACGCCCGTCGGAGGCCTCACCGAGCAGGTGGCGGCCGACGAGACCGGCATTCTTGCCGAGGCGCCGACGGCCGAGGCGCTGGCCCAGGCGATCCGACGCCTTGTCGAGAGCCCGGAGCTCTACGAAACCTGCCGCACCGGCGTCGCCCGGTACGCCGACGCGCATTCGGCCGCCCGTTTCGCTGTCGCGCTCGGCGACGCGCTTCTGGATCGATCAGCGGGAAACGGGTAGCCTCGCGCTGAATCGGCTTCAGGAGCGCGAGCATGAAACGGCTAAGCGTAGTGTTGCTCGGGCTCGCCTTGCTGGCGATGCCGGCCGGGGCCGAGCCGCCCGCCGCGCTCTCCACGCTGAAGGCTTTGCCGCGCGCCGATGTAAGCCGTCTGCTCGGCTCCTGGGAGGTCGCCGAGATGGCCCCCCTCAAGATGGTCTACGAGTTCCAAGCCGGCACGATGGCGATGCATGGGAAAAATGCGGAGCTTGGCTCGACGTTCGAGCTCACCATGGATGCCGATTATCGATCAGCCGGGACGGACGCCATCTGGGTTATCGCGACCCGCCCGCGCGGCGGCCCCGACGAGGAGCCGCCGACCGCGGATGGACCATCGATCATGGGCATCCAGCTGACCGGAAACGACCGCGCGATTCTGGTGGTCTCGACCAACGAACGTTTCACGTTGATCAAGGTCCCCTGACGTTCGCCTTATGCCTCGGCGATCCAATCGTCGATCAGGCGACGCGAGATGGAGAAACCGGGCGGGATCTTGAAGGATCCGCTCGGGTCGAGCCCGCTCACCCAATCCCGCGTATACCAGCCGGCCTCGAGGATCTCGTTGGGATCGAGGGCGAACTCGGCGTTCAGCGCCCGGGCCCGGAAGCCGAGCATCAGGGAGGACGGAAACGGCCAGGGCTGCGAGGATTGGTAAGCGATGTCGGCGACGCGGATGCCGCATTCCTCGAACACCTCCCGCGCGACCGTATCTTCCAGGCTTTCGCCCGGCTCGACGAAGCCCGCGAGCACCGAATGGAAACCGGGCGGAAAGCGCGAGCCTCTGGCCAAGAGACAGCGATCATCATGTTCGACCAGCACGATCACCGCCGGGTCGCTGCGCGGAAACTGCTCCGCTTTACAAGCCGGATTCGTGCACAGCCGGCGATGGCCGCCGTCGGTCGATTCGGTCCGATGGCCGCAAACGCCGCAGAAGCGGTGCCGCTCATGCCACCACAGGAGCCCCTTGGCGTAGGCCAGGAGCGCCGCCTCGTCGGCCGGCAGCCATTGGCCGATCATGCGCATGTCCTCGGCCGCGGCAGCGCCTCCAAAGCGACGTTCCAGATCCTCGGCGGCAAGCTTCGATATGTCGGCCGCGAAATGCGCCGCTCCTTCGGCGATGCCGAGAAACGCGCTGTCGATCGCGAGGCTCCAATCGAAATCCGAGGCCGGAACCAGGACCGCCCGCCGCTCGGCGCCGGAGCCCGCCATGAGCGGCTTGGATTGCCAGACCGGCACCACGCGGGCCTCGGCGGCGCCGCGGGTCGCGGCGAGCCAGGCGGCGTCCAATCGCCGATGGGCGGCGCGATCGAAATCCGGATTGGAAAGCGGGTTGGGTCTGGGCTGCCGGGAATCGGGCATGGGCGATTATTCCATGGGACCGCGAAGCGGTCGACAAGCGGGTCGATTGCGGTTTGATTCCGTCGCGCTAAACCACGATTCCCGACCGGAGGTCCGCATGCCGGAGATCGCCTCGCACTTCCTGAGCCTCGACGAGGCTCCCTTCCATTATGCGCGAGCCGGCACGGGCGAGCCGCTGCTGCTGCTGCATGGCTGGCCGGAATTTTGGCTCACCTGGAAGCGCGTGATGGAGCGGCTCGGCGACCGGTTCGACCTGATCGCCCCCGATCTCCGCGGCTTCGGGCGGAGCGGCGAGCCGGACCCGGAGCCCTCCGACAAGGTCGGTCCGGAGATCCATGCGACCGACATGATCTGGCTTCTGGATGCGCTTGGCATCCAGACGTGCGGGATCGTCTCGCACGATGTCGGCTGCTACGTCGCTCAAGCCATGGCGCGGCGCATTCCGGAGCGCATTTCGGGCCTGTTCTTCTTCGGCTGTGTCTATCCCGGCATCGGCAATCGCTGGATCGCGCCCGACCATATCAAGGAGATCTGGTACCAATCCTTCAACCAGCTCCCTTGGGCGGCGGCGCTGATCGGCTCCTCCCGCGAGGCCTGCCGGCTTTATTTCGGCAATCTGATCCGCCAATGGTCCGCCCGGAAAGACGCGTTCGACGAGGTGATGGAGGCATGGGTCGACAATTTCATGACCCGCGGCAACATCCAGGGCGGCTTCAATTGGTATCGCAGCGCGAACGCCATGCGGGTCGCGATGATGAAGGGCGAGCTGCCGCCCCAGCCGCCGATCGGCCTCCCGACCCGGGTCCTTTGGGGCGCCGAGGAGCGTGTGCTCCCCGCGGCCTGGGCCGACAAGCTCGGCGACTATTTCACCGACCTCGAATTCTCCACCCTGCCCGGAGTCGGCCATTTCCCGCATATGGAGGACCCGGACGCGACATCCGCCGCGATCCGCGCGTTTTACGACCGGCTGGCGAAGAAAGGCTGATTCTAAGCCTTCAATGTTCGCGATTTGCGCGGCCGGCCGCGGCGGGCGGGCGGGCGCTCCGGCTTCGCGCTGATCCAGCCGCGGCGGGTCGCATAGCCGCGTAGAACTTCGTTCATGTGCGCCTGATAGCCGGCGCCTTCTTCACGAAACGCCCGTAGCACGTCGCTATCGATCCTCAGCGACACCGGGGTCTTTGGCTCCGGCATCACTAGACGCGCCTTCCGATAAAACTCCTCATCGGCAATCGGTGCTGTATCGGGATCCTCGGCGATCTGCTGTCGGATCTCCTCGTCGGTGGTCGCGTCGATCCGCGCCCAATCAATCTTCTCGAGATCCTTTTCTGCCTTCTTGCGACCGAAGCCACGCATGAGACTTCCTCACCTCGCGCGGATTTGCTTTGCGAAAGCTGATGATCCAACGCACTCGCGTACTGGCGATCTCCCGATCATTGTAGACGCAAACGAAGACTCGGCCATGAATCGTCCCGTGTGCTTGAACTCGGTGCTCACCATAATCTTTACGATCGTCTACGAATTCGAGCGTCGAACTTTCGAATAGAAAATGCGCGAGCGGAAAAGGCAGCCCTCGATTGGCGACGTTCCGACGATTTTTCTCCTCGTCCCAACCAAACTCCATGGTCGACATCCCTTGCTAACTCGCCTACGCGATTCGTTGTCCAAGGGTATCTCCCATATAAGCGGGCAGCCGCCCGGATATAATAATGTATATACAATTTCTGCGCCGTCAACCCTCCCCCTTGCCCCCATCCCCCTCCAGGCTGATATGATGACGCGGGAGGTTGGCGATGGACGGGCTCCTCGCCAACCCGGTCAGGTCCGAGAGGAAGCAGCCGTAACGAGTTTCGGCCCGGGTCGTCGTTCCAGCCTCCCACCTCATTTCCCTTCGACCCTGTCCGCCCGGGAGGGCGCTTGAGCGACACCGAACTCGGCAGCCTGTTTCCCGATGCCGCGCCGGCGCGGAGCGAGGACCGCGCCTATCGCGTGCTGGCGCGCAAATACCGGCCTTCGACCTTCGCCGAGCTGATCGGGCAGGACGCGCTCGTCCGCACGCTGACGAACGCCTTCGCCCAAAATCGCATCGCCCACGCCTTCATGCTGACCGGCGTCCGCGGCGTCGGCAAGACGACGACCGCGCGGATCATTGCGCGGGCGCTGAACTGTATCGGGCCGGACGGCGCCGGAGGGCCGACGATCACGCCTTGCGGAACTTGCGCCAACTGCACGGCCATCGCCGCGGACCGCCATGTCGACGTCATGGAGATGGATGCTGCGTCCCGCACGGGCATCGACGACATCCGCGAGCTGATCGAAGGCGTGCGCTACGCCCCGACCTCGGCGCGTTACAAGATCTACATCGTCGACGAAGTGCACATGCTGTCCAAGGCCGCGTTCAACGCGCTCTTGAAGACGCTGGAAGAGCCGCCGCCGCATGTGAAGTTCATCTTCGCGACGACCGAGATCCGCAAGGTGCCCGTGACGGTGCTGTCGCGCTGCCAGCGGTTCGACCTGCGTCGCATCGATGCGGCGCTGCTGGTCGAGCATTTCGGACGGATCGCGGCGGCCGAAGGCGTTGCGATCGAACCCGAAGCGCTCTCTCTGGTGGCCCGCGCCGCGGACGGTTCGGCGCGCGACGGGCTCTCGATTCTGGATCAGGCGATCGCCCTCGGCGATGGCAAGGTGACGGCAGTCCAGGTTCGCGACATGCTGGGCCTCGCCGACCGGGCGATCGTCATCGATCTGTTCGAAGCCGCGATGGGCGGTAAGCCCGCCGACGCGCTCGACATTCTTTCGAAGCTTCATGCGGTCGGCTCCGACCCCGCCTCGATCCTTGAGGACTTGCTCGAATTCACCCACTTCCTGACACGGATCAAGCTGGCGCCCGGCGCTGCGGGCGGCGGCGCGGCGGAGCTCGAGCTGAAGCGCGGCGCGGCGCTCGTCGAGAAACTCTCGATGCCGATCCTCACCCGCACGTGGCAATTGCTGCTGAAAGGATTGAGCGAGCTCCAGATCGCGCCTGATCCGCACGCGGCCGCCGAGATGGTCGTCTTGCGGCTGGCCTACGCGGCGGATCTCCCCTCGCCCGGCGATCTGGTGCGCCAGCTTCGGAGCGCGCCCACCAATGGCGCCACCCGGTCGCCTGCGCCGCGTACGGCCGATCAGCCCATGACGCAGACCACGCAATCGGGCGCGCTCGGCCTTGCGCGAGCCGTACCCGATGCCGCGCCCGCGAGCATGCAGGCGCTCCTGCCTCAGACGGCGCCCACCGCGGAGGCGTTGCCCGACCCGCAAAGCTTTCCCGAATTGGTAAAGCTCTTCGCGCGCAAGCGCGAGGGGCTGCTCGAATATCATCTCGCGAGCAGCGTCAGGCTGGTGCGTTTCGAGCCGGGGATCGTCGAATTCTCGCCGCTCCCATCGGCGCCGCCGAACCTCGCGAACCGCGTCGGCAGCCTGCTCTCCGCCTGGACCGCGCGGCGCTGGGTCGTCGGCATATCCTCCGCGCCCGGCCAGCCGACCCTTGCGGAGATCGAGGAGGCGCACCGCGTCGCCGCGTTCGACCAGGCCAAGGCCAATCCGACGGTCAGGGCGCTGCTGGAAGCCTTTCCCGGCGCGGTGATCACAGAAGTGCGCGACTTGGCGCAGGCGCCGAGCGCGCCGCCCGAACAGCTCGACGAAGCCGGCGACGCCGCCTACCCTTCGGACGCGAGCGAAATTCTTTTGGAAACCGGAGACGAGCCGTGAAGAATATCGGCCAGCTGATGAAACAGGCCCAGCAGATGCAGACCCGCATGGCGGAGATGCAAGCGAAGCTGGCCGAAGTCGAGATGACCGGTCAGGCCGCCGCCGGCATGGTGACCGCGCTGATGAACGGCAAAGGCGAGCTCAAGAAGATCAAGCTCGACAAGGCTGTCGTCGACCCCGACGATATCGAGATGCTCGAAGATCTGATCATCGCCGCGGTCGCTGACGCAAAGACGAAGATCGAGTCTCACATAGCGGCGGAAACACAGAAGCTGATGGGCGGTTTACCGTTGCCGCCCGGCATGAAGCTCCCGTTCTGAGCGCGCTAAGCCTTCAGATCGACAGACGATTTCGGGCTCTCTGAAGCGCTTTCCGCGGCGCCGGCGCTCGCGGACGCCTTCGGTAGCGTAACATGCTGTCCGAGAGCCTTGGCCGCTGCGGTGATCTGCCGGGCCAGCGACGACAAATCCTGCGCCGACGGATTGCGCGCGATCTCGGATTTGTATTTGGCCATCAGACGATTGAGGCTTGCTTGGGCTGCCGTATTGGAAGCCGTGGACGGCTGGCTCGGCGCCGCAGCCTGGGCCGCGACGGACGCTGTCGAGGAACTCATCGAGATTCTTTCGAAGGTGGAGAGATTCTGTTCTGGTCGGCCCATTCTGGATGGCCTGCCTCTATAAACCGTTAAATTGCGTAACGAGCCGTTCCCTTGGCGGGCTTGCTCTGGTACCGGTCGAGATCCCATCTTCCAACCGTCCCATGAAAATCGCGACTTGGAACATCAACTCGGTGCGGCTCCGGCTGCCTATCGTTCAGAAGCTGATCGAAGAGGAATCCCCGGACGTCATCTGTCTTCAGGAAACCAAGACGCCGGACGAGCACTTCCCGGCCGAGGGCTTCGCCGCCTACGGCTATGAGCACATCCATATCCACGGCATGAAGAGCTACAACGGCGTGGCGATCGCCTCGCGGGCGCCGATGGAGGCGCGCGAGATTCGCCATTCCTGCGACCGCGAGGATTGCCGCCACATCATGGCGAATATCGACGGCATCGAGCTGCACTGTGTCTACATCCCGGCAGGCGGCGACGTGCCGGACCCGGCGGTGAACGACAAGTTCGCGCATAAGCTGCGATATGTGGACGAACTGACGGAATGGTGGCGGGCGACGCGCGCGCCCGATCGGCCGATGGTGCTGGTGGGAGATCTCAACATCGCGCCGCTCGAGACCGATGTCTGGTCGCACAAGCAGCTTCTGGATGTGGTCTCCCATACGCCGGTCGAAGTCGAGAAGCTGACTCGAATGCAGCACTCGATCGGCTGGATCGACGGCGTCCGTCATTTCATACCGCCCGAGGAGCGGCTCTACACCTGGTGGAGCTATCGCGCGCGCGACTGGCGGCTGTCCGATCGCGGCCGGCGCCTGGACCACGCCTGGGTGACGCCGCCGCTTGCAGATCGACTGAAGAGCGCGCGAGTCCTCAAGGACGCACGCGACTGGCCGACGCCGTCCGACCATGTGCCGGTGCTGATCGACCTTGCCTGAAACGCAATCAGAAGTCGGTGCAGCGGCCGCCGACCTCCCAATCGCCGTACCGCGTGGGTTCGGGACCTTTCGGGCCGCCGATCTCGCGCGGCTTTCCATGCTCGGTGGTTTTAGGCGCCGGATCAGGCGCCGCGGCCGGTTGGGGCAGCGGCGCCGACTTATCCTCGTCGTTGCTCATGACCGACATATGGCAGTATGGTTCGCGCGTGCCTAGTGGGCGGTGGGCCGCAGCCCGGCGGATCGATGCGGGCCTTTGGAAGAGGTCGATCGGTCATGCGAGGGGGTGTCGCTCAATTCTACATGACGGTCGGGGCCATCTTTGGCTTGCTTCTCGGCGGAGCGGGGTGGTACGCGGCCTTGTTCGACCAGCCCTTGCCGTCCGACATGGCGGAGGTGAAGCGATTGCTGCTCGAGCTTCTGATCGCGACCATCCAGGGCACGCTGCGCGCCTTTGCCTGGCTGCCAAGCCTCATCTGGCATGTCGGTCTGCAGAAGGCCGATTTTTCGCTTTGGCTTTTTAACGGGTGGTGGTGAAGCAGCCTCAGGGAAGGCCGCGGACGAAACCCGACCCTTCCTCTCCAGCCATCGCAAGCCGCGCGGCAGCGCTCGACATTCTCATTTCGACGATCGATCGGCACCGGCCGCTCGACGAGGCCGTCGATTCGGCCTTGCACGGTCGCGAACTGGAATCCCGAGATCGCGCTTTTGCGAGGCTATTGGCGACGGTTGCCATTCGCCGGCTGGGGCAAATCGATGATGCGATCTTTCGATTGCTCGACCGGACGCAGCAGATCCGGCCGGTTGCGGTCCAGCATCTGCTGCGGCTGGGCGCGGCCCAGCTGATGTTCCTACAGACCCCGGCCCATGCAGCCGTCGCGACGGCGGTCGATCTTGCTGAAGCGCGCGGGCTCGGGCGGGGCAAAGGTCTGGTCAACGCTCTGCTTCGCCGTCTGTCTCGCGAAATGGCGGCGATCCTTGACGAGCAAGATGAGGCGCGGCTCTGCTTGCCCGATTGGCTCTGGTCGCGATGGACGGCGTATTACGGCGAGGAAGCGACCCGCGCGATCATACGCCAGCAGCTCGCCGAGCCGCCGCTCGACATCACGATCAAGCCGCGCGAGGACGCCGCTCGATGGGCCGAGCGTCTCGGTGCCCAGACGCTACCGACCGGCACGCTGAGACGGGCAGTGGGCGGGCGTATCGAGGAACTGCCCGGATTTACCGAAGGGGCCTGGTGGATACAGGACGCCGCCGCCGCCCTGCCGGCTGCGTTGCTGGGCGATGTCGCCGGTAAAAAGGTCATCGATCTTTGCGCGGCGCCGGGCGGTAAGACGGCGCAGCTTGCCGCGGCCGGGGCAACCGTGACAGCGGTGGACCGCTCGGCGCCGCGACTGGCCCTCGTCGAGGCCAATCTGCGCCGCCTTGGCCTGTCGGCCGAACTGGTCGCCGCCGACGCGCTCGCGTGGGAGCCGCGGGCCGCTCCGGCCGATGCCGTGCTGCTGGACGCCCCTTGTACCGCAACCGGCACGATGCGCCGCCACCCCGATATCGCGTTGGGAAAAGGGCACGAGGACCTCGCCAAGCTGGTGCGGCTCCAGGCTGCGCTGCTCGATCGCGCAGCCAACCTCGTGCGACCGGGCGGGCGGCTCGTCTATTGCACCTGCTCGCTCGAACCCGAAGAAGGCGAAAAGCAGGTCGACCGGCTGCTTGCCGCGAATCAGAATTTCGGCAGGGTGCCCATTCAATCGGACGAGATCGGCGGGCTCGCAGAGGCGATCACGCCCGAAGGCAACCTCCGTACCCGACCCTGCCATTTCGCCAAATATGGCGGGATGGACGGGTTTTTCGCCGCGCGACTCGAACGGAGGCGCTAAGGTCGCGTTGCAGCCCGTCTGGGGAGTTGGTACGAGACTTACGTGCAGCAGCCAATCCGCATCGCGCCCTCGATCCTCTCAGCCGACTTTGCCGCGCTGGGCGAGGCGGTGCGCGCGGTCGATGCCGCCGGCGGCGACTATATCCATCTCGACATCATGGACGGGCATTTCGTCCCGAACATCACCATCGGCCCTTCGGTCGTGGCGGCGCTGCGGCCGCATTCGGCGAAACCCTTCGACGCCCATCTGATGATCGCGCCGGCCGATCCCTATGTTCCGAAATTCGCCGAGGCCGGCGCCGACATCATCACGGTCCATCCCGAGGCCGGACCGCACCTGCACCGCACGCTGCAGCTCATCAAGTCGCTGGGCAAAAAGGCCGGCGTCGCGCTTAATCCCGCGACCCCGGTCGATGCGCTCGACCATGTGATGGATCTGGTCGATCTCGTGCTGGTGATGACGGTCAACCCCGGCTTCGGCGGCCAGCCCTATTTGAGGCTCGAATCCAAGATCGCGGGAGTACGCGCGCTGATCGACGCAAGCGGGCGCACGATCGATCTCGAAGTCGATGGCGGCATCACGCCCGAGACGGCGCCGCTGGTGATAAAAGCCGGCGCGGACGTGCTCGTGGCCGGCAATGCCGTCTTCGCGGGAGGGCCGGGCTCCTATGCGCGCGCCATCGCGGCCTTGCGCGGCAAATCCGCATGATCGGACTGGGTGAAGCGCCGATCGGCCGCGCGCTGCGGGCGCTCGGCCTCGCCGGTGCGGCGGACCGCGATACGCCGACCGAGCTTTCGGTCGTGCCGCCCAACCCCTGGCCGGGCGACGCGACCCGCGGGCGGGCGATGGTGACGGGCGTGTTCGCCGTCTCAGGCGATACGGTGATCGCCGAGGGTTCGATCTGGGACGCCGACGCGGGCACTTCCTGGGCTTGCGAAATGCATGCCTTCGAATGGCTCAGGGACCTGCGCGCGATGGGCGGCGACTCCGCCCGGCGTCATGCGCGCCTGCTCACCACCGAATGGCTGGACCGCTTCCAGCGACGCGGAGACATCGCCTGGCGGACCGATGTGATGGGCGCGCGT
>Ga0070738_10001597_pt1 | contig 43356 bp, 37 predicted proteins | sample Coa_R2_2_FD_66446 | JGI IMG/M metagenome (GOLD analysis project Ga0070738, IMG submission 66446) | Surface soil microbial communities from Centralia Pennsylvania, which are recovering from an underground coalmine fire - Coalmine... | ecosystem: Environmental > Terrestrial > Soil > Unclassified ...
GCCGGCACCGCGTCGTCACGGACCACACCGAGGAGTGCATGTCAGATCAGGCCGAGAAGGTGAAGGACATCATCGAGAAGGAGCTGGGCGTCGAGCGGGAGAAGCTCACCGACGATGCGAGCTTCATCGAGGACCTGGGCGCCGACAGTCTCGACATCGTCGAGCTCGTCATGGAGTTCGAGAAGGAGTTCAACATCGACATCCCGGACGAGGACGCGGAGAAGCTCAAGACCGTCGGTGATGCGATGGCGTATCTGAATCAGAAAGTCGGCGCGTGAGTGGGGTGAGCGCGGGACCGGCGACGGGGTTGACGCGTCTCCCGCGTGTCACCGTCGATCGGCACCGCGTGAGCGACCCGGCGCTCGCCCCCATTGCGGACAAGCTCGCGGCCGGCGAGCGCTTGAGCGACGCGGATGGCGTGGCGCTCTTCCGGAGCCCGGACCTTCTGGGCGTCGGGTTCATGGCCGATGCCGCCAACCGGGCGCGGCACGGCGACCGCGTCACGTTCGCGGCCAACCAGCACATCAATCCGACGAACGTCTGCATCCTGCGCAAGACGTGCGTCTTCTGCTCCTTTGCCCGCCTGCCCAAGGAGGAGGGCGCCTACCGCTACTCGCTCGACGAGGTGCTCGCCGAGGCCGAGGGCGCGTCCGGTCTGACGCGCGAGTTCCACATCGTTGGCGGGCTCGACATGCACGCCGGGCTCGAGTACTACGCCGGGATGTTCCGGGCGCTCAAGGCGCGCTACCCGCATGTGCACATCAAGGCGTTGACCGCCGTCGAGCTCGCACATCTCGCGCGCATCGAGAAGATGTCGGTGGCCGAGATCCTGGTCGCGCTGCGCGACGCCGGACTCGACACCCTACCCGGTGGCGGAGCCGAGGTGTTCAGCCCCGCGGTCCGGGCCACCATCGCCGACCGGAAGCTCGCCGCCGACCAGTGGCTCGACGTCCACCGGACGGCGCATCGGCTCGGGATCCGGTCCAACTGCACGATGCTGTACGGGCATGTCGAGACGATCGAGGACCGGGTCGCGCATCTCGCCGCCCTGCGGGCGCTCCAGGACGAGACGGGCGGGTTCCTTGCGTACATTCCGCTCGCCTACCACCCCGACCACAACGAGCTCGGCGCGACCCTGGGCCGGCAGGGCACCGCCACCACGGGCTTCGACGACCTGCGTAACCTCGCGGTCGGTCGCCTGTACCTGGACAACATCGCGCACGTGAAGACGCACTGGATCATGGTCACGCCCTTCCTGTCGCAGGTGGCGCTGGCGTTCGGGGTCGACGACCTCGAGGGGACGGTCGTGCGAGAGAAGATCTACCACGAGGCCGGCGCGCGCACCGCGCAGAGCATGTCGCTCGATCAGATCCTGCGCCTCATCCGCGGCGCCGGGCGCGTGCCGGTCGAGCGCGACTCGTTCTACCGTGTGATGCGCACGTTCGACGATGTGCCAGGGCAGGGCGCGGCCCCGTTGGAGGACACCGCGCACTCGGCCGCTGCGGCCTGAGATGAGCGTCGTCCCCCGCGTGCGGGTCGGCCGGATCCCCTACGTCAACTGCTACCCGGTGTACGGCGCAGTGGATCGCGGGATCGTGCCCCTCGACGGCACGATCGTCGACGGCGTGCCCACGGCGCTGAACCGGCTCATGGCGGATGGCGGGCTCGATGTGAGCGTGGTGTCGGCCGTCGAGTACGCTCGTGGGGCCGACCGCTATCTCCTGCTGCCCGACCTCGCCATCTCCTGTGACGGGCCGGTGCGGAGCGTCATGCTCTTCGCCAAGTGTCCGGCGAGCGAGCTGGATGGCGCGCGCGTGCTCGTCAGCCGCAGCTCGATGACGAGCGTGCATCTCCTCGAGCTGCTCTTCGAGCACGTCTGGTGCGCGCGCCCGCGGTTCATGCCGGGCGACGCCGAGGTCAGCGATGTGGCGCGGTTCGGGGACGAGGAGCACGAGGCGCGGCTCGTGATCGGCGATGCGGCCCTCGTCCTGACCGGACGGCCGCGTGGAGCGGCCGGGCCGCACGCCGCCCCGCACGATTACCCGTACGCGTACGACCTCGGGGCCGAGTGGAAGCGGTGGACCGGGCTGCCCTTCGTGTTCGCGGTCTGGGTCGCGCAGCGCGGGGGCCCGCTGGCCGCCGCGCTGCGTGTGCACAGCGGGCTCACCGCCTCGCGGGACTGGGGGATCGCGCACCTCGACGTCCTCGCCGCCCAGGCCGCGTCGGCGACCGGGGTGCCCGAGCCGACCTGCCTCGAGTATCTGTCGGGCCTGGATTACCGGTTGTCCTACGAGCACCTCGCCGGGCTCACCGAGTTCTATCGGCGACTCGTCCGGGCAGGCTCCGTGCCCAACGGGACGCTCGCCTTTCTTCCGGCCGCCTGACCCGCGCGCTGAGACCGGTGCTCTCTGCCATGCGTGACGTTCTCGACCTGTACACGCGCGCCCCGCTGCTCGAGCTCGGGGCCGAGGCGGACCGGATGCGTCGTGAGCGCCACCCGGACGACGTGGTGACGTTCATCGTCGATCGCAACATCAACTACACGAACGTCTGCGTCGCCGACTGTGGCTTCTGCGCCTTCTACCGCCGGCCGAAGCACCCGGAGGGCTATACACTCTCGTACGAGCAGATCGGCGCGAAGATCGAGGAGACCAAGGCGCTGGGCGGGGTCCAGATCCTGATGCAGGGAGGACACAACCCCTACATCAAGTTCGAGTGGTACTTGAACCTGCTGCGGTACATCAAGCAGCACCACCCGATTCACATCCACGGCTTCAGTCCGAGCGAGATCGACTTCTTCTCCAAGCTCTACCGGATGGACGCCCGCACGATCGTCCGCGAGCTTCAGGCGGCCGGCCTCGACTCCATCCCGGGCGGCGGCGGGGAGATTCTCGTGCAGCGGGTACGTGATCTCGTTGCCCGGAAGAAGGCGGGCGCCGATCGCTGGCTCGAGATCATGGAGATCGCGCACCAGGAAGGGATGAAGACGACGGTGACGATGATGTACGGCATCGGGGAGACCCTGGCCGAGCGGATCGAGCACCTCCAGCGCGTGCGCGATGTGCAGGCGCGCACCGGCGGGTTCACGGCCTTCATCTGCTGGCCGCTCCAGCCGGAGAATACGCCGACGATGTCGGCGCAGCCGAAGACCGATGCCGTGGACTACCTCCGGACCGTCGCGATCTCCCGGATCGTGCTCGACAACGTGCCGAACCTCCAGGCGAGCTGGGTCACGATGGGGCTCAAGGTGGGCCAGATCGCCCTCCGCTTCGGGTGCAACGATTTCGGGTCGCTCATGATCGAGGAGAACGTCGTGTCGGCCGCCAACACGACCCACCGCACCTCGATCGAGGAGCTCGACCGGCTCATCCGCGACGCCGGGTTCACCCCCGCGCGGCGGCGCCAGGACTACTCGATCATCCCCGCCCCCGGCGCGGAGCAGCGGCCGGCCGCGCGGGCGGTGGAGAGCGCGACCTCGACCGCGGCCGGCGCGGCTGTCGGGGCACCCGCCGCCGCGCCGGCCGCCGCGCCGGCCGCCGCGTAGTCGGCGACCCCGCATTCCGCGCCCGCCCGCCCGCGCAGCCGATCGGTGAGCGACCGCGCATGACGGTGCGCATCGGCGTGGGCTACGACTCGCACCGCTTCGCGCCCGGCGGTCCGCTCGTGCTCGGCGGGATCCGCATCCCGGGCGACGTCCATCTCGCCGGGCACTCCGACGGCGACGCGATCGCCCATGCCGTCACCGATGCGATCCTGGGCGCGGCGGCCGCCGGCGACATCGGCGAGATGTTCTCCGACCAGGATCCGGCCCACCGGGGGCGCGACTCGCTCGAGATGCTCCGCGCCGCCGTCGGACGGCTGCACGGGATGGGGCTCGCACCACGCCAGGTCGACGTGACCGTCGTCGCCGAGCAGCCGCGGCTCGCCCAGCACCGCGAGGCCATGCGGGCAGCACTGGCGGTGGCGCTCGGCCTGCCGCCGAGCGCGGTCAGCGTGAAAGGGAAGACCAACGAGGGGATGGGCTGGGTCGGCCGCGGCGAGGGGCTGGCCTGTCTGGCGGTGGCGACCGTGGAGGGCGCGGCCGAGCCCATCGCGGCCGAGCACGTCGCGACAGCGCAGGCCGCGACAGCGCGCGTCGGGGCGACCGACCGTCGGCCCTGAGGGCACGTGGCCAGCGGTCCTGGACCGGCCTTCCTGCTCCGAGCCTTTGGCGACTTCCTCTCGCTCGAGCGGAGCGCCGCCGTCCCGACGAGCGACGCCTACGGGCGCGACGTGGCGCGGTTCGCCACGTACGCGGCGGTCCATGGGGCGGCCTCGCCGACGGCCATCACGGCGCGACTCGTTCGCGCGTATGTGTACCACCTGAAGGATCTCGGTCTCGCCCCGTCGTCGATCCGCCGCAACGTCTCCGCCGTCCGCACGTACTACCGCTTTCTCCTGGCGGATGGCCACGTGGTCCGCGACCCCACCGAGCGACTCGAGATGCCCCGCCGGTGGCGTACCCTTCCCGACGTGCTCACCGTCGACGAGGTGCAGCGCCTGCTGGCGGCGCCCACGCTCGACGAGCCGCTGGCCTTCCGCGACCGCGCGTTACTGGAGCTGGCGTACGGTGCCGGGCTGCGGGTCGGGGAATGGATCACGCTCGCCATGCGCGACGTGATCCTCGATCAGGGTGTCGTCCGAGTCTTCGGGAAGGGGAGCAAGGAGCGGTTGGTCCCGATCGGCCGACCGGCCATCGGCGCGGTGGCCGTCTACCTCCGCGAGCTGCGTCCCCGCCTCGAGCGCGGCGGCGGCAAGGGAGTGCTGTTCCTCAATGCCCGGGGCACGCCACTCACGCGGATGGGCGCCTGGAAGGTGCTGAGGAAGTACGTGGAGCTCGCCGGGATCACGAAGCGGGTCACGCCCCACACCCTCCGCCACTCGTTCGCGACGCACCTCCTGGAAGGGGGCGCCGATCTCCGGGCGGTCCAGGACATGCTGGGCCATGTCGATATTGCGACGACGCAGATCTACACGCACGTTGACCGCGAGTACCTGCGAAGCGTGCACCGGCAATATCATCCCCGGAGCTGACGCCGTCCGGAGATCGCCCGCTCGCGGGCCCCGTCACCGGCCGTGCGTCAGCGGCCGTGCGTCAGCGGCCGTGCGTCAGCCGCCGTGCGTACCTGCGTGGCCCGTTCGCCCACTCGGATCCGTCCCCGTCGCCGATGCCTCATTCCTCTCCCGTTCGTGACCGCCACGGCCCCGTGCTGGTGATCGACAACTACGACTCGTTCACCTACAACCTCGTCCAGTATCTCGGTGAGCTCGGCGAACGGCCGGTGGTCCGTCGGAACGATGCGCTGGGCGTCGAGGACGTCGCGGCGATCCGTCCGCGCGCGATCGTGCTCTCTCCCGGCCCCTGCACGCCGGCGGATGCGGGCATCACGGTTCCCCTCATCCGGCGCTGGGGGGCCGAGCTCCCGATGCTGGGCGTCTGCCTGGGACACCAGGCCATAGGCGAGGCATACGGCGGTCGCGTCGTCCGCGCCCGACGCGTCATGCACGGCAAGACCTCGGCCGTGACACACCGGGGGACTGGCCTCTTTGCCGGCCTCCCCTCACCGCTCGAAGTCATGCGCTACCACTCGCTCGTCGTCGACCCCGCGTCGCTGCCGGCCTGCCTCGAGGTGCTCGCCCGCGCCGTGGACGACTCGGACGAGATCCACGCCGTCGCGCACCGACATCACCCGGTGTGGGGTGTGCAGTTCCACCCGGAGTCGGTGCTGACCGCGGGCGGGAAGCAGATCCTGGCCAACTTCCTTCAGCTCGCCGCCTGACGCGCGGCGTGCTCGCCCGCGTGCTCGTGCCCGCGCTCGTGCCCGCGCTCGTGCTCATGCTCATGCTCATGCTCATGCTGGGGCGTCCCTCCGGTGCCGCTGCCCAGCAGGACACCCGGGCGGCGGCGGGCGTGTCGGCGGCGAGCGGGTCGGCGGGGCGCGCGGCGCACCCGGCGCCGGACAGTGGCGCGGGGGGGGACGGCGAGCGGGTGTCGCTCGGTGACGTCGTCCTGCTCCCCGTGGTGTTCGGGTTTCGGGCGCCGTCGTACGACCGAAGCGATGGCCTGTCGCTCCCATGGGGACCGCAGCTCGCCCTGCCCGACGATCGCGTGGTCGCGAACGTGCTCGCCATCTACCGGTCGCACCTGGGCCGGGTCGACCCGCGCGGCGACGCCACGGTCGAGGTGACGCGACGGATGCGGCTGCGCGCGCTCCTCGAGCGCGCGACGCTGACGAACGACGCGTGGAGCGTCAACGACGTCTTCAACTCCCTGGCGATGTTGTTCGTCGGCCTGGATGGCCGCAATTACTTTCGCGCCGACCGCATCGAGGGCGCGCTCGAGTGGCACGGCGCGCGGACGGACGAGTCGGAGCGGTGGCGCGCATACCTGGGGGCACGCGACGAGCTGGGCGCGAGCGTCGGGCCCGGCCTCTCGCCGACGCACGAGGTGTGGGCGCTGTTCGACCGACGGGATCGCCACGGCAACATCCGTCCAAACCCAGCGATCGAGCGGGGTCGGATCGTGGCCGCCATCGCGGGCGTCGCCGCCCACTGGCGCGGACCGACCACTCGCAGCGCCGACGCCTCGGTCGAGCTGGAGGCACCCTGGTCGGCGCCGAGGGCCGGGCGATCCGAGCAGCTCACCGCCGACGGGCGTCTCGCCATGCCCGCCCTCGGTGCGACGACGCTCGCCGTCACCGCGCACGCGGTGCTCACCGCCGGCGGGCCCGCGCCGCCCCAGCGCTTCTCGTACCTGGGCGGGCTCAACACGCTGCCGACCCTTCCGCTGCTGGCGCGCGGGGGAGACGAGCTGCTCTTCCTCGATGCGCTCTACACGATCCCCCTCCGCGCGCTCGCCCTGCCGCTCGTCGGCGCCCCGTCGATCGGCCCGCACTACATCGTGGGGGGGGCAGCCGTGCACCGGCTGCCCCGGCTGGCGCAGAACGTCGGCGTCCGCGCCTCCTTCTTCGTGCTCGAGGTGGACGGGCTCGTCGACCCCGCGACGCGGCGCACCGTGTTCACCGTCGGCGGCGCGCTCCCCACCTTCTGAGGCGGGTTTGCATTTTGTGTTCGCGGCGGGTAGTTTCGATGGCGTGAATCTTGCGAGCGCGGGCGCGATTTCCACTCCGGGACCTCTCGTTGCGCGCGCCGGATCGCGCCGGGAGCGCTGGCGCGGGTGACGGTGCTCGTGGTCATCCCGGCGCGGCTCGCGGCGGTGCGGCTTCCGCGGAAGCCCCTGCGAGAGCTGGCGGGAGCGCCCCTCGCCCTCCGCGTCTGGCAACGAGTCGCCGCGATGGGCGTCGCCGATCGCGTGGTGATCGCGACCGAGGCCGAGGAGGTCGCCCTGGCCATGCGACGCGGCGGGGCCGAGTGCGTCCTCACCCGTGCGGCGCACGCCTCGGGAACGGACCGGGTGGCGGAGGTCGCGGCGCGGCCTCCGTATCGCGGCTTCGACGTGATCGTGAACGTTCAGGGCGACGAGCCGTTCCTCGACGCGGCCGCGGTCCGTGGGGCCGTGGCCGAGATCGCCCGCGGGCGCCCGCTCGGCACGGCGGCGGTGCCAGCCCCGGCCAGCGCGCTCGACGAGCCCGGGATCGTCAAGGTCGTCTGCGCCGACGACGGCCGCGCGTTGTACTTCTCGCGGGCACCGATCCCGTACCTTCGTGACGCGGCGGACCGCCCGAGCCGCGATCCGCTCGTGCGCCAGCACCTCGGCGTCTACGCCTACACGCCGTCGGCGCTTGCCGCGTGGGTTGCGCTCCCGCCGCACCCGCTCGAGCTCAGCGAGCGGCTGGAGCAGTTGCGCCCCCTGGCTGCCGGCGTGGCGATGGGCGTCGCACGCGTCGACGAGGCGCCGGTCATGGGCGGGATCGACACGGAGTCGGACCTGGCCCGCGCCAATCTCCTCTGGTCCGGGGCGCGGGCCGACGCCACCCTCCTACCCGGAGTAGACGCCTGATGCCGACGGAGACGCGCGAGCAGACGACCCGGTTCATCTTCGTCACCGGCGGCGTCGTCTCCTCGCTGGGCAAGGGGATCGCGGCCGCCTCGCTCGGCCGATTGCTCGTCGAGCGGGGGCTCCGCGTGTCGATCATGAAGTTCGATCCGTACCTCAATGTCGATCCGGGCACGATGTCGCCGTTCCAGCACGGCGAGGTGTTCGTGACCGACGACGGGGCGGAGACGGATCTCGACCTCGGACACTACGAGCGGTTCATCGACCGGTCGCTGTCACAGGCAAACAACGTCACGACGGGCCGGATCTACCTCAACGTCATCACCAAGGAGCGCCGCGGCGAGTTCCTCGGCTCGACGGTCCAGGTGATTCCGCACATCACGGACGAGATCAAGGCCGCGATGAAGCGGATCGCGCCGGAGAACGATGTCGTCATCGTCGAGATCGGCGGCACCGTCGGTGACATCGAGTCGCTGCCGTTCCTCGAGGCGATCCGGCAATTCCGGCAGGAGGTCGGCCGGGACAACGCGCTCTTCATCCACCTGACGCTCGTGCCGTACATCGCGGCCGCCGGCGAGGTGAAGACCAAGCCCACGCAACACTCCGTCCGGGAGCTGATGGAGATCGGGATCCAGCCCGACATCCTGATCTGCCGGACGGAGCGGCCGCTGTCCGAGGACACGAAGCGCAAGATCGCCCTCTTCTGCAACGTGGAGTTCGGGGCGGTGATCGAGAGCCGCGATGTCCCGACGATCTACCAGATCCCGCTCTCGTTTCACGAGCAGGGCATGGACGCCCGGATCGTGCAGCGGCTGAATCTCCCCACCCGCGACCCCGACCTCTCCGCCTGGCGGGCGATGGTCCAACGGGTGGTGGCGCCGCGGGCCCGGGTCCGGATCGCCGTCGTCGGCAAGTACACGGAGTTCGTCGACAGCTACAAGAGCGTGCAGGAGGCGCTGATCCACGGCGGGATCGGCAACGATGTGGGCGTCGACATCGCCTGGGTCGGGAGCGACGGGTTCACCGATGCCGCCACCGCGCGTGCGACGCTCTCGGCCTACGACGGGCTCCTCGTGCCCGGCGGATTCGGCGTGCGCGGCGTCGACGGCATGGTCGAAGCGATCCGCGCCGCGCGCGAGACCGGGCTGCCGTATCTCGGCATCTGTCTGGGGATGCAGGTCGCCATCGTCGAGTTCGCCCGCAACGTGATGGGCCTCTCCGACAGCAACTCGAGCGAGTTCGCGCCCGAGTGCAGCAACGCCGTGATCGCGCTCATGGAAGAGCAGCAGCATGTCACCGACATGGGCGGCACGATGCGGCTCGGGGCGTACATCTGTCGCCTGAGCCGCGGCTCGCGCGCGGCCGAGGTGTACGGCGTCCCCGAGGTCCGGGAGCGGCACCGGCATCGGTACGAGGTGTCGAACCGCTATCGCGAGGCCCTCGTGGAGCATGGGATGCGCTTGAGCGGGCTCTCGCCGGACGGCTCGCTGGTCGAGATGATCGAGCTGCCGCACCATCCCTGGTTCGTCGGGTGCCAGTTCCACCCGGAGCTGCGGTCGCGACCGACGCGCCCCCACCCGCTGTTCGCCGGATTCGTGGCCGCGGCCGCCAAGCACGCCCGCGCGCGGAGCGCGCGTCCGGCGAGCGCGGCCCCCGAGCGCGGCCTCGTGCAGACCGGCGATTGACGTGTCCTCGGCCCCGTCGGTGCCATCGGGCGGCCGCGTCTTTCCCGCCGACGCGTTCTTCCTCATCGCGGGCCCGTGCGTGCTCGAGAGCGACGGGCTCAATCTCCGGGTCGCCGAGCACCTGGCACGGCTGGCCGGCCGGGTACCGGGGGGCGTGATTTTCAAGGCGAGCTTCGACAAGGCCAACCGCTCGAACGCGGACGCCGCCCGCGGGCCAGGGATGGCCCGCGGCCTCGAGGCGCTCTGCCGCGTGCGCGAGGCGACCGGGCTCCGCACGCTGACCGACGTGCATCTGCCCGAGCAGTGTGGCCCGGCCGCGGAGACGGTCGACGTGCTCCAGATCCCCGCGTTCCTCTGCCGGCAGACGGATCTGCTGCGGGCGGCGGGCGCCACCGGCCGAGCGGTCAACGTCAAGAAGGGGCAATGGCTGCATCCGGAAGGGCTGCGCGGGGCGGTGGACAAGATCCGGCGCGCCGCCCCGGCCGGCGGGGCCGGCCAGATCGCGGTCACCGAGCGCGGAACGTTCTTCGGCTACGGCGACCTCGTCGTCGACATGCGCGCCTTTCCGCGGCTGCGCGCGGCCTGCGGCACGCCGGTGATCTTCGACGCCACGCACAGCGTCCAGCGGCCGGGGCAGGGCGAGGCGGGGGCGAGCGGCGGGGCGCGCGAGTATATCCCGACCCTTGCCCTGGCCGCCGTCGCCGCGGGCGCCCAGGGCCTCTTCCTCGAGACGCACCCGGATCCCGATCGCGCGCCGAGCGACGGCCCGAACATGCTGCCGCTGGATCGCCTCGACGCGCTCGTCGACCGGGCGGTGGATGTGTGGGCCCGATGCCGCGCGTGACCGGCAACGGCGCCCGAGCGCGCGGCGTGGGCGGCCAGGCGGGGCGGCCGGCCGCGCGGCTCCCGCGCGCGCGGAGTCGACTCGATCCGGCGCTCGCCCGCCGGATCAGGCTCGTCGGCCTCGATGTCGACGGCGTCATGACGGACGGTGGCATCTACCTGGGGGACGTCGATGGCGCGCCGCAGGAGTTCAAGCGCTACGACATCCAGGACGGGCTGGGCGTGTTCCTGCTGCGTCAGGCCGGGCTCCGCGTCGCCATCGTGACCGGGCGGGTGTCGGAGAGCGTACGGCTTCGGGCGCGCGAGCTCCAGGCGGATGACCTGTTCCAGGACGCCCGAGCGCGCAAGCTGCCGGGACTGCTGGAGATCCTCGAGCGGCGGGGGATCTCCCTCGAGGAGACGGCGTTCGTCGGGGACGACCTGCCCGATCTCGCGATCCTGCGTCGGGTGGGACTGCCGGTCGCCGTCGCCAACGCGATCCCGGAGATTCGCCGGCTCGCCGCCGTATCGCTCACGCGCCGCGGCGGCCAGGGCGCGGTGCGCGAGTTCGCCGAGCTGCTGCTCACGGCGCGCGGCCAGTGGGACGCGGTCGTCGAGGGCTACGTCCGCGGGACCACCCAGCCCCCGTCGGGGCCGTCCGACTGATGGCGCGCGGAACACGTGTCCCGCCCCCGGCAACCACGCCGGCAACCACGCCGGCAACCACGCCGGCAACCACGCCGGCAGCCACGCCGGCAGCCACGCCGGCAGCCGCGCCGGCAGTTGCGCCGCCAATGACGCCGGTGGGTCCCTCGGCCGTGGCGCCGCCAGCGCCACCGGCGCCGGCGCGGGCGGAGCTGATCGCCGAGCGGGGACGGGCCGTGATCCGGAAGGAGCGCCTCGCGCTCGAGGCGCTCGAGGCGCGGCTCGGCCAGCGCTTTGCCGAGGCGGTCCTGCTCATCGCCCGCTCGCGCGGCCGAGTCGTGGTGGCGGGGGTGGGGAAGTCGGGGCTCGTCGGCCGCAAGATCGCGGCGACGCTCACATCGACCGGCACCCCGGCGACGTTCCTCCATCCGGCGGACAGCGTGCACGGCGATCTCGGCATCGTCGGCGCCGACGACGTGGCGATCCTCATCTCCAAGAGCGGCGAGTCACCCGAGGTGCTCGAGCTGCTGGCCCACCTCCAGCGGTTCGGGACCCGGACGGTCGCGGTCACCGGCGTCCCGGGATCGACCCTCGGACGCCAGTGTGATCTCGTGCTCGATGCCGCCGTCCAGGAGGAGGCGTGCCCGCACGACCTGGCCCCGACGACCAGTACGACGGCCGCGATGGCCATCGGCGATGCCCTGGCGGTCGCCCTCCTGCTCGAGAAGGGGTTCCGACGGGAGGACTTCGCCCGACTGCACCCGGGCGGATCCCTCGGCAAGAAGCTGCTGACACGGGTCGCCGACGTGATGCTGCGCGAGCGGCTCCCGCTCCTCCCGGCCACGGCCCCGATGCTCGACGGCGTCGTCCAGCTCGCCGAGCGACGCGGCACGGTGATGGTGGTCGACGAGGAGCGGCGCCTGCTCGGCGTGTTCACGGCCGGCGACATGACGCGCTACATCACGGCCCACGAGTCGGAGTGGCTCCGGGCGTCGGTCGGCGCGATCATGACGCGCGAGCCGCGGACGGCCCGCGAGGACGAGCTCGGGAGTGCGGCAGTCTACCGGATGGAGCGGCACGGTGTGATGGCGCTCCCGGTCCTCGACGCCGACCGCCGGGTGACCGGGATCGTGCACCTGCACGACCTGCTGCACGCCGGGGTCGCCTGATGGCTCGGGGTCGCATCGGGTCGCGGTGGCGGCTGGCGCGCCGCGCGCGCGCGGCCGCGGTGGCGGCCGGGGCGGTGTCGACGGTGCTGCTGGCGGCGGGCTGCCGCGGCGCCAAGGAGCCGCCGGTCGCCGCCCACAACGCGCTCGCCGACTCGGCCGACCAGGTCCTCTACCACACGAAGTCGGTGCTGACCGACGCGGGCGTGATGAAGGCCGAGGTGTACGGCGACACGGCGTACGTCTTCGACGACAACACGCGCGTCGAGATGCGCGTCGTGCGCACCGAGTTCTTCACCGCCACGGGCGCCCGCAACGCGGTGCTCACGTCGCGTGCCGGGACGTACAACACGCGCACGAACAACATGGAAGCCCGCGGGAACGTGGTCGTCGTGTCGGAGGATGGCCGACGCCTCGAGACGCCCGTCCTGCGCTACGATCAGGTCCGGAACGAGATCTCGAGCGACTCGGCGTTCACGTTGACCGATCCGGCGCGGCAGATGACGGGGATCGGCTTCATCTCCGATCCGGACATGAACAATGTCCGGTGCCTGAAGGCCTGCTCGGGGTCGGCCGGCATGGTCACGCTCCCGGGCGGTCCGGGCGACACCGCCCGTGTGACGCCGCTTCGCCCTGCCGCCCCCCCGCCGGCTGCCGCGCCGCGCCCCACCACGCCGGCCCGCCCGCGGCGCGCGAGCCCGTGACCGGTGCGCGGCCCCGGGGTCCTCATGCTGATGATCGGGGTGGCCGGGTCGATCGGCGCGCGGCGCGCCGGCGCGCAGGCGCCGGGCGGCCCATGCAGCCTGTACTTCACCAATACGCCGACGACGCGAACGACGTCCATGCGGTTGCCGGGCGGCAAGTACAACACGTTTCTCGGCGGCGGTGTGGTCGCCCACTGCACCAATCAGCCCGGGGTGACCCTGAGGTCGGACAGCGCCGAGTACTACGACGAGCGGGGGTTGCTCTACCTGATCGGCCACGTCCACTATACCGACCCGCGGGCGGTCGTCGACGCCCACCACATGACCTACTACGTCGGCCCGGAGCGTCTGGTGGCCGATACCGATGTCGTGGCCACGCTCCCGAGCGGCACGACGATGCACGGCCCGCACGCCGACTACCTCCGCTCGATCCCCACGGTTCGGCCACGTGCCCAGTTGACGGCGCCCGGCCGGCCGCACCTGCACCTCGTGCAGCAAGACTCGGCGGCCGCCACGCCCGACACGGCGGGCGTCGACGCCAACACGATTCACATGGACGGCGATAGTCTGGTGTACGCCTCGCGCGCGGTCGTGATCCGGCGGACGGACCTCACGGCGACATCCGACTCGGCGTTCCTCAACGAGGGGACGGGCTTTGCCCGCCTCGTGTTCCACCCGATCGTGCACGGGACACAGGCTCAGCACCCGTTCACGCTGCGCGGCGACCTGATCGATGTCCATACGGCGGATCACCAGCTCGCCCGCGTCGTATCGATCCGGCACGCGGATGCGGTGAGCAAGGACATGCACCTGACCGCCGACACGATCGACCTGCGGTTCAGCGACAAGGTGCTCTCGCACGCCTACGCCTGGGGTCCCTCTCGCGCCCACGCCACGACACCGGAGCGCGACATCATCGCCGACTCGATCGACGTCATCATGCCCGGCCAGGTGGTCCACGAAGTTCGGGCCGTCCGGAAGGCGTACGCGACCGGGGTTCCCGACACGACGCACTTCCAGTCCAAGGAACGGGACTGGATGAAGGGCGATACGATCATCGTCTACTTCGACACCTCGGCCGTCCACACCGTGGTCGCGGCGCCGACGCCGGGCGGCGGCACGCGCCCGGCCAGCTCGGCGGGCCGCTCCCGCCGACGGGCGTCGCGCCAGCCGCCGCCACCGCCCGCGAGCCCGGACGCCGCGCAGCCGGACACGCAGCCGGAGGTGCGGACGCTGGTCGCGGACGGTGACGCGCACGCCCTCTACCAGCTCCCGCCGCGCGACCGGTCGGTCCGCAAGCCGGCGATCAACTACGTGCGCGGCCGGACGATCACGATCCGCTTCGAGCACCGGCAGGTGCAGACGGTGACGGTGCTCGACAGCGCGACCGGCGTCTACCTGGAGCCCGCGAGCGACACCGCGGCTCGCGACTCCGCGCGGCGGGCGCGGGCCGCGACTGACACGGTGCCGAAGAGTCGGCGGCGGAAGGGGAAAGGCCAGGGGAAAGGCCAGGGGAAAGGCCAGCCGAATGGGCAGGTGAAGACGCCGGGGCAGGACGCGGGGGCGCCGGCGCCGGCCGGCGAGTCGCAGCCGACGGCACCCACGCCACCCACGGCACCCACGCCACCCACGGCACCCACGGGACCCGCGCGACCAGCGGCGCCCGGGGCGCCGCCTGGCGCCGACAGCGCACAGCCGGCGGCGCGACCGCCGGGGCCAGCCGCGAGCGCGGGAGCACCACCGGCATGAGCGACCCGCGCGACCTCGGCCCAGCCGGCGCTCGCGGCAACGGCGCCCCGTCCGGCGATGCCGGCCCTCCGGGGGCCGACCCGGCCGGCGGACCGTGGCCCGAGCTGCCGGGCGAGATCCGGGCGCTCTTCGCCCGCCTGGGGGAGGGCGACCGGTCGGTGGCGCTCGTGCTGGCGTGTCTCGTCACCGCGGCCGACGACACCGGCATGGCCGCTCTCAACGACGTGGCGATCGCCTTCCGGGACCACCACCTGCGCCTCGTGCGCTCCGAAGGACGGGACGCGGAACGCGAGTCGGGGCGGCTGTCGCTGGACGAGGTCCGCGGCTACCTCACGACGTCGCTCCTCCCACGCCTCGTCCGGCAGGGCGTGATCGAGATGCCGCCCGCCGCGACCGGCGGTCCCGACGCGCGGGTCGGGCTCGTACCCGCGGTCTGGACCCGGATCGGGGCGTCCCGCCCGGCGCTCGCCCAGGCGTTGCTGGCGGCCGCGCAGCGGTCCTCGGGGGCGATGACTCCGCCCGCCGGGGTGGCGCCCGTGCCTGCCAACGGACAGAGTCTGCTCGAGGCGACGGGGCTCGTGAAGGTCTACCGCCGGCGCAAGGTGGTGAACGATGTGGCCCTCCGATTGCAACAGGGCGAGATCGTCGGGCTCCTCGGCCCAAACGGGGCCGGCAAGACGACGACGTTCTACATGATCGTCGGCCTCATTCCGCCGGTCACGGGTCGCATCCTGCTCGACGGTGAGGACATCACGGAGATGCCCATGTACCGGCGCGCGCGGCGGGGCGTGGGGTATCTCTCGCAGGAGCCGTCGGTCTTCCGGAAGCTGTCCGTCCAGGACAACATCATGGCGATCCTCGAGACGATGCCGTTGTCGCCCGAGGAGCGCCACGCGCGGCTCGAGCATCTGCTCGACGAGTTGAGCATCAAGCATCTGCGGCAGAGCAAGGCGTACGCACTCTCCGGGGGCGAGCGCCGGCGGCTCGAGATCACGCGGGCGCTCGTCACCCAACCCAAGTTCATGATGCTGGATGAGCCGTTCGCGGGTGTCGACCCGATCGCGGTGCACGACATCCAGACCATCGTCGCCGGGCTCCGGCACCGCGGGATCGGTGTCCTGATCAGCGATCACAATGTCGAGCAGACGCTGGACATCGTCGATCGCGCATACATCATGTTCGATGGCAAGGTCCAGGTCTCGGGAACGGTGCGGGAGCTGGTCTTCGACGAGCAGGTCGCCGAGATCTATCTCGGCCCCACGCTCACCGCGCGCTTGCGCGCGCGCTTCTCGGCCTCGTAGGGCGCGCCGGATCGCGGCCGACCCTGCTGGGAGGAGTACATGAAAGCCGGACTCAATCAGACGACGCAGCTCAAGCAGGAATTGAAGATCAATCCGCGCCTGTACCAGGCGATGGATCTGCTCTACATGCCCCTGCTCGACCTCCAGCAACATCTCAAGCAGGAGCTCGAGACCAACCCGTTCCTCGAGCTGGTCGACCCCGAGGAGGAAGAGGAGGAGGAGTCGACCGAGACGGACCAGACGGCCGAAGAGCCCAAGCAGGAGGAAACGAAGGACGAGATCGACTGGGAGGAGATCCTCCTCGAGGGCTTCGACACCGGGGGCCGCCGCGAGGAGCACGAGGAGAAGGAGTACTACGAGCCGGTCGCGGCCGCGACCCGGGACCTGAGCGACCATCTGGTCGATCAGATCGCCCTGCTCGACCTGTCACCGCGCGAGCTGGTGCTCGCCGAGGAGTTCGTCGGGAACATCAACGACGAAGGCTATCTCGTCTGCTCGGTCCAGGAGATCGTCGACGGCGTCAACCACGAGCTCTCGCGCCTGGCCGAGGAGACGGGGCGCGATGAGGGTGAGCCGCTGCCGCTCTACACGCCGGCCGAGGCCGAGGCGATGCTGGCGCGCATCCAGGACCTCGAGCCCCCGGGCGTCGGGGCCCGCGACCTCCGGGAGTGCCTGATGCTCCAGCTCCGGCAGGCCGGCTTCGAGCAGTCGGTGCCGTACCGGCTCGTGCGAGACTGCTTCGATGAGCTGATCAACCATCGGTGGAGCGAGATCTCGAAGCGCTTCGCGATCAGCCAGACCGACGTGCAGCGGGCGGCCGACGAGATCGCGAAGCTCGACCCGAAACCCGGACTCGTCTACAGCAGCGCGAGCGACAACTACATCACGCCGGACCTCGTGGTCGACAAGATCGACGGCCAGTACCACGTGTTCCTCAATGACGCCAATCTCCCGCGCCTCAAGTTGAGCCGGGCCTACCAGGAGATCGCGCGGGACAAGAAGAAGTTCGACGGGGAGAGCAAGGAGTTCATCTCCAACAAGCTGAACTCCGCCAACTGGATGATTCAGGCGATCGAGCAGCGCCGGCAGACGATGCTCAAGGTGATGAACTACATCGTCGACCGCCAGCGGGATTTCTTCGAGCGGGGGGTCCAGTATCTCAAGCCGCTGACGCTGCGCGAGGTGGCCGAGGTGATCAACATGCACGAGTCGACGGTGAGCCGGGTGACGAACGAGAAGTTCGTTCAGACGCCGCGCGGCGTGCTGCCGCTCAAGTTCTTCTTCTCCTCGGGGCTGTCCACGGCGGGTGGCGAGGACGTCTCGGCGCGCGGCATCAAGGCACAGATCCAGAAGCTGGTCGAGGACGAGGACTCCAAGCACCCGCTCACCGACCAGGCCATCGTCAACATTCTCAAGGACGGCGGCGTGCAGATCGCCCGGCGCACGGTCGCCAAGTACCGCGACCAGTTGGGCGTGCTCTCCGCCCGGATGCGGAAGCGCGTGTGAGCGCCGCCGGCGTGCCGAGCGCGGCGCCCGCGCGCGCCGAGGTGTCGGGCGGGGGACGGGCCGACGCGCGGCCCGCCCGGGCCCGGGTCGGAGGTGCGGCGCAGCGGGTCGACGTCAGCGTGCTCGTGCCCGCCAAGGACGAGGCCGAGAATCTCCCGGCGTTCATGGCGCAGGCCGAGGCGGCGTTCCTCGACACGGGGATCTCGTTCGAGGTCGTCGTGATCGACGACGGATCGCGCGATGCGACGTGGGCCGTGCTCGAGTCGCTGGCGCCCCGCTTTCCCTTCCTGCGGCGCCTGCGGCACCGGCATCAGCGCGGCATCGCGGACGCCCTCCGCACCGGATATCTGAACGCCAGCGGGGATGTGCTCGTCTTCTACCCGGCCGATCTCCAGTACCGCCCGGAGGACATCCCGCGGCTCGTTCGGCCGATCCTGAGCGGCGAGTCCGACATGGTCACGGGCCGGAAAGAGGGCCGGTACGAGAAGGCGTTCGTGTCGCGGATCTACAACGGGTTGAGCCGATCCCTGTTCCATGTGCCGGTGCGCGACCTCAACTCCGTCAAGGCGTACCGCCGCGAGATCATGGACGCGTTGCCGATCCGGCCCGACTGGCACCGCTACATGATCGTGATCGCGGCCGCCGAAGGCTTCACCGTGACCGAGGTGCCGGTCGCCCTCTACCCGCGGGCGGCCGGACGGTCCAAGTTCGGGCGCTCGCGGATCCTCGTCGGCGTGCTCGATCTCCTCTCCGTCTGGTTCGAGCTCCGCTTCGGGCGCAAGCCGCTCCTGCTCTTCGGCGTCCTGGGCGCCGCACTCTTCCTGATCGGCGTGCTCACCGGAATCGTGGCGCTGCTCATGCGCTTCGTGATCCCCCCGTATCAGGGCTTTCGCCCACTGCTGACGCTCATCGAGACGTGCCTGATCCTGGGGTTCCTCTCCTTTGCGACTGGTCTTCTCGGCGAGCAGATCGCCGGCCAACGGGCGGAGCTGCACGAGGTGCGGCGCCGCCTGGACGAGCTGGACGCCCGCTGAGCGTCGGGCGGGGCGGCGTCGGGTGGGGCGGCGTCGCGCGCCGTCGGCGGCGCGCGGCGCTCACTCCCGGGGCAACCGGATCCCGTAGCGGCCGAGGAACTGCGCCAGCTCCTCGGTCAGCGGCGTCCCGTGCTCGCTCCTCGACCGCCCATCGAGGTCGAGCCAGTCGACTCCGCGGGCGCGCAGCGTCGCCCGCGTGTCCGGGGCGAGGGCCGTCTCGGTGAAGACCGTGTCGCCGCGCGTCGGGGCCGCCTGCGCGAGTGGCGCATCGGCGCGGATCCACCAGAGTCGCCAGGGCCGGCCGTCGCGCGTGTACGTCCGCAGTGGACCGTCGACGCGGACGACGATGCCGCTGTACGTCGTGTAGCGGTCGAACTCGCGGACGATGTCCTGCACGATCGTCGCCCGGTCGGCGGGCGTCAGTCGGCGGGGGAAGGCCGGCGCGCTCCGGATGACCCGCGCCGGCGAGCCGACGGCGAGGCTGAACGGCGGAACCACCCCGCTCACGAGCGAGTCGGCGCCGATCACGCTCCCGTCGCCGATGGTCGTGCCGGGCATCACGAAGACGCGCCAGGGCAGCCAGACACTCCGGCCGAGCGTCACCGGCTCGTACGTCATGGGGTAGCCGTCCAGCACGTTGAGCCAGACCCCGTGCGTGAAGATGAGGCAGTGGCCGCCGATCCCCGTGTCATCGCCGATCACCACCGGCTTGGTCGGATTGATGTAGGCCATCTGGAGCACTATCGTTCGGTCCCCGAGGGCGAAGCGGGACTCGGGCAGCTGCGGGCCGCCGACGTAGACCTGCTCCCGGATGCGCGCATCCTCGCCGATCTCGATGTCCTCGCACGCGATGTAGGACATCGTGCCGACCGATGAATGGCGGCCGATGCGGATCCGGCGACCCTGGACGACCGCGAGCAGGCCGATCTCGACGTGGTCGCCCAGCACGACGTCATGGCCGACGATCACACCACCGAAGGCGATGCGCGCGCGTCGCCCGATGCGATAGCCGAGGAACGTCCGGTATGCCCAGATCTTCAGCGGGCTCGGAAGCCACCCGAAGCACAGCAGGTGGCGGAATGGGATGCGCGACCTGGGAACGAGCGGGCGGGTCACGACGCGGAAGCTGGAGCCCGCGGGGCGGGCGCGTCAAGCGGACGTCGGCGAGCGGGGCGTCGCGCCGATGATCCGAGTGATCGGCATCGCCGAGGCACTGGGACCGGCCGAGCGATACGGTCTGGATGTGCTCCTCGACCTGTCGCGCCTTCTCGTGCTCACGGCCGACGCCCCATCGGATCCCTCGGCGCGCCCGGCATCCCTGGACGTCGGTGCGCGCGCCGTCGGCGTGCGGATCGTCCCCGACTCGGACGCGGCGGGCTCCCTGCGGGACCGCCCCGGGGCGCTCGCGGACTCGCTCGAGATCCATGACGGCGATGTCCTGATGCCGCGCGCCGTGCTCCGGGCCGTGTGCGAGATCGCGGGGGGGGCGGTCGAGCAGCGGAGCGATGCCCGGGACCGCTTCGACCGCGTCCCGTCCGCGGCGAACCCGTTGGTGATCGCCGGATGCGAGCGTGACCCCGTCGTCTCGCGCCTCGCCATCGCGCTCCGCCGCCGCGTGATGGCCGCGGCGGGGCGACGCCCCGTGTTCAGCGCCGCGCCGTGGCCCGGCGGCCACCGCTGGGCGGCCGCGCTCACGCACGACCTCGACGTGGCATCACTCTGGCCCGCCTTCACCGGACTGCGAGTCGCCGAGCTGCTCCGGAAGCGGCGCGTGGGCGACGTGGCCCGCGTACTCGGCGCGGCGGCCGGCGCCCTCGCCGGCGATCCCGTGCTGGACGGCGTACGTGGCGTCGTCGACGCCGAGCGGCGGATCGGGGCGGCGGCCACCTGGTTCGTGCTCTGTGGGACCCCGACGTTCGCCACCGTGCGGCGCGGAGACCTGACCTATCGGCCCGAGTCCCGCCGGGTCCGGCGGATCGTCGCGCTGCTGCGCGAGGCGGGGCACGAGCTCGCGCTGCACGGAAGCTTCGCCACCGCCGGCGGGTCGGCGGTGTTCGAGGCGCAGCGTGCCCGACTCGGCGCGCTCCTCGCCGGCGCGCCACCGCGCGGCGTCCGTCAGCACTACCTTCGCATGCGGCCGGGCGCGGCACAGCGGGCGATGACGGCGGCCGGGTTCACCTACGACGCGACGTATGGGTTCCCCGACCGGAACGGCTTCCGCCTCGGAACGGCCGACGTCGTGCCGGGCTGGGACGACCGGGATGCGCGCCCGATCGCGCTCGACGAGGTGCCGCTCGTCTGGATGGACCGCGCGCAGAGCAAGTATCAGGGGATCGAGGATCCCACGCGCTGGATCGAGGACGCGCTCGCCCTGGCGCGTGCCGTCCGGGAGGTCGATGGGCTCTGGGTCGGGCTCTGGCACCCCAATCTCACCCCGCCGCTCGGCTTCCCGGGCGCTCCGGCGGCCTACGCGCGGCTGGTGGAGGCGATCGCGAGCGAGGCGCCCTTCATCGCGTCCGTCGAGAGCATCGTGGCGTGGCGGCGGGCCCGCCGCCACGTCCACGCCGCCGTCACGCGCGACGGCGCGATCGTCGTCCGCCGGCGCGCGGACGTGGGCGTCCCCACCGAGCCGACCTCGCCGCGGTGCGATGTCCCGGTCGGGATCGAGGACGCCGCCGGCCGGCCAGTGGTCGAGCTGCGGGGCGGCAAGGCCGCGGCGGCGCCACTGCCACACTGAGCCCACGGTGCGGCACCGGGACGGGACCGGGAGGGCACCCGGACGGCAGCTCCGGGCGGCCCGGCGGCTACGACGCGGCCGTTACAACGCGGCCGTTACGACGCGGCCGTTACGACGCGGCCGTTACGACGCGGCCGTTACGACGCGGCCGTTACGACGCGGCCGTCGCCGCGGGCTCGTCTGCGGGGCGGCCCGCGGACAGCACGTCGGCGTAGAGCGCGCGCCAGGCGGCGAGGACGCTCGCCCAACTGAACCGCTCGTGCGCATACCGCTGGCCGTCGACCGCCAGGCGTCGGGCGAGGGCGGGCTCCTCGGCGAGCCGGACGATCGCGCCCGCGAGCGCCCCCGCGTCGTTGGGCGGCACGAGGAGCCCGGTGCGCTCGTGCTCGACGATGTCGGTGATGCCGCCCAGCGGGGTGGAGATGACCGGCACGCGGTAGGTCATGGCCTCGAGCAGCACCATCCCGAGCCCTTCCGTGTCACCGCGGGCGTCGACCACTGCCGGCAGCACGAACACGTCCGCCTCCGTGTACGCGCGGTCGAGCTCCGACGGCGTGACCCACCCCCGGAAGGCCACCCGGTCGGCCACCCCGAGCGTCTGCGCGAGGGCCTCGAGGGTGTCGCGCTCCGGGCCGTCGCCGATGATCACGGCGCGCGCGGGCACGCGCGCGGGGAGGGCGGCCAGGGCCTCGAGGAGATAGCGGACTCCTTTCCGCTCGACCAGCCGACCCACGGAGAGCAGCGTGCGCGGTCGCCCAGCGCGGGACGTGTCGGCCGTCGCCGGCGACCCCGCCGATGGCGGTCCCGGGGGCAGTGCCGGGGGCAGTGCCGGGGGCAGTGCCGCGGGCAGTGCCGCGGGCAGTGCCGCGAGGCGCGAGGGGTGGGGAAGATCGACCGCGTACGGGATCACGGCGACCGGGACCGGCGCCACGGCGCGCACCTCGGCGGCGGTGCTCGTCGAGATCGCCACCACGCGGTCGGCCGACGTGATGGCGCGCCGCAGGAAGCCGCGGAGCAGCGGGAGCGAATGCCGCACCCAGCGCAGCTCCACGCTGTAGAAGTGCGCGATCAGCTTGGGGCGGCGTTGCGCGCCGGCACGTGCGGCCCAGCCGAAGAGCGCGTGCGGCACCGGCCAATGCACGTGGACGATGTCGAACCGTCCGCGCCGGCCGAGCCGCCAGGCGGCGACAGTACCGAAAGCGATGTAGAAGGCCGGCAGCAGCGTGTAGAAGAGGGACCGGCGCATGCGGTCGGGGGCGGACTCCTCGTGGGTGAGATTTTCCCAGCGCGCGAGGAAGTAGCGGAAGCGGTGTACCCGGATGCCGTCGAGCTCCCTGTTGCCGCCGCCGCGGTACGCCGACGTCAGCACCTCGATCTCGTAGCCCTCGGCCGACAGGCGGCGGATCGTCTCGACGAGCCACTTGGCGGTCGGGTCATCCGCGAACCGCGGGAAGGCCGTCGAGACAATGAGAATGCGCACTCGGCCAATGATGCCCGGGCGCCGAGTGCCGGGCAACGCGGGCCGGCGTCGCCGGAGGGGGCCGCGGCCGTTATCATTGGCCGCGTGATGATCCTCAGCCTGACGGTGTCGGGGCGGCCGCAGTGGGCGCGTGGGCCGCTCGCGCGGCACGGACCCACCCGTCCCCGGGTCGACGTCGGCGGCGCCGGGGGCAGCGTTCCCGTCGGTAGGGCCGCCTGAGCGCGCCGGCGCCGACGCCGCCATCGAGTCCGATGCCGAGTCCCACGCCCGGCGAGGCGTCGAGCCCGGCGTCGAGCCCGGCGGCGAGCCCCGCGCCGGTCGCTGCCCGGGCGGGCCGGCGCGGGCGGTGGCGGCGGCTCTCGACGCTGGTACAGGTGCTGGCGGCCGTCGGTGGCTGCCTCGCCGTGTACGGCGTCGTGCGGGTCACCGGTCCAACCCTGCGTCGCGCCCACCCGCAGCTGGAGTGGCGGACCCTCGCGGCCGCATCGCTCGTGTGGTTCGCATCGTACACGCAGCTCGTGCAACTCTGGTCGAGCAGCTTGCCCTGGTGGGACACGGTGGTACGGACGACGCCCCGGCGGCTCACCTGGTTCGAGGGGATGCGGGTCTTCTTCGTCTCCAACCTGGCTCGCTATGTGCCCGGCGCGGTCTGGCAATTCGCCGGGCTGGCGGCGATGAGTGCGCAGGCCGGAGCCTCGCCCGTCGCGGCCTCGATGGGCGTCGTCTTCCAGCAGCTCGTGCTCCTCTCGACCGGGTTCGTGTTGCTGTTGAGCGGCGCCCCGCACCTGCTCGGGGCGTGGGCGCAGACCCTCGACACGCTCTCGCAGCTCGTGCTGGCGGCGCTGCTCACGGCGGGGCTGATCGTGGCGGGCCCGCGCGCGTTACCGGTCGTGCGCCGCTGGGTCGAGCGGATCATCAAGCGGCCCGTCCCCCTGCCGACCCCGCCGCCGCGTGCGTTCGCGCTCTATGTCGTGCGGGCGGCGCTGGGCTGGATCGGGTACGGCGTCGCGTTCTGGATCTTCGGGCGGGCGCTGTTCGGGCGGGCGGCGCCGCACGTCTGGCTGGCCGCCACCGCCTACCTCGCGAGCTATCTCCTCGGGCTACTGGCCGTGATCGCCCCCGGGGGCATCGTCGTGCGGGAGGGGGCGTTGGTCGCGCAGCTCTCCGGGTCGATGGGGCTCGAGCGGGCGGTCGTGCTCGCCTTTGCGTCGCGCCTCTGGCAGGTCGGCCTCGAGGTCTGCGCCGCCGTTCTCGTCGTGACGGTCGATGCGGTGCGCCGCCGCGTCAGGGCTTCCGCAGCGCGACGATGAACTGATAGCGCAACGGCGGCAGGGATCCGACGAGGCGGAGCCCGAGACGGAGCGCGATGCGCCCCGGCCGTCGGTTCTTGAAGATGGCCGGGCCGGGATCGCCGGTCATGCGCGTCACCTGCAACCCCGCCCGCTCGATGAGCGTGCGCCATCCGCGCGCCGTCGCCCGGTGCTCGACGGGCTGCGCCGTTCGCACGTAGAAGTTCGGAACGACGGTGACCGCGCAGCCACCGCGCCGGAGCACCCGTGCGAGCTCGCCGAATCCCGCCGCGACGTCGGGGAAATGCTCCATCGACCCGAACGAGAACACCCGATCGAAGCTGTCGTCCGGAAACGGCAGGGCGAGTCCGTCCCCGCACACCCAGGCGATCGGGACCGAGGCAGGGCCGGTCCGGCCGGCGCGGCCGTCGGCCGTCGGCGCGGCGCGCGGCGCGCGCGCGGCCAGGGCGAGCGCGGTGCGGGAGAAGTCCAATCCCACCGCCTGCGCGACCTGGCCGCGCTCCGCGGCCAGCCGGGTGGCCCATCCCACGCCGCACCCGAGATCCAGGAACCTCGTGCCCTCGAGCGGGCCGAGCTCGCGCAGGGCTCGCCACAGCCGGTCCGGGTTGGGCCGATCGGCGTCCTCACCGAAGTGGTACGTCCGGTCGTAGAACTCGCGGAGCCCCGCGTCTCGCATCGGAGCGGAAGGTAGTGGCGGGCGGGCACCGGTGCCACGCGTCGGCCGAGCGAACGCACGCGCGGAGCACACGCACCGAGCACACGCACCGAGGACACGCGCCGAGCGAACGCACCCGGTGCGCGCGGCGTGCGCGCGGCGTGCGCGAGGCGGATTCGCGGCGGGCGCGGCACGCAGGCGCGGGCGCGCAGCGGGTGCGCAGCGGGTGCGCAGCGGGTGCGCAGCGGGTGGGAGCGGCGGCGGCACCTGGCAACGCACACTCGCGCCGTACACCTTTCGGGCGACATGAAATCCACCTCTCCGCGCGCGGTGCCGCGGACCGCGTCGCGTCCCGCGTCCGATGCCACGTCGGCGGGCGTGCGGGCGGCGCTCCCGGCCGCGCCGCCCTTCGGCGCCGCCTGGGCCGCGCTCGCCTGCGCGGTCGTGACGGCGACGCTCTGCTATCCCGCGTTCACGGGCGCGTTTCTGGTCTCCCCGATCAGCGATCAGTACATCGGCGGGTACGCGGTGCGGGAGTTCGGGACCGCGATCCTGCGACAGACCGGCCACTTCCCGCTCTGGAATCCGTACCTGTTCGGCGGGATGCCGTACGTCGGCGCGATGAACGGCGACATCTTCTATCCGCCCAGCCTCCTCCTCCGGCTCCTGCTCCGCCCGGATGTCTTCGTCACCTGGGCGTTCATCATCCACATCTTCCTCGCCGGCTGGCTCACCTACCTGTTCCTCCGCGTTGCCGGCGTGGGCTTCGCCGGGGCGTTGCTCGGCGGGCTCGCCTACATGATGGGCGGCCCGATCGCGTCGTACGTGGGCCCGGGACACGACGGCAAGCTGTATGTGAGTGCCCTCCTGCCGCTCGGGCTCCTGCTCCTCGCCCGTGGGGTGCGCGACGGGCGGGGCTGGGCGTGGCCCGCGCTCGCCCTCACGGTCGGGCTCGCCATTCTCTCGCCGCACCCGCAGCTGTTGCAGTACATGCTCTTGGGGCTCGGGGCCTACGCGCTGTACCTGGCGTTCTGGGCCGAGCCGGCGGCGAGGCCCCCGCGTCCGCTCGGCCTGCGCCGACTCGCGCTCGCCCTGGGCGCGGTGGCGCTGGGGCTCCTCATGGGAGCGATCCAGTTCCTGCCGGTAGCGCAGTACGTGGCCTGGTCGCCGCGCGCCGGCGGCGCCGGACATGGATTCGAGTGGGCGATCTCGTACTCGATGCCGATCGAGGAGCTGTTCAACACCTATCTCCCGCAGTTCTCGGGGCTGTTCGACAACTATTGGGGGCGGAACTTCATCCACTTCCACAGCGAGTACCTGGGGGCGGTCGTCCTCGTGCTCGCCGGCTGCGCGTTCATCGGCAAGCGGATGGACCGGCGGCGGTGGATCACGTTCTGGAGCATCGTCGCCGCGGTGACGATCCTCTGGTCGCTCGGTGGCTACACACCGTTCTATCGCCTCATCTACGCGCTCGTCCCGGGCACGCCGTACTTCCGTGCGCCGGCGACGATGTTCTTCCTCACCGCGTTCGCCGTCGGCGTGCTGGTGGCCGAGGGGACCGAGAACGTCCTGCGCGGCGCCATCTCCGTCCGGTATGTGGTCGTCTGGATCGCGGCCGCGGTCGCCGTCGCGCTCGCGGCCGTCGGCGGCGTGATCACCACCGTCTCGGCCGGGCTCGCGGTGCCCGAGATGGCCGACCGTGTCGCGGCGAACGCGCCGTTCGTGACCACCGGGGCGCTCCGGAGCCTCGCCTTCGTCGTGCTCGCCGGTGCCGTGCTCCTGGCGCTCCGCCGCGCGCGCCTGGCGCCCCGGGCCGCGGCCGCCGTCCTCGGGCTCCTCGTCGTGGCCGATCTGTGGAGCATCGAGCGGCTGTACTGGCGCTTTTCCGCCCCGGCGTCGGTGATCTACGCGTCCGACTCGGCGATCGCCTACCTCCAGCGGCAGCCCGAGCCCGGACGCGTGATCCCGATCGCGCTCGGCGAGGGTGCGGCCGCGCGCGACCCCGAGCTGTTCGGCGACGCGCTCATGATCCATCGGGTCCGCCAGGCGATCGGCTACCACGGGAACGAGCTACGCCGCTACGATGTGCTCGCCGGTCACGACGACAACTATCGCCCGATCCTCACGTCGCCGCAGATCTGGCGCCTCCTCAACGTGCGCTATCTCCTCACGAATGTCGGCACCCTCCAGTTCCCGGGACTCCAGCAGGTGGTCGGGCCCGTGCGGGACGCCGCCGGCTCGACCGTGTACCTGTATCGGCTGCCCGGCGACAATCCGGCGGCCTGGGTCACGCCGGTGTCGGTGAAGGCGCCCGACGACCAGGCGTTGGCGACCGTGACCGACCAGCGGTTCGACCCGCGGGTGGCCGCCGTCTACGACACGGCCGCGCCGGTCACCGGCGCGCGGGTGGAGACGCTGCCGGCGCCGCTCACCATCGGCGTGACGGTGACGCGCCTCGAGCCGGGGCACCTCGAGTACCGGCTCGCCCAGCCGGCGCCGGCCGGAGGGGGCGCATCCCTCATCGCGTCGGAGAACTACTACCCGGGATGGACGGCGACCGTGGACGGCAGGCCGGCGCCGGTCGGGCGCGCGGACTACGCGCTCATCGGCGTGCCGCTGCCGGCCGGCGCGACGCGCGTGTCGCTCGAGTTTCACAGCCGCGTCTACGAGATCGCCAGGACGATCACGTTCGTCGCCGGCGCGTGTGCCCTCCTCTGGTGGGCGGCCGCCGTGGGCTTCGAGCGACGCGCGCATGGCTGAGCGGGCGCTCGTCATCATTCCGACCTACAACGAGCAAGCGAACATCGAGCGAATCATCCCGCTCGTGCTGGCGCAGGATCCGCGGCTCGACGTCCTCGTGGTCGATGACAATTCACCTGACGGGACCGGCGCCCTGGTCGAGGCGCTCGCGGCGCGGGATGCCCGTGTCCACATCCTCCACCGCGAGGGGAAGATGGGGCTCGGCACGGCGTACGTCGCCGGGTTCCGCTGGGCCCTCGAGCGCGACTACGCCTTCGTATTCGAGATGGACGCCGACTTCTCGCACGATCCGGCGCACCTCGAGGAGTTCCTGGCGGCGATCGAGGATGCCGACGTGGTGCTCGGGTCGCGCTATCGGCGGGGCCGCGTCACGGTCGTGAACTGGCCGATGGCCCGCCTCATCCTGAGCTACGCGGCGAACATCTACGCCCGGGCGGTCACCGGCATGCCCTTCGACGACCTGACGGGCGGCTTCAAGTGCTTCCGGCGTGGCGTGCTCGAGGCGATCGACCTGGGGGCCGTGCGCTCCAACGGGTACGCGTTCCAGATCGAGATGACATTTCGCGCCTGGAAGCGCGGCGGCCGCATCATCGAGATCCCGATCACGTTCGTCGACCGGAGCGAGGGGGAGAGCAAGATGTCGCGACGCATCGTGCGCGAGGCGATCTGGATGGTGTGGCGCCTCCGCTGGTGGTCCTTGCTCGGGCGGACGTGACGCTGGCATGGGGCCCCGGGTGATCGCGTTCTTCAAGATGACGGGGTCGGGAAACGACTTCGTGTTCGTCGACGCCCGCGCCGGCGGCGGGCACGGGCTCGACCAGCCCGACCGGATCCGCGCCGTCTGCGCCCGAGGCACGGGCGTCGGGGCCGATGGGCTCGTGCTGCTCGAGCGGGCGTCCGACGCCGACGTTGCGATCCGATACTTCAACAGCGACGGCTCGGCCGCGGCCCTCTGCGGGAACGCGACGCTGTGCACCGTCCGATTGGCCGCACGGCTGGGGCTCGGACATGGCCCCGACGGCCGGCTCCGCATCGCGACCGACGCCGGGATCGTCGACGCTCGGCTCGTCGACGGTGTGCCGGAGTTCGACGTCGGACCGGTCGCACGGGTCGTGCTCGACGCGCCGATCGCGCGGGCGCCCGGCGAGTCCCGCATCGGCTTTGCCGCGCCCGGCATCCCGCACCTGGTGGTGCGCGTGGCGGCGACGGACGCCGTCGACGTCGTCGCCCGCGGGCGGGCGCTGCGGATGGATCCGTCAGCCGCGCCCGCCGGCGCCAACGTCAACTTCGTCGCGCCGCACCGCGATCGGCCGGGCGACTGGATGGTGCGAACCTACGAGCGGGGGGTCGAGGGGGAGACGCTCGCGTGTGGCACGGGCGCGGTCGCGACCGCGATCGTGCTCGCGGCATGGCGCGCCGACGCGGGCGCCACGCGCGATGAAACGGTGACGCCCGAGGGAACCGGGCAGGGGAAGGGGGCGGGGGAGGGGGAGGGGGAGGGGGAGGGGGCGGGCCCGCCGATGCGTCCCTGCCGGCTCTGGACCCGCTCCGGCGAGCCGGTCGACGTCTCGGTCGTGCGGGGCGTGGGCGGGTGGCGCGCCGCGCTTCGTGGCGAGGGGCGTCTCGTGTTCCGGGGCGACCTCGAGGAGGGGTAGCCCGGGTGTAGCCGATGTGTAGGCGCGTGTGGGCGGCGGTGTCGCCGGGCTGGACCCGGGCCGGGGCGACCGGGTGTGCGCCCCCCCCCGTGGCGTCGGCCGCCGGCGACTGGCACCGCCCGTGCGCGAGAGATCCTGTTCGTCTGCGTTCGACCTTTCCATCCGACCTTCAGATCGCACGCCCCTGGCACAGATGCGGTATCTCGCACTCGCGACCGACTACGATGGAACGCTGGCGACCGGCGGCCGGATCGACGACGCGGTCGTGTCCGCGCTCGAGCGGTGTCACGCGTCGGGGCGGCGTGTGATTCTCGTGACCGGGCGTGAGATGCCCGACCTTGCGGGGGTGTGTCGGCGACTCGACCTGTTCGATCGGATCGTGGCCGAGAATGGGGCGCTTCTGTACGACCCGGCGACGGGCGCGGAGCGCGCGTTGGCCGAGGCGCCACCGGCGCGGTTCGTGGACGCGTTGCGGGGGCGGGGTGCCACGCCGCTCTCGCGGGGTCGCGTCATCGTCGCGACGCGTGAGCCGTACGAGAGCGTCGCAGCGGAGGTGATCCGGGACCTCGGGTTGGAGCTGGAGGTGATCTTCAACAAGGGCGCCGTGATGGTCCTGCCGAGGGGCGTCGACAAGGCCACCGGGCTCGCGGCGGCGCTCGCCGAGCTGCGGCTGTCGCCGCACGAGGTCGTCGGGGTGGGAGACGCCGAGAACGATCACGCGTTCCTCGATGCCTGCGGGTGCGCCGTGGCGGTGGCCAACGCGCTCCCGAGCGTGCGCGAGCGGGCCGACCTCGTGACCGCGGCCGATCATGGCGCCGGCGTGGTCGAGCTGATCGACCGGATGCTGTCCGACGATCTCCGGAGCGTCGACGGGGGACTGGTCAGGCGTCGAGCGGCTGACGGCAGCCGGATCCGAGAGGTGCCCGGTGGATCCGGACGGCCAGGTTGAGCGCCTGCTCCAGGCGGTGACCGCGGGGGCGGTGGAGCGGCCCGCCCGGCGCCCTGAACACGCGGGCCCTGAGCGGGCCCTGAGCGGGCCCTGAGCCCCCCTGTCGCCGTGATCGCCCTTGGCCCGTTGAGCCCGCTGGCCCTCCGGAGCGGCTGAGCGCCCTCCGCGCCTTGAGCGCCTTGAGCGCCCTCAGTGCGCGCTGAGCGGCCTCGACCGTTCCGACCGCGGCCCCGATCGTTCTGGCTGCGGCCCCGACCGGACTCCTGGGCAGTTCCGTTCCCGGCGGTCGCGCAGAGTCCCCGACGCTCGCCGGCGCCCGGGCGGGCGTCTGGAGGGGGGCCGTCGGGCCGCGCTTCTGACCCGCGCGACTGTCGCGGTCGGTCGCCATCGGTCGCCATCCCGTCGACATCCGGTTCACATCGACCTCCGGAACGCCCTCGACCGCCCCGCGGGCGAATCGATGTCGCGCACCGTTCCGGGCTCGATCACCGCGTCCGGCACGGCGCCCGGGCAGATCACCGCCGGGCCCGCGGAAGGGGATCGTACAGGTGGAAGCTTTCCTCTGCTCCGATCCCTTTCCGCCGCGTCGAGCCCGGCTCGACGACCCAGGCGGCAAGCAGCACGGGAACAATCGGTTAGCTGATTGTCCTTCGCGTGGTGCCTGAGTACGTTCCCGCGGGACCACGAGCTCGCGGGCGAGCCGGGAACGGACCGGGAACCGACCGGGGCGGGGAGCAGACCGCGGACCGGGGAGGGCGATTTGGCGGATGGCCGAGCGCGGACCTGACGACCCGATCGTGCGGCAGGCGGTCGAGAACGTCGGCCGCAACATCGCCTCGCTCACGGCGAGCGAAGTCGTGCAGCTCGTCCTGTATCCCGAGTCGTTGGCCGCCTGGGCCGCCGGGGCGGGGGTCGACGACTCCCAGGTGGTCAATCTCTTCCGGCGGCACCGGCGCTACACGCGGCTCCGCGGGCTCCTGGCGGCGCGGTTGGGGGTGCCGATCGCCGTGCTCGACCACCTCATGACGCCGCGCCGACGGTGGCCCGGGTCAAGCGGCCGGCCGCCTACGAGGCGATCCTGGCCGACGCCGGACTCGGCGGCTGGGCGGCGCAGCCGCCGATCGACTGGCGGACCCCGCCATACCCGCGGTACCGCGACGGGACCAACCCGCTCGAGCGCCTCGCCGTGGCGGCCATCCAGGTGGCGGCGCCGGCGATGCCGGGCTCACGGATCGTCGGCTATGCGCTCTGGCCGGAGACCCTGGCCGCCTTTGCGGCGCGCGCCCAGCGCTTCACCCTGGATCAGCTCCTCACGACCCTCAGCGGCCTCCGCCGCTCCGACGCCATCGAGGTCGCCCTCGCGCGCCGGCTTCGGGTGCCGCACCGGACGCTCGACGCCTTCATCCGGGCCGACAAGCGGGACGCCCTGGCGGAGCTGAGCGCCCGGCAGGGTCCGCCGGGGGCGGCAGTGGACCGCCCCTCGGACCCCGCATCGCACGGGGCAGCGGACCGGGCAGCGGACGGGGCAGCGGACCCCGCACCGTAGGGGCGGCATTCGTGCCGCCCGCCGATCGCATCCCGCACGGCTGCCTGGCCCGGCAGGTCGCGCGGGTCCCGCGTCCCGCGGTCACCCATCGAGACGGGTTCCTCGGACGGTGGCACCGAGTTCTCCACATTTCCCCACGCCCCGTAGTTTACATAATACCCATTATACGTAGTACGCCGAGACGACAGTCGACCACCACCGCAGCGACCGCGACGCAGCAGCGGCGCGCGACCGCGCGGACCGCGAGGACCGCGCGACCTCCACGGACTACCAGGTGACGGACTACGGGCAGGACGGGCGCAGGCGCCGCGGCCCCGCGCGGACTACCGACGCGGTCGGCGCTCCGGACCCGGGGCCACGGGCGGCGCCGCCTGACCGGACGCGGCCGGACCGGGCGCGGCCGCCGCCGCACCAGCGGCCGCCACAGCGCGGGCCGCGGCACCGCCGGCCGCCGCACCATCGCCCGCGGCACGATCGAGCCACGCGATCGCCCGGTCGAGTCCCGGGTCACGCCCCGCGGCGAGGTCGGCGGCCGCAAAGGTCGGCACGGTGTCGGTCGGCGGGACCCCGGACCCGTCGAACGTGGTACCGCCGGCGGTCAGGTACAGCTCGTTCGGCAGGCCGAATTGCCAGCCGTTGGGCAGGCGACGGTCCAGCACGTCGGAGAAGACGCCCTGGGTCGACTCCCCGATCCGGGGCACGGCGGGACGACGGCCGATGAGGGCCTGCGTGAAGGTCTCGGCCGCGCTCACGCTGTACCGACTCGTCAGCTCCGCGACCGGTCCCCGCCACCCGGGACGCACGCTCGGACGCACCACGCTCGGCTGCCCAGGGGTCATCTGGCGCGGGTCGTCGGGGTCCCGGCGCGCGACTTTCGTGTACGCCACGTACGGCCCCGTCGCCAGCCGCTCGGCGATCGCCAGCCCCAACGGGTCGTCCCCGCCGCCGTTGATCCGCACGTCGATCACGAGACCACCCCATCCACCCGCCGACGCGAACACGGTGTCGAGCACGGCGTCCAGCAGCCGACGATCGGCGGCATAGCCGCCCCCGGGCACGTATCGGGTGAATGACGTCAGCCGGAGATACGCGATCCGGTGAGGCAACATCCCGAACAGGATGCGCCCGGATCCCCACACCCGCCTCGGCCCGCGGAGACGCTCCGCGATGAGCCCGAAGACCCTCTCCCGCCCCGCCCGACCGATCGGGTCCGGATCGGGTCGGCCGCCAGCGTACCGCCACGCCTGGCGCGACCCGGCGATGTAGGTGTGGGCGTCATGCAGTGGCTCGATCATCCCGCGCAATGCCTCGAAGAGCTGCTGGGGCGACGCGTGCGCCACCTGCGGTCGAACCCGCGCCCGCACGGCCCGCCAGTCGACGTGCCGCAAGGCGAAGAACGGGTACTGCTCCCGGTACGTCTCCCAAAACACGTCGAAGGTGGTCAGCGGGTCGGCCGCCTCCGGACGGGCGCACCGCTCGGGAAGGCTGGGGACCCGATGAAGCACCATGTGCGACGCCGTGCCGTCGGCCTGGAGGCGAGCCTCGTCGGCGGTCGCGCCCCCGGCCACCATCTCGAAGGTCTCCGGCGCCTCGTCGAAGGTGAACACGGTCGACCGCCCGTCCGCGCCCGTCCGGTGCGCGCCGACCGACGGGATGCAGCTCACCTCCGTCAGCTCGAACATCCGGAGCGAGTCGCCAGCCACGCGCACGGCATACCCGTAGCCGTCGCTCCGCCAGATGCCGTCCAGCACCGGCGGCCCCTGCCCACCGGCCGGCTGTGCGACCGCCAGCGCGGCCACCAGTGTCGGCACGGCGAACCGACGTCCGGCGCGGCCGCCGGTCGCGCGTATGCACTCGGCCCGGCTGCCTACCAATGTCCCATCGCTCATGCAAGTCTCCTCGCGGCTGCGCGTTCGGCAGCGCACCTCATGCAGTTCCTGAGGAGGCACCGGGGCGGCGCCGGCCGGGGCGCCGCATGACCTTAGCAGGCCCTTGGCAGGCCCTTGCGGGCCCTCACGGCTTGGCGGCCCTGGCGGTCAGCTCCCCCAACTGGAGCTGCGCCTCCGGCACCTCGCCGCTCTTGGGATCCGCCACCAACTGCCGCCAGATGGCGACGGCCGCCGCCGTGTCACCACCGGCGGCGTATGCGCGCGCCGCGCTGGCGCGGAGACGGGCCCGCTCGGTCGGATAGGGCGTGCGCGCCGCGGCCGCCGCGAAATGCACGGCGGCATCGTGCGGCTTCCCCTGCTGGAGGTACCCGTCCGCGATCAGCGTCTCGATCGCCGGCGCGAACGGCTTGGCCGCGCCGCTCGCCGACGCCTTCTCGAGCACCGACAGGCCGTCGGCATACTTTTGCTGGTCATAGTAGGTCTGCGCCAACAGCATCGAGGCCTGCGCCGCCGCCGCCGTTCCGCCGAACCGCGCGAGCACGCGCCGCAGGTCGGCCTGCGCGAGCGGGAGGTTTCCGGCCGCGATCTCCTGCTCGGGCCCCAACAGCGCTTGCTCGGCCTGCGCCGCCTGAGTCGCGGCGGCCGATCGATAGAATAGGACGCCGCCGACGAGCACGGCGACGACGGCGAGCGCGATCAGCAGCTCCCGGACGTGGAGCTGCATCCATTCGAAGAACGTGTCTTCGTCGAGCAGCGCGGGCGGGCGAGCGGCCGCACCAGTGGCTGGCATATGGCGGAAAAGAGAACGATGAGAGCGAAGCGAACAGCGGCGAACAGCGGCGAACAGTGGCGGACAAACGGCGGCAACGCGCGGATTACGGTGGACCGGCGAGCGCCGCCCGCGCGGGCGTGACGGATGAGACCGCCAGCGCACCGCCACGCGGCCACCCCGCCGCTCGGGCACCCGGGCCGGACGACCGCGCGCCACACGCCGCGAGGCGCGGCGATCGACCGTCCACACCCCGCCGGCACGCGCCGGCACCCGCCGTCCGCGCCCGGGAACAGCACGCGCCGAGCATAGTAAGAACGCAGGCCTCGCCGCCGGGCGCAAGCCGCCGCCGACCTCCGGGTGTGTCGTGGGACACTCTCCGATCTCCCGGTCGTGGCGGCGGATGCGACCCGATCTTCACATCGCTCGGCCGCGCGGCCCGGGTGCGGTCGTGCGAGCACGCGTGCGGCATGGGTGCAGTGTGCCGAGCGCAGGTGCACCGGCGGCGCGACGTGCGGCTCGCGGCCCCGTCCCGGACGGTGGCGCACGAGTTGCTGGTTGTGACTGCGACATTTCCGCCGCTGCGCTCAAACCCCACGTATGGCTGTCCCACGCGTTGGTGTGACCGTCGACCGGTCGGCGGTGCCCGGGCCCGGTCTGGAACGCCAGGAGATCGGGCCCGACAATCGCTCCGCCCCGTTGGTCCTCGAGCATGTCGCGTGCGCCGTCTGTGGTGCGACCAACGGGGAGCCGGTCGGCGTCGGCGAAGACTTCGAGTACCACACGAGCCCCGACAGCTTTCTCGCGGTGCGGTGCCGCGTCTGCGGGCTCGTCTACCTCGATCCGCGGCCGGCACGCTCGGAGCTGCCACGGATCTACCCGCCGAGCTATCACGCCTTCGACTTCTCGGCGGAACGCTACGGGTTCGTGTACCGGGTGCGGCGCGCGCTCGAGGGCCGTCGAGCGATGCGCTGGTGCCGAGGGCTGCCGGCCGACGCCCGGATCCTCGACGTCGGATGCGGCGACGGGTTTCATCTCCGCCTGCTTCGCGACTTCGGCGCGCCCGGGTGGTCGCTCGAGGGGGTCGATGCGAGCCCGCGGGCGGTCGACGCGGCCCGTGCGGCCGGCCTCACCGTCCACGAGGGGACAATCGAGACGGTCGGGCTTCGGCCCGGTCACTACGATCTGGTGCTGCTGATCGCGACCATCGAGCATGTCGACGACCCCGCCGGCGTGCTTCGGGCCGTGCGGCGGCTGCTCCGGCCGGGCGGCCGGGTCGTGATCGTCACCGACAACACCGCCACGCTGGACTTCCGCCTCTTCCGTGGCCGCCATTGGGGCGGGTACCACTTTCCCCGTCACTTCAATCTCTTCGACCGCGCGACGCTGGCGCGGCTCGCGGGGCGCGTCGGGCTCGATGTGGATGCGGTGGAGACGGTCGTGAGCCCCGTGAATTGGGTCTACTCGATCCGCAACACGCTCGTCGACTGGCGGGCGCCCTCCTGGCTCGTCGAGCGCTTCAGTCTCCGCGCGCCCGCCGCCCTCGCCGTCTTCACGCTCTGGGACACCCTCTGCCAGTGGACCGGTCACGGCGCGCTGCTTCGGGCGGTCTTCCGCCGTCCGGTCGACCGGCGTGGGAGTGGGGGCACGCCCTCACCCGACACGACGTCACTCGCCGCGCCGGTGGGCCTTGCGCCCGGCGCGGGGCCCGTGACCGACCCGGTCGTCGCGCCCGATGTCCTGGGGGACTCGCCGCTCGGCGGCCCCATGCTCCCCCCCGCGCTCCCCCACCCGTCGCGTGAACGCGAGACGGCCGGTGTCTGAGCGGCCGGGAGAGCGCCGGCCCGTACGAGCCGCCGACCGGCGCGGCGAGCGCGGGCGCGCCCCGGTCGTCGTCATCGGGGCGGGCCTCGCCGGCCTCACGGCCGCCGCGTACCTCCGGCGTCTCGGTATCCGCGTCCGCGTCTTCGAGGCCGGGCCGCACATCGCCGGGCTCGCCAAGACGGAGCGGGACCCGGAGGGCTTCGTCTACGACTTCGGCGCGCACTTCATCACCAATCGCCTCGCCGCCGCGATCGGCGTGGGCGCGCACTGCCGCACGGTCAAGCACTACGGCGAGACGGTGCGCCTCGAGGGACGCACCTACGCGTATCCGATGGGGCTCATGCGGCGCGCCGATTTCATCCTGAGCGCGATCCGCCGGCGCGCCATCGTCGATGAGCGGCGACCGCCGCGAACGGCCGCCGATGTCTTTCGCCTCCGATACGGCGATGCGCTCGCCCGGCGCGTCGCGTTTCCGCTGCTCGAGGCCTGGTCGGGCGCGCCGGCCGACAAGCTCGCCCCGTCCGTCGCCGCCGCCCTCCAGCACGGCATCGGTCATACGCTGCTCCTCAAGCTCGACGGCCGGCTCACCCGGCGGGCCGTCGCCATCGGCTACAGCCACGAAATGCCCGAGTCCCCGAATGTGTGGCACGTCTACCCGATGGGCGGCGTCGCGGTGCTCTGCCAGCGCCTCCTCGAAGGCCTCGAGGGATGCATCGAGCTGAATAGTCCGGTCCAGCAGATCATGGTCGACGGCGATCGCGTGGTCGGCGTCCGCGCGGGAGGTCAGGAGCACGCCGCGTCGGCCGTCGTGAGCACCGCCCCCGTCCACGTGCTGCCGCGGCTCGTCGTCGGGACCGATGTCCTGCGTCCGCTGGCGCGCTTCCGCTATCGGCCCATGGTGTTCGTGAACCTGCGGATGGAGGGCCGGGGGCTGCTGCCCGACACCGTGCTCTGGACGCCCGACGCCGGCGGTCCGTTCTTCCGGCTCACCGAGACGCCGCTCTCGATGCCGTGGCTCGCCCCGCGCGGCAAGACGCTGCTGGTCGCGGACCTCGGCTGCGAGGTGGGCGACGAGATCTGGCGCGCGAGCGATGAGGAGCTGGCCGACCGCTGCCTCGCGCACCTCGACTGGATCCCCGACGCCCGGCGGCGCTATCGCGGCTGCCGCGTCATGCGCTCGCCGATCGCCTATCCCGTCCACCTCGCGGAGTACGAGGACGATCGCCAGCGCTTCGCCCAATCGACGGGCATCCGTGGGCTCGTGAGCGTCGGCCGCAACGGCGAGTTCGCGCACCTCCTCATGGAGGACGTGTACTGGCGGACGCTCGACGCGATGCGTCGCCTCGTCGCCGACCGCGCTGCCGCCGCCGCCTGATCAGCGCGCGCTGTCCGCGTCGGGACGGTAGTACGCTTCCACGCACCAGGTGACGATCTGGCTCACGAGTCGCGTGCTCGGTGAGTCGCCACCGAGTCCGTAGAGATCGCGCGGCACACCCAGGACGTCGGCCATCTCCTGCTTGATCGTGATCAGGAGACGCTCCGGCGGCTCGCCAGCGGTGCGCATCACGCGGGCGAGATCGACCACTGCGGCATACAGCTCGGCCATCGCGGGCGGCATCGTCCCGGCATACGAGCGGAGCGCGTTTTCCACACGCGCCCGCGCGCCCCCGAGATCGGGGCTGAACTGCGGCCTGCTCGCACTCCGTGGCGACGTGGAAGGACACATGGCGGAGGCGGCGATGACGGAACGGGATCGCGCTCGAGAAGGCCGGCGGCGATCGGGACGGGCTGTCCCGGACGCAACAATCCTGCTTTTGTGCCGCGTTGTCAACAGTCACTTTTCCGTCGCTGATGTAACGCGCGAGGAATTCTCAGTAAACGCTGGGCACCGGTCGTATTCCGCGGTCCGGCGAAGACCGCGATCGACGGCTTCTGGTGGGGATGCGACGTCCCGAGTGGACGGTCAGTGTCCGCCGCGCATCCGTTCGGCGGCCCGCCGAAGGGCGTCGACCAGGATCTCGCACTCGTCGACGGGAACCGCCAGCTGTACCGCCGGGTGCCCCTGCACCGCGATGTCGACCGCCACGTGCCCGTCGCCCGCCCCGATCGAGACCTCGACGTCGTAGGCGGAGACCTGGTCGAGGAATGTCAGCTTTGTGATCGTGTCCACGTCGCGCTCCCATCATCGGCTGCTCGTTGGCGTGCCATTGGCCCATGCGGTCGCCGCTCCTCGGCGCTCCCGCCGGCGCCGCTCAGGCGTTGCAGGCGGCGCACCATCGCCCGGGGGGCGCCGGCGCACCCGGCACGGCTGCAGCGGGCGACGCCGGGCATGTCCTCGGCCGACAGGCCTCGCGCGCCTGGCGGGTGTGCTGGGCGCGGCAGAGCGCGGCAGAGCGCGACAGAGCGCCTCGGAGCGGGTCGGCGGCGCGCGCGCGTGGCGGTGCCGCGGCGCGCCGCGTAACCTTGAGCGGCAACCGAGCGCACCCCGAGACGCCGTCCCCGATGCAGTGATGGCCGCCTGGATCGATGACCCGACGGTGGCGGTGGCGCACCGACCGTGGCCACTGCCCGCCCGACCCTGGCTCCTGGCGCAGCGCTGGACCGACCTGCTCTTCGCGCACTGGCCGGTCGCCACCGATGTCGTCCGCGCGCTCGTCCCGCGCGTGCTGCCGCTCGACCTGTATGAGGGGCGGGCCTGGGTCAGCATCGCGCCGTTCTACATCAGCCACCTGCGGGCGCGCCCGGTCCGGGCCGTTCCGCTCCCGGGCCTCTCGGCCTTTCCCGAGCTCAACGTCCGCACCTACGTCGTCCTCGACCAGAAGCCGGGCGTCTACTTCTTCAGCCTCGACGCCGGTAGTCCGCTCGCGGTTGCCGGTGCGCGGCTCGTGTACCATCTCCCCTACTACCGGGCCGCCATGCGCCTCCGGCGGGTCGACGGGCGGGTCGAGTACACGTCACGCCGGACGCACCACCGCGCGCCGCCGGCGCGGTTCCGCGGACGCTACGCCCCGACCGGCGCGGTCGAGCGCAGTGCGCCGGGCTCGCTCGACTTCTGGCTCACGGAGCGCTACTGCCTCTACGCGGTCGACCCCGCGCGTCGCGTGTTCCGGGCCGACATCCACCACGTGCCCTGGCCCCTCCAGCCGGCCACGGCCCAGATCGACCGGAACACGATGGCCGAGGCCGCGGGCATCACCCTGCCCCGCACCGCCCCACGGCTCTCCTTCGCCCGCCGGCTCGACGTCGTCGTCTGGTCGCCCGAGCCTGTCCCGACCGTACGCCGGGGATCCGCCGCCGACCCAGAGACCGGACGCGACACCGAGCCCGACACCGAGCCCGACACCTGAGTCAGCCCGCGAGTCGGCCCTGTTCTCGGCCGAATCGCGCCACCACGCCGCGCAGCGACTCGGCGAGACCCTGGAGCGCGCGGGCGGTCGTGCGCAGGTGCTCGGTCCGCGTCCGCTGCTCGACGGTCGTCGAGCCCACGTGCTGGGTCTCCACGGCGGTGCGGTCGGCCACTTCGATGACGAGCGCCGACGCGGCGCCCAGCTCGGTGACGAGCGATTCGGCGACGGCCACCGCGGCCACGACCGACTGCGCCAGGGCGACGGTCCGCTGCCCGTGCGCGGCGATGTCCTCGAACACCCCCATCGCCTGCTGCATCACGCGCTCCCCTTCTTCCGCGGCCCCCCGCACCGACTGCAACTGCCGGTCGACCGCATCCACGCGCGCCGCAATGTCGCGCAGGAGTGACTCGACGCGGGCCAGCGCTTCCGTCGCGCGGCGCGACAGGGTCCGCACTTCCGTCGCCACGACGGTGAAGCCGCGACCCTCCTCGCCCGCCCGCGCCGCCTCGATCGCCGCGTTGAGCGCGAGGAGGTTGGTCTGGCGCGCGACGCCGCCGATCTCCGCGGTCACGTCGGCCGCGCTCCCGGCGGCCGCGCGCAACTGCGTGAGCGCCGCCTCCATGTCGCGGGTCGCCCCCACGATCGCGCTCACCCGCGCGGTCGCCGCCGTGGCGCTCGCGACTCCCGCCTGCGCGCGACCATCGACCGCCCCGGAGATCTCCAGGGTCTCGCGCGCCGCCCCGCGGACTTGCGCCGCCGCGGTGGTGAGGTGGCCGGCCGCCTCGCCGATCCGGCGGGCGGCGACGGCGTTCCCGCCGGAGGCCTCGGTCAGCCGCGCGAGGGCCGCCGTCACCCGGTCGGCGCTGTCGGCCGCGCTCGCACCGATCCGGGCCACCTCACCCGCCGCCTCGAGCACCGAGTGCGAGGTGTGCTGGGTCTGTCCGACGAGCACCGCGACGTCGCGGAGCGCCGCCTCGACACCGCCCGCCGCACCCGGCGCGGCCGACCGGTTGCCTTGCGCCGCCGCCCCGGGGCTGGCGGACGCGCCATCCGCGCCCAGCACGGCGGCCCACTCGCCGCGGCGGATCGCGTCCCCGAGCGCCTCCAGCTGCGCCAGCGGCCGCGTCATGATGCTGTTGAGCCGCCACACGAACCATCCGATCGCCGGCAGCGAGAGAGCCCACGCGACGCCGAGCTCCACCGGGCGCAGTCCACGGAAGGCCACGGTGTACACGATGCTCCCGATGATCAGCAGGAAGATGCCGAGTGTGGTCGCGATCTCGGCCAGCAGCCGCTGCGCGAATCGACGGCGGACGATCGCCACCGCGGCGGCGACGGCGACCAGCATGACGCTGAGGGTCAGGTAGAGCCGCTCCGGTGGATAGGGCAGCGCCGCCCAGGCCCCCCGTCCGCCCCCGGCCATGCTGTCGGCGAGTGCAGCTCCCATCATCGGCTCCACCGCCGCGCCCGGCGCGCGCGCCGAACGAGCGAGAAGGTTCGCGAGAATGTGTGCGAGGACGTTCGCGAGAAGGGTCCGGCCGCTCCGTCACGGGTCCCGACCGTGATGCCCGACACGCGCGCCACGCGCGCCACGCGAGCCACGGCCGTCGTGCGTGCCGCTCGTGCCACCCCGTGCCACTCATGGCACGCGCGACAAGTACCAGACCCCACTCGCCCGTGCCGCATTCCTGGGGCGAACGCCGCCAAGCCAGGGGTCAATCGATCGGGTGCGCCGGGAACGGGTCGGCTCCGCGGACCGCCGGACGTCGCTGGTGCCCTCAGTGCCGCGAGGGGCGCGGCCAGAGCGGACGTGCCAGTCGTCTGCCGAGTCGCAGGATCCGGCGGGCGATCGTGCGGTACGCCGGGCCGTCGGTCGCGAAGGGGTTCACCCCCGGGGCGTGGAACTCGAACACGAGATAGCGGGCCGGCCCCGCGCCGACGTTGCGGAGACCGTGCAGCTCGCCGGCCGAGTAGTAGATCACGCTCATCGGCTCGACCCGCTGCCCGAGCGTCTCGACGGTGCCCGACAGGGTCAGGATCGCGACGTCGTACGCGTCCGCGTGCGGTGCGTAGCCGCCGCCGCGCTCGAGGATGGTGAGGTGTGCGTGCAGCTTGCCGAGGCACGCGGTGGGACCTTCGAGCACACAGTGCGTCGAGAAGGGTGGCGCTCCCGCGGGTGCCACGAGCTCGCCGTACCGGCAGAGGGTGGTGTCGAGCCGGGATGCCACACCCGCCGGCCCTGGCGGCGCATGCCACTTGAACATCAGGTACGCCGCAGCCGATCCGTGCGCCGCGCGGATGGTGTGATGCTGCCCCGCCGGGTAGTAGACGAAGGCGCCCGGCAGAACCCGCTCGACGCGCGGCGTGGTGTCGGCGGGATCCCGGGCGATGAGGAGCTCGACGGCGCCCGCGAGCGGGATGAGCAGCTCCTCTTCGGCGTGCGCGTGCGGCGGGTGCGGGGAGTGGCCGGGCGCGAGCACCGAGGCGTGACAACTCATGTCGGCGAGCGTCGCGGTCGGGCCGTGAAAGGCCGGGAAGATCTGCCAGTCGCGCGCGGGTGGCCCGGCGGGCCCGCCGGCGGGGTGCCCGACCGGTTGCCCGACCGGTTGCCCGACCGGTTGCCCGACCGGTTGCACGCCCGCCAGCGTGAACGGGTGGATCAGGGTGGTGATCATCGGCAGGCCTGTGAAGCGGGGAGCGGGCGGGGGCGGTGGGACGAGCCGGTTCGTCGTCCCCGGGTCGGTCCCGGCGACGAGGATCGTCTGGGGTCGGGGCTCCGCGCGCACCCGGAACGGCCACTCGAGTTGCGCGAGGTCCGGGATCCGGACGGCGGCGTCCGCGGCCGCGTATTGCAGTAACAGCGCGATCCGCCGGCCACGACGCCGGCTGTTGTGCGAGCCGTGCCAGAGCCGGCCGTCGAAGAGGAGGGCCTCGCCGTCGGTCATCGCCGGTTGGACAAGTGCCGCATCCGGCGCGCCGGCGCGGGCCGCCGCGAGCATGTTGGCCGGAGTCGCCATCTCACGGGCGAGCCGCCGCTCGAGCCGCGCCTCCTGGACGGTGTGTCCCAGCCGGTGCGACCCCGCAATCACCTGGAGCGCGGACTCACGCGTCGTCCGCTCGATCCCGATCCAGGCCGTCACGAACCCCCCCGACGGCGCCGACGATTCGATGTCGCTGTGCCAGGGGTGGCTGACGCCCGGCCCTCGGCTGACGGCGCTCGCGCCCCAGAGCACCACCGGCCCACCGAGCAGCCGCGTGACGAGCGACAGGATCGGCGGATGGATGGCCAGCTCGAACAGAAACCGCTCGCGTGCGGCGCGCGCCTTGGGCCAGTCCGGCGGCGCAGGCAGCTCGTCGCGGCGCAGGTAGGCGGCAATGCGGCGGCACTCCGCGGAACTGAACACGCGAATCGGCCCGACGAAGCCGTCACGCGCGAAGGCCGCGAGTCGAGGGTCCGATGGCACCGGCACGCGGGGGGCCGCTCCCACCCGCGCCGCATCGACGACGGTCACGCAACCCTCCGAGGAATGTCGCGAGGCCGGCCACTCTCCCCGGCCTGCGACCCGCACAATATGACCATCCCGGGCCGACCGCGAAACCGGCCGGATTCACGCCCCGCACACGCCGGACGGACGCCGCGCACCGGCCGTCCCTCGGCCGTGTGTCGGCCGCGTGTCGGCCGCGTGTCGGCCGCGCGTCGGCCGCGAGCCGCCTGGCGCGAGCCGCACCGACTGGCGGCCGGCCCGGCGGCGCGTACGATTGAGCGGACCACCGAGCGCACGTCCTCCCCCCCCCCCCCCCCCCCCCCCCCCCCCCCCCCCCCCCCC